>Ga0315902_10003605_pt1 | contig 22983 bp, 14 predicted proteins | sample LakEriMetagenome_9_FD_203523 | JGI IMG/M metagenome (GOLD analysis project Ga0315902, IMG submission 203523) | Freshwater fungal communities from buoy surface, Lake Erie, Ohio, United States - Buoy 12 MA117 | ecosystem: Environmental > Aquatic > Freshwater > Lake > Lake biofilm | place: USA... | reverse complement strand
CCCATGACAAAAAAGTTTCCCGAGATCATTTTTCGAATGCTGATCGTCGGAATGGCATCGCTGACAACACTGCTCCAGGCGGCAGAGACGCCAGAAAAATCGCGGCAATTTCTTTTCGAAACTGCCCCCTTTCCCGCCTGTCATGCCGCCACGATTTGTGAACTTGGCGAAAAAATGCTGTGTGCCTTTTTTGCGGGAACTGACGAAGGCAAGGATGACGTTGGGATCTGGTTGTGCACGCTCGAGGGCCAGACGTGGGGACCGCCGGTCCGGGTCGCCGAAGGTCGCCAGCCCACCAGCCGGCAACTCCCGTGCTGGAATCCGGTTCTCTGGCCGATTTCCGAGACTCACGTTCTGCTGTTCTACAAGGTGGGTCCCAGCCCCCAGAGCTGGTGGGGAGTGGTGAAGGAAAGCCACGACGCCGGTCGGACCTGGTCCGCCCCCCGCAACCTGCCCGAGGGGATTCTTGGACCGGTGCGCAACAAACCCGTTCTCATCGACCACCGACTGTGGTGTGGTTCCAGCACGGAACACGACGGTTGGCGGGTGCACATGGAATGGACCGCAGACCAGGGCCGGTCGTGGAAACGGACTCCTCCCCTCAATTCGTCTTCCGAATGGGGATTGATCCAACCCACACTCTTCACGCATCCCGGCAACCGACTGCAGATCCTCTGCCGCAGTCAACAGGGTCGGGTTGTGGAGCTCTGGTCCAATGACCTGGGAGAGACCTGGTCAGCCCCTCAACGGCTCGACTTGCCCAACCCCAACAGCGGTATTGACGGCGTGACCCTCGCGGATGGCCGGCACCTGCTGGTTTACAACCACACCGACCGGGGTCGCAGTCCCCTCAACGTCGCACTGTCGACCGACGGACGAAGCTGGAGCAACCAGTTCACCCTGGAAAACGAACCGGGTGAGTTTTCCTATCCCGCTGTCATCCAGTCCCGTGGGGGGAGCATCGAGATTGTCTATACGTGGAATCGCCGCCGCATTCGACATGTGACACTCGATCCCGCCCAATTGAAGCCGTGATCGGCGTCCGCACGTCGATGACACGAATCCGCGTCGCTCGCCGGGACGCGCGGCCCGACATCCGCTCCACCACCTCGCAGCCGCACCTCCAGCCGACTGGTCAACAGTCGCTGCCCAGCGCGGGCGCGACGGCCAACGGGAGGGATGGGAGGGGCTGGCCAACGGCTTGCGAACCCGACTTCAACGACCTAAAACGGCGATTGATCGGCGATTTCCGCCGGGCAATTCGTCAGGAGCACACGTCACATGGTTCGCTGGGCAGCATCCGCGCTCATGGTTCTCGCTCTGGGATTGGTCACCTGGGGATTGCTGTCCCCCGGTTCCCGTCCAGCGACTGGCTGGGGAGGGAGTCCCGGCACCGCGTCTTCAGCGGCCGCTGAAGACGCCACCTGCCTGCCGGCCGGGGTGATTGGCAATTACTCGCCGCAACTGGTCCGCGATGCGGTCGCCGACGCCCAATTGCGGGGAAGCGCCCGGCGGGGTGCGATGGTTTTTGGCTCGGCCCACTTCGCCTGCCTCTCTTGCCATCGTGTCGGAGACCAGGGGGGAGATGCCGGCCCCAATCTCTCCAGCGTCGGCCAGAGACTCAGCCCGCAGAAAATCGTCGAGTCCCTCTACTGGCCCCGAAGAGACGTGCGGCCCGAGTATCGCGCCTGGGTGGCCCAGACGAATGCCGGCAAGAGTCTGCAGGGCTACCTGCATCAACAGGGCCCCCAGTCGGTCACCCTGCGTGATCCCGCCCGGGGGACCCTGGTCGAACTTCCGCGCGACGAGATTCACGAATTGCGCGAAGTGGGAACACTCATGCCCGAGGGACTCGCAGCGGCGATGTCTCCCACGCAGCGTGCCGATGTCGTCCGGTTCCTGATGGAACTGGGGCGCGACAGCCAACTTCCCGCCCTGGTTCAGCCCAGTTCCCATGAACCTGCCCCCTGGGAGTACACCAAGGGGCCGCTCGATCCCCAGCGCTGGCCCTTCCAGGGACAGTTTGTCAATCGCGACCGACTGTATGACTTCTACACCAAGGAGGCCCGTCACTTCCTGTCGGTTCCCGCTCTCCCCGTTCTGCTCCCCGCCTATCCGGGAATCGACGGCGGCACGTTCGGACACTGGGGCAACCAGAATGAACAGACCTGGGCCAGCGATCGCTGGAACCTCACCGACCTCGGGTCACTTCACGCCGCGATCTTTCGTGGTGCCGGAGTCACAGTCCCCAAGGGGGTCTGTGTGCGATTGGGCGAACAGGGAGAGTTGTCGACCTGCTTCAATCCCCAGACGCTGCAGTACGAGGCACTGTGGAAAGAGGGATTTCTCAAGTTTTCCTCCGTCCGCCACGGCTTTATGGATGGGGGATTGCTGACGGGAACCCCATTGACGGCCCCAGCCCCCCGGGAGATTCCCGAAGGAGCCATCTACCGGGGCTTCTATCGACATGGTCGGCAGGTGGCGTTTCTCTATCGGGTGAACGACACCGATTGGCTCGACGTTCCCTCCGTCGAACAGGGGCAGTTTGCCCGAACGGCAGCCCCCCTGGCGGACCATCCCCTGCGGACACTCTCCACAGGGGGGCCGCCCCAGTGGCCGCAGGTGTTTGAAATCCCGGGAGTGCCGGGGACCGCGGCCCCCTACGCCGTCGATCGGATCCCCGGTCCGGTCGACAACCCCTGGAAGGCCCAGCTGTTTTTCTCGGGGCACGATTTCCTCGCCGATGGAACGGCCTATGCCTGCACGATGCAGGGAGATGTCTGGCAGATTCGGGGCCTCGACGAGAGCCTCCGGCGGGTGACCTGGAAGCGGTTTGCCTCGGGGCTCAACCAGCCACTGGGGCTGAAAGTGGTCGATGGCGTGGTGCACGTGCTGGGCCGCGACCAGTTGACTCGACTGCACGACCTCAACAGCGACGGTGAGGCCGATTTCTACGAGTGCGCCAGCAACGCCTACACAACCTCTCCCGCCGGGCACGATTTCATCTGTGGCCTCGAGCGGGACACCCGGGGGAATTTCTACACAGCGTCCGGCAATGAGGGTCTGCTGCGGATTTCTGCCGATGGCCGACGCGTCGATGTGATCGCCACCGGGTTCCGCAACCCGGACGGCCTCGGGATGATGGCGGATGGGGCGATCACCATTCCCTGCTCGGAAGGGGAATGGACCCCGGCTTCGACCCTGTGCCTCGTTCGCCCGCAGTCGGGCGATGGCAGTTTTGAACCCCCGCACTTCGGTTATCCTGGTCCGCGTGACGGCCAGCGACCGACACTGCCGCTGATGTATCTTCCCCGGGGACTCGACAACTCGGCGGGGGGCCAGGTGGCGATCGACAGTGACCGCTGGGGGCCTCTGCAGGGGCTTGCCGTTCACCTCTCGTTTGGAACGGCAACACATTTCCTGCTGCTCCGCGACGAGGTCGACGGACAACCGCAGGGAGGCCTGGTTCCGCTTTCAGGAGAGTTTTCGTCGGGCGTGCACCGGGGCCGGTTCAGCCCGCATGACGGACAGTTGTACGTCAGCGGGATGGCGGGCTGGGGGGCCTACAACACGCAGGACGGGTGTTTTGAACGGGTGCGGTATACCGGCTCGCGTGTCCAGCGTCCCACGGGATTCCACGTCCATCAGAACGGTGTGGTGGTCGAGTTCTCGGCACCGGTTGATCCGGCGGTTGCCGGGAACGCCGACCGGCAGTTCGCACAGTCCTGGAATTACCGCTACAGTGCTGCCTATGGCTCGGAGGAATACTCCCCCAGCCACCGGGGAGCGATCGGGCATGACGCCTGGGCGATCACCCGGGCGGTTGTGCTGCCAGGCGGCAAACGGGTCTTCTACGAGATTCCGGACCTGCAGCCGGTTGGCCAGCTGCACCTGCACCTGGCGGTGGAAACGGGGGAACCACAGGAGCTGTTCGTGACAGTGCATGCCCTCGACACACCGTTTGGCGACTATCCGGGCTATCGGCCGGTGGCCAAGACGATTGCCGCTCATCCACTGCTGGTCGATCTTTCCAGCCAGGCACAGTCACCCCCCAATCCCTGGAAGAACCCGCTCGAGGGGGCTCGGGAAATCGTGTTGGAGGCGGGAAAGAACCTCAGTTACGCGACCCGCGACCTGGCCGCGTCAGCCGGGGAGCCTCTCAAGTTGGTCTTCCGCAACCCGGATGTGGTGCCGCACAATTTTGTGCTGGTCCGTCCAGGGCAACTGGAAGCGGTCGGTCAGCTCGCCAACCGGATCATTTCCTCCCCCGACGCGGCGGTGAGGCATTATGTCCCCACGACAGACGATGTGCTGGTCTACACCGACGTGGTGGCTCCCCGGCAGGAGTTCGCCATTTACTTCCGGGCCCCCGAGTCGCCGGGCCAGTACCCTTTCCTGTGCAGTTTTCCGGGCCACTGGATGGCGATGAATGGCGTGTTGACAGTCGCGCCGCCTTCGCAGTGATCCGGGATCGGCGTGAATGAGGGGGGGCGATGTGACAGTGACTGCTGTGTGTTCTCTTGCCTGCCTTTTCCTTTTGGAGCACGTGCCATGTCGAAGACTGAAGATCCAGCCGCCTCGGGGGGCCTTCCCGTATCCATCGTCACAGGGGTTCTCGGGCTCGCCCTGGGTGTCGGGGGAACCATCCTGGGGATGACCAGCCTGGGCTACACCAAAAATGAGGGGGCCACCAAGGCCCCCGATGCGGCAACTGCTCCGGGAAATGGCCCTCCGGGGGGGATGATGGGGGGCATGCCCGGTGGAGGGATGATGGGCGGCGGTGGCATGATGGGGGGCGGTGGCGGCGGAATGATGGGAGGAGGCGGGGGTGGCTGGGGTGGTGGAGGAGGGGGTGGGGGTGGCAAGCGGGCGCTGACCACACTGGTGGGCAAGCTCGAACTCCTCTCCCGGAAAGACCTGAACCTGAAGGTCGAACTGACTCCCGAACAGACCGCCAAACTGACCGAATCGCTGGCCAAGCTGCAGTCGGCTGACAAAATGACCGCCGACGAGGCCACCGCCTTTCAGAAGTCTCTCGAAGACTTGTTGACCAAGGAGCAGAATGACATCCTCGCCCTGATCGGACTTCCCATGACGGGCGGAGGGGGCCGCGGTGGCGGTGGCGGTGGCGGAATGGGAGGCGGAATGGGTGGGGGAGGCGGAGGTGCCGGAGGTGGCGGAAACCAGGACGAGAATCCCTTCACGCAGGAAGCCAATCAGAAACGGCTGAAGGATCTGCTGGACCGGCTGAAACCGGCCAGTTGAGCGGTCCCACCGCCGGGCGGCCCGCGCGCAGGGTGGCGACCCCACCTGGACGCCCCCCCCAACTTCATCAAACGACAGGACCTCCATCCCGGGAAACCGGTGACGGAGGTCCTGTTGTTTTCAACCCCGGAGGGAGCCTGCGGTGTCTCATTCTCCGCCGAAATAGCCCCCCGCCGGTTCTTCCAGTGCCACATAGTCTTCAAACCGCATGAACTGCCGTTTGAAGCCCAACTTGACGATCCCGGTGGGTCCATTGCGGTGCTTGGCGACAATGATCTCGGCCACTCCGGGACTGTCTTCGGGATCGTACATCTCGGGACGATGCAGGAACATCACGATGTCGGCATCCTGCTCGATGGCACCGCTTTCGCGCAGGTCGGCGAGCTTGGGACGCTTGTCTTCCCGCAATTCGACACCCCGGTTCAGCTGCGCCAGGCCAATCACGGGAACCTGCAGTTCCTTCGCCATGAACTTGAGTCGGCGGGTGATCCCGGCGATCTGCTGTTCACGTGGTGCCCGCTTGTCTTCGGGCTCGACCAACTGCAGGTAGTCGATGATGACCGTCCCGAGGTTGTTCTTGCGCTTGAGGCGCCGACAGATCGCGTTGATCTGCGACATGGTGCGCCCGCCCTGGTCGTCGATGAAGACCGGCAACTCGGCCAACTCCTGGAACGTCTGCATCAGAAGATCGTATTCGTGGTCCTCCAGGTCTCCCTTCCGCAGCTTCTGCATGTCGAGTTTTCCCCGGATGCAGACAAACCGCTCGGCGAGTTCGTGGCGCGACATTTCGAGGCTGAAAACCACGACCCCCTTCTGGCCGCGATCGGCAATCGCCTCGGCCAGGTTGAGCACAAACGCCGTCTTTCCCATCGACGGACGAGCCGCGAGAATCACCAGCTCGGCCGGCTGCAGCCCGTTGGTGCGGGCATCCAGATCACGGAATCCCGTGCTGACACCACTGACCGAACCCCGCAGTTCCATCCGTTTCTGGATCCGGTCAAACGCCTCGAGCAAAATCTCCCGCAGTTGCAGCTTCTCGGTTCCCTCCTGCTGCTCGAGAATGTTGAAAACTTCCTTTTCGGCCTTGTTGAGCAGGTCTTCCGTCCCGACCGACTCGTCGTAGGCATCGCGCAGGATCTCGGTGCAGGCCGAGATCAGGCGGCGCTGCAGTGACTTCTCGCGAACGATCTCGGCATAGTACTGGGCATGGGCGGCATGTGGGGTGCTGTCGAGGATCTCCACGAGGTAGTCGGCCCCGCCACAATCGGCGAGGGCCCCCTGCTTTTCGAGTGCCTCGGCGACGGTGACCGCATCAAACGCGTGTTTTCCCTTGTCGTACAGCGACTTGATCGCCGCGTAGATCTTGCGATGCGAATCAAGATAGAAGTGCTCGGGAGAAAGCCGGTCCGAAACCTCGTCGAAGACACTGTTGTCGAGCAGGATGCTGCCCAACAACCCCTTCTCGGCCACGAGGTTCTGTGGCGGCAAGCGGTCTGACCTGGGGGGGGCGTCGGGCCGCCTGCCCGCGCCACCATCTCCGTTCGTGCGTGTCGAATCCATCGCCATCCTGCAAAATCCTCAAAGGTCGCGCCCGCGAAAACGCCCCAGCCTCGCCGAACGCCTTATCCATTCAGTCTACCCGATCCGGCCCGGGCGAGCGAAGGTGCCTCAAACACACGGGTCCCCGTCGCCCTGCGTGGGGAGACTCAGCCCCACAATCTGCCATCCGAACGATGGACGAAGAGGTCCTGCACCAGCCCCGCACATGCACCGCGCCGTGGACGTCGCGGGCGGGTCAGTCAAACAGATAGCTGACCGACTCGTTGCGGTGGATGCGTTTGATCGCCTCCCCCAGCAGTGGAGCGATGGAAACCACCTTGAGATTGGGGAATGTCTGCTCGGGCCGCAGGGGGATGCTGTTCGTGACGACGACTTCGTGAATCGGCGCCTCCCGAAGGATCCGGGCGGCATCACCGCAGAACACCGGGTGACTGGCCCCGACGTAGATCCGCTTGGCCTCGTGGCCATGGACGACCCGCACCGCCCCGACCATCGATCCGCCGGTGGTGATCATGTCATCAAAAATGAGGGCAGTCTTCCCCTTGATGGGGCCGCCAATCAGGTTGGCCTGCTTCGTCTCGGTGGCGCTTGACCGCCGCTTGTCGACGATGCACAGCGAGCCCCCCATCCGTTCCTGGTGCTGCAGCGCCCGCTTGATGCTTCCCTCATCCGGACTGACCACGACCAGTTCCGACTCGGGCAACTGCAGACCCAGGAAGTACTCATCCAGGATGGGTGACGCATAGAGGTGATCGACCGGAATGTCGAAGAACCCCTGGATTTGAGCGGCATGCAGATCCATCGCGAGAACCCGGCTGGCTCCCGCCTCGACGATCAGATTGGCGCAGAGCTTGGCGGTGATCGGGACGCGACCGGCATCCTTGCGGTCCTGCCGGGCGTAGCCGAAGTAGGGCATGACCGCGGTGATCCGCTCGGCACTCGCCCGACGGCAGGCATCGATGAGAACCAGCAACTCCATCAGGTTCTCATTGACCGGCGGGCAGGTCGGCTGGACGATGAAAACGTCGCGCCCCCGGATGTTCTCTTCCAGACGAACACCAATCTCACCATCCGGAAAATTCCACGCTTCAAGCCGACCCAGCGTGATGTTGAGATACGCTGCGATCTCGGCCGCCAGCGCCGGGTGAGCGCGACCGCCCAGAATCGTCAGGTAATCAGCCATGAAATCGGTCCTGCAGGTCAGCGGCGGTCAATGGGAACGAACGCCCGTTCCTTGGGACCGGTATAAATCTGCCGCGGTCGGTTGATGCGGCTGACTCCCTCTTCCCGCTGTTCCCGCCAGTGGGCAATCCACCCGGGAAGCCGCCCCAGCGCGAACATCACGGTGAACATGTTCGTGGGAATGCCCATCGCACGGTAGATGATTCCGCTGTAGAAGTCGACATTCGGATACAGCTTCCGTTCGATGAAGTATTCGTCGTGGAGCGCCACTTCGGCCAGTTCCTGGGCGATCTCCAGCAGCGGATCCTTGATCCCCAGCTGGGCCAGCACTTCTCCCGCCTTCTTCTTCAGGATGGTCGCCCGGGGGTCGAAGTTCTTGTAGACCCGGTGACCGAAGCCCATCAGGCGGAACCCCGACTTCTTGTCCTTGGCCATTGCCACGTACTTCTTCAGATCGCCCCCGTCATCACGAATGCGCTCGAGCATCTCGATGACTTCCTGGTTCGCACCGCCATGCAACGGACCCCAGAGGGCACAGATCCCGGCCGAGATCGAGGCAAACAGATTCGCCTGGCTGCTCCCCACCACCCGCACGGTGGAGGTGCTGCAGTTCTGCTCGTGGTCGGCGTGGAGAATCAAGAGCGCGTTCAGGGCACTCTCGAGCACGGGAGAGATGTGGTAGTCCTCCGACGGGACCGCGAACATCATCTGCAGGAAGTTCGCGCAATAACTGAGGTTGTTGCGGGGGTAGACCATCGGCTGCCCGACCGACTTCTTGTAGGCGTAGGCGGCGATCGTCTTGAGCTGCGCCAGCAGACGCACCATGTTGAGATCGGGGTCATGCGGCGGAGACTCGGGGTAGTAGGTCGACAGGGACGACACCATGGCCGAGAGAATCGCCATCGGATGCGCTGTCGGGGGGAACCCCTCGAAAAACTTCTTGAGATCCTCGTGGATCATGCTGTGCGATGTCAGCCGATGCCGCCAGTCGGCCAACTGGGTCTTGTTGGGAAGCTCGCCATAAATCAGCAGGTAGGCGACCTCCGAGAACGCGGCGGTCTCGGCCAGTTGCTCGATCGGGTAACCCCGGTACCGCAGGATGCCCGCCTCACCGTCGATGAAGGTGATTGCGCTCTTGCAAAGCCCGGTATTTCCGAGTCCCGGATCGAAGGTGATCGCCCCCGTCTGGCTGCGGAGCGCCGAGATGTCAATCCCCAGTTCTGCCTCGGTGCCGACCAGGGTCGGAAAGTCGTAGTCTTTGCCGTTCAGCGTCAGTCGGGCCGTACTCATGTTCACAACTTCTCCAGGGATCCGCCCGCAATTGTCGAACGCTTTCGGTGGGGAAACCACGGGGGCGTTCGGAGATTAGCCGACCCACCAGAGTGAAACAAGCATGTCTCACCCCTTTCCCGCACCACCGCTTGCTGTTCGCAGGAACGTGTGTTTATGTTAGTCACAGGCAGTGTATTTTCCTCCCGCGACTCAAACGGACTTTCGGCCTGATGCTGTCCCAACTCCCCCCGTCGCGAAGTTTGCTTTTTTCCTGCCGATTTGCGCGGCAGGCCGTCCTGACCACCCTGTGGGTTGCTCTCGCCGGGTTCAGTGTTTCCCGCGATCTCCAGGCAGCCCCGCCCGAGACCGAGCCGGACCGCGAGGGGCTGGCACTGTTTCAGAACGAGATTCGTCCACTGCTGGCCCATCGCTGCCTCAAATGCCACGGCGGCGAAACTTCGGAATCGGAATTCAGCCTGATCTCCCGCCAGGAACTCATCAAGGGGGGGACTTCCGGGACTGCGATTGTCCCGGGCAAATCACGCGAAAGCCGCCTCTTCAAGAGGATCACTCACGCGACACAACCGGGAATGCCGTTTCAATCGGCAAAACTCTCCGAAACGGAAATCAACCAGATCGCCCGCTGGATCGACCTGGGGGCTCCCTACGACGCTCCGCTGGCAGACAAGTCGGCTCCCGTGGATGACCCGACCCGGAAGCAGATTGCCGCCGAGGCACGAGAGTTCTGGTCGTTTCGCCCACTCTCCCGACCAGCCCCCCCCGAGGTTCGTCATGCCGACTGGTGCCGAAATCCGATTGACCGGTTCATCGTGCACCGGCTTGAGTCGGAGGGACTGACTCCCAATCCCCGGGCGGCGGGCCATCACCTGCTGCGGCGGGCCCACCTGGCGTTGACCGGACTCCCCCCGACTCCCGGCGCGGTGGCCGACTCGGAAGCCGGCTTCTCTTCCGCCCAGTTGACCTCGACTGTCGACGCATTGCTGAACAGCCCGCATTACGGCGAACGCTGGGCACGGCACTGGCTGGATATTGCCCGATTTGGAGAGAGCCACGGTTTCGAACACGACTACGATCGCCCCACCGCCTACACCTATCGCGACTTCGTGATTGAAGCTTTCAACCGCGACCTCCCCTTCAACCAGTTCGTGCAGTGGCAATTGGCCGGCGATGAACTCGCGCCCCAGGACAATCTCGCCATGATGGCGACGGGTTACCTGGCGGCGGGGGTGCACAGCACGCAGATCACAAAGAATGAAGTCGAAAAACATCGTTATGACGAACTGGACGACATCGTCAACACGGTGGGGCTCTCGATGCTGGGATTGTCGGTCGGGTGCGCCCGATGCCACGACCACAAGTACGATGCCATCCCGCAGCGTGACTATTACCGCATGGTCGCGGCCTTCACCACGACGGTTCGGTCAGAGATGGACCTCGAGATCGATCGTGCCGGAACAGAGGTCGCCCGCGCCGAACACGCCCGGGCCCAGCAGCCACTCGTCGCCGCTCTCCGGCAGTACGAAGCCGACCAGCTTCCCACACGGTTCGCCGCGTGGGAGGAACAGAACCCCCTGCGGACCGAGGAGTTTCCATGGCTGGTGATGGAGCCGAACGAATCGAAGTCGGAAGGTGGGGCGACACTCGTTCCGCAACCGGACGGGGCCATCCTCGCCACAGGAGCCAATCCGCAGTTTGACGGATACACCTTTGTCATCAAGACGTCGCTGGTCAACCTCAGGCACCTGCGGATTGAAGCGCTGTCTCACCCCTCACTCGTGCGGGGTGGTCCAGGCCGTGCCGACAATGGCAATTTCGACCTCACCGATCTGAAAGTCACAATCGCCCCGGCCGACGATCCGACCAGGACACAACCGGTCAACCTGGTCGACCCACGTGCCACGTTCGAACAGTCGGGCCTGCCGATTGCCGCGGCCATCGACGGCGACGAGCGTTCGGGCTGGGCCGTCGATCCCCAGTTTGGCAAGGATCACGCGGCCGGCTTCCGTTTTGCCGAGCCCGTCGGATTTCCCCAGGGGAGCGTGCTGACCCTGCGGCTCAAGTTTCGGGGGAACGACCGTCACAACTTCGGGCGCACCCGGCTCGCACTGTCAACCGCGGGAGATCCTCCCGAGCTGACCGCGGCGGGCCTGTCGGCGAACATTCTCACGGCTCGCACCCTGCCCGCCAACAAGCGCACCCCGGAACAGCAACAGCAACTGCTGGCCTGGTTCGGCAGTCGGCATGATGCCGAGTGGCAGAAACGCAATCAGGCCGTGCTCGAGCACGCCGCCCGGGAGCCAAAGCCCCGGATGCAGAAGGCGTTGATTTCCTCGGAGGGGGTGCCTGCGCTTCGGCTGCACACCCAGGGAGGTGACTTCCTCGAGCAGACCCACTTCCTGAGACGGGGCGATCCCAACCAGAAAGTGGCGGTGGTCAAAACGGGCTTCCTGCAGGTTCTCACCCCGGCGGATGAGAACCTCGAGCGATGGTTGAAACCGGCTCCCGAGGGTGCGAAGACGAGCCACCAGCGCGCCGCCCTGGCCGCCTGGATCACCGATACCGAGCAGGGAGCGGGCCCCCTGCTGGCCCGGGTGATTGTGAATCGTCTCTGGCAGCACCACTTCGGTCGAGGACTGGTCGCGACCCCCAACGATTTCGGGGTGCGTGGAACGGCCCCTTCGCATCCCGAGCTGCTCGACTGGCTGGCAGGACAACTGATCGAGCACAACTGGCACTTGAAGCCGATTCACAAGCTCATCCTCGACAGTGCCACCTGGCAACAGTCTTCGCAGTCCGATCCGCAAAAGCTCGCGGTGGATCGCGACAACCGCCTCCTGTGGCGTCACTCGCCCCAACGACTGGAGGCCGAGGTGATTCGCGACAGCCTGCTCTCGGTCTCGGGGCTGCTCGATCCGACCCACTTTGGTCCCGGGACCCTAGATGAAGCGAGTCGCCGCCGCAGCATTTACTTCACGGTGAAACGCAGCCGGTTGATTCCCTCCCTGCAGGCGTTCGACGCCCCCGATGCCCTGACCAGCGTGGGAGAGCGGCCGGCGACCACGGTGGCCCCGCAGGCGCTGCTGCTGATGAACAATCCACAGTCTCGCGGTGCCGCGATGGCGATGGCCGAGCGTCTGCTCGCCGCCCATCCCGATCAACTCCAGGCCGTTCTCACAGAAGCGTGGCGCAGCACCGTGTCCCGTTCTCCAACGGCCGCCGAGCTCGGGGAAGGCACCGCGTTTTTCCAGAGCCAGGCCGAGACCTACGCAACCCCAGCGACTCCCGAGGCGCGGCGACAGGCACTGTCCGACTACTGCCAGGTGCTGTTCTGCCTCAACGAATTCGTCTACCTCGAATGAGTGCCGACCGGCGGCTTCCCGTCTCCCACGGCCCCTTCCGCGGACAATCGATCATGCTCCCGACTTCTGCGTTCCTCGCCCCGCCGCCACACCTTGGCTCTCGTCGCAACTTCCTGGCCCAGACAGGCCAGGGGGCCGGCCTGTTGGCCCTCTCCAGCCTGCTGGCGGGTGAAGGGGGGCTGTCCAGCGCACAGGGGGATGAGTCGGTCAGTCCGCTGGCGTGCCGTGAACCGCATTTCCCGGTCAAGGCCAAGGCGGTGATCTGGCTGTTCATGAATGGCGGCCCCAGCCAGGTCGATACGTGGGACTACAAGCCCGAGCTGGCGCAGCGCGACGGGAAGGAACTCGAGGGGTTTGACAGGAACACCGGGTTCTTCACCGACAACGTCGGCCCCGTCATGAAGTCACCGTTCCAATTCCGGCAGCATGGCGAATGCGGGGCCTGGGTCTCGGACATCTTTCCGCAGATGGCCCGCCATGTCGACAAGATGGCCTTCCTGTATTCCTGCCACACCGATTCGAACAACCACTCCCCTGCCCTGTTCAAGATCAACACCGGATTCGCCCGCATGGGCTTTCCGTGCGTGGGGAGCTGGGTCACCTACGGCCTTGGAACCGAGACCCAGAACCTACCCGCGTTCGTGGTGATGTACGACACCCTGGGCCGTGGCATTCCCAAGGGGCACGCCCAGAACTGGGGTGCGGGCTTTCTGCCGAGTGTCTTCCAGGGGACGGCACTCAAGGCGCAGGGGGCTCCCCTCGACGACCTGCTGCGTCCCGCCGGGCAATCGGACCGACAGCAGCGGGCCCAACTCGACCTGCTGAGCGCCATCAACCGCCGGCAACTGGCCGAACGGCCTGGCGACACCGAGCTCGCCGCCCGGATTGAATCGTTCGAACTCGCATACCGCATGCAGATGGCGGCTCCCGAGGCGATCAACCTGGAAGCCGAGTCGCAGGCGACCCAGGCGCTCTACGGTCTCGACAACCCGAAATGCACCCACTTTGCCCGCCAGTGCCTGATTGCCCGGCGGATGGTCGAACGGGGGGTCCGCTTCGTCCAGATTTACAGTGGGGGCATGGAGAATGAACTGAGCTGGGATGGCCATACCGACATCCAGAAGAACCATGCGGGATTCGCCGCTGAAACCGACCAGCCGATCGCCGGCCTGCTCGCCGACCTCGAAGCCCGTGGTCTGCTGGAATCAACCCTCGTAATCTGGGGAGGCGAGTTCGGACGGTTGCCCATCGTCCAGAAGGGGGGAACCGGACGCGACCACAATCCGCACGCCTTCACCTACTGGTTGGCGGGGGGTGGGGCGAAGGGGGGAACACTCTACGGCAAGACCGATGAGATCGGGCACAAGGCGGTCGAAAACCGGGTCAGCGTCCACGACCTCCATGCCACCATCCTGCAACTGATGGGACTGGAACACACCCGGCTGACGTTCCGCTTCAGTGGCCGTGACTTCCGCCTCACCGACGTCGAGGGAAATGTGGTTGAAGACGTGATTGCCTGAGATCAATCGCCCGGAACCAATCCCAATCAGCAGGGTGGCCCCCGGTGGCTGTGCCGCTGGTAATAGCGGTGGTGTCCGTGTTACCCCCGCTGGTGAAGACATCGTTGCCGGTCTCTCCAGGAGGCAAGACCTCGCACAGGCCACGCCCGGGCCCATCGCACCCGGGACGACCCGAATCCCGAATCCCCCTGAATCGCACGATTTACTGCTGCGATTGGTTCTGCGATCGCTCGTCGGTCGTCTGCAGGATTTCCGGGGGACTCGCCCGGAAAACGACCCGTTCTCCCGTCCGTGGATGCCGCAAGGCGAGGCGATGGGCGTGGAGCCAGTAGCCTCCGTCACCCGGCAGCCCGGGGTCGACCGTCAGGGGCAGCCCCCCGGGTCCATACAACGGGTCGCCACACAGGGGATGGCCAATGGCGGCGAGATGGATGCGAATCTGATGCGGTCGCCCGGTATGAAGTTCGATATCGAACAGTGTTGAGTCGGACCGCCGCTCGCTGACCGTCGCAACGCTGCGCGAGGGTTTTCCCCCGGGATGCGCGGCATGGACTGTTCCCAGCCGGGAATGAACCTGCGGACCAATCGGCACCCGAATGTCGTACTGCCCGTCGGCGGCGACCCCGCTGGCGAGAGCCCGGTAGCACTTCGTCGAGTTCGGCCAATCCAAGCCGATCGACCGTGCCGCCTCAGAATGCCGGGCGAACAGAACGAGGCCCGATGTGCCGCGTCCCAGCCGATGCGCAGGATGGGCTCCGGGAAACTGGGCCTGCACCAGATGGGCGAGCGTTTGGACGTAGAACCCGCCCCCCGGCAGTGTGGGAAGTCCGCTGGGCTTGGCGACCACGATGAGGTCGTCATCCTCATAAATGAGGTCGAAGTGGCAGGGAGCGTCGGGCTCGTTCCAGGGGGGACGGTTCCAAACGACTTCCTGACCGGCCAACAGCGGTTCGTCTCCGCTCGCCACAACCCCGTTCAGCAGGATCTCCCCCAAGGCCAGCCGCGCTTGCCATTCCGTCCCGGTCGAATGATCAAAACGACAGGCCAGGAACTGCAGGACGGTCTGCCCGGTCATCGGCGGGTCGACAATGACTCGATAGCGGTAGCCGGGGTTGGAGGGCATGCAAGGCAGTCTCGTCCGTCGGGGGCCAACGGTCAACAACGACCGAAGCGAAGTTCCCTGGCCGTGTCACGTCTCGTCCAGTCCATCGCCCGCGTGCTCTTCGGGAACTTCGTGCCGCAGCCGCGACGCCCCGGCCCACCGGTTGCCATCACAGTGCCCTGGTAACCTGCGGCGGTGACACCAGGTCACAGTGGAGCTCAATCCTGGAGCGCCATTCCGGCGGGCCACTCTGGAGCGCGACATGACCACAACCATCATGCCTCTTCCCACACCCCCTCGATTCCCCATTTCCTCCCGGGGCCACCCGACAGCAGCACGGGGCCAGGCAATTTCGAAGAGGGGCTCGGTCCGGAGATCTGTGTTGAACCGGGATTGGAATTGACCCCGATTCGGGTTTCGAGCATAGTCCCCTCCCCTCCCCAGTTTCTCTTCGGACCTGTCCCACGGGCCCCTGACCATGACGGCGTCTTTTCCGCAGGATGCGGACTCCCCTCCTCCGTCGCCATCACAACGTCCGAGCCGGACCATGCTGCGCATCGACGACGCCCGGACGACCCTGCCGTTTTCCCGCCCCAGGTCGGGAGGCTCGCCCATCGACCATGAACTGACGGTCGTCATCCCGGCGTACAACGAAGAAGACCGACTTCCCCAGACACTGGATGGGCTCGAAGAGTACCTGAATGCGTGGGGGGTCGATTATCGGGTGCTGGTCGTCGATGATGGCAGCCGCGATCGAACGTCCGAACTCGTGGCCGACTGGGGGCGGAATTTTTCAGTGTTCCGCCAGGCCAACGGTGGCAAGGGATCGGCGGTCCGGCATGGCATGCTCAAGGCGACGGGGCGGGTCATCGCCTTCACCGATGCCGATCTCCCCTATCATCTCGATTCGATGCGGGCGGGCTACGACCAGATTTACGATCATTCGGTGGAGGTTGTGTTTGGGGCCCGTGACCTGCAGAAATCGGCGAATGTCGCCTCGCGGCGTCTCATGCGGCGGATCGCCCATGAAGTGTTCCGCAACCTGATGCGGCTCCTGGTCTCACGCCAGGTCGGAGACACCCAATGTGGACTCAAGCTGTTCAGTCGCAGGGCGGCCCGCGAGATCTTCTCCCGCTGTGAGATCAACGGTTTCGCGTTTGATGCCGAGGTGGTGTACCTGACCCATGCCCTTGGCCTGTCGTTTTCCCGGGTTCCGGTCACACTCATCAACGAGTATGCGACCACGATCTCGCTGGCCCGACATGCCGTACCGATGCTGGGGGATGTACTCGCGCTGCGGTGGCGTTCGCTGACGGGACAACTGCATCTCGACTCGCCCCTGCTTCCCGAAGAAACGATGGTCGTTGAGTCCCCCGTGGTCGACATGCTGGCCGAACGGCGGAGGACGGCCGCGTGACCCTGAGGATCAGCCCGGCGGGACCTGGCAGCGAATCGCAGCCGGTGGCGGGACAGCCTGTCCGTCCGCCGCGGTCACTGGTACTGCACGCCGATGATCTGGGTTTCAACCCGGCGGTCAACCGGGGCATCATCGACAGTTTTGCCCAGGGATTGCTCACCAGTACATCGGTGCTCGCCAATGGCCCGGCTGTCCCCCACGCCCTGGCGCTCTGGAACGAACTGGAACTGCGTCGCCGGCATCGCCTGCTGCCCAGCGATGGCTATCGCCGACTGCTGCGGGATCCGTGGTTGCCATTTGACCTCGGAGTTCACCTCAACCTCACCCAGGGCCGGCCACTGACAGCTGGCTACCCCGAAGAGCTGCTCGATCGCCAGGGGCGTTTTCCGGGGGTCTTTCCCCTGTTCTGGCGGTCTCTGGCAAGACCTCGCCGCTCGATTGCGACGGCCGTCGAAGCCGAACTGCAGGCCCAGGTCGAGTTGCTCCTCGATCATGGAGTCGCACTGGGGCACCTGAACGGTCACCAGTACATCGAATGCCTGCCGCTTGTGGCCGAGATCGTGCCGCGACTGGCGAACCGCTACAGCCTGAGAAACGTGCGGGTGGCGTGGGAACCGGGGCTCACCAGGCAACTGCTGGCCGAGGGGCGGGCCCTCGGCTGGGGTCTCGCACAGGTCAAGCGGCTGTTTGCCTTCCGCTGGCGGCTGCAGGCTTCACGTGAGGGGCTGTTGTTCCCCCGCTGCTACTTTGGCACGGCCCATGCCGGGGGAATCACACTGCCCGTGGTGGACCGGTTTCTGCAATCGGCGGCGGGGGATTTTGTCGAGATTGGTCTGCATCCGGGGGTATCGGCCGCGCCTCTGCGGCTGCACGATCCTTCGGACACAGGGGCCAATCCCCTGTCGTCGGCGGAAGAGGACGGCTGGAGTGACCCGCTCGATTCGCAACGCCCGCAGGAACGGGAACTGCTCATGGGCGATCGCTTGCCGACGTTGCTGCAGTCGCGGGGCTGGAGCCTTGGACGGATCTCGCAACTGGCCCTGACCTCTTCGGCACGCCACCGCAGCGCTGCGTGAACGGGCCACAACACTCGCCAATCCGTGCCAGCGTTTGTCGCGGGGATGGATTCGCGGCGTCCGGGAACGTAAGATTTGCGTGGTGAGCAGCGGGCCAGGCGATCGCGGATTGTGGCAACACAATTCGAGGAAAGTCCGGGCTCCACAGGACGCCGTGGTGGGTAACACCCACCGTCTGCAAAGACCGGGACAGTGCCACAGAAAACAAACCGCCCGGGACGTTGTTCAGCGCTGCTGGAAACGGGCCGGGTAAGGGTGAAAAGGTGCGGTAAGAGCGCACCGCGGACTGGGTGACCAGGCTGGCAGGGCAAACCCCACGGGGAGCAAAACCAAGCAGAGGGGAGCGGCGGTGGCTCGTCCATCGTCGCCTGGATCGGTTCGGTCCGGTACCACCCTCGGGTCGGTTGCTAGAGCGGCCGGGCAATCGTCCGCCCAGAGAAATGATCGCCCCCGACAAAACCCGGCTTATCGGCCCGCTGCCCACACTGTTTGCCCGCCGTCCCTCCCCGTGACCGCTCTCTGCGAAATCCCGGCGGTTGAGGGAGTCTGATATCGACTATCCCTGGCAGACTCCAGCCCGACGGGCGAGTTCTTCGACGGCCGTTGCCGCCAGTTCGAGGCCCCGGTGTGTCGCCAGCCGATTCTGTACGGCGGCACACGCCTCTCGGATCGACTGCGACTGCAGTAATCCGCCAAGTTGGCGGACCACCTCCGGCACCCGATAGCGCGACACGGCAATTCCTCGCGCCACCCCCAGAGCCTGAACCCGGTGCAGATTGTCGAACTGGTCGTGCGCGAGCGGACGGATCAATTGCGGGACTCCCGCGGCCAAAGCCTGGGACAAAGTCCCCACCCCGCCGTGATGGACCAGCGCTGCGCTGCGCGGCAGCAGGCGGTCGAGTGGGGCGTAATCGACATGCCGCACCGTCGCGGGCAACGATGCCGGAACCTGCTCCCGGAAACGGGTCAGCAGGATTCCGCGGCAACCGAGTCGTCCACACGCCTCCACCGACGTGTCAAAGAACGGACCGGCCTGCACATTGGCGGTCCCGGGAGCGAAGACCACCGGAGGTGGACCGTCCCGGAGGAACTGTTCCAGGGACGGAGTCAATTCCTGCTGAGAACCGGAATTCCACAGCGGGAAATCGGCCTGGAACAGAGGCCGGGGCCAGTCTTCCTGTGGCGGGGCGAACCACTCGGGAAAGAGGCAGATCACCCCATCGGGTGAGTTCCACCAGTGGGCGATCCGGCGCACGGGGGGCAAGCCCATCTCCCGCTGTCGTCGATTGATTGCCGGCCCCGCGAGCCGATCGATCACCAGCCGTTCGCCCACTGGCAACAACCACCGCCGCAGCCAGGCGGGGGCCGGCAGATTGCCCAGGACCGGCGGAGCCTTGCGGCTGAGAATCACCCCCGGCTGGAGATGGACCGTGAACAGCGGAAACCGCATCTGGTCGCGGGCTCCCCGCACCCCAAACGACAGCAGGTTGGCGAGAGCCACTCCCTGCCCCTTCGCGAGGTACTGACGACAGATTTCCACCTGCCGTTCGATGATGCGGTCACTGTGCCTGACAATCGCGCCAAACGACCGCCAAGGGTCCCAGAGGTCCGGGTCCCGGGTGATCTCGAGGTAGTCCTCCTCGGTTCCCACCGGCTCAAACGAGATTCCCTCGCGACGGACCTGCGGCTCAAAGTGGGCATTGGTGGCCACCACCACGTCGTGTCCCCTCTCCCGAAGCTGGATCGCGAGACCCAGAAAGGGAAAGACATCCCCGGCCGATCCGAGGGGAAACAAGACGATTCTCATGACGTTTCAGTTCCGGCCAACAGCGGCAGATTCGCACGTCGGACCATGGCAGTCACGAAGGGGAGTGACGAAGGGGAATCGCAGCGGGGAGGTCAGCGCCGGCCCCGCGCTCCGATCAATTGCATTCCGCAACGAGCGGTCCAGCCAGTTCCCGCCGGAAGAAGAGGCGGCCTGGAAGCGTCGGCATGTACGTCGACGGAATCCAGCTCGATGGTTCGTGCCGCAATGTCATCCAGAGACTCAGCCCCTGCCACATCATGCCGCGTGACAGGGTTCCGTCGGCTCCTCCGATGATGCGGTCGGCTGCCAGGAAGAGCCCCGGTCCAATGGTATTCGCGAATGCCGGGACGAGGGTCGTCCGGCTCTTGAAGCTGGTGATGGCGTTTTGCTCGATGGTCAGAGGATGCAGCCGGGCCCCCAGGCGGTGGGTCTGGCTTTTCCATTCTTTCTCGGAGGCAAATTCGGCGGCGAAGTGGGGCTCCCAGAAGGCGATATGACAGACCCGGCCAATGCCAAAGATCACGATGAGGCGACCTCCGGCCGATTGGATCTCGCCAATCCGGTCGGCATAGGTGGGAAGCAGCTTCTTCGTGGCGAAGAATCGCTGGCGGGTGGGGATGGTGAGCTTGCCGAGAGGACCGTAGAACGCCTGCTGCATGGCGTACTGGAATGCCCCCGGATTGGTTGAGGGGAGGGTGTTTCCCTCGGCATCACTCCACTCGTCCATGTTGAAACCGGTGCAGTGATCGCACGGGACACCCCACTCGCTGAGGAAGTAAACCGCCCAGCGGTACATCCCCATCGGCCCCACAGGCAGGATCAGCGCGAGTTTCTCGGAGGCATCGCGGGACTTCTTGATCTGCAGGGCGATCTCATGACCCAGCATCATGTCGAAGTCGGCAACATCGCCGCAGGGGACGGGGGTGAACCCCTTGTGCCACCACTTCTGCCGCTGGGTGATCGTCGCCGGGTCGGCATCCACGCAGCGATCAATGCGCTTCAGGTCCCATCCCGCGGGAAAGAACCCCTCCATCAAAGAGCCTTTCAGGGTGGTCAGCAGATCCATGGGACACCTTCAGAAATTGTCGGCGGGACAGTCGAGTGTTGTGGTGCGGAGTGTATCCGAGGCCGTTTCGCGGTACCATTCCCACGACTGGAGGTGAACGCGTGGCGAAGGCGGAGTTGCACCCGCTACACTCCGTCTGCAGACGTTCACGGCCGAACGTGACTTTCGACGCCTCCGGGCGATGTCTCCTGGTTTCGCAAGATGCCCCACCGCGCCCTGCCCCTCGAGGGATTCGATCTCCGGCGACAGGTCCCCTGGACGCAGCTGTTTCAGTCATTCCGGCTGGCGCTGCGCATCCGACAGTTGCTCCTGGCGGCGATCGGGGTGACGCTGACGACCGTGGGCTGGCGACTGATGGAACCGTCGTCGACGACCACCACGCGGAAGCTTGACGAGCAACCGTTCGTCTTCACCCCCACTTCCTGGCCGTGGGAACGGGATCTGGGATTCGACCTGACGTCTCCGGATCCCCAGGATGCGGGGGAGCCCCCGGTGAATGCACTCTGGGCACTGGCCTCTGGACTGAAGAATCCCCAGCGGTTTTTCTCGCAGGTGTTTGGCAACTGGAGTGTCACCCTGACCCCGGTCACCGAGTTGTTGAATCCCGGGCAGCGGATGTTTGAACCGACAGTCCCGGCGAGCGAACGATTGCGGGCGTTGTTCCAGTTGCTGTGGTGGCTCGTGGTCTGGGGGCTGTTTGGCGGAGCACTCTCGCGCAGTGCCGCCGTGGAATTCGCCCGAGACCAGAGCACACACCTCACCGGGGCACTCCGTTTTGCCGGGCGCAACTACCTGTCGTTCCTGGTGGGTCCGCTGTTGACACTGTTGGCGGTACTTGGGGTGGCATTGCTGCTGGCACTCGGGGGACTCTTCAGCCGTCTGCCGGCGATTGGCACTGTCGTCGGCGGGTTTGGCGGTGGACTGGCACTGGTCATCGGGCTCTTGCTGGCAATCCTGGTGATGGGGCTGGCAGTCGGATGGCCGCTGATGTTCGCCACGATCAGCGTCGAGGGGACCGATGGATTCGACGGGATGAGCCGGGCTTTCAACTACGTCTACGAACGCCCCCTGCTCTACCTCTGGCAGATTGTCCTCTCGCTGGTCTACGGTTCATTCGCCGTCTTTTGCGTGCTGTTCCTCGGGCAACTGGCGACCCTGCTCTCGCTGCAGGGACTTTCCCTGGGAGCAAACCGGGCGTGGGTCGAGTCGATCGCTGATGAGGCTCCCGCCCTGCTGGCCCCCCCGCTGGAGAATACCGACTGGGCCCTGGAGGCTGATCATGATGCCCCCCAGTCGACTCAGTCCGACGCCACACGTGCCGACGCCACCGGTTCCGACGCCACCGGTTCCGATGCCACCCGGTCCGAGGCGGGCAGTGGCGTCGGCGATACGATTTTCAAATACTGGCTCCGGGCGTGGGCGACCCTGATCCATGGATTTGTCTACAGCTTCTTCTGGTGCAGCGCAACCCTGATTTATTTCGTGTTGCGCAAGAGTGTCGATGGCAACGATCTCGACGAAGTCTTTATGGGCATCCAGCCCGAGCCCGACGACCTGCTGCCATTGGTGGGGGCAGCGGCCATGGGGGTCGACCTGACCACGAGCGACCGTCCGGCGAACCTCTCCCCTCTTCCCCCCGACAATCCCCCCTACGCCGCCCCCCGCTGACGGTCCGGCAGAAAGTGAGACTGCGGGCTACAGTCCGGCCGATGCGCCATATCGTCGGTTGAACTGCCCGATCGCCTCCAGGATCTCTCGTTCGACGCGAGGCTCTTCGCTCTCGGGGAGCTTGTCTCCCTCCTGGGTCGTGACGTAGAAGACGTCGAGGACCTGGTCGACGTGGGTCGTGATTTTCGCGAGGATCACCGAGAGATCGAGATTGAACAGGGCCCGGGCAATGATGTAGAGCAGGCCGCGCGCGTCGTTGGCAAACACATCGATGACCGTGGCCGAGTCGGAGACATGATTGTCGATCCGCACCTGGACCGGTTCGCGGCACATTCCATCAACGGACTGCACCACTCCCAGCCGTCGGTTGCGAAGGAACAGATCCTCCACCGTGACCTTCTCTTCGAGGACCTGTCGCAGGCTGTCTTCGATCTCCCGCAGTCGGAACGACGGAATGATTCCCGAAAAGTCGGGATCCAGAACCGTGAAGCGGTCGATCACCAACTGCTGGCTGGTCGTGCAGATGTTGGCCGCGAGAATGGACAACCCCTTGGCGGTCAGAGTCCCGCAAATCCGGCTGAACAGTCCCGACCCGGGACGGTCACTGGTGATCACCAGGATCTCCACCCGGCGGGTCTCTTCGTCGAACGTCGCGCGAATCTGCAGGG
>Ga0315902_10003604_pt1 | contig 22988 bp, 3 predicted proteins | sample LakEriMetagenome_9_FD_203523 | JGI IMG/M metagenome (GOLD analysis project Ga0315902, IMG submission 203523) | Freshwater fungal communities from buoy surface, Lake Erie, Ohio, United States - Buoy 12 MA117 | ecosystem: Environmental > Aquatic > Freshwater > Lake > Lake biofilm | place: USA... | reverse complement strand
TTACGCTGCGCGTAATGGTGTCGCGGCAGTTGTTGGACGTGCGCGTAATCAGCCGGACATTGTAGGTTCCGGCGCTGCTGTACACAACACCGGTGGGATTGCGTTGGGTGGAAGTGCTACCGTTGCCGAAGCGCCAATCGTAAGCATTGATGCTGCCCGAACCGACACGGCTGTTGTCGGTGAAGGAGAAGCTGTTGCCGCGCAAGCACTGGGCCGCGGCCGCAATGCTGAAGTCAGCAGTTCCTTGCGGATACACGACAACATTGCTGAATGCGGTGTCGCGGCAACCGGCAGCGGTGATGGCGATTAAACGCACACGGTAGGTTCCGGTATCGGCATAAGCCAGGCTGTCGCGGCTGTTGGAAGAGGTTCTTCCGCCGCCAAAATTCCAGGCATAGCTCAGACTTCCCGCGCTCACCGTGCTGGTGCTGTTGAACACAAAACGGTTGCCGCGGAAGCATTGTGCGTTGTTGCTCACCGTGAACGAGGCCGTCGGGTTGGGGTTCACCGTCACGCTGCGGGTGAGGGTATCGCGGCAGCTGTTGCCGGTGATAGCGATCAGGCGGATGTTGTAGGTTCCTGCCGCGCTGTAGGTCTTGGTCGGGTTATTGGCCGTTGATGTTGTTCCGTCGCCAAAGCTCCAGCCGTAGTTGCTTGCACCACTGCTGCTGTTGGTAGTCGTGAAGCTGTTGCCACGCAGACATTGAGCTGAGCTATTCAGGCTGAAGGCAGCGACAGGCTGCGGGTGAACGGTGACGCTTCTGCTAAGCGTGTCGGAGCAGCCGCTGCTGTTGAAGGCCACCAGGCGAACGGTATAGGTTCCGGCGGTGCTGTAAGTCTTGGTCGGACTCGCGGCGGTTGAACTGCTGCCGTCGCCGAAAGTCCAGCTGTAGCTTGAGGCGCCGCTGCTGCTGTTGGTGGTGGTAAAGCTGTTCGCTTTCAGGCATTGCGCCGAGCTGCTGAGACTAAAGGCAGCTGTCGGGTTGGGGTTCACCGTCACGTTGCGGGTGATGGTGTCGCGGCAGCCGTTGCCGGTGATGGCGATCAGGCGGATGCTGTAGGTTCCGGCAACGCTGTAGGTCTTGGTCGGGTTTGATGCGGTTGAAGAGGTTCCATCGCCGAAACTCCAGCTGTAGCTGGTGGCACCTGAACTGCTGTTGGTAGTCGTGAAGCTGTTGCCGCGCAGACACTGTGCCGTGCTGTTGAGGCTGAAGGCGGCAACTGGCTGTGGGTGCACAGTGATATTGCGCGTGATGGTATCGGTGCAACCGAAGGCATTCCGGGCAATCAGGCGTACGGTAAAGGTTCCGGTACTTGAATAGGTCTTGCTCGGGTTGCTTCCCGTGGAAGTGGTTCCATCACCAAAGCTCCAACTGTAAGCGGTAGCTCCGCTGGAAGCATTGGAGAAGCTGAAGCTGTTGCCGCGCAGGCACTGGACATTGTTGCTGACCGTAAAGCCTGCAGTCGGGTTGTTGATGACATCCACCTTGCTGTTGGCCGTATCGCGGCAACCATTCGCATCCAACACGATCAAGCGGATGGCCTTGTTGCCGGATGTGCTGTAGCGCAGGGCATTGGGCGACTGCACGGTGTCGCTGCTGCGCGCTGCTCCGGATCCAAAACTCCAGCTCCAGCCACTGAGTGAAGAGCCGCTCACCGGCGCCGATGTGGCCGAGCGGAAAGTGAAGAGGTTGCTGCTCAGGCACTGGGAGTCCAGGTTGACTGTCAGGCGCGCAGTCGGATGCGGCTTCACAGTTACGCTGCGCGTAATGGTGTCGCGGCAGTTGTTGGACGTGCGCGTAATCAGCCGGACATTGTAGGTTCCGGCGCTGCTGTACACAACACCGGTGGGATTGCGTTGGGTGGAAGTGCTACCGTTGCCGAAGCGCCAGTCGTAAGCATTGATGCTGCCCGAGCCGACACGGCTGTTGTCGGTGAAAGAGAAGCTGTTGCCGCGCAAGCACTGGGCTGCAGCTGCAATACTGAAGTCAGCCGTTCCTTGCGGGTACACGACAACATTGCTGAATGCGGTGTCACGGCAACCGGCAGCGGTGATGGCGATCAAACGCACACGGTAGGTTCCGGTATCGGCATAAGCCAGGCTGTCGCGGCTGTTGGAAGAGGTTCTTCCGCCGCCAAAACTCCAGGCATAACTCAGACTTCCCGCGCTCACCGTGCTGGTGCTGTTGAACACAAAACGGTTACCGCGGAAGCACTGTGCGTTGTTGCTCACCGTGAACGAGGCCGTCGGGTTGGGGTTCACCGTCACGCTGCGGGTAAGGGTATCGCGGCAGCTGTTGCCGGTGATGGCGATGAGGCGGATGTTGTAGGTTCCGGCCGCGCTGTAAGTCTTGGTCGGGTTATTGGCCGTTGATGTGGTTCCATCGCCAAAGCTCCAGCTGTAGTTGCTTGCACCACTGCTGCTGTTGGTAGTCGTGAAGCTGTTCCCACGCAGACATTGAGCTGAGCTATTGAGGCTGAAGGCAGCAACCGGCTGCGGGTGAACGGTGACGCTTCTGCTAATGGTGTCGGAGCAACCGCTGCTGTTGAAGGCCACCAGGCGAACGGTATAGGTTCCGGCGGTGCTGTAAGTCTTGGTCGGACCCGCGGCGGTTGAACTGCTGCCGTCGCCGAAAGTCCAGCTGTAGCTTGAGGCGCCGCTGCTGCTGTTGGTGGTGGTAAAGCTGTTCGCTTTCAGGCATTGCGCCGAGCTGCTGAGACTGAAGGCGGCCGTCGGGTTGGGGTTCACCGTCACGCTGCGGGTGATGGTGTCGCGGCAGCTGTTGCTGGTGATGGCGATCAGGCGGATGCTGTAGGTTCCGGCAACGCTGTAGGTCTTGGTCGGGTTTGATGCGGTTGAAGTAGTTCCATCGCCGAAACTCCAGCTGTAGCTTGTGGCACCTGAACTGCTGTTGGTCGTGATGAAGCTATTGCCACGGAGACATTGCGCCGAGCTGTTGAGGCTGAAGGCAGCGACCGGCTGCGGGTGCACGGTGATGTTGCGTGTGATGGTATCGGTGCAACCGAAGGCATTCCGGGCAATCAGGCGTACGGTAAAGGTTCCGGTACTTGAATAGGTCTTGCTCGGGTTGTTTCCTGTTGAAGTGGTTCCATCACCAAAGCTCCAACTGTAAGCGGTAGCTCCGCTGGAAGCATTGGAGAAGCTGAAGCTGTTGCCGCGCAGGCACTGGGCGTTGTTGCTGACCGTAAAGCCGGCGGTTGGATTTGTGATGACGTTGACTTGGGTATTGGAAGTATCACGGCAGCCGTTCGCATCCAACACAATCAAGCGGATGGCCTTGTTGCCGGATGTGCTGTAACGCAGGGCATTGGGCGACTGCGCGGTATCGCTGCTGCGCGCCGCTCCGGATCCAAAACTCCAGCTCCAGCCACTGAGTGAAGAGCCGCTCACCGGCGCCGACGTGGCCGAGCGGAAAGTGAACAGATTGCTGCTCAGGCACTGGGAGTCGAGGTTGACCGTCAGGCGTGCGGTGGGATGCGCCTTCACGGTTACGCTGCGCGTGATGGTGTCGCGGCAGTTGTTCAATGAAGAGGCTATCAGCCGAATCGCATACGTGCCGGTGGCGCTGTAAGATTTGGACGGCGAAGTGCTGGTTGAGCTGGTCGCGTCGCCAAAACTCCAGGCATAGCTGTTGGCACCGGTACTGCTGTTCGTAGTGGTGAAGTTGTTACCGCGCAGGCATTGGCTGTTGTTGGCCAGACTGAAGCCTGCAACGGGTTGCGGATGCACCGTAACGGTTCGAGTCAGGGTATCGCGACAACCGCCGGCTGTAACCGCGATCAGCCGGATCGAATATGTTCCTGCTGTTGCGTATGATTTGGACGGAGCGGTGAGAACCGAAGTGCTTGCATCTCCAAAATCCCAGCTATAACTGCCGGCGCCGGTACTGCTGTTGGTTATGGTAAAAGTGTTTCCGCGTAGGCATTGGCTGTTGTTGTTTATTGTAAAGGCGGCAGCAGGATTGGCATTTACCGTTACAGTCCGGGTCATCGTATCGCGACAACTGTTGCTGGTGATGGCAATCAGGCGGATGCTGTAAGTTCCTGCCGTGCTGTAGGTCTTGGTCGGGTTACTGGCCGTTGAAGTGGTTCCATCACCAAAGCTCCAGGCATAGCTTGTTGCTCCTGAGCTGCTGTTAGAGGTTGTGAAACTGTTACCACGCAGACATTGTGCTGAACTGTTCAGGCTGAATGATGCTGTTGGTTGCGCATGAACGGTAACGTTACTGCTGATTGTATCCCGGCAACCGAAAGCATTGTTAACTATAAGCCTGATACTAAAACTACCTGCATTGCTGTAGGTCTTTGAAGGCGATGTAGCGGTTGACCCTGAACCGTCTCCAAAACTCCAGGCATAGCCTGTTGCGCCTGAACTGTTATTCGTTGTTGCGAACAGATTACCTTTCAAACATTGAGCGGTGCTGCTTAAGGTGAATGCCGCGACCGGATTGGGTCGAAGGTGAATATTAAGTTGCGCTGTATCCCGACATCCGTTCGCATCCAACACAACCAACCGTATGGCCTTGTTGCCGGATGTGCTGTAACGCACGGCATTGGGCGACTGCACGGTGTCGCTGCTGCGCGCCGCTCCGGACCCAAAACTCCAGTTCCAGCCGCTGAGCGAAGAGCCGCTCACCGGCGCCGACGTGGCCGAGCGGAAAGTGAACAGGTTGCTGCTCAGGCACTGGGAGTCCAGGTTGACCGTCAGGCGCGCAGTCGGATGCGGCTTCACAGTTACGCTGCGCGTAATGGTGTCGCGGCAGTTGTTGGACGTGCGCGTAACCAGCCGGACATTGTAGGTTCCGGCGCTGCTGTACACAACACCGGTGGGATTGCGTTGGGTGGAAGTGCTACCGTTGCCGAAACGCCAGTCGTAGGCATTGATGCTGCCCGAGCCGACGCGGCTGTTGTCGGTGAAGGAGAAGCTGTTGCCGCGCAAGCACTGGGCTGCAGCCGCAATACTGAAGTCAGCCGTTCCTTGCGGATACACGACAACATTGCTGAATGCGGTGTCGCGGCAACCGGCAGCGGTGATGGCGATCAAACGCACACGGTAGGTTCCGGTGTCGGCATAAGCCAGGCTGTCGCGGCTGTTGGAAGAAGTTCTTCCGCCGCCAAAACTCCAGGCATAACTCAGGCTTCCCGCGCTCACCGTGCTGGTGCTGTTGAACACAAAACGGTTGCCGCGGAAGCACTGTGCGTTGTTGCTCACCGTGAACGATGCCGTTGGGTTGGGGTTTACTGTCACGCTGCGGGTAAGCGTATCGCGGCAGCTGTTGCCGGTGATGGCGATGAGTCGGATGCTGTAGGTTCCGGCCGCGCTGTAGGTCTTGGTCGGGTTTGATGCGGTTGAAGTGGTTCCGTCGCCAAAGCTCCAGCTGTAGTTGCTTGCACCACTGCTGCTGTTGGTAGTCGTGAAGCTGTTGCCACGCAGACATTGAGATGCGCTGTTCAGGCTGAAGGCAGCAACGGGCTGCGGATACACGGTGATGTTCCTGGTAAGGGTATCAGAGCAGCCGCTGCTGTTGAAGGCCACCAGGCGAACGGTATAGGTTCCGGCGGTGCTGTAGGTCTTGGTAGGACTCGCGGCGGTTGAACTGCTGCCGTCGCCGAAAGTCCAGCTGTAGCTCGTGGCACCGGAGCTGCTGTTGGTAACAGAGAAGCTGTTGGCTTTCAGGCATTGCGCCGAGTTGCTGAGACTGAAGGCAGCTGTCGGGTTGGGGTTCACGGTCACGCTGCGGGTGAGGGTATCGCGGCAGCTGTTGCCGGTGATGGCGATGAGTCGGATGCTGTAGGTTCCGGCCGCGCTGTAGGTCTTGGTCGGGTTTGATGCGGTTGAAGTCGTTCCATCGCCAAAGCTCCAGCTGTAGTTCGTTGCGCCTGAACTGTTGTTGGTAGTGGCAAATCTGTTCCCGTTCAGGCACTGGCTGTTGCTGTTGAGGCTGAATGCAGCTACCGGCTGCGGGTGAACGGTGACGCTTCTGCTAATCGTGTCGGAGCAGCCGCTGCCGTTGAAGGCCACCAGGCGAACGGTATAGGTTCCGGCGGTGCTGTAGGTCTTGGTCGGACTCGCGGCGGTTGAACTGCTGCCGTCACCGAAAGTCCAGCTGTAGCTTGCGGCGCCGCTGCTGCTGTTGGTAACAGAGAAGCTGTTCGCTTTCAGGCATTGCGCCGAGCTGCTAAGACTGAAGGCGGCCGTCGGGTTGGGGTTCACCGTCACGCTGCGGGTAAGCGTATCGCGGCAGCTGTTGCCGGTGATGGCGATCAGGCGGATGCTGTAGGTTCCGGCAACGCTGTAAGTCTTGCCAGGGTTATTGGCCGTTGATGTGGTTCCATCGCCGAAACTCCAGCTGTAGCTTGTGGCACCTGAACTGCTGTTGGCAGTGGTGAAGCTGTTGCCGCGGAGACATTGCGCCGAGCTGTTGAGGCTGAAGGCGGCAACTGGTTGCGGGTGAACGGTGATGTTGCGCGTGATGGTATCGGTGCAACCGAAGGCATTCCGGGCCACCAGGCGCACGGTAAAGGTTCCGGTGCTGCTGTAGCTTTTGTTCGGGTTGCTGGCAGTCGAAGTAGTTCCGTCACCAAAGCTCCAACTGTAAGCGGTAGCTCCGCTGGAAGCATTGGAGAAGCTGAAGCTGTTGCCGCGCAGGCACTGGGCGTTGTTGCTGACAGTAAAGCCGGCGGTCGGATTTGTGATGACGTTGACTTGGGTATTGGAAGTATCTCTGCAGCCGTTCGCATCCAACACGATCAAGCGGATGGCCTTGTTGCCGGATGTGCTGTAGCGCAGGGCATTGGGCGACTGCACGGTGTCGCTGCTGCGCGCCGCTCCGGATCCAAAACTCCAGCTCCAGCCACTGAGCGAAGAGCCGCTCACCGGCGCCGACGTAGCCGAGCGGAAAGTGAACAGATTGCTGCTCAGGCACTGGGAGTCCAGGTTGACGGTCAGGCGTGCGGTCGGATGCGCTTTCACGGTTACGCTGCGCGTGGTGGTGTCGCGGCAGTTGTTCAGCGAAGAAGCAATCAGTCGAATAGTATAGGTGCCAGCAGCGTTGTAGGTTTTGGAAGGAGAGGTGCTGGATGAAGAGGTTGCATCACCGAAGCTCCAACTGTAACCATTGGCGCCTGTGGAGGTGTTGGTAGTTACAAAACTGTTACCGCGCAGACACAGGCTGTTGTTGGCCAGACTGAAACCTGCAACCGGTTGCGGATGTACCGTTACGGAACGTGTCTGCGTATCGCGGCAGCCGGTTGCAGTGATGGCAATAAGCCGGATATTGTAGCTATTGGCCGTGGTATAGGTTTTAGAGGGCGAAGTTGCTGCAGAGCCGGTAGCATCCCCAAAATCCCAGCTATAGCTGTTTGCTCCGCTGCTGCTGTTGCTGGTTACGAAGTTGTTTCCACGCAGACATTGGCTGTTGTTCGAAAGGGTGAAAGCAGCGGTGGGACTGGAGTTTACGGTTATATTACGCCTTACTGTGTCCCTACACCCGTTGCTTGTACTTGCGACCAGAGTTATCGTGTAAGTACCTGTGGCCGCGTAAGATTTAGATGGTGTGCTTGCCGTGCTGCTGCTGCCATCGCCGAACGTCCAGTTGTACGTGTTTGCTCCGCTGCTTGTATTCGTGGTGACAAAGTTGTTTCCGCGGATACATTGCGTATTGCTGTTCAGGCCAAATGCGGCTATCGGTTGTGGATTTACGGTCAGCGAACGGCTGAAAGTATCCCGGCAACCGTTCGAATGTATGGCAATCAGCCGAATCGTGTAAGTGCCGGCAGCAGCATATGATTTGGCCGGGCTGCTGGTGCTTGCGTTGGTTCCATCCCCAAAATCCCAGCTATAGCTGCTCGCAGATGTGCTGTTATTCGTGGTGGCAAAACTGTTTCCAAGCAGACACTGGGCGTTGTTGTTCAGTGAGAAGGAAGCGGTCGGGCTTGCATTGACGGTTACACTCCTGGTTTGGGTATCGCGGCAACCATTGGTGCTCGCGGCAATCAGCCGGATGGAATAGCTGCCGGCACTGCTGTAGGACTTCAGCGGATTGGTCAGTGAAGAAGTAGTTGCATCACCGAAACTCCAGCTGTAGCTGTTGGCACCTGTGCTGCTGTTGCTAGTAACAAAGCTGTTTCCACGCAAACACTGGGTGTTTGAATTCAGACTGAAAGCGGCACTCGGATTGGGATTAACGGTGACGCTTCTGGTGAGCGTATCGCGGCATCCGGAGGCGGATATGGCGATCATGCGGATGGAGTAAGAACCCGCTGCCGTGTAAGATTTGGAAGGTGAAGCGATGCTGGCGCTGGTTCCATCTCCAAAGTCCCACGCATAACTGCCCGCACCCGTGCTGCTATTGGTAACCGTGAAATTGTTGCCGCGGAGGCACTGGCTGTTGTTGTTCAGGGTAAACGCAGCCGTCGGACTCGACTGTACGTTGACGGTTCGACTCAATGTGTCGCGGCAAGCGTTGCCGGTGATGGCAATGAGTCTTATGGTGTAAGTGCCCGCGGCCGTATAGCTCTTGGTCGGATTGCTAACCGAAGAACTGGTTCCATCTCCAAAATCCCAACTGTAGTTGCTTGCACCTGAGCTGCTGTTGCTGGTAACGAAACTGTTGCGGCTCAGGCATTGGGTTGCATTGTTCAGGCTGAAGTTGGCTGCAGGTTGGGGGTGAACAGTGACCGAACGGCTGATGGTGTCCCGGCAACCATTGGAAGAAATAGCTACAAGCCGGATAGCGTAACTGCCCGAAGTTACATAAGATTTTACAGGAGAAGTCTGGGTTGAACTTGTTCCGTCGCCAAAACTCCAGTTATAACTGCCGGCCCCGCTGCTGTTGTTGGTGGCCGTAAATCTATTGCCTTGTAAACACAGCGCAGAACTGCTCAATGTAAATGAGGCAGTCGGATTGGGCCGGATGTAAATGGATAGCGTTCCGGTATCGCGGCATGCATTGGCGTCGATCACAATCAACCGCACCGCCTTGGTGCCGGAACCTGAATACGCAACGCCGGCCGGAGATTGTACGGTATCAGCACTCCGTGAGGCTCCGGTGCCGAAACTCCAGCGCCAGCCGGAAAGGGAAGAGCCACTTACCGGGCTTGAGCCGGAAGATCGGTACGTGAACAGGTTGTTGCTCAGACATTGGGAATCGAGGTTTACGCTTGCCCTCGCCGTTGGATGCGGCTTAACCGTCATGCTGCGGCTTAGCGTATCGAAACAGTTGTTCAATGAGGCAACAATCAAACGTACATTGTATGTACCTGTGCTTGCGTATGATTTGGTTGGGGATGAAGAAGATGAGGTCGTTCCATCGCCAAAGGCCCAGGCAGAAGTGTTGGCACTGGTACTGCTGTTGGTGAAACTGAAACTGTTCCCGCGCAAGCACTGGCTGTTGTTCGCTGCGTTGAAAGCGGCCACCGGCTGCGCATGGACTGTAACTGTGCGGCTCAGGGTATCGCGGCAACCCGCGGTGCTGACAGCGATCAGCCGTATGCTATAGGTGCCGGAAGCGCTGTAGGTTTTGGAAGGAGAAGTCAATATTGAGCCGGTTCCATCGCCAAAATCCCAGCTGTAGCTGCTCGCGCCCGTACTGCTGTTGGTGGTATTGAAACTGTTTCCACGCAGGCATTGGGCATTGTTGTTCAGACTGAATCCTGCAGTCGGATTGGGGTTTATGGTCACCGAACGACTGAGTGTATCGCGACAAGACGCCGAACTTACCGCAATCAGCCGGATGGTGTAGGTACCGGCTGCTGCGTAAGATTTTACCGGCGCATTTGCGGTGGAAGTGGTTCCGTCACCAAAGCTCCATTCGTAGCCCGTTGCGCCCGAACTGCCGTTGGTGGTGGTGAATCGGTTGCCGCGCAGGCATTGGCTGCTGTTGTTGAGCGTGAAGCCGGCCGTCGGATTCGGATTTACCGTCACCGAACGGCTGCTGGTATCGCGGCAGCTGTTCGCAGTACTGGCAACCAAACGAATGGTATATGTCCCTGCGGCGCTGTAGGTCTTGGTCGGCGCGCTGGCTGTGGAAGTTGTTCCATCACCGAAATCCCAGCTGTAGCTGCTCGCACCGGTGCTGTTATTGGTGCTGATGAAGCGGTTTCCATTGAGGCACTGCGTGCTGTTGTTGAGGCTGAAGCTGGCCGTCGGGTTGGGATGCACCGTCACGCTGCGGGTAAGGGTATCGCGGCAGCCATTGCCTGAAACAGCGATCAACCGAATGGAATAAGTTCCGGAGCTTGAATAGGTTTTTACAGGAGCCGTCTGTGTGGAGGTTGTTCCATCGCCAAAACTCCATTCGTAGTTGCTTGCTCCGGTACTGCTATTGCTTGAAGTGAACCGGTTGCCACGCAAACACTGGGCAGTAGAGTTGAGACTAAAACCGGCTGCGGGCTGAGGATGCACGGTAACGGTACGGCTCAGCGTGTCGCGACAGCCGTTTGCACTGATGGCAATCAGGCGGATGGTATAGGTTCCCGCAGCGCTGTAAGTCTTGGTCGGTGTGGTCTGGCTGGAAATAGTTCCATCGCCAAAACTCCAGTTGTAGGAGGTTGCTCCGCTGCTGCTGTTGGTAAAGCTGAATCTGTTTCCCGCCAGGCATTGGCTGGAAGATGTAAGGGTAAACGCTGCGGTTGGATTGGGTTCAGCAAATACGGATACCAGGCCTGTATCGCGGCAGCCATTGGCATCTGCAACAAAGAGCGAAACTGCCCGTACACCAGAAGTGCTGTAAACGACCGCTGAAGGCGATTGTACCGTATCACCGCTGCGGCTGGCTCCCGTTCCATAGGTCCAGCGCCATCCGGTGATGGACGAACCGCTAACAGGTGTGGAGGATCCTGCGCGGAACACAAACTGGTTTCCACTGAGGCATTGGGTGTCGTTGTTCACCGTCGCACGGGCAACAGGATGGGCTTTAACCGTGACCGTTCTTGTCAGCGTATCGCGACAGGAATTCAGGGTAATGGCGATAAGCCGTACATTGTAGGTTCCGGTGCTGTTGTAGGTTTTAGAAGGACTAGTCGCGCTGGTCGTGGTTCCGTCACCAAAGCTCCAACCGTAAGTATTCCCGCCGGTACTGCTGTTGGTGAAACTGAAATTGTTTCCACGCAGGCATTGGCTGTTGTTGTTTATTGTGAAGCCGGCTGCTGGTTGTGCATGAACCGTTGCGGTGCGGCTCAGGGTATCGCTGCAACCACTGGCATTGAAGGCAACCAGGCGTATGGTATAGGTTCCGGCGGCAGTATAGGTTTTGGAAGGGGAGCTGACAGCCGATGTGCTGGCATCGCCAAAACTCCAGTTGTATGTGCTGGCTCCGGTGCTGCTGTTGGTGATGGCAAAGCTGTTTCCACGCAGGCATTGTGCGCTGTTGCTGATACTGAAACCGGCAACGGGGTTCGGGTTTACCGTTACCGAGCGGCTCAGGGTATCGCGACAGCCCGCGGAACTCAGGGTTATTAAACGGAAAGTATACGTTCCGGAGGCGGAATAGGTCTTTACAGGTGAAGCGGCCGTTGAAGTGGTTCCGTCGCCGAAACTCCATTCGTAAGAAGATGCACCGGTGCTGCTGTTGGAAACGGCAAACCGGTTTCCGCGCAGGCATTGCGTGCTGTTGTTGAGGCTGAATCCGGCGCTTGCGTTGGCGTTTACCGTTACCGTTCTGCTCAGGGTATCCCGACAGCCGGAAGCGGTAATGGCAATGAGTCTGATCGCGTATGTTCCGGCCGCGCTGTAGGTTTTGGATGGTGCGTTTGATACAGATGAAGTGCCATCGCCAAAGTCCCAGTTATACGTGCTGGCGCCGGTACTGCTGTTGGTGGTGCTAAAGCTGTTTCCGCGCAGGCATTGGGTGGTATTGTTCAACGTATAGGCAGCAGTGGGATTTGGGTTTACCGTTACCGAGCGGCTCAGGGTGTCGCGGCAACCGGCAGCGCTCGCGGCAATCAGCCGGATGGTATATGTTCCGGAGGCGGAATAGGTCTTTACAGGTGAAGCAGCCGTTGAAGTGGTTCCGTCGCCGAAACTCCATTCGTAAGAAGCTGCACCGGTGCTGCTGTTGGAAACGGTAAACCGGTTTCCGCGCAGACATTGTGTGCTGTTGTTGAGGCTGAATCCGGCGCTTGCATTGGCATTTACCGTTACCGTTCTGCTCAGGGTATCCCGACAGCCGGAAGCGGTAATGGCAATGAGTCTGATCGCGTAGGTTCCGGCCGCGCTGTAGGTTTTGGATGGTGCGTTCGATACAGATGAAGTACCATCGCCAAAGTCCCAGTTATACGTGCTGGCGCCGGTGCTGCTGTTGGTGGTGCTAAAGCTGTTTCCGCGCAGGCATTGGGTGGTATTGTTCAACGTATAGGCAGCAGTGGGATTTGGGTTTACCGTTACCGAGCGGCTGAGGGTGTCGCGGCATCCATTGGAGTTGATGGCAATCAGCCGTATGGAATAGGTTCCTGCTGCGGTATAGCTTTTTGATGGAGAAGTACCGGAATGGCCGGTGCCATCGCCAAAAGACCATTCATAGGTAGTTGCCCCCGTGCTGCTATTGGTTGTTTGGAAACTATTTCCGCGCAGACATTGGGCATTTGTATTTAAAGTGAAACCGACGGCAGGTTGTGGGTGAACCGTAACCGTGCTTCTTTGCGTATCCCGGCAGCCGTTGGAAGCAATGGCAATGAGTCGGATGCTGTAAGAACCGGCGCTGGCGTAGCTTTTGGAAGGGTTACTGGATGAAGAGGAAGTGCCGTCACCAAAATCCCACGCGTAGGATGTGGCGCCACTACTGGTATTGGTAGTTTGGAAACTGTTATTGGGAAGGCAGCGGGTGGATGTGTTCAGCGTAAAACCTGCAGTCGGCCCGGCATTTACCGTAACGCTGCGGGTCAGGGTATCGCGACAACCGTTGGAGGTGATGGCAATCAAACGGATATTGTAAGTGCCGGCTGTCGTGTACGATTTTGCCGGATTGCTCAGGGTTGAGGAAGTTCCATCCCCGAAAATCCAATCGTAACTGCTGGCACCGGTGCTGGAATTCGTTGTTGTGAACCTGTTCCCGCGGATGCACTGTGTATTGCTGTTCAGACTGAAGTCTGCCGATGGGTTGGTATATACATTGACCGTGCGGGTCAGCGTATCGCGGCAGCCGTTCGTGCTGACGGCAATCAATCGTATGGTATAGGTTCCTGCGCTTGCATAGGTTTTGGTCGGATTGCTCAGGCTGGAACCGGTTCCATCGCCAAAACTCCAATCGTATGTGCTGGCGCCGCTGCTGCTGTTGGTGGTTGTGAAGCGGTTGCCCCGCAGACATTGTGCATTGTTGTTCAGACTGAAACCGGCTGCTGTGTTGGGATGAACCGTGACGCTGCGGCTGGCGGTGTCGCGACAACCCGCTGAACTGATCGAAATCAAACGTACCGTATAGGTTCCGGCTGCCGCATAGGTTTTGGAAGGCGATCCAGCTGTGGAAGAAGTTCCGTCGCCGAACGTCCAGCTGTAAGCAGAACCACCGCTACCTGAATTCGTAAACACGAAGCTGTTGCCTTTGAGGCATTGGGCAGCGTTGTTTACACTGAATGCTGCCACAGGTTGTGCGTTAACGGTCACGGTGCGGCTCAGCGTATCCCTGCAGGCGTTGGTGGTGATGGCAATCAACCGGATATTGTAGGTTCCGGCTGCTGCGTAGGTTCTGGAGGGCGAAGTGCTACTGGAAGTGAAGCCATCGCCAAAATCCCAGGCGTACGTACTTGCACCGGAAGACGTATTGGTAGTCGTGAAGTTATTCCCGCGCGAACATTGGTTATTGCTGTTCAGGGTGAATCCGGCCGTGGGGTTGGCATACACATTGACCGTGCGCGTGAGCGAATCCACACAGCCGTTAACGGTGGTAACGCGCAGCCGGATGCTGTAAGTGCCCGAAGCAGTATACGTTTTGTCAGGGGATGTTGCGGTGGAACTGCTGCCATCGCCAAAACTCCAGTTATAGCTTCCAGCCCCGGTGCTGTTGTTGCTGGTGGTAAAACGATTACCGCGCAGACACTGGGCATTGTTGTTCAGGGTGAACGAGGCGACCGGCTGGGTGTGAACCGTCACTGTTCTTGTAACCGTATCCCTGCAACCGGAGAAGCTTACCGCAATCAGTCGGATGGTGTAGTTTCCTGCGCTCGCGTAACTTTTGGTGGGCGAGGTTGAAGAGGACCCGGTTCCGTCGCCAAAATCCCACAGGTAACTGCGGGCCCCTGTGCTGGTATTGGTGGGGGAAAAACTGTTTCCGCGCAAGCATTGAGCGGTGCTTCCAAGACTAAAACCTGCAACGGGCATGGCTTCAACGAACACATTGAAACGTGCCGTGTCGCGGCAGCCATTGGCATCGGTCAGGATGAACGTAACCGGTTTCAGTCCGGCAGCGCTATACGTTACCGCAGCGGGTGTCTGATTGGTGTCGGAGCTGCGGGAAGCACCGGTGCCAAAAGTCCAGCGCCAGGAGGCCAACGAGGAACCTGCGGCAGCGGACGATGAACCGGAGCCGAATGTAAACCGGTTGCCCGACAGGCACTGCGTATCGTTGTTGACCGTTGTGCGAGCGATGGGATGTGCTTTTACCGTAATGGTGCGTGTTTGCGTATCCAGACATTGGTTCGATGTTCTGGTGATGAGCCGCACATTGTAAGTACCGGCTGCGCTGTAAACGATTCCCGAAGGATTCCTGAGCGTAGAACTGCCGCCGTTGCCAAATGTCCAGTTATATCCGTTGATACTGCCTGAACCTACCCGGCTGTTGTCGGTAAAGGAAAAACTGTTGCCCCTCAGACATTGCGGATTCGATGCCACAGTGAAGTCGGCCGTTCCCTGGGGATATACCGTAACGGTGCTGTTGGCCGTGTCCCGGCAACCTGAACGGGTAGTTACGATGAGCCTGATAGCATACTTGCCGGTGTCTCGGTAATGGATCGTATCGCTTTTCGAACCCGAAACAAACCCACCCCCGAAACTCCAGCTGTAGCCGGTAATGCTGTCTCCCGTTACAGTAGATGTGCTCCGGAAGACAAAGCGGTTGTAATCCAGACACTGGCCGTTGTTGTTGATGTTAATGGATGCTGATGGTTGTGCGAGTACCCGCACGGTGTCGGTAATGGTGTCGCGACAACCGTTACCTGAAACCACGATAAGCCGGATGGAATAACGGCCCGCACTGCTGTAGGATTTGGAAGGATTCGTTGCCGTTGAGCTGGTTCCATCGCCAAAATTCCAGTTGTAACCCAGGCTGCCCGTCGCAATGGTCGAGCGGTTCGTGAATACAACACTGTTTCCGCGCAGACACTGGCGCTTGTTATTGACCGTGAAGGAAGCAAGGGGTTCCGGATGGATACTGATGTTGCGGCTCGCGCTGTCTTTGCAGGCAAAAGAGGATGTTACTACCAGTTTGACCGTGTAACCGCCACTCGCGCCATAGCGGTGAGTGAAAGGTCCTGCGCCAAAGTTGCTGTTGCCATCGCCCAGCGTCCATTGGTAGCTGCTGATGCTGCCGGAACCGGAGGCGAGGGAGGAAGTGGATGTGAGCCGCACGCGGTTGCCATCCAGACAAGGCTGCAAGGAATCGGCAGTAAACGAAACTTGCGGCAAGGCTTTGACTTCGATATCGACAAACGTGTCTTTCGAACAGCCATCAGCACCGGTAACACGCAGGCTGTACCTGCCTGCCCGCGATGATGCAATCCCTGAAATCCGGATGATACTGTCGGAACTTGTGTAAGAAGCAGGACCGCTCCATTGATAGGTTGCGGGATAGAGGATACCGGCCGGGCGGAATGAAAAGGCCGTACGCTGGCCCAGGCAGTAAACGGAATTGCCTGAAAATACCGGTCGGATGGGCGGCTTTACCCGCACTTGCAGGCGGCTCGTATCGCGGCAACCGCTGGAATCCCGAACAATGATCGTGTAGGTTCCCGAACGGGAGCTGTCTGCCATGAGAATCCGGATCAGGTTGCCTGAACCGGAAAAACTGCGCGGACCTGTGCAAGTCACCGAAGAGAGGTTATTGGGGCTAATTACGAATCGGATGGTATCGTGAAAACAAACCTGCGCATCGTAGGCGATATTGTACTGCGGGCCGACCGTCAGGCGGATGGAATCGAGTGATCTGCAGTTGTTTGAATCTATGACCAACACCCGGTAGGTGCCGGTATGCGCGGGCAGGGAAGCAGGAAAGCGCAACAGATTCTTACCGGCCTGGGTGAATCCGCCCGGACCTGTCCAGGAATACGTTTTTCCGGCGGGTGAAACGGCGGAAGCGCGAAGCGTATCTCCTTTGCAGAAATGCCTCCTGGCAGCGCTGATTGTCAACTTAGAGCCGGGGAGAAAGGTGTTCAGGCGGAGAAAAGCCGTATCGGTGCAACCGAATTCATTCGTGACGATAACCCTGTACAGCCCGGTGTCGCTCAGCGTTGCCTTGATTCTGGGGAATTGTAAGGTGGACGTGAAGCTGCGTGGACCCGTCCAGCGCACCGTGTAACCGGCCGGGAATTTTTTCCGCCAATCTGCAGCCTTGAATTTGTATCCCGGTACGAAAAGGGAGGAATCAATGGCCACATACAGGTTGATGGAATCGTTCAGGCAAGCGGTATCGTGCTTGGTACGGAGGTATTTATGGCAATAGTTGATATCGATGAAGAAAGCGTCGTACGAAGAGCCGTAACGACTCTGGAAAGCATTCTTCACAAAGTTGCTGTCTGAGTTGGTCTCTCCTACAATGAAAACGTCACCGGCAATGCCGTGGGCGATGCCGTAGCTGTATTCTTCTTCACTCCGGCCGAAATAGGTTCCCCAAACGCGGGAACCGGTATTGTTGAATTTGACTACGTAAGCATCCTTACCGCCGTCTTTTTCTTCTTGCAGGGCATTTTTGGTTGCAATGGCGGTATTGGTAGCGCTTTTGGATTCTGTGTAACCGGTCAGGTATAAGAAATTGTTGATATCGCGATCGAGAGAAGTTCCATAATCGTTGTTGTCGCCTCCATAATAGGTTCCCCAAACCGTGCGGAATTGCAGGTTGGTTTTTAGCAGGAAAGCATCGGTATTGCTGGATGTATTTCCCTGGTTCAGGCTTCCCTGGTGTCCTGAACTGAGAGCGGTCAACCGGTCACTGTTGGTGGTGCCGGCAAATGCAAGCGAAGTGGAGTCGGCAATGATCGACATGATCTGATCATCGCCTCCGCCTCCGAAGTAATAATTGCGGATGCGTGCACCGGTATTTCTGAAGGCAGTGGCATAACCATCAAAACCGGAAGAAATGCTGTTCAGGCTGTTGCTGAGACTGGCTGATTTTGTTTTTCCAACCGTGTAAAGGGTATCCCTGACTCCAAACACAACATCGTATAAGATGTCCGTACCGGTTCCTCCCCAATAGGTTGAAAACAACCTCGACCCTGCCGTGTCCAGATATAAAATAAAGCCATCACCATTGCCGGCGTAAGCTGATTGACTAACAGCGTATCCGGTGGCTGCGCGGTGAACCAAAGAAGTATCATCTGAGTAAGATACGCCTACAATGCACGGCCTGTTGTTTCGGTCTGTGCTGACACTGTAGGCTGTTTCGTCCTCGCTGCCGCCCAGGAAATTCGACCAGATAAGTCGCCCGTTGTCGTCGAATTTGGCGATGAAGGCATCGAGTTTGCCGCCATGACTTGTTTGAACGCGATTCCGGTACAACAGTCTGGACGCATTGCGGGAAGAATTGGTATGCCCGGTAAGGTAAATGAAGTTGTCTTTGCTGACAGTAACGGCAAAGCCCACATCTGTGCTGTCGCCGCCGTAATAGGTTGCCCAAACCCTGCTTCCGGTTCCGCCCTCTTTCTTCATTTTCACCAGGAAGGCATCGTCGAAATTGCCGCCTCCAAATGCGCTCTGGAAGACCCCACTGGTAGCGAGTGAGGAAGAGGTGGTTCTCCCGCAGAAATAGGCATCACCGGCACTGTTGGTTGCCACTCCATACCCTTGATCGTTGCCGGATCCGCCGTAATAGGTAGACCAGCGCAGAATGGGAACCGGGTCGATGTGCAGCTGGCAATTGCGTTGGGTTTCCGCTTGAAAACCCACTTCACCATTGGGCCGTACTTGCCATTTTACAATTGCCGGAAGATTTCCCCCATTGCAGGCAGAGAAGGAGTAAGGCAAATCATCACTGATTACACCTAGCGACGTTTCAATCAATAGTTTTCTGCCATTCTCTGCCAGGCTCAGGCTCTTGCTGCCTTCTACGCGCATGGAGAGGTTCTTCAATCCCTGAGCGGGTTCTTTGACAACAAACTCATATTTGAATCCACTCTTTTCACTCCAGCTGAAATGCACATCAATGCCAGGCCAGGCTTCTTTGTACAGGAGTGTTTTGTAATGCGGCACCTGCGGGAAGGAGCCGAGTTGGTTATAGAAATTGCTGAATGCAATGGGCGCCGATGTAGCTACCCATGCATTGCCTTTTCCCCGCTGTCCGGCGAAATTGAAATCAACCCTGTGCACATAAAATGAATCTTGCCCACCCACAACCGATTTTCGATGCTGCACTTCATAGCTGAACCCATGGTTGCGCAGCTGTATCCGCATTCCATCTGCGATTCCAATATACTGTACATGTGTGTTGACCTTCCCAAGTTGATCATGAATTTGTCCGTTGTTCATTACAAATCCAGGCTGATGGTTGGACCATACGGGTTGCATGGCCCCAAACATTACCCAGATGGCTTTAAGAAACCTCTTTGCAAGTTGCTTATTTACGACGCGGTCGGTGTGCAATTTGTTTAAAAACATTCCAAAATATTGATTAAGGAACCCCAAATATATACCAGCACCCTTTGTTTTAAATGACCTTTGTCAACCGACTTGCTGATTGATTAAGATATTTAAATATCAGATTGATATATCTAATTGATGTTATGGCGTTTTGGGTAAAAAAGCCGTATAAATGCGCCTTCGAAACTTGTTCCGCATACCACCACGGTATTCAATGAGACTAACTGCTTATGAATCAGCATTTTTAAGCCATGCCCGCGGCTTTGCCCGGTGCCATGCAATCCCTTCCCGTCCTTTCGTGTCCTCAATGTCCCACTTATCGTTTCCAAAGCCCACCACTGCACTGCCGCCGCGAGAGGGATAGCAGCGGAAAGCCCGGAGCCGCCGAAGCATGAGGCAGCGAGGACTTGCAGCGTAAAGCCCGGCCCGGCCGCAGGGAAAGGGCTCGCCTCGAACATAGCCAGGCTTGGCGGGAACAGTTTTGGTTTGGCCGGAATGGGCCCGAAAAGAGCGGATGTTGCCTTGATGCGCCTTGATGCGCAATCGTGTCAGACAAGCATGCGCACGGGCTCTTCGAGCAGCGCGCGGAAGGTCTGGAGGAACTGGGCTCCGGTGGCGCCGTCTACTACGCGGTGGTCGCAGCTGAGGGTAACATTCATGGTCTTAACGGGCTTCACTTCGCCGTTCACTACGCCAACCGTGTCTTTAACGGCACCAACGGCCATGATGCAGGCATCGGGCGGATTGATGATGGCTGTGAAAGAGTCGATGCCGAACATGCCGAGGTTGCTGACAGTGAAGGTGTTACCTGCCCAATCCTGAGGCTGCAGCTTCTTTTCTTTGGCCTTCTTGCCGTATTCCTTCACTTCGGTGCTGATCTGGCTGAGGCTCTTCTGGTCGGCAAAGCGCACCACAGGTACGAGGAGGCCTTCTTCCACGGCCATCGCGACGCCGATATGGATATGGTGGTTGTAGCGGATCTTGGTGCCGAGCCAGGAGCTGTTCACCTTTGGATGCTTGCGCAGCGCTCCGGCGACAGCCTTCACCACGAGGTCGTTCATGCTGATCTTGACTTCGCTGATGGCGTTGAGCTGTTCGCGGGCGGCAACGGCATTGTCCATATTGACCTCGATGTTGAGGTAGAAATGGGGCGCGCTGAATTTGCTTTCGCTGAGGCGTGCGGCAATGGTTTTGCGCATCTGCGACACGGGTATTTCTTCGTAGCTTTCTGTACCGGGGAATACAGTGGCAGCAGGAGCTGTCTGTGCCGGTGCCTGGAAATTTTCTACGTCTTGCTTTACGATGCGTCCGTTTTCGCCGCTGCCGTTCACCTGGCTGAGGTCGATGCCTTTGTCGGCAGCGAGTTTGCGGGCGAGGGGAGAAGCGAGGATGCGGCCGTTGTTGTTGGCCGGTGCGCTGACTGGCGCTGCAGCGCTGATTGGCGGGGCGGGGCTGCTTTGTACGGGCGTGGCAGCTGGTTCATTGTTAACGGGTTCTGCTGCGGGTGGATTGTTGTTGCTTGCAGCGGCGGCCTGACCGGCATTGAGCAATGCGCTGATGTCTTCGCCGGGCTTACCGACGATGGCCACGAGTCCGTCTACCGGCACAGCCTGTCCTTCACCGACAGCGATGTGCAGCAGGGTTCCTTTGCTGTAGCATTCGAAGTCCATCGTCGCTTTGTCGGTTTCCACCTCGGCGATGATGTCTCCTGATTTCACGGTATCACCTTCCTTCACGAGCCATTTCACCACAACGCCTTCGGTCATGGTATCGCTCATTTTGGGCATGCGGATTATTTCGGCCATAATGCTTTCGGGCTGCGAAAATAGGGGAATTCGGCCGATTTGGCGGAGACTAATAGGGCTGGTTTGGCATTCAGTATCCTGTAACTTTTAACTTCGCAGCATGCAAAGCCCGGCCACCTACGAAGACTTTCTGCGCTATGTGCTTGATCACGGCGCCCGCAAGACCGACCGCACGGGCACAGGTACCACGTCTATACTGGGCGGGCAGCTGCGCTTCAATCTGGCGGACGGATTTCCCCTTATCACTACTAAGAAAGTGCATCTCAAGAGCATCATCCATGAGTTGCTCTGGTTTTTGAAAGGCGAAACCAATACCGCTTACCTGAAGGAAAACGGTGTGAGCATTTGGGATGAATGGGCCGATGAAAACGGTGAATTGGGCCCTGTATATGGCAAACAATGGCGCAGCTGGGAGGCTGTAGACGGGCGTACAATCGACCAGATTTCTGAAGCCATTCGCCTCATCAAAAACAATCCCGACAGCCGGCGCATCCTCGTCAGCGCCTGGAATGTGGGCGAGCTCGATCGCATGGCGCTGATGCCTTGCCATTGCCTGTTTCAGTTCTATGTGGCCGATGGAAAACTGAGTTGTCAGCTCTATCAGCGCAGTGCCGATCTGTTTCTGGGAGTACCATTCAATATTGCGAGTTATGCATTGCTGACCATGATGATGGCACAGGTTTGCGATTTGCATCCGGGTGAGTTCGTACACACCTTCGGCGACGCGCATATCTACAGCAACCACATGGAGCAGGTGGCGCTGCAGCTCAGCCGCGAGCCGCGTCCATGGCCGACGATGCATATCAATCCCCAGGTGAAAGACCTCTTTGCCTTCCGCTATGAAGATTTTACGCTGCAAGGCTACGATCCATGGCCGGGTATCAAAGCGCCTGTCGCGATCTGAAGCTAGCCGGCCAAGCATTGATTCAGTAATTGAATAAAAAATTGCTTGAGTCGGATAGGGGTAAGTTATAACTTGCACGTCGCAACGATAGATCTCATTCTACATCCTTATGAAGAACAAGCGCATTTTCAGTTTCATGGCCATGCTGGGCCTTCTTGCTATGCTCGCATCTTGCGGCAGCAGCGGATCAATCACCAAGCGTTACCATTCACGCGGCTACCAGATCAGCCTCGACTGGTTGAAGAAATCCCAAACAGCAACACCAGCGCAGGCGCTGGTGCCTGCTGCGCCATCTGCTGCCCAGTTGAAGGCGCGCCCGGCTATGGCGATTCCCGCCGAACAGCTCGGTTCGAAGTCTTTGTCGGTAAATGCCTTACCAGGTAATCCGGAGCCTCCAAAACCCTGCAAGGCCGAAATCAAGGCTGAGTTTGCGAAAGTGAAAACTGCAGTAAAAGCCTCTGCGGCTGAAGCGAAAACCGCTGTTGCGGCCGGGATTGCAGCTGCCGGTCCGATGATGGCGGGTATCAAGCCGGCCTTGCAGGATGCAAAACCGGAATTAAAGAAAGCCACGGAGAAAGTGGAAGCAGCTGCGCGCAAAGTGAAGAACAGCGACGATATGCAGTTGATTGCGGCAATCGTGGCGATATTCCTTCCTTTCCTGGGTGTCTATCTGTACGAGGGCACCATCACCACGCATTTTTGGATTGCCTTGTTGCTTTGGATCTTGGGTATCCTGCCGGGTATTGTATACGCGTGGCTGGTGATTTTCAATGTGATCGGATAAGCAATTTCAAAAGAATCGATAAAGGAAAGGGTCCTGAATGGGGCCCTTTTTTATGCGCGGGACCGAGGCAGAGCGGGGTCGGTAAGGGCACCGGGATGCGGAATTATGGTATAGCCGAAACGTGCATTGGGAAATTTTCATGCGGCACAAAGGTCGAGTAGCGTAGCAATCGGGATGGGGATTTTGGAATGAGATGTTCTATCGGTTCGTGCGAAGGAAGCAGCTGATGAGACATTAAAATCTGAAAGGAAACGTGCGTTTGAGGAATGAGATGCGCGGGGTTAGGGGTGCGTTAGTGAGCGAATTGGCAGGTGATTTCGTCCTTGGGGAAACGGAAATTCCAGATTAGTCGGAAGCGTCCACTATGTACGGCAGGTTCCATGCCTTGCTGACAAACAAACCGAACATGTGTTCAACTTTCTGATTTCCGCTGTAGCGGCGATTGGTGAGGTAACAGAATTCCCCCAGGTAATTCCGGAGGTAGCGTGAACTCACGTAATGGTGGATGCCTTCCAGGTTGCGCCTGGCATTGACTATCATGACTTCCGTGTAGCGTAATCTGCCCATATAGCGGTCATCCTCGAACCAGGGGCGTGGACGTTTGTCGAGGCTGCGGATACGGATATTCATTCCGGCCGGAAGCTCGTCAGGTGTCAGCGGCGTGGTTTTCCGCGGAACCGGATGGTGGTGGTTGTA
>Ga0315902_10003603_pt1 | contig 22999 bp, 20 predicted proteins | sample LakEriMetagenome_9_FD_203523 | JGI IMG/M metagenome (GOLD analysis project Ga0315902, IMG submission 203523) | Freshwater fungal communities from buoy surface, Lake Erie, Ohio, United States - Buoy 12 MA117 | ecosystem: Environmental > Aquatic > Freshwater > Lake > Lake biofilm | place: USA... | reverse complement strand
AGATTCGGCAGGTCAGGGCTGTTCGCGAAGTGCTGCTCTGTGGTGGCAGCGTAGCCACACCACAATTACTGATGTGTTCAGGGATTGGTCCTGCTCGTGAACTCGAAGCTTTCGGTATTCCAGTGCGTGTCGCCGCCGCTGGCGTCGGCGCGAATCTTCAGGACCATCTCGACTACTGCGTGTTGCAGAAGAGCCGCAGTAATAACACCTATGATTTCGGTGCCCTGCGAGAAGCTTTTGAGGGCCTGCGTTATTGGCTGATGGGCAACGGGCCTGGCGCATCGAATATTGCTGAGTCCGGCGGCTTCCTGCGCTCGGCCAGAGCGCCGGACGGGCGTGCCGATCTGCAATTTCACTTCGTCCCGGCACAACTCGACGATCATGGACGTAATCGATTGCCCGGGCATGGTTACACCCTGCATGCGTGCGTGCTCCGGCCGCGCAGCCGAGGGCGGATCGGTTTGCGGTCGAGCTCGATGAGCGATCCGCCGCGGATCTTTGCCAACTACCTCTCGGAGCCGGAGGATCTGCGCAGCTTGATCGAGGGGGTGCGACTCTCCCGCGAGATCCTTGCTGCGGCGCCGTTCGACGGGCATCGCGGGGCAGAGGTCTATCCCGGGTCGGGCTGCCAATCGGATGCCGAACTCGCTGTAGCCATCCGCGACAAGGCCGAAACCATCTATCACCCCGTCGGGACCTGTCGGATGGGCCGTGACCCTGATTCCGTCGTCGACCCTCAACTAAAAGTTCGCGGAATCAACGGCTTGCGTGTCGTCGACGCCTCGGTGATGCCGCGTTTGATCGGCGGAAACACCAACGCGCCAACTATCATGATCGCCGAGCGCGCAGCCGACGAGATACTTGGAACATCCGTGTGATAGCACGAATTAGACCTAGTCTAATTCTGTGCTAGCATCGCTCGCCTCGCGATAAGCGATGTTTGGATTCAAGGAGAAGATTTCCATGCGCAACAACCATGTATCCCTGCTGGTTGCGGCGGCTCTCTCGTTGTCGGCGGCCCTGTCGGGCCCCGCAGCGCAGGCAGCCGGTGCCAGCAACATGTCCAACGAGTTCTGGTGGCCCGAGAAGCTGGACTTGCGTCCGCTGCGTCAGCACGCCGTTGAGTCGAACCCCTACGGCGAAAAGTTCAACTACGCCGAAGAGTTCAAGAAGCTCGATCTCAACGCCGTCAAGAAGGACATCGAAGCGTTGATGACTCAGTCGCAGCCTTGGTGGCCGGCCGACTACGGTCACTATGGTCCGTTCTTCATCCGTATGGCGTGGCACAGCGCTGGCACTTATCGCTTGACCGACGGTCGCGGTGGTTCCGATGGCGGTCAGTTGCGTTTCGAGCCGCTCAACAGCTGGCCGGATAACGTCAACCTCGACAAGGCCCGTCGCCTCCTGTGGCCGGTCAAGCAAAAGTATGGCCGCAGCATTTCTTGGGCTGACTTGATGGTATTGACGGGTAACGTTGCCCTCGAGTCGATGGGCTTCAAGACCTTCGGTTTTGCCGGTGGTCGTGCCGACGATTGGGAAGCGGATCTCGTCTATTGGGGTCCTGAGAACAAGTTCCTCGCCGACGAGCGTTATAGCGGTGATCGCAAATTGCAGAACCCGCTCGCTGCCGTGCAGATGGGTCTCATCTACGTGAACCCGGAAGGCCCGAACGGCAAGCCGGATCCGATCGCAGCCGCTCGCGATATTCGTGAGACTTTCGGTCGCATGGCGATGAACGACGAAGAAACGGTTGCGCTGATCGCCGGTGGTCACACCTTCGGCAAGGCACACGGTGCGCGCAATCCCGAGGGTTGCCTCGGTGCCGAGCCGGCCGCGACTGGTGTCGAAGAGCAGGGTCTCGGTTGGAAGAACAAGTGCGGCACTGGTAAGGGCGCTGACACCATCACGAGCGGTCTTGAGGGCGCTTGGTCGGCCAACCCGATCGCTTGGACGACGCAGTACCTCGACAACCTGTTCACCTTCGAGTGGGAACAGACGCGCAGCCCCGCAGGCGCAATCCAGTGGGTGCCGACGGACAAGAGCGCGTGGAGCCTGGTCCCGGATGCGCACGATAAGACCAAGCGTCATCCGCCGATCATGTTCACGACCGATCTCTCGATGAAGTTTGATCCGGAGTACCGCAAGATCTCCGAACGCTTCCGCAAGAATCCGGATCAGTACGCTGATGCCTTCGCCCGTGCGTGGTTCAAGTTGACGCACCGTGATCTCGGTCCGCGTTCGCGCTATTTGGGCTCCATGTCGCCCGCTGAAGTGTTGACGTGGCAGGATCCGATCCCGGCTGTCGATCATGAACTGATCAATGATCAGGACGTGGCCGCGCTTAAGGGCAAGATCCTCGCCTCCGGCCTGACCACTTCCGAGCTCGTTCGCACGGCGTGGTCCTCGGCGGCAACCTTCCGCGGTACCGACATGCGTGGCGGCGCCAATGGCGCACGTGTACGCCTCGCTCCGCAGAAGGACTGGGAAGCGAATAATCCGAAGGAACTCGCCAAGGTGTTGACCGCCTTGGAGGGCATCCAGAAGGACTTCAACGCTGCTCAAAAGAAGGGCGGTAAGAAGGTGTCGATGGCCGACCTCATCGTGTTGGGCGGCGCAGCGGCGATCGAGCAGGCGGCAAAGAATGCCGGCAGCAACATCACTGTGCCGTTCAAGGAGGGTCGTACGGATGCGTCACAGGCCCAGACCGACGTCGCTTCATTCAAGCCGCTGGAGCCCGCTGCTGATGGTTTCCGTAACTACTACGTGAAGGGAACCCGTCTCTCGCCGGCCGATGCATTGGTTGATCGTGCGAATCTGTTGACGCTCAGCGTCCCTGAGATGACGGTGTTGGTGGGTGGTCTGCGCGTGTTGAACGCCAATGCGGGCCAGGCTGCTCATGGCGTGTTCACGGATCGTCCGGGCACGCTCTCGAATGACTTCTTCGTTAACCTGCTCGACACCTCGACCACCTGGTCGAAGTCGGCTCAGGGTGAGGGTGTCTACGAGGGTCGTCGCGGCGATGCGATCAAGTGGACGGCAACCCCGGTTGATCTCGTGTTCGGCTCGAACTCCGAGCTGCGTGCGATCGCCGAGGTTTACGCTGTCAGCGACGGCAAGGACAAGTTCTTGCAGGACTTCGTCGCTGCTTGGGACAAGGTGATGAACCTCGATCGGTTCTGATATCACTCGCACTCTGTGCAAAGAAAACGGCGGCACTGAAGAGTGCCGCCGTTTTTTTATAACCGGTATTTCGTCAGACGACTTCCTGCAGCAAACCGGTATCGACGTCGTAGATGAAGCCTCGCGCCGAGATTGCATCGCCGCCATCAAGTGGAATCCACGGGTGGTTTCTGATGGCGGATAAGCTGCGTTTGACGCTGTCGGCGAGTCTGCCGAGATTGATGGTGTCCGGCGGTGAGTCGAGCGCCTCGGGCGCGCCGCGAAAGGCATGAAACGTCGAGGGGCTGCTCGAGGCTACGGATCGACACACGAATTGTCGTGAGGTGGCTTGCGAGACGAGTTCGCCAGCCTGTTTGTCTCCCTCGAGTGCCGACTTCAATAGATCATCTGTGAAAGCGAGCATTCCGCAGCGCGTATGTTGGATGACGATGAACTCTTTGGTGTCGAGTAGATGATGCGATATCAAAAGGCTTCGGATCGCATCCTCGCTTACCACGCCTCCGGCATTGCGAATGATGTGTGCCTCACCGGTTTGCAGACCCAGGAGATCCTCGATATCGAGTCGCGCATCCATGCAGCCGAGTACGGCGACGCGTCGAGACGGCTTGATGGGTTGCTTGCCGGGGTGCCGTGCGTCGTGACGAGTCTCGCCTGCGGCATAGCGTCGGTTGTTGACGACGAGTTGGTCCGTGATGGACTGTGACATGGCTATTCTCCGTGAAGTTCGATCGGGATGTGATCAGCTGTCCCGCAACCATCGGGCGATGATCGCGGCAAAGAGGGGTTGATCTGCCAGGAAGGCGTCGTGACCGGCGAGGCTGTCGACTCGTTCGAGTTGCGTCGGAATGCCGGCGGCCCGCAGCGCTGCGGCAATCTGTGTCTGCTCGTCGATCGTGAACAATGAATCTTGTTCGACACCGATCACCAGCGCAGATTCGAGTCCGGCCCTCTGGAATAAAGTTGTTGGATCGCCGTGAGCACTTAGATCGAACAAGTCGATCGCTCTCGAAAGTTTTAGGTAGCTATCAGGGTCAAACGTCTTGGAGAACTTATCGGCTTGTTGATCAAGATAATCTTGAATCGCAAAGTCTTGCCCGCTGTTCGAGGCGGCTCGACCGAATCGTGCCGAGAGTTCTGCAGCAGATCGATACGTGACCGTGCCTAGTTTTCTCGCCAGGCGCAGGCCATTGACCGGGTCATTTTGAACGGCTTCGCGCTGGATACTGCGCAACGCAATCGCATGCGCCGAGGCTGCCATGGTTCCGGAAATGCTGATGAGTCGGCGGGCGCGGCCTGGATGTAACGCGGCGAAAGCCAGCACCGCAGAGCCGCCTAACGAAGGGCCGATGACGAGAGACGCTCGTTTGATGCCGAGGTGATCGAGTACGGCTATACCACCAGCTGCTATATCTTCGATCGAGACCGCTGGAAAGGCGTTGCCGTACTGAGTGCCCGTAACGGGATCAATTGATGCCGGACCGCTCGAGCCGAAGCAGCTACCCAAAGAATTCACACAGATAATGTGGAAGTGATTCGTGTCGAGTGCTGCGCCTTCCCCAATGAGTTGTTCCCACCAACCGGGTTCCGGATTAGACGATGAGGAGGCGGCATGCGCAGAGGGCGAGAGCCCCGTGAAAATCAGTATCGAATTACTCTTGGTATGATTCAGCGCGCCCCAGGTTTCATAGGCGATCTGGCCGCTAATGATTTCGTCACCGCGATGAAAGCGGTAAGGCGAGGGCAGCGCTGCTTGGTGGATCACGCTCAGGGCTCAGGGTCGCTGCCTTCCGGCAGATCGGCAAACAACGCCGTCGAGAGATAGCGCTCTCCCGTGTCTGGCAGCACGGCGAGAATCACGGCGCCTTCATCGGCTTGGTCAGCGACTTTCAGCGCCGCGGCGAAAGTGCCGCCGCAAGAGATGCCGCAAAAGATGCCTTCCTGCTTTGCCAGTGCACGAGCGGTGTCCAAGGCTTCATCGTCGGTGACAGTGACGATTCGATCGACGACTTTGGGGTCGAGTACCTTGGGGACGAAGTCGGGCGTCCAGCCTTGGATCTTGTGCGGCGCGAATGCCTTGCCAGAGAGTAGCGCGGCACCTTCTGGCTCGGTTGCCACGATCTCGACCTCGGGACGCGCCAGCTTCAAAATCTGACTGGTGCCGGTGAGTGTGCCTCCCGTGCCCCAACCCGACACGAAGTGGTCGAGGCGTTTACCTGCGAAATCGCGCAGGATTTCAGGACCGGTGGTGCTGCGGTGATAGGCGGGGTTTGCTTCGTTCTCAAACTGGCGTGCCAGAAACCAGCCATGCTTTTGAGCGAGCTCTTCCGCTTTTCTGACCATGCCGCTGCCACGCTCGGCCGCGGGGGTCAGGATCACCTTGGCGCCAAGCGCACGCATGATCTTCCTGCGTTCGATAGAGAAGGTTTCGACCATCACCGCGACAAAGGGATATCCCTTGGCAGCGCAAACCATGGCGAGTGCGATACCGGTGTTACCAGAGGTTGCCTCGACGACCGTTTGACCCGGTTGCAAAGTGCCGCGACGCTCGGCGTCTTCGATGATCGCAATGGCCAGCCGATCCTTGACCGAGTGCAGGGGATTGAAAGCCTCGCATTTGACGAACATCGTGACGTGCGAGGGAGCTAGGCGATTGATACGAACGATGGGGGTGTTGCCGATCGTGCCCAGAATGCTGTCGTAAATCATGACCCGAATGGTCGGGCAGCTGACCTAGAGCCTCCAACACCAGATCGGTATGTCGTGATAACCGATGCTTATGGTGTCCGGTAGTTCTGGTACCCTGATGCTGCCATGAAAAATTACTCTATATTTCGACAAATCGCCGCGGTTCTGTTGCTGTCTTCGCTGTGTGTGTCGCAACTTGACGCCCGCGATCATGGCTTCTCACCCGAAACCTTTCGTCAGTGGGTCGATATGCGCGTAGGTCGTGGTGAACCGGTTTACTGGTATGCCATCGGCACCGTCTACCGTTCACCGGATGGTGAACCGCTGATGAGCATGGAGGGGGTTGATGTCGCTCGTTTTGATGCGGGTTTGAGCACCTCCACTAAGGCGCACCAACTGTCGCGTAAAACATTCATCTATCGCGACCTTGAAACCGGCGCCGTTCTCAAAGAATGGCAAGGTAAGCCGTTGCCGCCGATCGCGTATCCCTATCAATACATTACGTACGAACTCAAAGGCTCCTCACTCGAGACCTGGGTCGAGCAGGGTGCGGGGCCGCGCAAACAGCGTATCGGACCGGGGCGTGATCTGACGGCACGAACGATTGGTGAGACAGCCGCATTCTCCGCGCCGCTGTTTCTGGACTTTCCGCTGCCCTTCGGCCAGCGAATGCAGTCGTTCGAGCATTACGATTTCTTTCGACAGCCAGATTCGGCGGGCCTCAAGCATCCGAATCAGATCAGCTGGCTGCGTTTTGGCGACCTGCCCGCCGGTCTCGGCAAGGGCGTCATGCATATGCTCTCGTGGCGAGTCGATCGTTATGAGGATCTGCCCGAGACGATGCGTCGCTATCTCGAGACTGAAGCACCGCTTTGGCTGAAGCCCCCTGCCGACATCGAAGAAATTCGCCAGCTACAGCAATAGGGCGCGCTACGCCGCCGCAATGCTCACTCGGTCAAAGTTCGAAAAATCCGATCGAGGTATTGCTGCTGGATCTCGCCGCGTTTCGCCGCTTCCGACTCATCGGGAGTGAAGGTCTCAATTTCGTTCGCGCCGACCAAGCCCTTGCGATCGAGTAGTCGTTCTAGTGTGTCGACACGTGCCCGTGTTACTGACAACTCGGCGACTAGTGCGAGCGTGATGGCATAGAGACGATCCAGCATCGGATCGTCAGTGAATTCCGGACGGCGCCCACGTAGTGTGGTTGGTTGCGGCGGATTGGGGTCAGCTTTTTGCGGGAGGTGGGAGTACATATCCTTGCTATCCCTCGGCCGTTGATCCTTCTACGGCCTGCCATGCCCCAACGGCATACCACGCGGGCGCGCGTCCGAAATCTTCCTCTGTGGGTCTTGATGACTGCCAAGACGGTGCGACGCAGCGTGTTTCGAAGACGAGGTCTTCGCTGAAGCCGGCCTTCGTCATCATCTGTCGCAGATCGCTCTCGTGCAGTGCGCTCCAGAACGGCTCGTTGTTGTATCGGCCGTCCCAGTCGCGCATGAATTGCTCGAAAGGGTTGAGCCCGCGATAAGGCGGTTGCTCCAAATGGATGCAAAGCCCGCCGCCGCGCAGCAATCGATGTGATTCCTGTAGCAGTCTCGGCAGCGCGTCGTGTGAGGTCTCGTGTAGCACCATGGTGCTGAAGACGAGATCGGCACTGTGCGCGGCCAAGGAAGTGCGGGTGGCATCTTCCTGACGGAACTCGATGTCATTGACGCCGAGGGCGCGTGCGCGCGCATGACCATAGCGCAGCATAGGTGCTGCCACGTCGAGGGCGACGATCTCCGCAGAGGGGAACAGTTGACGCAGCGGCAGCGTGTTGTGCCCAAGGCCGCATCCCAAGTCCACGATGCGCGAGGGCACGAAGGCGGGAAACTCGCGCCGCAACCATTCACACAATGCACGTCCTGCGGCATCGTTGTGAGGGCCAGCGCTTCCGCCGACGGTGGCGAACATGCCGGCATCGTAGTTGGCGGCATTCGATACATCGCGATTAAGCCATTCGGCGGTGTAACCACCCTGCATCAGGTGCTGATCGACTCCCGCAACGTAACGCGGCACGTCGAGGCTTGGATCGAGATGTAATCGGCTTCGCTTTGCGTCATTGCCGAGGTTGAGGCGGTCCGCCTTGTCGCGAAGAGACTCTCGCTGCCGACCGACGATTTCGCGCCCTGTTTTCTGACGCATCTCCATGGTGTTGCGCCGAACGAGGCTCCAAGCGCGGAAGGCCGGATCGCGCTCCATGACCTGCCTCACCTCGTGACGATCGATCGGGGTTACGCCTTTGCGCTCGAATGCGGCTTTTACGGTGGGCGCGAGTCGCTGCGCCGCAAAGACGTTCAAGTGCGCGATGGTGTCGAGGCGCGCGCGCTCGTCATGCGTGGTTTCGACCAGCATGTCGTGATGGGCGATGCGATGCCAAGGCAGTGGGTGGTGCATGGGCGGCATCTTACGGCTGATTAATATTGCTGAAAAATCGATTATTCGGTATTAATAATTCGGGAATATCGATATATGAAGCATCTCAACTACACCCATTTGTTGTACTTCTGGACGGTCGTGCGTGAGGGCGGTGTGGCCGCCGCCGCTCGCTCGCTCAACCTCACTCCGCAAACCATCAGCGGACAGCTGAAGTTGCTCGAGGCGCAGCTACAGGGCGCTCTATTCGAGAAGCAGGGGCGACGTCTCGTGCCGACCGAGCTTGGGCGTATCGCCTATGCCTATTCCGAGGAGATCTTTTCGCGCGGCTTGGAGTTGGCGAGCGTCTTGCGAGGAGCTCGTACGGTCGGGAGACGGCCTGTCTCGATCGGGATCGCCGATGCCGTTCCCAAGCTGCTGACCTGGCGGATTCTCGAGCCGTTGCTACGCGCCAGTCCGCCGTTCCAGCTGGTCTGTCACGAGGCGCCGTTGGCTGGGCTGCTCGCCGATCTAGCGGCACATCGGTTGGACCTTGTTCTGTCCACCAACGCGTTACCGGCCGACAGCGGGATTAAAGCTTACAGTCACTTGCTCGGCGAGTCAGAACTCGGCTTGTTCGGCGTGGCTACACTCGCACGAAAGTTGAAGCGGGGTTTTCCGCAGAGCGTCGATGGCGCGCCGATGTTATTGCCGACCGAGAGAAGTCCTAATCGGCGATCTTTGGAAGGCTGGTTCGAGGCGCAGCAGGTACGCCCGTCGATCGCAGCGGAACTTGACGACAGTGCGCTGGTCAAGACCTTTGCACAGCAAGGTGTCGGAGTGTTTGCGGCCCCTCTCGCCATTGAGCGGGAAATCGTCCACGCTTACGGCGTCCAATTGATCGGAAAAGTCGAAGGTCTGAAAGCGCGTTTCTACGTGCTCTCGACCGAGCGTCGCATCAAGCACCCGGCTGTCGCCATCATCCGCGAGCAGGCACAGACCGGCTTGTTTAACAGGGAAACTGCGTGAGGGCATCATGGATACATCGACACAGCGCGCCATTCTGAACATCATGATTCATGCGGCACTCGTGGATGGTCAAAAATCCGAAAGCGAGCGAGCCGCCATTCGTGACGTTGCCGAATCCCTTGCGGGTCAGGCGGGCGGTGCTGCCCTCGCAGGGGTCTACCAAGATGTGCTTTTGAAGCGCGTCACCTTGCAGCAAGCCATCGCCGGCCTGCGCGAACTCGAGCACCGTCAACTCGCTTATGAGATGGCCGTGTGCGTCTGTGACGCCGATGGTGTTCAAAGCCAGGCAGAGCAGGAATTTCTGGCTTCCCTACGCGAAGCCTTCCAGCTCGCAGGTGACGATCCGGCGATCGCGAGTGCCGTTCAGGCTGACACCATCGCGGCTGCGGCCGTTGCTGCGCCGGTTGCTGCCCCTGCTTTTGCCGCAGCATCGACTCGCGATGCTGAACTCGACAAGAGCATTCTGAATTATTCGATTTTGAACGGAGCGCTCGAGTTGCTGCCACAGTCGTGGGCTTCGATGGCCATCATCCCGCTGCAGGTTCGAATGGTCTACAAGATCGGAAAAGCCCATGGCGTCGAGATGGATCAGGGCCATATCAAAGAATTCATTGCCACGGTCGGTGTCGGTCTCACCTCGCAGTATGTCGAGCAAATAGGACGAAAACTGATCGGTGGCCTTGTCGGCAAGGCGGCTGGAAAAATGCTGGGAGGCCTTACTGGTGCTGCCACGGGCATGGCTTTTTCGTTTGCGACGACCTATGCCTTGGGGCAAGTGGCCAAGCGTTACTACGCCGGTGGGCGAGTGATGAGTACCGAATTGCTCAAGCGAAGCTTTCAGGAGATGCTGGGACCCGCCAAGAATTTACAACAGGAATATTTACCGGCGATCCGTCAACGCGCGAGTACCTTGAGCGCGTCCGAAGTGGTCGAGTTGGTTCGGCGTTAGTCAGCCGCTTCGGGAGTCGGTCGGTGAGGGTGGCTCGCTCTTGCGGGTATAAGCGCGGCAGGGAGAGCCGCTGGTCCGCAGCACTTCAAGGTGCGGCACGATACGGCTCTTGAAGCCGATGGCATCGCAGCCATAAGGCATGCCCGGGTCCCACGTAACGCGGAAGTATCGGCAGGTCCAGCAGTTGGGGTGATCGCTCATGCGCTACCATTATCGTCGATGTCCGAGCTCCCGATGAACAAGCCCAGCCCCTTCATTCCGCCATTATCGCGAGAAGATCTGCCGCCATTCATGCAGCCAGCCCATGATCGGGCGCTCGCCGTACGAGGCGATGCGACCTTCATCGATGTGATGGGCCACGCTCCTGATGTGTTTGCCTGGTACGGTGATTTCTACCAGCGCATGTTCCATGGCGGTCGTGTTTCGGTCGCCATGAAGGAGCTCGCGCGTTATCGACTCTCGACGCTGCACGGCTGCGCCTTCTGCAATAAAGGGAATCGGCTCGATGCCATGGCAGCGGGACTGACTGAGGCCCAAATCGCAGCTATCGATGATGTGGAGGCGCCCTGCTGGAGTGATGCCGAACGAGCAGTCATCCGCTTGGCTGAACAGATGTCGCTCGGTAACTCAGGTGGAGTGGTATCTCCCGAGTTGCACGACGATCTTGTCCGTCATTTCGACAACGAGCAGCTCTTGGAGCTCGGCGTCACCATGGCGGTATTGACGGGTATGGCAAAATTTTTATTTGCGTTCGATCTCGTCGAGCGAGAGAGTTATTGCGAGTTCGGTCGCTAGTACATCCGATCGACAGGAGGGGGTCATGTTCGGAGCGATGCAGGAACAACCGCTGCTGATTTCGCGGTTGATCGAGTTTGCTGCCAGAAATCATTCGGATGCCGAGATCGTTTCGAGACGAGTCGAGGGCGATCTGCATCGCTATACGTATCGAGACGCCGCTGCGCGATCGCGGCAAGTTGCCAATGCACTCGATCATCTCGGCTTGCCCGCAGGCTCTCGGGTCGGGACACTCGCTTGGAATGGCTACCGACACTTCGAGCTGTATTTTGGCGTCAGCGGTAGCGCGAGGGTATTGCATACGCTCAATCCGCGACTCGCTCCCGAGCAAGTCGTTTGGATCATCAACGACGCGCAAGATGCCGTTCTGTGTTTCGATCTCACCTTCCTGCCGATCATCGAAGCCGTCGCGACTCAGTGTCCGTCGGTGAAGCAGTGGGTACTGATGGCAGATGCGGATCGGCTCCCTGCAACGACGTCGATCCCAGGTCTGGTCGATTACGAGTCCTGGATCGCTGGCGAAAGCACGGAATACACCTGGCCCGAGTTCGATGAGCGAACTGCTGCTGCGCTCTGCTACACGAGCGGCACCACCGGCAATCCGAAAGGCGTGTTGTATTCGCATCGCTCGACCGTGCTGCACGCGTATGCAGGCGCGATGCCCGATGCGATGAACCTATCGTCGAGAGATTCGGTGCTGCCTGTCGTGCCGATGTTTCATGTCAATGCCTGGGGCATCCCCTATGTAGCGGCGATGGTTGGCGTGAAGCTGGTCTTCCCCGGCGCTGCCCTAGACGGTAAATCGCTACATCACTTGATCGAGTCCGAGGGCGTCACCATGGCTGCGGGGGTCCCGACGGTATGGCTCGGATTGTTGAACCATGTCGATTCGGTTCAAGGCGCCTTCGCAACGATGCGTCGAACGGTCATCGGCGGATCGGCGTGTCCCCGGGCTATGATCGAGCGCTTCCGCGCTCTGGGTGTGACCGTGTTGCACGCTTGGGGTATGACCGAGATGTCGCCGCTCGGCACGCTGAGTACGCTCAAAGGCAAGCACTTGGTCGCCCCGGAAGCCGATCAGCTCGCCCTCATGGAAAAACAGGGCAGGGCTATTTTTGGCGTCGAGATGAAAGTAGTCGACGATGCCGGTCGAGAGTTACCTTGGGACGGTAAGTCGACCGGTAATTTACTTGTACGCGGGCCGTGGATCATTTCTCGTTATTTCAAAGATGCCGGTGGCGATCCATTGGTGGATGGTTGGTTTCCGACGGGCGATGTCGCGAGCATTGATCCCGACGGGTTCATGCAGATCACCGATCGCAGCAAGGACGTCATCAAGTCCGGTGGCGAGTGGATCAGCTCGATCGATATCGAAAACATTGCGATGGGGCACCCGGCCGTAGCCATGGCTGCCTGCATTGGAGTGCCGCATCCCAAATGGGACGAGCGGCCCTTGTTGGTCGTTGTACGAAAGCCTGCTGCCGAGGTGACAGCCGAAGCTCTGCTTGAGTTCTATCGCGGCAAGGTTGCTAAATGGCAGGTTCCGGACGATGTCGTATTCGTCGATGCTATTCCGCTCGGTGCGACCGGCAAGATGCAGAAGATCAAGTTGCGTGAGCAGTTCCGCGATTACGTGTTGCCGAGCTGAATCGCGCCTGTAAACCATCGCGCTCTAGTCGTGGTGCATCGATTGATAGCAAGGCTTCGCCACCAACGTCGACAAGCCAACGACGCACGTCGAGCGCTGAACTCTCCGGTAGCGTTGTGATGGCGTCGACAGCGCGCTGCGCCATCCAAAGCGTGTATGGCATCGCCGCGCGTCGGAATGTGCCCTCCTGCAGAGGAATGGCGACATCCTCCAGAATTCGCGGTAAGCGCTTATCCATCGGCCAGTGAGCGGCGAGAGCGCTCACTTGAGCGGCGATCCCGGCGACTTGCGCGCCGAATTCCTCGAAGGTGGTGCGTAGGATCGGCATCAGCGTCACCGGTAGTTCGTCGTTGGCGAGCCATGCACTTTCACTGGTTTCGTCGAGCGAGTTCGGCAGGTCGGCCATTCGATCGATCCAGCTTCGCAGATGCGGGTGCGGCGCGATCAGTTCTCGAGCAGGCCATGGGTCACGACCCAAGTGTCCATACATCGTGCCCATCAACGAAAAATCGGCGAGGCTCGGTCTGCCGCCGAGTAAGAATGCATGCTCGGTAAAGTGGGCCTCCAACAAACCCAGCATGCGGCGCGTCCAGGCCATCAGCAGCTCATCCTGCTCTGGTCTGACACCGACGGCAGGCAGATAGCCGCGTAAACGTCGAGCGATGCGAGCAACAGCGCGGCGTTGCAAAAAGCCCGGCCATCCCGGGAGCAAAGCATTGCCAGCATCATGCTCGAACAGCGGATAGTTCTCGCTGTGGCGCCAACGGGTCTGCATGGCGATGGGGATCCACCATTCGTCACCCCATGCTTCGAGCCAAAGAGAGACGAAGCGCTGCCGCGGTGATGTCGGCAGTATCGGTCGATCTTTGAAACGTGACTCGATGAACTGCCAGGTTTCGCTCGAGTCCTGCATCCAGATGTCATCGGGCGTCTGCAACAGGGGCATGGCAACCACGCCCGTTTTTCGCTTACCGAGCCACATCAACACGAAGAGGTTCACGTCGACATCATCGAACGGAACTCGTTTGTACTTCAAATACGAGCGCACCTTGCCGGCGAAGTAGGACAAGTGCCAGCCGTACATCCGATAGCGTGTGCTCATAGGCGCTTCCAAAAAGAGTTTGGGATATGACGGAAGAAGGGCTTGAAGAGTCGCCACGGAAAGCCTGGAACAATCGCCTCTTCGCGACCCTTTTCGATCGCTTCGGCCATCTCGAACGCTGCTTTGGTTGCGGGAATCGCAAAAGGATACTTGCCGATATTCGGCATGATGTCCGTCACAACGAAGCCCGGTTGGATATCGGTGACGCGGATATTGTGGCGTGCCAACTCGACCCGCGCAGAGCGCAAGTACATCGAGATGGCTGCTTTGCTTGCGCAGTAAGCGGCTTGTTTCGGCACGGCGATCATCGAGGCTAATGAAGAAACGCCGACGATATGTCCGCGATTTTGTTCGATGAAGTGAGCGGCGGCCGCGTCGATCGAGGCGATTGCGCCGACGACGTTGGTCTGGATGATGCGAGCCTCGGCGACGAGTTCATCCTTGCCCACGTTGGTGAAGGCGTTGATACCTGCGTTGGCCACAAAGATGTCGACTGTGCCTAGGCCTTGAAAAACACGTTGCAGCTGGGGCGCGACCGACTCTGCCGCATCGACATCCAGTTGACCCGTTATGGCCGCTGTTGCGCCGCAAGCCAAGGTTTCTTGCTGCAAAGATGCCAAAGCGTCGACTCGTCGGCCGAGTAGCCCTAGGCGATAGCCGCGCCTGGCAAACTCGAGTGCCAGTGCCCGACCGATCCCTGCGGATGCGCCGGTGATGACGATTGTCTTCATGACTTGTTTCGTCTGCGCCTTGCGAGCACCCACCAGGCTGCCAGAACGAGTACGACTAAGCCGACTATCCATTTCATATAGGGAAGATAAACGAAAAGAAATGCATTAATGGAAACTTGCTTGCGAGGCTCATAGCCCGCCGGTAGGGGAAGCACACCATTCTCTTGCTCATAACGAGCATAGGCCGCGATCATCTCGGCATATTCGGTGGGGAGATCGAGACTGAGGTCGCGGGTCTCGCCGGGATCCTTCGCGATGTCATATAGACGCCATCGCCCATCACCGATCGGCGGCGGTATCCGCAGCAATTTTAGATCGCCACGGAAAAGCGCACCGTGCCCTGCGAGCTCGTAACCCACGGTCTCGTCGACCTCGCGGTGACGACGCGATGGCTCCTGCAATACCGGTAGAAGGCTACGGCCCGTGATCGATTCGACGGCACGCCCTCCGAAAGTATTCGATGCGGTTACGTCGGCTAGCTCCAAAAGTGTCGGCGCGATGTCTTTAACGTGTGTGAACGAGTGATGAATCGCGCCCGGCGCGGTGACGGCTTTGCCTGAGATGATCATCGGTACTCGCAAGCCGCCTTCACCCGCATGAAACTTGTAGTAGGCGAGAGGGGAAGCCGCTGCACTTGCCCAACTCGGGCCGATGACGGCGTAGGCACCGGGTTCGCCAAGGCGCGATCGCTCCCAAGTGTATTGCCAACGAAGCCACATACGGCCCGATCGGATCGCGAGCGGATCTGAGGCTTCCGCGCCATTGTCGGACAAGAATACGAAAACGGTATTCTCGAATTGCCCTGTCTTTTTGAGATGAGCGATCAGTCGACCGACATGGTGATCCATGGCTTCCGCCATGCCGGCATACACTTCCATCCGGCGCGATTCGTACGTACGTCGACGTACATCGAGCTGATTCCAGCTCTCGGTCGTCGCCATCTCGACCATAGGTGTGTTTGTCGGGATCAAGCCGAGTGCGGCAGCTCGATCGCGACGCTCTTGCCGTAGTTGATGCCAACCGCCGTCATATCGTCCTGCGTATCGCTCGACGAACTGCCTCGGCGCTTGCAGTGGGATATGGTTAGCTTGGAAGGCGAGATACAGTAAGAAAGGTTTCTCTGAGTTTGCATCTTGTTGCAGATACTGCAACGCACGATTGACGTAGAACTCGGAGGAATAAAACCGCTTGGGCATGATCGCTTCGCGACCATCCTCGAACCAATACACCTTGTCGGTGAGACCTAGATAGCGTTGTTGCGTATCCCAATTATCGGAGCCGCTATCGCCTTGAACGAGCGAACGATCGAAGCCACGAGCAGGAGGTAGGTTGTGCGGCTCTTTACCGACATGCCACTTGCCAACGGCGTAGTTCCGATATCCGGCTTCTCGTAGCCGAGATGCAAAAGTCACCACATCGCGCGAGAGCACGGTGAGATAACCTGGCTTGCCATAATGCTGGTGTGGCACGGACTCACGCATGGCGCCGATGCCGGTGCGATGCGAGTCGACACCGGTGAGCAGCATCGCACGCGTTGGCGAGCATTCGGCGGACGTGTGGAAGTTGGCGAATCGGATGCCGTTCGCGGCGAGCGAATCTAAATTTGGCGTCGAGATTTCCCCGCCGAAAGCGCCGACGTCGGTATAGCCCCAGTCATCGGCGACGATCACGACAAAGTTGGGGCGTTGCGCTGTCGCGGTCACCTCGGCGCGAGCAATCGACCCGAGCGCGACGGCCGCCGTCAGCCACACGATCCACGCGCGTCGGCAGATGCTCATTTTAGTTCGAGAAGTAGATGTACTCGTCCCCGGGCTCTTGCGGGTCAGCGAGTGTCTTATCGATCGGAATATAGCCAGCGCCCAAAGACCGCCACATCGGCGGCACCTGTGAGCGATCGAAGGCATCGAGGGCTGCGCGCATTGCAGCAACCTTGGCCGGCTCTTCGGCGGCGCGATTGATTTGCTCGGTGGGATCTGCTGCCAGATCGTTCAGCCATACTTTGTCCGGACGATCGGTGATCTGCAGCTTCCAGTCGCCATCACGTACGACCAAATATCGATCCGTACGCCAATACAGGGATTGATGCGGTCGACCGGCCGCTTCGCCACGTAGGTACGGCAGCAAGTTGACTCCGTCGATGATGCGATCTGACGGAACTGAGGTATCGGCCGCTGCGGCTGCTGTCGAGAAGATATCGAGATGGCTCGCCGGAGCATCGAAGCGGCCCTGCGGCAAACCGTTAGGCCAGCGCATATACATCGGCACGCGGATGCCACCTTCGAAGTGCGTCGCCTTCCAACCACGGAAGGGCGCGTTGATCCCTTTGATGCCGATGGTGTGCGTGCCACCATTATCGCTGGTGAAAATCACCAGCGTGTCACTTGCTAGATCAGCTTGATCGAGCGCCTCTAGGACACGCCCAATGTTGCGGTCCAGCGATCGGATCATCGCGGCATAGACGCGCATGGAATGATCTTCGATATCCGCCAGCGCATCGTAGTCTTCGCGAGTTGCTTGCAGCGGAGTATGCGGTGCGTTGTAAGCGAGATAGAGAAAGAACGGGCGATGTCGGTTGTGGCCGATGATCTTCAGTGCTTGGTCAGTGAAGTAGTCGGTCAGATATTTGTTCGGTCTAAAGAGCTCGCCGTCATTGAATCGAACTCCCCACGGATGTGCCGCCCAGATGAAGCGATCAAGCGGATCGATCCTCGAGGCGGCGTTGACGACATTGGGGTCGTCTTCGGGCAGGAACATGGCTGCGCCGTAGGGCAACGACAGCGACTCGTTGAAACCGTGTGCTGTGGGCCTGAATTGCGGCGCATCGCCAAGATGCCATTTCCCCACATGAGCCGTGTGATAGCCCGCGCTACGCAACACGCGCGCCAGTGTGATTTCGTTGGTTGGTAATCCTAGGGATTCGAGCGGTGGCTGCCCCTGCTCGCGTTCTGGAAAATAAATGGAGTGATGAAGCTGTGATTCGGAGCGGCGCAACTGCGTCACCACTCTCATGAAGTTTTTGGCAGTCGGGGTGAACTCGTAGCCATATCGAGTGGGATATCGGCCCGTCATGATGGCAGCGCGCGAAGGCGCACACGTTGGGCTGCCTGAATAAGCGGTTGCGAGGTTAACGCCCTCGTTGGCGATTCGATCGATGTTGGGGGTCTTGATGCGTCCGCCCGCTAGCCCGCCATTGAGAGAGATGTCGTTGTAACCGAGATCATCGGCGACGATCAGTACGATGTTGGGTCGACGCTGTGCTGCCAGCGCGGGCGGCGACGATGGGCCGCGCTGCCATTCGACATCGCGGTAGGGTGCGCTATCTTCTCGAACGGCGTATTGAATCCAGAGCAGCGTCAAGCCGGTTCGACCGCCGATCGCAAAGAATGCGCCTGCGATCACTGCAATCGTGACGCCAGCGGCCAAAAACCATTTTGTCGTTTTCGTCATGCGCGAGTTGCCGTCAACAAATCCCGTTCAATCATCCACAGCCGATCTTGTCCCCAGACTGACGGATATCCCACAACACGAAAAGAGGGGACACCCCACAGCCCCGACACGAGCAGTGCCTCGCGGTTTACGGTTGCCATCGTACGCCAAGCCGGATCGTTCAGGGCATCCTCGAGGTCGACACTCGGCAACCCGGATCGAAGCGCGATTTGTCGTAGCGCTTGCGGTCGGTGCGTATCGATGCCCTCGGCGAATGCAGCAGACAGAAAAGACGACAGGAATTCCGTGCCGACTCCTCGAGCGATCGCTCGATGCAGGATGGCGAGGCCGTCTTCAACGGGTTTGCCGACCGGGTCGACCACGTTGCCGAACGGCAGATCGAGCCGTTGCGCCTCGCGTTTGGTATCGAGCAGGATGTATTTGCGCTTGGCAAAACCGACCGGCAAGCCTCGCATGACCATGGGGAGCACGAAGCGCAGCTGCAGATCGGCTCCGTAGTGCTCTGCCAAGCGCCGCGTTCTCTCGATGGCCAGATACGTGTATGGGCTACGCAGGGAGCAAAAAAACTCGAGTATCGGCCGAGTCGAGCTGGGGCGATCGATCTGCGCGAAACGGAGCGCTTGCGGTTCGATCAGCAGCGTATCGATGGGGTACTGGGCTAATCCCTCACTCTGCAAGCGTTGTTCGAGATAGTGCAGCCGATCAATTCCCCAATACCACTCGCCCTCAAAGTAAATCGTGGCACCAAGATAGTGGCCGAGTCGCTGACGTAGGATGGCGCCCACTTGCGGGTCTCGCGTGTGCCACGGCAGTCGTCCTATGGCATACGGATCAGGTTTGAGTTGATACGCGATCTGAAGCGCTGCTGCGTCTCTGACGGACCATTCGCGCAAGCGTTCTCGATCGGGAGCAGATGCATCATCAGGCGGTGCAACTCGATGGCAACGCAAATCGATGTGATAGCGCTCTTGGAGCTTTGGCAGAACTGCGGCCAGCAGGTCGCTATATGGGTCATCATCCTGATGAAAGTAATGAACGATGGCCGCTCGCTGAGTCCAGCGACGCGGTAGTCCATGCCACCAACGCAGGGCGTTGCGCCGTACGACGCTCGTCAGCGATCGTGAAAAGGCGCTGGATATCGTGGCCTTCATATCGATTGAGGTTCAGGTCGATTGAGGTTCAGGGTCGGCGCGACACGATGATCGAATCGTCGCCGGCGGGTAGGGAATACCAATCCCCATCACCAGCCACATCGATCGGGCCCGAGAAAATCGCTGGCGCTTTGCCGACAAACTCCGGCTTCAAGGCCTCGAGTGGTAGCGGTGGGACGATGTGATGTAACACGAGGCGCTTGACCGATGCTGCTTCAGCTACGCTGGCCGCATCCTCGGGGCTCGAGTGGTAGTTGCGAATGTCGCGCATGATTTGTGCATAGCGCGAGCGTCCATGTCGATCGAAGCCATTTTCAAGTATCTGCACCAGCTTCATCGAGAGTGCCTCGTGCAACAGCAGATCGACGTTCTTGGCTTCGCGTTCCACGTTCTGGCTGCGACGTGTGTCACCACTGATGACGATCGTCCGATCCTTGTAGCGAATTCGGTAGCCGACGGCGGGCGCGACCGGTCCGTGATCTACCGTGAATGCCACGATTTGCAGCAGATCTTCGTCGATCAGTACGAGACGACCAGTAGAGCTTTCAATGTTGAACTCCCGTGGATCTGCGCCGAATCCCGATGGTGGCACGAGTTGGTTGCCGTGATGTTCTGTTCGATAAGACTGATCGAGTCGATACGCTTCTCGAAACCCGTTGACGACACCGACGAGCCCCGTTGGTCCATATACCTGTGGCGGTTGTGTCGCCGCGGCACCCACCCAACGTTGCATGAGCAGCTCGCCGAGCCCGTCGATGTGATCGGAGTGGTAGTGGGTCAGGAAGATGGCCTCGATCTGCGCCGGATTCAACTCCATCCGCAACAGGCGTGCCGCAGCCCCGCCGCCCGCATCGAACACAAACATTCTGCTGCCCGCGATGACGGCCGTGCAGGGGCCTGCTCGGTGGGCGTCGGTCATCGGGGATCCGGCGCCACAGATGCCTACGTGCAAGCCATCGGGCAGCGCTGCGATGGGGTCGGCGTTCGCGGTGATGCGATCGACACCATTTTCGACCAAGCGCAACGCAATCGCTCCGCGCTGCCAATAGAGCAGCGTTGCGAGCGCTAGTGTGGCAACAAGGAAGAAGACGAGCCTTCGACTATGTGGCTTGGCCATCAGAACCCCCCGAGATGGAGGGCGAGGATACTACGAGCGCAAACGCTGCGCGGATCAGGCCTTCTGGTCGATCAGGATGCCGGTGAGTTGGTCGATATTACGTGTGATGCGCATCGCGGCCTCAGGCGGAATCTGCCGCACGGTCTCGCCGGTCTCGCGATCGGAAACCGTCACGACGACCGTGGCAGACGATTTGTCGTAACCGATGTTAATTTCACGCCCTTTCGCGGCCAAGCGCTCGTTGGCGCTGCGCAGAGACTCTTTGAACTCTTCGACACGCGCGCGGGAGACAGCCTGCGCCGAGGCAGATTGTGCCTCTTGGTTGGCTCGCTCATTGGCGCGCTGAGCATCGCTGCGCTGCATCTCGGCCACGCGCTGCGTGATGGCGACATCGTCCAAGCGAGCCTGCCGCGGCACGCCCGGCTCCGGTACACGATTGGTTTGGGTGATCTCCATGCCGATAAGTTGCCTCAAAAAAAGGGGCTTTGTCCAGCGTGGAAGCCCGTAGTCAGGGCCAGAGGGCGAAGGCGGAAACCGCGAACAGTACGCCGATGGAGGCGCGCCGAAACCAAGGTTCGCGCGCAGGGGTCAATAGTCGCCCCCCAGCCAGGCCGCCGAGGTAATAGATGGGTGACAGCAGGGCACCGAGCAGCAGGTGTCGCGTCGTCAGCGATTGAGTCGCGGCCATGACGAGCAGTGTGAAGAGCTGAATCACGGAGAAATAGGCGAGCTGAGTCGCGCGAGCAATTCGTGCTGGCGTCCCGTCGGCCAGTAGGCCGAGTACGACCGGTGGCCCGCCGATGCCGCCCAGTCCGAACAGGAAGCCGCTCGACCCACCGAGAGCTACTGTGCCCAACCGTTGTCGGATGGAGAAGGGAAATCGCCAACGCAGCAACAAGGCAACCGTCGCCAAAAGGACGATCGCGCCGACGATCTGACGTACCCGCTCGATATCGAGGACGTGGATCGACCATAAGCCGATGGGCGCCGTCAGCAGCGCCGCGTAGCAAAGCGGCCGGGCGATGTTCCAGTCGGCTTCGCGATGGATTTCGCGCGCCTGCAGGATGCCGGCTACGACATTCACGATGATGACGATCGCCGTCGTGCTGATCGGGTCGATGACGGTGAGCAGCACCGGCGCCATCACTAAGGCACCGCCGAATCCGGTAAAGCCGCGAACGAGCCCCGCGAGTGCGGTCGCAAGTAGCGCGGGCAAAAGAAATTCAGTCATCACCGGTAAAGATGGTAGCGACGAGCGCGATCAATGAACTCGGTCGGCGTCGTCCAGAGCGGCTCGACATCGGCGGCGGACCAGCGCTGCGCGAATGCCACTCGGATCGCCGGATCAGCGACGACCTTGTCGAACATATCGAGGCGCTCGGGGTACAGAACAAACGGATTTACCTCTGGCGATTGGCGGATCAGCGCTTCCATCATTTGGAACTGCAGCAGACTCAGAGATCGAACTTCGCTCAGATTCAAATAAATCTGTACGCCTCCATGTCGTCGTCCTGCGCCGTTCGAGTAATACGGAGTGAAGTAGATGGGTCGCACTTGTACCCCGGGTAGTTTCAGCGCAAGGATCGCATTCGCAAAGGTTTCAGCGTCGAGATTCGCCGCTGCCATAACACCAAAAGGCAGCGTGTAGCCGATGCCAATCATGCTCGGGCTCAACTCACCCATGATGCCGGTGGCCGGATAAAGCGCGGCCGTCGCCGCTTGCGGGATATGTGGTGAGCTCGGAACCCAAGGCAGCCCCGTCGTGTCGAATGTCATGTGGCGTCGCCAGCCCCGCATAGGAATCACGGTGAGTTTTGCGCGTAGGCCGCCGGCCAACCAACCCGACTCGTTGATCAGCGTCGCGAGCTCGCCGACGGTCAGTCCGTGTACGTACGGAATGGGATAGGGCGCGACGAAAGAGGTGCGACCCTCCGCGGGTAACGGGCCCTCGATACGCAAGCCGCCGAGCGGATTGGGTCTATCGAGCACCACGAACTCAACGCCATTTTCCGCAGCGGCCTCCATCGCAAGCCCAAGAGTGGCAATGTAGGTGTAGGAGCGTACGCCGATGTCTTGGATGTCGAAGACCAAGGCATCGAGACCCGCGAGCATCGTCGCCGAAGGTTTGCGCTGCGAGCCATACAGCGAGTGAACCGGCAACTGCGTCATCGGGTCGATGCTATCGGCGACTTTGTCTCCAGCCGAGTGATCGCCTCGCAGGCCGTGCTCTGGACCGAATAGCGAGACCAGTCGAATCGATTTGCTGGCGGCGAAGATGTCGACGGTGCTGCGTAATTGTCGATCCACGCCCGTCGGATTGGTGATCAAGCCGACTTTTTTATCTTTCAGCGCGGCGAAGTCCGTCGCGACCAGACGGTCGAGACCGGTCTGCAGCGGAGCGGCGATGACAGCCGTTGCCAAGAACAGTGCCAAGTACGCATAAATGCCAATGAAGATCGATCGCATGTGGGCTAGTTTAAACTTCGCGCTTTCAAGGAGTCAGCAAATGAAAAAAGCCAAGATGAAAAGCCCAGGTATCGATATCGGTATCAAATCGTCCGATCGCAAGAAAATCGTCGATGGACTCGCCGGGTTACTCGCCGACAGCTACACGTTGTATCAAATGACTCACAACTTTCACTGGAACGTGACGGGTCCGCAGTTCAACAGCCTGCACCAGATGTTCATGACGCAGTACACGGAGCAGTGGACCGCATTGGATCTGATCGCCGAGCGCATTCGTGCTCTTGGCTATCCTGCGCCTGGCACCT
>Ga0315902_10003601_pt1 | contig 23008 bp, 28 predicted proteins | sample LakEriMetagenome_9_FD_203523 | JGI IMG/M metagenome (GOLD analysis project Ga0315902, IMG submission 203523) | Freshwater fungal communities from buoy surface, Lake Erie, Ohio, United States - Buoy 12 MA117 | ecosystem: Environmental > Aquatic > Freshwater > Lake > Lake biofilm | place: USA... | reverse complement strand
AGGTGACTGCGTACATACAGATATTCATGTAACTGGCTTTGATTTCGCTATCCTTGAAACGGAGGAGCAGTCTTTGGCGGTGGCATTACAATACAGCATTCTAAAATTTGAGGATTTAGGTTATTCAGCTGTCATTGTTTAATATCCTCTTTTCTTTTTCCTTACTTCCTCGTTAAAAGATTGTATACCTATTGCCAAAGTTTTTTCTGAGAACTTTGCTGATTTCTTGAATACCGGATTCTTTTGTGGCGTCTCAGGTATTTCTTCTTCCATATTTAGCATCTTATACATACGTGTAACGATATGTCTTCCTTGTCTTGTAAGTTCGTAAAGTCGATGTTCAGATCCAACCTTATCCCTCCACATGTGTATGTACCCTTGATCAACAAATCTACTGAACCTACCCTTATCCCATCCGAGCATGTTACAGTACTCAACGAATTTATAGAAGTTAAAGAAATCTTCTGAGTATAGATACATAAGAAGTTCTAAGTCAGATGGCGACAGTCCGTACCTTATCTCTGTATATCTTCTGACAACTCTGTACCATTTTAAATAGTCTCTATCTACCTTATATCTTATGTATCTTTTTTTGTTACGTTCCTTACTTATCTTCATATACGTAAAATTACTATCTTTGCAATAGAAATGCAAATCAGGGTGATCAAAAAGCATAAAGGTCTTGGAGACACTATAGCAAGTGTCGCGAAGGCTGTATATGCAGACAAGATTGCTGAAGCGATCGCTAAAGGTGCAGGCGCAGAGGACTGCGGATGTGCAAAGAGGCAGGAAGCTTTGAATGACCCTGAGTTGCTGATAAATAAATTACTGTATGGCTCTAGGCAAGACGGCTAAGTACTATCGTGAGAACAAGGAGGCTAGGTTAAAGCACCAGGAGACTTCAAAGAAGCACGCAGCAAAGCCTAAAGCTAAGAAGAAGAGAGCGGAGGCTAACAAGTACAATCGCGAGAAGGGTACATACGGTAATGGAGACGGTCTTGACGCTTCACATAGAGGAGGAAAGATATTCGGATTTGAAAAAGCTCGAACTAATAGAGCAAGAGGAGGAAAAGACAAAAAGTAATAAGAGATGGCAGTAAGAACTTGGAATGAGATTTTAACAGCGGCAGCCGGTACGGTTGTGCTTAATGACACAACGGCATATAATAATCCAGTATCTGCGATATATGTTCTTGAAGAAACAATATTCAATGTGCTGACAGATGCTGCTGGTAATCTTAAAGGAGACTATATTACTACTCCAGCAACAGCAGTTAAGGCAGGTGCATTGATCACTCCATTTGACAAGCAGAAGACATTTACATCAGTTGATTTAACAAGCGGATCTGTAGTACTTATTCTATGATGGCACTAGATATATTAGAAGCTATAAAGAAGCACGGAGCTACCGGTATAATGGTAGTGGCTTTAATTTGGATGAACAATAGGCTAAATACAGTTGAAGATAGGCTGTATGACTGTTATGATGACATAGCTAAACCAAAGGTGAGCTGTGCTCCATATAAGCACGACAATATGCCTTCATCTCGTAGAGAAATTGTGGCTGTCTTGCCTCATGATCCAATTGGAAAAGTGAAGAAATGCTAAAAAAACTTATAAACTATCTTTACTCGCTTACGGTTTCTTCTACAAAGGAGTCGTCAAAGAGGTTTATGAGTCTTTTTACTCTGTTGCCTTTGGTGTCTTATGTAGTGCTTATGCATACAACAGATGCCAACGCACATATAATGCTCAGTCAGTTGTTGTTATTTGTAGCTGCTCTTGCTGGTGTTGCTACTTACGAGTCTGTTAAGAAGAACAAGAACAAGGACGAATGATATGTATGGATACGGAGGGAATCATATAGTTATAGTTGAGGCTGCAGCAGCTCCTGTTGGGGCTACGATTTTAAAAACAGGCCAGAGCGTATCGTTTCGAACTGGCGATGACGGGGATATCGAAGCAGGAAGGGCAACTTCTTTTTTAACACTTGCATCAAATAATCCATTTGGTAATACGAATAGATTTACCGATATTTTGGGCGGTCAAACATACGCTACAGCTGTTGTCATTGACTGGTCAACGTACAATGGAAGCACGGTGTTAGGATATTCAAAGAATTATTTTGGTGTAAATGCAACTTGGAATACAGCTGTCGATGGAGCAGCTGCATTATCGATAGGCGCATTCAATAGCGGATGGAGATTAACAAATAGAAAAGAGCTGGAGAACTTGATAAATGAAGAAGGCGCAGGAACAAGGGTGTTGAATTACGCTCCCTTTAGCATTTCAATAGACTATAATTTCTGGAGTTCAACTACAGCTCAGTATGATACAACAAGAGCGTACATATTAGGCAGCAATTCAACAGGATGGGTGTATGCTTTACCCAAAGCTAGCGCTGCCTGTTCATATATTGGATGCAGAACCTTCACCGTAAACGGAACAATACTAACTTGATATGAAATACAAATTCCCACAGTTCAACGTAGAGATAGTTGACCCAACTATTACAATAGACCTTAACACAATACAGGATAAGGCTATCGACAAGTTACTAAGCGTTGACGTTCTGCTCTCAACAGATACAGCGCAGTTTGGTGTAAGGTCTGAAGATATGCCATACGTTGATACATGGGATGATGACGATATCCCTGGAATGGTTAATAATTGGTTAGTACAGTACGAAGTATGAATTACGTAAAAGGCATAGCGTTATATATTGCAGCGATGATAGTTATGGGGTTTATTGTTGCTGTTATGGGGTCATGTGATACTGCAAAACGTCAGGCATACCACTACAATAAGTTTATAAAGTTTGGAGGAAAGATTGACACTGTAGAACGTGTCATAACTGTCGAAAAAGTTGTAAAAGGAAAAGACGGAAAGGACTCTATTGTTTATATAGACGTGCCAGTGAAGTGTCCGGAGGCAACGGTTACATATAAAGACAGGTGGCACATTAGACGTATGGACAAGCAAGAGAGAGACAGTCTTAGAAAAGCATACAAGCATAGTGAAAGGATGTTGAAGTTGAGGGCATCTTTTGTTGAAGACAGTCTTCATAGAGTAATACAGCTTGAGAAGGCAAAGAAGAAGACAGCTAAGGCAGAGAGAGGGTCTTGTGGCTGGGCTAATCCTTGGATATGGGTTCTTCTTGCTGCAATGTGTTTGGCATCTATTTATTTAATAAAAAGAGGATGAACTTGGATCTAAATAAAATCAAACAGTTTCCGCTTGATGAGAATCAATATCTCAAGCAGGTTACAGCTAAGACTCAAATAGTGTTGCACCATACTGCAGGTAATTCGTCAGGTATTGGTACTATTCGAGGATGGAACAATGACGACAGAGGGCGTGTTGCTACATGTGTAACTATATCTGGTAAGGGTAAATCTACAGACACTTACGACGGGCAGATATGTCAGGCATTCTCTTCAAAGTACTGGGCATATCATCTTGGTGTAAAGTTGGACGTTTTTAGGTCAAAGGGTGTTAAGTACCAGCTGTTGGACAAGATATCTATTGGCATAGAGATATGCAACTGGGGTCCGTTGGAGAAGGTTGGTGACAAGTTCTATAACTATGTAGACAGGGAAGTTCCTGCAGATCAAGTATGTGAGCTAGAGACTCCATACAAGAGGCACAAATACTACCATGCATACACGGATGCACAGATAGAGTCAGTTAGGCAGCTTCTTGTGTATTGGAACAAGGTGCATGGTATACCTTTGAATTATAACGAGGAGAATATGTGGGCTGTGTCTGTAGATGCGTTGAAGGGTATACCAGGAGTATATACTCATAACTCATACAGACGCGACAAGACAGACGTATCTCCACAGCCGAAGTTAATTGAAATGTTAAAGTCGTTGTAATGGCAAAGATAAAAGACATATCTACTAAGGTATTGGCAAAGAAGAAGGTGTCAAGACCTGGTGTTCATTCTAAGACAAAAACTTCTAAGCTGAAGTCAAGTAAGAATTATAGAAAATTATATAAAGGGCAAGGGTAATGTACGGATACGGATATATTATTAGACCAAAGAAGTAATTTACTATATTTGTAGTAAATAAAATCTAATTAAAATGACAAAAATCAAACATCTGAAGGATACTTCAGCGCCAAAAGGTCTTACCCAAGAAGAGCTTAACGAGATGAACGGACTGAGCAAACTTTATGCTCAGATAAAAAGCCGTGTTGCAGACTCAGCAATGATGCACTATCAGTCTCTGCGAAACATGGAAGCATGTGAGGCTCGTATGCAGAAGTTTAATAGCGAAATCACCGAGAAGTACAAGCTTAATGACGACGCTAAGATTGATTCTCAAACAGGTGAGTTTAAATGATTATCCGAAAGATATCCGTTGGAGTTGATCCACTGAAGGCTATGCACTTTCAGGTTGGAAGTTCTATTATGAATGGGTCTCATGACATCCAGTATATAGAACTAACTGACTTTGGATATCAGATATGGATACGAAATGGGGCTAATGAGGTTTTGGTATGGAAGACTATATCGCTCAATATGCCTGTAATTATTGAACACAATCTTGAGTTTTAATGAGATCACTTCACCACTTTGTGTGCGAACCAAAGGACGGTAGGAGATACGACAATACTAAAGATCTTGCAGGTAAGCAGTTTGTGACATCATCTACTGATGAAGATCACTCTGTTACAAACAGGATAGCTATAGTCAAGTCTACTCCTATAAAGTATGACGGACCAATACAATCCGGAGACGAGCTTATTGTACATCACAACATCTTTCGTATCTACCATGACATGAAAGGTAGAGAGAAGTCCTCTTATGCACACTTATTCGGAAACACGTTCTTAATAGATCCATTTGACATCTATGCATATAAGAGGTCAGGAGATGGATTTATAGCTCTGCATCCATATATATTTATTGCTCCTGTAGATAAAGTGTCAAAAAGTATAATAGAGGACAGTCGAACTACAGAGGAGTTGACAGGCGTTATAGTCTACTCAAACAACGACCATAAGGACTTAAAGATAGGTGATCTTGTGAAGTATAAGCCTCACATCGAGTATGAGTTCAATATTGATGGAAAGAAATTGTATCGACTAAACGTGAATAATATATGTCTAGTAGATTAGATAGAATTATTTCTGCAGGAGAGAAGGCTGTTGATGAATTGATAAAAGTTCTTGAGTCTCCTATCATAACGCACGCAGAGGACGACCTGTCGGCAGACAAGATGAAGTCTGCTGCTGCGGCAAAGCGATTGGCATTCGAGGATGCTCTGTTTATGGACACAGAGATACAGAAGCTAAGGAACGCTGACGATAAGTCAGAGCTAGAGAAGAAGGCTGCAGAGATACCTATATCTTTTGTTGAAGCTAAAGCAAAAGGCAAATGAGTCTATATACCGTCATAAATGATCACATACCCATTCAAGCGAGAGTAAAGCACGAGTGGAAGTATGGATATGACGAGAAGTACGATGTTGTTGTTATAAGCAAGGATGGAACTATAGGTGACATCTACGAGATAAACGGCTTGAAGATAGCCATTCCAATGTTACCAAAAGGCAACATACCAAACAGTAACAATAGATGGCAGGCACATGAGTATCCGAAAGAGTTGTCGAGACTAAAGACGATCTTTGATTGGAACGCTATGCCGAACGAGTTCAAGGTAAAGTGGGTTGACTACATACAGGGCGAGTTCGAGAAGCGAGAGAACGGATACTGGTTCATAAATAAAGGCGTGCCCACATACATAACAGGCAGTCACTATATGTACTTGCAGTGGTCAAAGATAGACGTAGGTCTTCCTGACTTCCGTGAGGCGAACAGAATACTATTTATCTACTGGGAGGCATGCAAGGCTGATGATAGGTCTTTTGGAATTACATATGGTAAGATACGTCGTTCTGGCTTCTCTTATATGGGGTCGTCTGAAACGGCGAATATTGGTACTTTAGCGAAGGACTCGAAGATAGGCATACTGTCAAAGACAGGTACTGACGCCAAGGAAATGTTCATAAACAAGGTAGTTCCAATTGTCCGCAACTACCCATTCTTCTTCAAACCTATCCAGGATGGTAGCGACAATCCAAAGACAGAGTTATCTTTCCGACTACCTGCAAAGCGCATCACTCGCAAGAACATGATCGAGGCAGACACTGAGGAGATAACAGGTCTCGATACTACAATTGACTGGCTGAATACAGCCGACAACTCGTATGACGGTCAGAAGCTATTGCTGCTTGTTCATGACGAGAGTGGAAAGTGGCTACTTCCAAATAACATTCTAAATAACTGGCGTGTTACAAAGACATGTCTTCGTCTTGGTAGTCGTATTGTAGGTAAGTGTATGATGGGTTCCACAGTTAATGCACTTGCTAAAGGTGGACAGAACTTCAAGGACTTATATTACGACTCAGATCCAAATAAACGCAACGCAAACGGTCAGACTAAAAGCGGACTGTATAAGTTGTTCATACCAATGGAGTACAACATGGAGGGCTTCATTGATGAGTATGGGCATCCTGTTATAGAGGATCCTGTTAAGCCAGTAATGGGAATAGATGGCAGGATGATAAAGATAGGAGCCGTTACTTATTGGAACAACGAAGTAGAAGCGTTGAAGCATGATCCAGACGCACTTAATGAGTTCTATCGTCAGTACCCACGCACAGAGTCGCATGCATTTAGGGATGAGTCTAAGCAGTCGCTGTATAATCTTACAAAGATATACCAACAGATAGACTACAACGACAACCTTATACGCGACAGGGTGATTACTCGTGGTGGATTCCATTGGAAGGGTGGAGAGTTAGACAGTGAGGTAGTTTGGACTCCAGATACTCGAGGAAGATTCTTAGTTACTTGGATACCGCCAAGAGAGCTGCAGAATAAAGTGATTGTGAAAAATGGCAAGCGATATCCAGGCAATGAAGATATAGGCGCATTTGGATGTGACCCTTATGACATCTCTGGTGTAGTTGGTGGTGGAGGCTCTAATGGAGCATTGCATGGACTTACAGGGTCAGTCATGAGCTCCGACATACCATCTAATATGTTTTTCTTGGAGTATATAGCTCGCCCTGCAACTGCTGAGATATTCTTCGAGGACGTTTTGATGGCTTGTGTGTTTTATGGGATGCCTGTACTTGCGGAGAACAACAAGGCTCGGCTGCTGTATCACTTTAAGAACAGAGGGTATAGAGGGTTTGCTATGAACCGTCCGGACAAGCATATAACACAGCTGTCAAAGACGGAGCAGGAGATTGGCGGAATACCTAACACTAGCGAGGATATCAAGCAGACGCACGCTGCTGGCATAGGTTCTTACATAGAGCAATATGTTGGTTATGATGTTGAGGGTGAGTATAGAGACCCTGACAATCCAGGCACAATGTATTTCAACAGAACGCTTGAGGACTGGGCTAGATTTGATCCATCAAACCGAACAAAGCACGATGCCTCCATATCTTCCGGTCTTGCTATTATGGCAATAAGAAGACATACATTTAGAACAGAAACAAAGAAGTCCAAAATTTCCGTATCTTTGTCGAGATATAATCAAGACGGAAGTTCCAGTCAACTGATCAGATGAGTGAAAATAAAGTAGAACTAAAGGTCTCGGCTACCTCGTTCCCTGACATCAATGCAACAGCTGCAGTGAAGGACAGCAAGGAATATGGCCTTCAGGTAGCAAGGGCTATAGAGGGGGAATGGTTTAGGCGTGCAGGAAATAGCTGCCGTTATTATGACCAATATGCAGAGTTTCATAGGTTAAGACTTTATGCTCGTGGAGAGCAGCCTATTGGCAAGTATAAGAACCTTCTTGCTATTGACGGAGACTTGTCGTACTTGAACATCAACTGGGATATCGTAAAGATTGCTCCTAAGTTTGTTGACATCGTTGTAAATGGAATGGCAGATCGTATGTACAAGGTACGTGCTACTGCACAGGATGCGATGTCTGCAGAGAAGCGCAACCTTTTCCAAGACATGGTTGAAGCTGATATGGTAGCCAAGGACTTCCTTGAGATGACCAAAGAGCAGTTCGGTGTTGACGCTTACAATGTAGATCCAAAAGACTTACCAAGGACAGACGACGAGTTAGCTCTGTATATGGAGCTAAGGTACAAGCCGTCTATCGAGATAGCTGAGGAGATAGCTATAGACAACTTGCTTGAGATGAATGACTTTACAGTTGTTCAGCGTCAGTGCGACAAAGACCAAACAGAGATAGGCGTGTCTGCTGTCAAGCATGAGTTCCTTTTGAATGATGGCGTTAAGGTTGAGTATGTTGACCCTGCATCAATGGTGTGGAGTGAGACATCAAAGCCTGACTTCTCTGACTGTTTTTATTTCGGTGAGGTAAAGAACGTACACTATACAGAGCTTCGTAAGATAAATCCAAACCTTACTGACGATCAGCTTAATGAGATACAGCAGTATGGCTCTGCGTGGTATAGCAACTATACTATCGTCAAGCAGTACTACGACAGCGCATTCTTAAATGAGACTGTAACGCTTCTGTATTTTAACTATAAGACAGAGAGGAAGTTTGTATACAAGGAGAAGTCAACTAAGTCTGGCGGTAAAAAGGTTATTGCTAAGGATGATACTTTTGTTAATGCTGAGGGTGAAAACTTTAGGGCTGTTGAGGTTCCAAAAGAGGTATGGTACGAAGGTGTTATTGTCGCTGGTTCTAACTACATATTGAAGTGGAACTTGATGAAGAACATGGTGCGTCCTAAGTCTCCATCACAGAAAGCACTTCCTAATTATATTATGTACGCTCCACACATGTACATGGGTCGATTTGACTCATTGGTGAAGCGTATGATACCGTTCCTTGACAACATTCAGCTGACGCATATAAAGCTGCAGCAGATACAGTCTCGCATGGTTCCTGATGGTGTGTTTATTGACGCTGACGGACTAAATGATATTGATCTCGGTAAGGGTGCAGCTTACAATCCAGAGGAGGCATTGAAGCTTTACTTCCAGACTGGATCTGTTATAGGTAGATCATATACTCAAGATGGTGACTTTAACAACGCACGAGTGCCTATTCAAGAGTTGCAGTCTAGCAGTGGATTCAATAAGATACAAGCACTTATAACTTCATATAACCAGAACTTGAGCATGTTGCGAGACGTTACTGGTATCAACGAGGCTCGTGATGGCTCTATGCCACATCCTGACGCTCTTGTTGGAATACAGAAGCTTGCGGCACTCAATAGCAACACAGCTACTAGACATATACTTGACGGACGACTTTTGATGGTTAGACGACTTGCTCAAGCTCTGTCACTTCGTATTGGGGATGTACTTGAGTACTCTGACTTTAGAGAGCAGTTTGCTATGCAGATAGGCAAGTATAACCTTGCTATACTTGAGGACATTAAGGACTTATATTTGCACGACTTCGGTATATACGTTGACCTTATGCCGGACGAGAAGGAGAAAGAGATGCTTGAGGCAAATATTCAGATATCACTTCAGCGTGACCAAATAGACCTTGAGGACGCTATCGACATCCGTAACGTGAAGAACATAAAGCTTGCGAATGAGCTTCTAAAGATGAAGCGCAGACGTAGGACGGAGGATATTAGAGCTCGTGAAGATCAGCAGATGCAGATGCAGTCACAGATCAATATGCAGTCACAGCAGGCTGCTGCTGAGGCTAAGATGCAGTTATCTCAGATGGAGGCTCAAGCTAAGATATCTATCAAGGAGGCGGAGACTAACCTTGAGATACAGAAGATGCAGATGGAAGTCGAGATGAAGAAGCAGTTGATGGACCTTGAGTTCAGATACAACATGGAACTGAAGGGTATTGAGACTGACGGACTGATGAAGCGCGAGAAAGAAAAGGAGAAAGCTAAAGACAAGCGTGTAGACTTACAAGCTACTCGTCAGTCAGAGCTTATTGAACAACGACAGAAAGGTCTTCCTGCAAAGAGCTTTGAGAGTTCTGGCAACGATATAATCTCAGGTGACGCAGGAGCTTTTGATCTTGAATCATTTATGCCTAAGTAATATGAAAAAAGGACTGTACGCGAATATACACGCAAAGAGGGAAAGAATAAAGGCCGGATCTGGTGAGACTATGAGAAAGCCTGGAGAGAAAGGTGCTCCTACTGCAAAAGCATTTAAGAAGGCGGCTAAAACAGCAAAAAAGAAATAACTATGAAAAAAATGTCTAAAAAATATCAAGATGTTGGTGGAACAAAAGGTTCTGCTAGAGTAGCAAGACTACAAAAAAAGGAGGATAAACTTGTCTATAGAGGGAGCAAAGCTGTAGATGAAGGTAGAGATAGGAAGGCTGATAGAATTTTAGGTAGAGCTGCAAAAGTTGAGAACCGTAAAATCAATCTAATGGTTAAGAAGAAAAAATAATCGTAATTAAACCATTAAAACAGCAAAGAAGAAATGAGAAAGAATAAGGTAACAGTAAAGCCATTTGCGTCTGGTGTTGTTCAGAAGTCTGGATATGATTTGAGCTATGGAACTTCAGTATCAAAAGGACCTGTGTCTTTGAATGTAAGTCAGAGCACTGGAACTGGGTCTAGTCCTGACACTGAAGTCAGTGTTTCTATGTCTATTCCTATAACCAAGAGGATAAAGAATAAGAAAAAGAAGCTATAATGAAAGACTCACGGCTAGAGAGAGCTGGTGTATCTGGATATAATAAACCAAAGAAAACACCAAGTCATCCTACTAAGTCACATATAGTTGTGGCTAAGGAAGGAGATACCGTTAAGACTATCCGTTTCGGTCAGCAGGGTGTTAAGACAAATCAAACTGCTGGGCAGAGAGAAGCTTTTAAATCAAGGCACGCAAAGAATATTTCAAAGGGCAAACTGTCTGCAGCTTATTGGGCTGATAAGGTGAAGTGGAGTCCATCTAAGACTGCTCAACCTAAAAACAAAAAGTGGATAAAAGGTTCGTAAATAGACATATCAAACTTTTTGTTAATTTTGTAACAATTTAATTCAAATCTAATATGGAAATCAAAGGAATGAGGCTTGTAAACGACGAGCCGAAGTCTAAGGCAGAAATCGAAGAGCAGTTGCTTGAAGAACATGCTAAAGAGACGCAAGAAGAGATTAAAGAAGAACCAAAGGCAGAAACGCCAGAAGTTATAAATGAAGAGCCAGTTAAACTAGCTCTTAATGATGAAGACGTTCTTTCATATATTAAAGAAAAAAAGAACCTTGAGATAAACTCTCTCGATGAATTTGATGCTCTTATGCAGAAGCGTAATGAGCCTCAGATAGACATTGATGAAGAGGCTCTTGCATACAACAAGTACAAGAGGGAGACAGGTCGTTCTATCGAGGAGTTTATAAAGCTTCAGAAAGATTGGACGAAAGAAGATCCTGAAAGTACGTTGCGTGAGTTCTATCGTCAACAAGACCCAGACTTAACACAGCGAGAGCTTGAGTACAAGCTAAGGCAGTTTAAGTATGATGAGGACATTGATGACGAGGACGAGATTGCAGAGAAACGTCTCAAGATGAGAGAAGAGCTTAAGAAGGCTGTTGGTCATTTCGAGTCTCAAAAAGAACAGTACAAGATGCCTGTCGCGTCGGCAGACAACTTTGTTCCGGAGAGCGAGCGAGAGAACTATAAGTCTTACAAGCAATATAAGGAGTCGATTGGCGAAGTCGAACAAGAGAATCGTAAGAGGTCTCAATACTTTGCAGAGCAGACTGACAAATTGTTTTCAAGTGAGTTTGAAGGTTTCAAGTTCAAGCTTGGCGACAAGGACGTTAGTTGGAAGCCAGCAGAGGCTAATGCACTAAAGGATGCCCAGTCTGATGTCAGTAAATTCATCGGACAGTTCTTAGATGACAAGGGGTATCTTAAAGATGCAGAGGCATTCCATAAAGCTATTGCTGTGGCAATGAACGCAGAGAGGTTAGCATCTTTCGCATACGAGCAAGGAAAGGCTGATGGTATCGGTCAGCTCGAGAAAGAGTCTAAGAACATCGACATGGTTCGTGAGACACCAAAGGTAGCTAAGGACGGAGGCATTAAGATGAGGATCGTAAACGACGGACAGCCAGACTTCAAGATAAGAAAGTAAATAACAAAACAAAAACAAAAACAAAATGGCTGGATCTATTACATCGGGTAGCGTATCGCTAACCCCAAGTGCAGTTAAGGCGACGTTGTCGTCTAACTACATCTCAACTTTCGACTTGCTCGATCAGTATTTACCTGATCTTGATGAGAAAGAATTTGCTCGCTACGGAGAGCGTACTATTAGCGGATTCCTTTCTAAGATGTCTGCTGAACTTCCTTCTAACTCTGACCTTATTCGTTGGTCTGAAGAAGGTCGTCTTCACACTAAGTATGAGAACGTTTCAACAACAGGTGCTGTATCTTCAGGAACGCAGACTTTCGACATCGGAGCTTCAAACCATAACTTCCGTTTGAATGAGACAGTTCTTCTTTCTTCTGCTTCAGACAACAAGGCTGAAAAAGCAATTGTAACTGCTATTGCTCCTGGCGGTGATGCTACTCAATTTACTGTAGCATACTACTCTGCTGCTGTTGGTGTAGGATTCACAAACCCTACTACAGATATTAAGGTGTTTGTTTACGGTTCTGAGTTCAAGAAGGGTGAAAGCGGAATGCAAGGATCTCTTGAGGCTGAAACTGAAGTATTTCAAGTTAAGCCTGTTATCATCAAGGATACTTTCTCTATCTCTGGTTCTGACATGGCTCAAATCGGATGGATTGAAGTTGAAACTGATATGGGTCTTTCTTACCTTTGGTATTTGAAGTCTAAGTCTGATACGCGTAAGCGTTTTGACGACAAGCTTGAAATGATGATGATTGAGCATGTAAATGCAGACGCATCTTCTGGAGCTGATACATATTTCGGTGCTACAGGTACATGGGGTACAACAGGTTTATTTGAAGCTATCGAAGATCGTGGTAACGTATGGTCAGGTGGTACTCCATCTACTCTTGCTGACTTCGATGATATCCTTGAGCAACTTGACGGACAAGGTTCTATCGCTGAGAACACATTGTTTATCAATCGTGCGTTCTCTTTGGCTATCGACGATATGTTGGCTGCACAGAACTCTTACGGAGTTGGTGGTACGTCTTACGGTTTGTTTGATAACAACGAGAAGATGGCATTGAACCTTGGATTCACAGGATTCCGTCGTGGTTCTTATGACTTCTATAAGACTGACTGGAAATACCTTAACGATGCTACTACTCGTGGAGGTCTTGTTGGTGGTAAAGTTAACGGAGTACTTGTTCCAGCTGGAACTACTAACGTATACGATGAGGTTATGGGTAAACGAGTAGCTCGTCCGTTCCTTCACGTTCGTTACCGTGCTTCTGAGACTGAAAACCGTAAGTACAAGAACTGGATCACTGGTGGTGCTGGTGGTGCTACAAATAGCGATGTGGATGCGATGTATTGTAACTTCTTGTCAGAGCGTGCGCTTTGTACATTGGGAGCTAACAACTTCTTCATCTTCAAGTAAGAATAAACTGGGGAGGGAGTCACATCTCTCCCCTTTCTTTTTATTTTAATTCAAATTATATCAAATCATGAAAACAATCAAATTCCTGCTTAAAAGCAGAAAAACACCTGTATCATTTCTCCTTCAATCGAAGGATAGACCATCAAGCAGACTTCTTCACTTTGATGAAACAAAAAAGAAGAACCGAAGCTTAAGGTATGCAATAAATCAAGAGTCACCATTTGTTGACGAACAAGACAATGAGGTAATAACTGAGCCAATCATATTTAGAGATGGCGAGTTAGATGTTCCTGAGTCTAATCCTGTTTTGCTGAACTTCTTGAGAATTCATCCTGGATACGATAGAGACTTTTATGAATTCGATCCAGTAAAAGAAGCAGAAGAACGAATCAATATAGAGAATTTAATATTGGACGCTCAGATAGCAGCTCGTGAACTGTCTATCGAGAAGATGGCATCTATTATCCGTATGTTTACAAGCAAGAACGTAGACAAGATGGACGCTAAGGAAATCAAGTGGGAATGTATGCAGATCGCTAAATCATACCCTGAAGACTTCTTGGAAGCCATCGACGATCCAGACCTTGAACTTGATGATATTGCAACACGAGCAATTCGTGATGGATTTGTGTCAGTTAGAAATGGAGGTAGAGACATACACTACAACCTAAAAGACAACAAGAAAAGACTTATGTCTGTTCCTTTGAATGAAAAAACTGAGTCAGCATTTGCTGCATGGCTTCAGTCAGATGACGGACTTGAGTTCTTCAAGTATCTCCGAAATCAATACGACGGAGAGTGATAAAATAAGGCCGATAGAGATATCGGCTTTTTTATTATCTTTGCATCTATTATTAACCCACTTATTTTTTTACAGATGGAGAAGTTCTTAAAACTAACAGCAGGATCTAACGTTACTCTACTTAACGCGTCTAGTATTCAGTTTGTTGCAACTACATTAGCAAACCCTACATTGGTAGATGTATTGTATGCTGCTGGTGGTGCTACAGCTGGAACAGATATCGTTCGTATTACGTCTTCTGCTACTGCTACTTCTGCAGCGCAAGTAGCATTTAGAGATGCTATCTATGCTGCTATTGAGGAGGCAAATAAGTCTGCTAGTAATCCAGATTCATTTGTTGTTCCTGCATTGCCTACTGGCACTACAATTGCAAGTGTTGCATTGAACTAACATTACGTACTAATGTATTAAAAGGGCATTCATATCGAGTGCCCTTTTTTACTATCTTTGCATTATGATTAACATCATCCGAAATACAGTACTGTCAATTCTCAGTAAGGAAAACAGAGGATATATCACGCCAGAGGAATTCAATCTGTTTTCAAGACAAGCACAGCTGGACATATTTACTAAGTACATGTACGACTACAGCCTAGCTTTGGCAAAGCAAAGTGCGCGTATGTATGGAACAGATTACGCTGATGTTCCAGAGTTATTGCACGAAATAGTTGATAGGTTCTTAGTAGAGAATGCGCTTCAATACGACAACATTCAGAATAAATTTTATATGCCTGGAGATGACCCAAGTCAACCTTCAGAACAAAAGGCATATAAGATAATACGATTGACGTATGACGATATTACAGATATCGAAAAAGAAAGTTCAGCAAAGATACGATACAGACTGAATTCAAATAAGATATCTCCAACAGAAGAATGGCCTGTATATGTCCTTGATGAAAATGGATCATCTGGTGATGCCGGAATTCAGGTATATCCAACGACAATAACGACAAACGTTACTATAACATACATAAGGTATCCAAAAGATCCAAAGTGGACATGGCAGTTGCTGTCAAGTGGAGAGGCTCTTTTTGATCAATCTCAAAGTGATTTTCAAGATTTTGAGCTACCGTTACTTGAGTTGCCTAGGCTCGTTGTGCTGATCTGCAAGTATGCAGGTGTGTCTATAAGGGAGGCTGAAGTAGTGCAAGTGATGCAGAATGACGAAGCAATGGATGCTCAACAAAAGGCATAATAAATGACAGAACAAACGTATTATAGTAATCCGGATAACTGGGGATCGTATCAAGACACATCGCTTTCTGAGCTTGTGACAAACTTCATGCTTATACACACTGGCAACGACACGCTTGTTGGTAAGACTACGAGGGGCAAGGTTTTGTTCTACGCAAAGCAGGCTATACAGACATACAACTATGACGCGGCAAGGGAGCCTCGTGTGTTTGAGTACATCGTTCAAGATGACTTAAAGATGATACTTCCTCATGACTACATAAACTACATTCGTATCTCTCTTGAGATTGAAGGAAGACTGTTTACCATGCATGAGAACTTGCAGGCTATATCTGCTATAGCATACGATCAGGACGTTAATGGCAACCTTCAATTCGACATAAATGGTAATGTGCTTACGACTACATCCCAGCTTGATACCAGTCGTCTTAACCAGTCTATATACTACGGGCCTGGTATCTATGACGGTTGTGCCGGTTGGTGTGTTGATGGTGTATGGGTATTCGGATATGCCCGTGGTGGTTATTATGGACTTGATACGGACAGAGCGCGTTCTACCCCATCGTTCAGGATCAACAAAAGGGCAGGAATAATTGATTTCGATTCCAATATTTCTGGTCAAAGAGTTGTACTGGAGTACATTTCTGACGGACTATATGCAGGAGACTCCGAGACGTATGTGCATAAGATGGCTGAGAAGTGGATATATGCATACATAAAGTGGTGTCTTCTTGAGAACAAATCAGGTGTTCAAGAGTACCTTGTTAAAAGAGCTAAGAATGAGCAGTCTTCACTTCTAAGAAACTTGAAGATATCTCTTAGTAATTTAGCCGCAGGAAGACTGTTGATGGTAATGCGAGGTAAGGACAAAACAATTAAGTAATGGCTGACCTAAAGAATACATTTATACAAGGCGTTATGAACAAAGACCTTGACGAGCGCTTAGTGCCTCAAGGTCAATACAGAGACGCATTAAACATTACAGTAGAAACATCAGAAGGGTCTAACGTTGGAGCGGCACAGAACTCGTTAGGTAATACTTCTGTTCCTAACAACCTAGACACAAAGACAGGGTATCCAAACGACAACTCAAGGTGTATAGGTGCTGTTGTTTACGAGGCGGCTAACAAGATATACTTCTTTATATCTTCAGACTCATACGATGGCATATACGAGTATGACGCTAATGAGGAGGAGATGCGAAGAGTTCTTCAGTGTACAAAGAACCCAACGTCAACGCTTAACTTTAGAAAAGAGTACGCCATAACTGGTGTCAATCATATCGTTGGTGCTGACGGTAATACGTTCTTGTATTGGACAGATGACTACAATCCTCCAAGAAGGGTGAACATATCAAGGGTTATATCCGATCCTGATGGTATTGGTGGTTACTCTATAGACGACCCAAGGATAGAGTACGATATAGATGTTATACTTGAGCCGCCAATGTATTCTCCTCACATTGAGTTGAGTGTAGACGAGACTGATCCAGAGGCAAACAACATGAAGGAGAAGTTCTTGTTCTTTGCTTACAGATATCAGTATGTTGACAATCAGTATAGCTCACTATCTCCATTCTCTGCAGTAGCATTTGCTCCGGAAGACTACGAGTATGACTATGGCGTGGGCAACAACAAGTCGATGACCAATGCGTACAACCAAGTAAAGATATCTTTTGAGACTGGCAATGAGTTCGTAAAGGCTGTGCAGTTGGTTGTTCGTGACACACGAAATCTAAATGTAGGTATCATTGATACTTATACGAAGGATGAACTGACAAGTTATAGTCAGTTAGGTGACTCTGCTACTTTGACGTTTAAGAACAACAAGATACTGGCAGCTCTACCTACAGACCAAGTGACACGACTGTTTGACAATGTGCCACTACTTGCTAAGGCGCAAGACGTTATTGGCAATAGGCTAGCTTATGGTAACTACTTGCAGTTTAGAGACATAGTTGATTGTACGGGTGATGAGATAAAGATAGACTATACATTGAATGTAAAGACATCTGACACAGCTACTCCTTCAACTCCAAAGCCAACATGGCATTCAGACCGTGACTATGAGTTTGCGCTACTGTATACAGACGGATATGGACGTATGACCACAGCGCTTACGTGTGATACTAATTCAGTGTACGTTCGCCCTGAGTTAAGTACTACAGCCAATCAGATCGTCATGACGATAAACAGTAAGCCTCCGTGTTGGGCTACTCACTATCGTATTGCTGTTAAGGAGAGCAAGACGAAGGTGTACAATATATTTCCAGTTCTTTATTATGTATCAGGTTCTTACCGATACTTTCTAATAAATCAATCTGACGTTAATAAGCTAAAGGTTGGCGAGTATGTTATATTTAAGTCTGACAATGATGGATCAACTCAGACAAACAAAAAATATAAAGTACTTGAGGTAGAGACAAAGACAGCAGGATTTATATCCGGAGGTATATCTGAACTTGGTGGAGTATATTTTAAGATAAAGGTTGATTTTTCAAATGAGTTTCCAGCAAATGCTGTAACAAATTATGTGTATGAATCGAATGGTATAGGACCAAATGCAAATTCAAACGCACCATTGTACCCCAATCCTGTAACTAGTAGATTTTCTACAGTAGAACAACCAATACATTATGGACAAGGAGACCCAAATGGAATTAGCACTCATTCATATGTACCAAACTTTGGCTTTACGGACACTAGATTTACTATTGAAATATTAAGTAATACAACATTTCAATACACGAGTCAAATAGATGCATCATCTGGATGGACACAAGGTACTATTATACAAGGAACTGAAACACAATTATTAAGAAGTGGGCTCCATATTGCTAGCATAGTATTTAATAGTAATAATTATGTTGTTGGTGATAGGTGGAAGGTAAATGCAAGAGGATTAAACCATTTTAATGGTAATTATTTTGGAGGAGTTGGTCTTCCAAATGGTCAATATGGAGAAGGTGATTATGGTGGAGGTGTAATAGTTAATAATGGATTTACATCACCAATACTTCCAGGATCAGTTGTTAGGATGCAGATGATACAAGATTTAGAAGGATCTCCATATACATCAGAGCAGATATTCCCTCAATCTCAGTCTTATTATCAAAATATAGAAGAGTGGTTTGTTGAGTCTGGAGCATACACATTGTTTCAACAATATAATAAAGAAGGTGAGCCAATTTTAAATTCTCAAGGTGTTACATTTAGAAGGGGATTATCAGTTGATTCAAACTCATTTGCACAGTTTTCTTGGGAATCAATAACACAAGGATCTGGCACAGATCCTATGTATATGATAGTTCAAGGATATGGTTATGGAGAAGGTGAAATAAATGAGGTTAAATTCAAACTTTCAATTTCTCAACTTGATGCCACTGTAATTTGCGAAACATCTCCAAAAGACAAGGACGCAGAAATATACCACGAACTATCACAGACATATCCTATAGAAAACGGATGGCATGCTGTGAATTGGCCGTTCACTGCATCTGAAGCAGTAGTTACAGGTCCGTTTGCTGGTAAGACAAGACTAAAGCTTACAGACAAGTCGAGACCTCACTACTTTACTGTCGGTGACTCTGTAGAGGTAGATGGAACTGATTACGATGTACTTGCGACAAGAGACAGATATCAGATAACAATAGACAAGAACTGGACTGGTGCTGTCACTCCTGGAGGAGTCAAGCTGACAGGATCGGATAACCAAGACCAAACAAATGCATTTGTTCCAGCTATTATCGAGATAAATAACCCTGACAACTATAACTGTGACTACAATGCATGGACTTGGGGTAATGGTCTTGAGTCTGATAGGATATATGACGACTTCAATGATACTACATTGGAGTTCTCTCCAAGAGCTACTACTGTAATAGAGAACTATAAGCAGATACGCAATGATGCATCAATTTGCTATAGTGGCATCTATAATGAGAATACTCAGTATAACAGACTGAATGAATTTAATCTTAGTCTATCTAACTTCAAGTATCTAGACAGAGAGTTTGGAAGTATTCAGAAGCTACATGCGAGAGACTCTGATCTAATAGCATTCCAAGAGAACAAAGTGTCAACAGTGCAGTATGAGAAGAATGTGTTGTATGATGCTGTTGGTGGAGGTCAGGTTGTGTCTATACCGGAGGTGCTTGGCGGTCAGATACCATTCACTGGTGAGTATGGGATAAGTAAGAACCCAGAGTCATTCGCTCAATGGGGAAATCAGATATTCTTTACTGACGCAAGAAGAGGTGTTGTTCTTGGTGTTACGACTACTGAGATAGGATCAAGGGATCAGCTGTTTGAAATAAGCTCTTTTGGTATGCGAGACTACTTTAGAGACTTGATGGTAGATAATCCTATAACTCAAAAGCTTGGCGCATACGATCCTCACAATCATAATTATGTGTTAGCAAACACAACACAGAGAGCTATACCTTGTACATTGTCTATAAGCAGGACTGAATTAAAGGTTCCGAAGAATGGCCCTGTTGGCTACTTCTTATTTAGAATAACAACAGATGCTGCTTGGACTATAACACTTATAAATGCAGGGTTTGGTACTAACTGGTTGTCAGATGTTCCAACATCGGGTATAGGGTCTCAAGATATATATGGCTCTGTAGCTGCTAACTTAACAGCAAGCAACAGATCTGTAGACGTTAGGATCACATATTGTGATGGGCTAATAAAAACATTTACATTAAGACAAGCTAAGGGTAAGTCTGGTACATTAGTTTCTGTCGTATTAAATAGTAAAGCACAATAATGAAGGCTAGTCAAAGTTTTAGTTATACAGGTAGCTCAACATATACATTTGACAATGTATTGCTTGAGGATGGTGGTGTTGCCTTGTTTGATTCAAGAACAGGTATCGGTGGGTTTGATTATATGCCTGCAGATGGTGATACCGTAACAGTGTTAGCTGGGTATGGAACAAATGCAAGTACTCAGAAGTTGCAGCCTGGACTAAATAATAAGGTGTACTATCTTGTTTCTGATACATTGTACACAGAAGATGAAAACAGCAGAATAGTATCTCTTGCGACAGAAATACCTGTTGTATATAATCCAAGTAATGGTGGATATTACGAGGGAACTTTTGTGTTCAGCAATCCAAATGATCTTGAGTATTTGTACTTGATATTTGACTACTCTGACAAGTTCGATGATGGTTCGGTGTCTTATTCCGGAAATGCTACAGAAAGAATAATAGAAGCGGATTTTGGAACTGTAGTAGGTAACGCTGGATTTGATTATGTTATAACAGACAAGCCTGTTAGAATACAAGTAAAGTGGAATGGAGTAATAGTTGGTGACACTGGGTATGTTGGTTTAAACACTTTAGCAAACTACAATGACCTTATAGCGGCTGGAGTCGCCCCTGAAAACATAGCTTTATCGTCTCCTTATAACGGTCTTGTAAACAACGGAACTGGACAGATAAGGTTTAACAAGTACTTGTCTTTACCTAATTCCGTTGTATATGCATCTGCTGTTCTAAACTCTACATCATTCTTTATAACAGAGATAGATCCAACACTTACAAGCTTCTACATAGACACTACTAATGGTACGCTTGCTAATGTCTGTTCGCAGATACCAAGTACTCAGTACTACCATGACGGAGCAAATGCTCTACCTGCTGTTGGAGACAGGATATACACCACAAGTACGGGTACATTATTTGATGGAGGCAATGCATATCATCAGACGTCTACTACATCACTGGTTGTACCTCCTGTGTCTGGTGGTACATATGTAGCTATAGACAGCAACGGTGTTGTTTATGATGCTGGAGGGTGTGACTGCCTAGAGTACGCTCCGCCATTTGTGTATCAGGATGACATTACACTTGCTGTAGGTAAGCCTGTAAATATAAACCTTCTCGCTACTGGTAATCCTACTTCATGGGCTATAGTTAATTCACCATGCAATGACTATTCTATAACTGGAGGTACAAATGGTACTATATATAGTTATATTACATGTGATGGTCAGACAAAGAGAACAACAGTGTCTGCTAATAACACGGACACGGTATCAGCAACAACTACCCCTACAGTTATTGCAGGAGGAGGATCTGCCACGCTTATTAGTCCATCACAACCAAACATACTGCCCAAAGGAATTACTATATCTGAGTCTGGAGTTCTGTCTGGAACGCCTGCTGATTCGTGTTCATTCACTGTGGATATCGAGGCTACGAATTGCTTTGGAACATCAGTGACAAAGACGTTGGCTATAGACGTGTATACAGGCATACAAATTAAACCATTCCTGATAGATGTTGAGAACTTCAAAGATACTGGCGACAGCGCTTGTGTGCTTGTTTCACCTAACTACTCAGTATATTATCATGACGGAGCTGGATATGTTCCTGAAGTCGGTGATCACATATTCAAAGACGAAAAAGGTCAAGAGCCTTTGATGGGTGGAGAGCTTTGGTATAGTATTGATCCGTCAACATATACGGTGAAGATAGACCAGTTAGGTAAGGTGTGTGAAAAGAATGAGTGCCCGTCTATTACTACAACGACAACTACTACAACTACTACAACCACTACTACAACTTTGCCCACAGGAGATTACTTCATAGCTGAGTCTTGTTTAGCTCCTGGAGTAGAGGCAGTGTTGTTTGATGTTACTTCGTCCGGTCTTATTGTCACTGATGTTGTGAAGACTACAGATGGCAACTGCTGGACTATTACATCAACTACAACAGCTACGTTCCCATATCTTGACATTGAGAACCCTACGGTTGTGTATGCTGACTGTAATACATGCCTTGGCGTTACAACAACCACCACCACGACAACAACTACAACAGCTGCTCCTATTACGTCATTTAGCATGGACAGTGATGGGTTCAATACTTCATCTCTTGCGTGTGACAACGGAGCTGCTCCTTGGACTACATACTACCATAACGGCATAGGAGCTGTTCCTGCAGTAAACGATTTTGTTTACACTAATGCGCTAGGAACTATTCCATTTAACGGTCTATCTAAGTGGTACAAGGTGTCTACTGGTATTGTCATACAAATAAGCATACTAGGTCAAGTCCTTGCTGTTGTGAACTGTGCAGCAACTACTACTACAACAACTACTACTCTGCCTACCTGGTATTATAACGCGATTGAGTGTGGTAGCGCAGATCCGCCACAAGTGTTATCGCAACAAGCTGCTGCACAATTGGCTTTAGGTACTGTAGTTAAAATAACAAACGGTAAGTGCTTCACCATAGACTCTTACGCTATGAGTGGTCCAGCTGTAGGTACTATATTGTTTACATACGACAACTGTGTGGATTGTCAGGGAGTTACTACTACAACGACAACTACAACGACGACAACTACAACGACAACAACTACTACCACAACGACAACTACAGCTGCACCACTTACAAAGGTTATAGCTAGATATGGGTTAACTAACTTAGCTTCATGTACTGGTGCTATATCTGACTACTGGATAGATGGACCAATGGGCAC
>Ga0315902_10003600_pt1 | contig 23014 bp, 22 predicted proteins | sample LakEriMetagenome_9_FD_203523 | JGI IMG/M metagenome (GOLD analysis project Ga0315902, IMG submission 203523) | Freshwater fungal communities from buoy surface, Lake Erie, Ohio, United States - Buoy 12 MA117 | ecosystem: Environmental > Aquatic > Freshwater > Lake > Lake biofilm | place: USA... | reverse complement strand
CGGTTCCGGTGTGGACGAACTTCTTCAGGCCGACGCGGCGGGCATGCTCCACGAGATGCAGCCCCATCGCCATGTTGGCGTAGAAGAACCGCCCGGGGTGGTTCATGTTGGCCCCGATGCCCCCCACCTCCGCCGCAAGGTGGATTACCACGTCGGGCCGGGCGGTCTCGTAGAGCCGGGCCACGTCGGCCTCGACCGTGAGGTCGAAGTCGCGGCGGCGCGGCACCACGATGCTCTCGGCCGGCACGCCCCGCTCCCGGAGCACGCGAGTCACGGCCTTGCCCAGGAAGCCGGCTCCGCCGGTGACGACGATCCGCTGGCCCGTGAGGTTCATCATGGCGCGTGGTCCTGCCGGGCGTTCAGCGGTTGGGCAGCCCCGAGTCGTGCCCGGCCGCGATCAGCACCTGTTCCTTCCGGGCGAGATCGAGGTCGGAATCGACCATCAGGTCGATCAGGCCGTCGAACGACACCCTGGGCTTCCAGCCGAGTTGACGCCGCGCCTTCTGCGAGGTGCCGAGCAGGAGATCCACCTCCGCGGGCCGGAAGTACCGAGGGTCGATCTCGACGAAGTCGCGATAGTCCATCCCGAGCCGGGCGAACACCTTCTCGCAGAACTCGCTCACGGAATGGGTCTCGTCGGTGGAGATCACGTAGTCGTCGGGCTCGTCCTGCTGGAGCATGAGCCACATCGCCTCGACGTAATCGCCGGCGAAGCCCCAGTCCCGCTTGGCGTCGAGGTTGCCGAGGTAGAGCTTCTTCTGAAGGCCGAGTTTGATCCGCGTGGCAGCCCGCGTGATCTTTCGCGTCACGAAGGTCTCGCCGCGGCGGGGGCTCTCGTGGTTGAAAAGGATGCCGCAGGACCCGTGGAGCCCGTAGCTCTCGCGGTAGTTGACCGTGATCCAGTGGGCGTAGAGCTTCGCCACACCGTAGGGGCTGCGGGGATAGAAGGGCGTGGTCTCCGACTGCGGAATCTCCACGACCTTGCCGTACATCTCCGAGCTGGATGCCTGGTAGAAGCGGATCTGGCTGCCGACGGCATCCTGGCAGTCGCGGATCGCCTCCAGGAGTCGGAGGGTGCCCACCGCCGTGACGTCGGCCGTGTACGTCGGCTGATCGAAACTGACACGCACGTGGCTCTGAGCGGCGAGGTTGTAGACCTCCGTCGGCCTGATCTCACGAATCAGGCGGGCGAGCCCGTTGCCGTCGGCCATGTCGCCGTGGTGCAGCACAAGCGGCCGCTCCATTTCGTGGATGTCGCGGTAGAGGTGCTCGATCCGCTGCGTGCCGAACGTGCTCGACCGCCGCACCAGACCGTGGACCTCGTATCCCTTGTCGAGGAGCAGTTCCGCGAGGTACGAACCATCCTGGCCGGTGATGCCCGTGATCAGGGCCCGCTTCGGGGAAGTCGACACGTCAATCGCACTCCTGAGTGGATGGCCGGCTTGTGCTGGACGGATGGTGAAACCGCGAGAATAGCCCAGGTCGCGATGCCACCCAAGGGTCGCCCAGAAAGCCCCGCTGCAGGGCGGGCTCAGCCCGCCGCGGTTGGTTCGGGCGAGGCGGCTGGTCTCGTTGGCTGGTCGCGCCGGGCTTCGGGGCGCTGGGCTTCGGGGCTTTGGGCCTTGGGAGGATTCTCGGCCTGCGGGCTCTTCGCCTCAGAAGCCGGCGCTTCCGCGTCGGTACCGGCGATCAAGGTGTCGAGTGCCGGCAGGAGTTGCCCGATGAAATCTTCACACTCCACCATCGCCTGAGAACTCGTCAATCTCGTCTCGTCGACGATGGCGTAGAGCTTGTAGACGGCGGGCTCCTGCACCAACGCGATGCGGGCAATCTGCGGCGCGATCCACGTGCGGCGGGCGGCGACGTTCGCCTTGTCGATTTCAGCCTCGTCGCGAATCCCGTAGGTCCAGAAGATGCGGAGCGTCTGGCCTGTCTTGCGGAACGTGCCCGTGAAAGTCTCCGCCTCCCGGCCATCGGCCAGCGGCACCTTCTGGCGATGCTCGGCCTCGCCGATCTCGAAGCCGGCACCCGGGTAGCAGCGGTCGGGCGTGTGCCCCGACGCGTCGTGCGGACGGGCGCAGACCACGAAGGCAGAGACACGGGCCTTCGATCGCGTGTTGCGGTAGAGCCGCGAGATGTGGCCCACGGCCCCGGCTCGCTCGAGTTCCTTCGAATCGGCCTCGAGTTCCCGCTCGAGTTCCCAGCCGCCGAACGACTTCGGGAACTTCTCCTCCAGCAACTCGGCCGCGGCCTGAAGGTCCTTGCTGACGCTCTTGTCCTTCCACCGTTCGGTGAGGAAACCCTGGGCGACCGTGACTCCGAGCACGAGCACTGCGGCGCCTGCGAGCGTGAGCCAGCCCGAAACCGATGACTTCATGGCGAGTCAGACTCCAAGACCGGTTTCGGGGTTTGAGCAGGCGATTCCGGCAAGGCCATCGAACAACCTGTCGACCAGGCCGTCTCTTTATCAGGCCGGGGCTGGCGACGCGTAGAGCCGTCGCGGTGCAGAATCCGACACGCCGTTGACGACGGTGCCGAGCACTCGGATGCCGACCGAGCGAAGCCGATCGACGGCACTGTTCACCTGAGGCACGCGGCTCACGTCACGCATGGTCGCCACGATGGCGATGTCACTGAGTTGGCCAAGCAGGAGCACATCGGCGAAGGCGAGCACCGGCCCCGCGTCGATCACCACGTGGTCGAACGACTCCCGGAATCCCTTGATGATCGCCGCCGACTCGGGCCGGGAGAGGGCGGTGATTGCCGCGTAGTCGCAGGCACCGCCAGTGACGGCAAACAGCCCGTCGATCGCGGTGGGTTGCACCGCTTCGTCGGCCACGATCTCGCCGCGGAGCAACTCAGGAAGTCCCGCACGGAGGTCGAGCCCGAGGGCAAGGTGCACGTTGGGATGCCGCAGGTCGCCGTCGAGCAGCAGTGTCCGTTTGCCGGAACGGGCCAGACTCGCGGCGAGTTGGGCCGCAAATGTCGTCTTGCCCTCGTGCTCGACGGCACTGGTGACGAGAATCACCTTCGGCGCTTCACGGCCGGTCTGACTTACCACGGCCCGGATGCCATCGACACACTCCGCCACGTGGCCGTCGTTCGGCTTTCGCCGCGACCGCGAGATCCGCGGAACAGTGCCGATCACCCGCAGGCCGACTCGTTGCGAGACCTCCTCGGGGATGCTGAGACGATCGCGGAGGTATTCGAAGAGCACGACGGACCCGCCGCCGAGCACGAGCCCGCCGAGCGCCGCCAAGGCGGTCAGCATGGAGCGAAACAAATCGTCGCTCCCCTCGGGCACACTTGCCTCCTCGATCAACTCCACTCGATTCGGCATGTTGACGTCGATCTCGGTCGCGTTGAGCTGAACGCCCATCTGGTCTGTCACCTTCATCAACTGCTCGATTTCCTGCTTCCGCGCCATGAGATCGGCGTTGGCCGCCCCGAGAGCCTTCACCTCGGTGGCCACGCGGTCGAAGTCCTTCGTCGTCTGCTCGAGTTGCTGCGAGAGGATCTCTCGCCGCATCCGCAGCACGACGGGGCTCTCGGCAGCGGCGCCGGTGCGCCGGCTGGTGGAATCCATCGCCAACTGGGCGACGATCTGAGGCCGCAGGTCTTCTTTGCGGTCCTCGAGCCGCCTCACCATGGCGTCGCGCATCGCCTCGAGTCGTTTCACGGCGGGATCGTTGCCGCCCCGGGCGCTCCGCTCGCCCTGGTAGGCCATCGATTCCTCGATGGCGGCGAGCCGCTCGCGGAGTTCGGAAAACTCGGGATCACGAAGCAGCATCGCGTCGATCGTCTCCTCGGGCACCGACTGTTCGAGGGAGATCTCACCGCGGTCCTTCGCGTCCATGATCGCCAGTTCGGCGTCGATGAGGGTCAGGTCGCGCTGCGTCTGGTTGAGCTGGGCCCGAAGCGTGCCGAGATGGTCGAGCAGCAGGCTCCGCTGCGTGGCCACCTCCGCGCTGTCGGCGGTGCCGAGGGACTTGGCGAGATTGTTGTAGGTGTCGAGGTTGGCCCGCACCTCCGTCATGTTTTCCTTGTATTTCCGCTCGAGCGTGTCGCGACGCTGGAGCCGTTCCGACTTTTCCTTGTTGACCACGTCGGTGAGATACGCCTGCGTGACGGCATTGACGAGTTGCGTCACCTCCTTGGCGTTCTCTCCGCGCATGCGCACCTGAACCACTTCCGACTCCATCGGAGCCGAAACCTGCACATGACGCGTGAGGTAGCCGACCGGATCCGGCTCGTCGTTGAGCGTCGAGAGTGACGAGATGCCCGGACGGCGCAAGGCCGACGTGAGCACGAACGGGCTCTTGATCAGCTGCACCTGCGTCTTGCGGTAGGCCTCGTATTCAGCGTTGTCGCGGCCGCCACCGACACCGTACATGCCCGATTTGTCGCGGACTCGAAGCCACGCCACGGCCTCGTATCCGCGGGGCAGGAAGATCCAGGTGAGAATCCCGGCGAGCGTGGCAAGCGTCAGCGCCAGCGCGGTGGCGGGCAGCCAGCGGCGCCGAAACGCATGCCACGCCCTGCGGTAATCGATGCCTCCCGCGAGCGGGTCTGCAGCCCCGCCATACGGCGAGGACGATGACGGCTGACCGAGCGGCGACAGAATCGTGTCGCGGATCGGCGCAAGCATTCCCGCGCTCGGCCCGGCCGTCGCCGTCGCCGCAGAAGACGATCCGTCCATGGGTGTTCCGGACTCGCTCATGTGTTCCAACTGTTCACGTGAGATACGCAGTTCGCAGGACGAAGGCTCATTCAGACTCGACGCAGGCCCCGCTACAGGGCTTCTAAAGATATCTTAAGATTACCCCATTTTTTCGCCGCCATCGGGCGGCGGCGAACTTGGCCGCTTTTCCGGGTAATTCCCCATGGGAATCGCGGGAAACGCCCCGGCTTGCCGTCTCAGTGCATCCGGCGACGTCGGCCGTGGGCCAGCCACCACCGGCTGGACAGACTGCGCGGGTCGGTTTGTTCCCGCCACGGATGGTCGCTGACCCGCTGCCAGCATGGTCGGCGCCATGCTGTCCGTCACCACGAGGTAGGAGAGGATCTTCATCTCGAGAACGAGGAAGCCGACCGCTAGGAGCATCATGAGCATCGCCGCGGGCGTGCTGTCGTGAAAGTGCTCGGCCATCGACATCTTGTAGTTGTACATCACGCCCACGGTCGTGATTCGGAAGGCGTTGCAGATCAACGCGATCGGGATGGCACTCGCCGCGATCGCCAGGTTTTCCCACCATTCGAGTCCGCCGACCAGCATCAGCATCACCGCGAGCCAGACAAAGATCGTCAGCATCTTCAGGCCGCTGCAGGCATCCACCACGCCGAGCACCTGGCCGTCGCCGAGGATGATGCGATTCCCGTCGCGGTAGGCGTCGAGGCCGATCGTCTGAAGCATGTACGAACTGACGATCGTCGCGACCGTCTGCAGCGGTCCGAGGAGATATCGCGTGGCCTCGTCGGGCAGCGGGTACATGAAGATCAGGCTGGCGAGCGGCGCCCACGACCAACGAAACATGCTCCAACCGCCGGCCAGCAGGAACACGCCCATCAGCGCCGGCACGAAGGTATACATGTCGATCGTGACGATGCGGTAAGTCGCGCAGAAGAGCCGCAGGGCGAAACTCGCGACCAGCAAGCCGACGCCTGCGGCCCGCGCCGTGGGTGTGACCGGACCCACCGGCTTCCGCCACCAGAAGATCAACACCGCCGTAAAGACCGGCACGATCCAGCCGTGCTGGTACTGCGGGTTGTCCCAGAAGGACGGCAGTTGCACGAGGCTCGGCCAATAACTGTAAAAGAGCAGCGCGGAGAGCATCGCGATCACGATCCACGGCACCCGCTGCTCGGGCGACAGCATGTCGGTGGCGAACTCCCGCGCCCTGCGGAGAACGCCCGCAATCAGGCCCTCGTCTTCGGCCACGGGCCGCGACACCGATGGTGCCACCACGGCATCCGGTGTCGGCTGCGGCAGAGGCGAACGATTCGCCGGCAGGATGGGAGAGGGAAAGGACATGTCGAGTTCAGGTGCGCCCCGGCGGAACCCTAGAACTATACACACCGCTGGGCGCGATTTCATGCGGCCCGATCGGGCGGCGAGAAAAAATCATCCCGGTGCCAGCACTCGCCAGCATGTCGCCCACGCCCCGGCGACCGGCAGCCACGCCGCGAAGATGGCCGTTGCCGCGGCTGCGGGGGCCGCCGCGGCCATGAGCCTTTTGGCGGGTTCGCCTGGCCGCACAGCGGCGACCAGCAGCCTGATCCCCACCGTCACGACCGTCACCACCACTACAGCCTGCCATCCGGCCGCCGCGCCGAAGGTCGCGAGCCCGCAGCAATCCCCCGGCAGCCCGGTCGCGACTCCGGCGAGCCGGCCCGCCACGGCGCCCAGGCACGAGGACACGAAGGTCGCCTGCCAGGCGGGCAGGGAATCGGGAGAACGGCCGTCGATCATGAATCCTTGTGGACCGATCGCGGGTACCGCGGTCACCGCGGCCATGATGGCGGCTGCCACGACGGCGGCTGCGTGGCAGCCGTCGCTCGCCGGACGGTGTCGGAAGGCTTCGGTGCCGGTCGCGTGCGCCGTGGAAGCCGTCAGGCTCCAAGCGAGCATCGCCACCGGGATCACCGTGTGGATCGCCCAGGCCAGCGCGATACGCCAGTCGCCCGAGAGCAGACGGTCGATGCCCGGACGGCTTGCAGCGAGCAGCGGCGATCCGACCCCCGAGAGTTCCGCCGTCGCGATGATCGCGGCGATCGCCCCGCAGCCAGCTTCGATCGCCGGATAGCCCGCCGAGATCGCCACGCCACAGTCGCGGCAACGGCCCCCGAGCAGCAGCCAGCCGAGGATCGGGACGTTGTCGTGAGGCCGGATGGCGGTGCCGCACGACGGGCACCGCGAGCCGTGCGTGACGACCGACTCCCCCCGCGGCAGGCGGTGGATCACAACGTTGACGAAGCTGCCGAGAATCGCCCCCCAGATGAAGGCCATCGCGACGAGGACCAGTTCGGCTCCAGGAAAACCGGACGACCAGTGGACCATCGGGGCTACCGGGGACGCGTGGGGCTGGGGAACGATTTCGTGTAGGGTACCCGTCCCGGCGGCCCGAACCACCCACCCGTCGCGATCACGCATGCACGACACCCCCGACACCACGCCGCCGTCGACTCGCCGTCGCTCCCTCCCGCCGTGGCTCAATCTGGCGGTCCGGCTGGGAATCACCGCGGCGCTGCTTGCCTACGCACTGCGGGGTGTCGACTGGCCGAAGTTCGCCACGCTGCTGCTGCAGGCCGACTGGTGGTGGTGGGCGGCTGGCATGGTGACGGCGCTGCTCGTTCAGGCAGTGGCAGGTGTCCGCTGGGCCGCGCTTGCCCGCCCGCTGGGCTTCGATTTTCCCCGGCGGTTCTTCGTCTGGCGGTTCTTCGAAGGCATGTTCTTCAGCCTCTGCCTGCCATCGTCGATCGGTGGTGACGTGATCAAGGCGTATCGCGTGGGCGACACCACGCCCCGGCGGCTCCTCGCGGGATGTTCGGTCCTCGCCGATCGCCTCACCGGCCTCTCCGCGCTCGCGGTGCTCGGTGGCGCCGCGCTTGCGGCGCGAAAGTACGATCTCTCGCTGCCGGTCACGCTCGCCGTCGCGGCAGGCCTGCTCGCCGTCGCGCTCGCCGCGTTTCTGCTGGCCGTCTCCTTTCTCGACCGGATCGTGGCCCTGCTGCCGGAAAGCAGTCCGGGCCGCGGCTTCCTCTCGCAACTCCTTCCCTATCAGCGGCAGCCGAGCCTGATCGCCAAGGCGGTCGCCTGGTCGTTCGTCGTGCAGGCGGGAGGAGCCGTGGGGGTGGCCTTGTCGGCCCGGGCATTGGGCGTCGATCAGCCCCTCTCCCTCTGGTTCTCGGTGGTGCCCCTGGTGGCCCTCGTCATGGTGCTCCCAATCAGCATCGGCGGCTTCGGCGTTCGCGAGAACGCGATGACCTTTCTGCTTTCGGAAGAGGGTGTGCCGAGCGATCGTGCCGTCGGCGTGGCGCTCCTCTGGGGCCTGAGCACGATCATCATCGGCCTCGTCGGCGGTGTGCTCTTTCTCCTCGATCGTACGCCGGCGTCTGCCGGCAAACGCGGCGAAGCGGGATCCGAAAGCCCGCCGGCCTGACGACAGGGCTGCCCATGCCCGGTCGCCGGACGTTCGCTTTGTCAGGAAGCCCAATCGCGTGAGCGATGGGGACCTCGAGTGGTGCGCCGCTCAGGGCTGCCCATGCCCGGTCGCCGGACGTTCGCTGCGGGCATCCTGCCCTCCTCTCACTCGATGCTGACTGCGCTCCGCCATCCTGGCTACGCTGGTCAGCAACGCCTGCTCCCGGGCACGGGCAGCCCTGAGCTATCTCCCGCTATCTCCCGCTATCTCCCGCTATCTCCCGCTATCTCCCGCTATCTCCCGCCAGGAAGCCCCGAGCGGAAGCGAGGGGATGCGGGTTGGCAGCGCGATCGGGCCGTGGGCTCGCCACGGGGTCGACGCGTCCCCATCGCTCACACGATCGGGTTTCCTTATTTCGGAGTGAGTGTCCGCCGGGCGTTGACGAGGAGAATGCCAGCGATCGTCTTGGCGTCTTCGATGCGGCCGTCGAGGCACATCGACACGGCCTCGGTCCAAGGGACGACGCGGGTGCTGATCTGCTCGCCCGGTTCGAGTGCCTGGGGACCGGGCTTCAGATCGCTCGCGACGAACAGGTGCATCCGTTCGCGAAGAATGCCGGGCGACATCCAGAAGGAACCGGCCGCCTCGATCCGGCCGGCGCGATAGCCCGTTTCCTCCAGGAGTTCGCGGCGGGCCGCATCGACGAGCGATTCCTCGCGATCGAGCGTGCCGGCGGGAAGTTCGAGCAGGGTCGCGTCCACCGCCGTGCGGACGACGTCGATCAGGCATACGCGATCGGCGGAGACGAGCGGCACCACCACGACGCTGCCCGGATGAAGGACAACCTCGCGAACCCTTGTGCCCCCTTCGACGAGTGCCTGCCGACGCCGAACCACCGTGAAGCGGCTCGCCTCGAGGAGCGTGTCGTCATCGTCCTGTCGGCCGTCCATCATCATCATGCCTCCGCACTGCTGTCTCGGTTCACGATGCGTGCGGTGCGGCCCGATACGGTGAGCGTCGCCCCGGGTTCGAGGCCGCGGCGGTGGACGATCGCAAGGCCGCACGCGCCCAGCCGCGGCGACCAGCACGACGACGTGAGTGTGCCCATGCCTTCGCCGCCGCACGACACGACCGCGCCCGCGGGCGGCGCGTCATCGCCCTCGACGGCGATCAAGGAGAGGGTGCGGTTCACGTGGCCGAGCGCGTCGATCCTGGCGACCGTCTCCTGGCCGAGGTAGCAGCCCTTCGTGAACGAGATCGCGCGGGCGGTGCGGTCGAGTTCCTGCGGCAGCGTCTTCTCCGGGATGTCGCACGCCCGGGGGAATCGCTGCTCGATCCGCATGGCATCGAGGGTGGCTGCGTCGGCGCGAGGCAGCCCCTCACTCGCGAGCCAGTCGTGAAGTGTCGCGAGGTCGTCGTGCGCCACGCGGAGGAGGAAGCCCCCGGTGCCGAACCAGTCGACGGCCACGATGGCGACGTCGATCCCGCCGCAGCGGACCGCGCGGTGACAAAGCGGTTTCACGGGCACGTCGCTGCCGATGCGTTCCATCAGCCAGCGGGCCGCTGCCGGACCGACGACGGCGACAGAGCGTTCGTCGTGCGTCGTGTCCACGAGGGCGACATCCTCGCGAATGTGATAGTGCTCGAGATGGTCGCGAAGGGTGGCGGCGACCGCGGCGTCGCAATCGATCAGCAGGCCGTCGTCGGTGCGCAGGATCGCGGCCAGCGCGATCACCCAGCCGCGCACGTCGGCAAACATCCCCTCCGCGCCGTCGCCAGGGGCGAGCGTTCCGATCGCCGCGGTCGTGAACTTGTCCACAAACGCGGCGGCGGCTGTCCCTGTCGCCCGGACGGTGCCGCAGGAGGCGACGTCGGCCCAGGCCGCGGCCGTGCGGCAGGCGAGGTCACCGGGGGCACTGGAATCGGGCGGCATCTCCCCACCCTACCACGACGCCCCCACTCGTCCCCGCTGGATTCGGCCTTACCCCGATTTTTTCTTGTGAGGCGCGAACGACTCCGCGGCGGCCTGCGTAGTTCATTTCACCGCGACGACACGGTTCCGCTCCCAGGAGCAACGGATGCCACGAGGGTCGCGGCCCCGCCCTACGGTCAGAAGGTCTGGAGGACGAATCATGGCCACCGTGCACTACGATCGGGATTGCCGCGACGATTACGACGACTCGGATTCCCGCTACGGCGACGACCCTCTCGCGGTCGCCGATACCGAGCATTCCGACGCGGTCCGCGCCGAGTTCGAGTATTCGAACGCAGCGCCGCGGCAGTCGCGAGGCGAGGCCGTGGCCCTTCACCGCATTGCGGAAGTGCGGCACCGGCAGGGCGTGACCCTCCGCAACGTCGCCCGCCGGCTCGGCATGTCGCTGCCGCTGGTACGGCGTCAGGAGCAGCCCGACTGCGACCTGCGCATCAGCGACCTGCACCGTTGGCAGCAGGTGCTCGAGGTGCCCGTGGCGGAACTGCTCGTCGAGGGCGATGGACAGTTGTCGGGTCCGGTGCTCGAGCGGTCGCGAATGGTGAAACTGATGAAGACCGCGGCCGCCATCCGGGAACGCACGGAGGGGCAGCCGGTCGGACGCATGGTGACGATGCTGATCGAGCAGATCCTCGAGATCATGCCGGAACTGTCGGACGTCACGCCGTGGCATACGGTCGGACAACGACGGACGCTCGACGACATCGGTCGGACCGGTCGGATGCTCGTGCCTGAGGAGGTCTTCCGGCGGCCTGCAGCGGGAGGCTGAGGACGACGTCCGGGGTCGCCTTGTGGGCCCGGGGCCTGCCGTCTACCATCCCGGCATCGCGACGCGGGGTGGTCCCGCGATGCACCTGTGTCGGAGTTCGGGAGTCAGCCGTGTCGTCGTTCGTCGGCGTGCTGGGAATCGCGCTCGTGCTGTTTCTGGTCGTGGCGGTCACCGGTCGCGCCATCCTCGGCCGCTGAGGTGGCCCGCGTTAGGCCGATGGCGATCGCCGCGAGAAATCCGCCGAGCACTCCTACCAGAGTGATCCAGGCGGCGATCGCGAGCACGAGATAATCGCGGAGCCAGACCAGTTCCGGTGGCTCCACGCTTTTGGGAACCTTGCGCTGCACCGGGCCCTCGCGGCCCGACTGCCTCCGCATGTCGGCGCGGAAGGCGTCCCACTCCGCCTGGGCCTCTGGACTGGCAACCTCCGCCAACCGGCGGTCGCGCCAGGCAACGAGGGCCACCGGCGGGACGGCCACCGCCGCGAGCCAGCAGGCGACGATCGCCGCCGCGAGCGGTCGTGCCCAAGGCTTCCGCCGCCGAGGATCGTCGCCTGATGCCATGCCGAATACCTGCCGCGTGCCGCCAGAGTCCGTGATCGCCTCACAGTGCCCGGTTTTCCCAGGGGGTTCCAGTCTGGCATCGCGTCGCCCTCCCTGCTACGGTCCCGGCCCCGACGTGGACGATCCGGGGCGGCCCGGCCCTGCCGCGACGGTGATCCCGCCACGCCGGTGATGAGGAGGACTTTCACCAGTGCGCCGTCGCCGCTTCGCCCCCCTGCCCCTTTTCGTGCTCATCGCGGTCGCGTTGCTCACCCTGCGTGCGCCGCGGACGGCGTCCGCCCAGGGCGGCTGGCTGCCGACGAGTTGGTTCACCGCCGGCGACGTCGACCCTCAGGCGATGTATCCGTTGGCCGAGAAGGACGGTCCCTGGCTCGTGCTCGCCACCACCTTTCGCGGTGAAGGCGCCCGCGAGGATGCGCGGAAGCTCGTTCAGGAACTCCGCGGCAGCCACCGGCTCACGGCCTACACGCACGAGAAGGCCTTCGACTACACCGGCGAGCAGCGGGGCATGGGCCTCAATCCCGACGGCACGCCGAAGCGCATGCGGTATGCGAACGCGGGGCAGGTCGTGGAGGTGGCCGTCGTCGTGGGCGACTTCGCATCGGCGGACGATCCGCGGGCGCAGAAGATGCTTCAGAAGGTCAAGCAACTCCGGCCGCGGTCGCTCGAGGGCACGAAGGCGAACCGCCTGGAAAGCGACTTCATCCAGGCCAACCGCGACCACGTCGGTGGTGCCGGGGCGACGAAGCCCCCCATGCACACCGCACTGCTGATTCCCAACCCGCTCCTGCCGGCCGACTACTTCTCCCGCCAGCAGATCGACGACTTCGTGATGGAGATGAACGCCGACGTGACCCACAGCCTGCTCGACTGCCCGGGCCGCTACACCGTTCGCGTCGCGACGTTCACCGGCGCCGGCAGCTTCAATACCGGATCCGGACAGTTCGAGTCTGAAGCCGAGGACAGCAGCGTCGTGGACGTCAACCGATTCCTCGAGGTTCTCAAGGGCAACGGCTGGAAGGATCCGCAACTCCGTGGCGTCGAGCAGGAGAGCCGGCTCGTGGAGGCTGCCGACAAGGCCCACCGCCTCACCGAGGCCCTCCGCCGCAACGGCTGGCCGGCATGGGAGTTTCACGACCGGGATTCGAGCATCGTCTGCGTGGGCAGCCTCGACCAGCTTGCGGTGCCGGGGGCCGGTGGGCGTCCGCAGCCCCATCCCGAGGTTGCGAAGATCGTGGCCGGGCTCGGCCCCGACCCGGCGGCACTCGCTCGTGGTCAGATCATGCCCAGGGCGTTCGACGGCATCCTGCTCGACGTGCAGCCGCGGCCGATCGACGTGCCCCGACCGCCGGCCGGCCGGCGGTGATCCCATGCTCGTGCTCGGCACCACCAACCAGGGCAAGCTCCGTGAGCTCGTCGAGTTGTTGGAGCCGCACGGCATCGGCTGCGCGTCGCTCGCCGGGCTCCCGGCCGCCGTCGACGTCGACGAGACCGGAGCGACCTTCGCCGAGAATGCCGCGATCAAGGCCACGGCCCAGGCCGTCACGCTCGACCGCTGGGTGCTGGCCGAGGACAGCGGTCTCGTGGTGCCCGCGCTCGCCGGTGCTCCCGGCGTGTTCTCCGCCCGGTTTTCCGGTCCGGCGGCCGGTGCGGACCGCGAAACGGTGGACGGTCGGAACAACGCGCTGCTGCTCGAGCGGCTGGCGGGACGGAACGGTCTAGACCGCGCGGCGCACTACGCCTGCCACGCGGCCCTTGCTGAACCCGGCGGAAGGATCGTCGCGGTCGCCTCCGGAACATGCCATGGACGGATCGCGGAAACGCCGGCCGGCTGCGGCGGCTTCGGCTACGACCCGCTGTTCATCGTGCCCGAATACCACCGCACGTTCGGCGAACTGCCCCCGGCGGTGAAGGCCGTGATCAGCCACCGCGCGCGGGCGATGCGAGCCATCCTGCCCCTGCTCGTGCGGGCCCTCGGCGGCAGCCGCTGACGGCCTCAGGCGCGTGGCGCGTGATCCTCGAGCGAGCGGAGGGCCGCCGCCCGCAGCGAGCGTCCGGCGACCGGGCACGGGCAGCCCCGAGCGGGGCACCGTGCATGGTCCCCATCGCTTACGCGATTGGGCTTCCTGACGCGTGTCAGGCGTGACGCGGCTGGTCCAGGCGATGGCGGATCACCCGCAGCACGTCGGCGGTGCCGTCCATCCGCCCGGCGACGGCCGCCAGCGGCGCGACGAACCGGCCGAGGCCCTCGACGAACGACCGCACGTGGCTGGGCGTCACCTCCTCGAGCAGGCAGAAGTCACCGCAGCCCATCGAGCGGAGGAAGTGGCTGTTCATCATCTGTTCCGAGTGGGCCCGCTCGGGGAGCACGAGCAGCGGCTTGCCAAGATGGAGGGCCTCGCCGATCAGCTGGTTGCCGGCGGCGGAGACGAGCCCGCGGCAGGCCGCGAGATCGGCCACGAAGGCCTGCTCGTCGATGGCATGGAACGACACCTGACCGACGGGGTCGCGTTGGCCGAGGCCGTACACCCGCACCGGCATCCCGCAGTCGGCCAGCGCCTCGACCGCCGAGAATGGCGTGTGACGGCGGAGGTAACTGAGGATGAAGCCGTCGTCGCGGGCTGTGGCCTCGGCGACCTCGCGGCGGAGCAGCGGCCCGACCTGCACGACGTGCTCCCAGCCGCGCCGGAGCGGCGGTCGGAAGAACGCCGACACCACCGTGTCGGACGCCTCCATCACGTACATCCAGACGGCGTGGCTCATGAACCAGGCGTTCCACTGCAGCGTCCGGGGGAGCGCGTCGAGGTCGTAGGCCAGCAGGAAGTGCTGATGATCGACGCTGATCAGCGGGATGCCCATGCGGCCGGCCGCGCGGGGCAGCGCCGGCTCGAAGTCGGTGATCGCGAGGTCGGCGCCGAAGTCGTCGAGGGTTTGGAGCATGCGGTCCACGAGCGGACCCAGGAGCCGAGCCTGATAGTCGAGGCCCGCGGCGATCGACTTCATCACGTCGAGCCGCCCGCCGCTGTATTCGAAGACGACCCCCGGGATCTCCTCGATCCGCACCCGCGGATGGCCCACGGCGAAATGCTCGCGGAGGAACGTGAGGGCGTCGGCGGAGGTCCAGACGAGGACGTCGTGCTCCCGTTCGAGGCAGCCTACGAGCGTGCTCACCCGCGTCGCGTGGCCGCGGCCCTCACCGCACAGGCTGATGACGATCCGCGACACGGGAGCACTGGCGGGGAAAGGCGGGTCCGCGCCGGCATGGCGGGCCTCGACGCGTCGGATTGTCGCTGGGAGGCGGTGGTTTCGCCAGCGGCTCCGGGGCGGCGCTTCTGGACCGTCCGCCGGTCGCGTACCATGCGAGACCGGGTGACAGGAGACGGCATGACGGGACTTCGACCACGAATCGGGCGGCGATGCAGCGGCGCGGCGGCGCTGCTGGCTGCCACGCTCTGGGCACCGGCGGTCGGGGCCGACGACGCGTCTCCCGACAAGGGACCACCCGCCGCGTTCGTCGGCGACACCCCGATCGATCGCACCGCCATCGATCTCGTGATCCGCCGGCTGCATCCCGTGGCGAAGCCGACCGGCGAGCAGCGGATGCAGATCGAGGCGTCGGTGCTCGAGCAACTCGTCGACGAGGCGCTCCTCCGCCGCGAGCTCTCACGGCAGCTTGTCGAGGTCGCCGACGGCGAGATCCAGACCGGGATCGAGCGGCTCCGCGGCCAGCTGGCATCACGGGGCATTCCCTTCGAGGCGTTTCTGGCGGAGTCGGGCCGCGACGAGCAGGGGCTTCGTGAGCAGATCAGGCTCGAGGTGGCGCTCGACAAGTACGTGAGGCCGCGGATGACCGCGGACGCGATCGAAGCGTTCTTCGATGAAAACCGCCGCGAGTTCGACGGCACCCGACTGAGGGTCAGTCACATCGTGCTCCGTCCCGACATCGTCGATACCGAAGGGATCGAGCGCCGGATTCGTCAGGCCGAGGCGATTCGTCGCGACATCCTCCAGGGAAGGGTGACGTTCGACGAGGCTGCACGGCGGTTCTCGGCAGGCCCCAGCCGACACAGCGGCGGCGACATGGGCTGGATCATGCGGTCCGGCCCGATGGTCGAGGTCTTCACCAAGCCGGTCTTTTCGATGGCCAAGGGTGAGGTGTCGAAGCCGCTTGTCACCCCGTTTGGCGTTCACCTCGTGAAGGTGACCAACATGGAGCCCGGCCGAATCGGCCTCGATGCCGTCCGCTCCCGCCTGGAGAAGATGCTGGCCACCAAGATCGTCCGCGACCTGCTCACGAAGGCCCGGTCCTCGACCGACATCACCTACACGCCGGGGATCGCGCACTTCGATCCCGCCACGCCCGCCGATGGCCTCGAACCGAGGCGGATCCTCGTCGAGGGCAGCCAGTAGGCAGACTCCCCGGGCGGGAATCGGTTCCGCTGGGCACCCCCCGCTTGCGCAGCCTCCCCGGCCACCGGGGTTTCACGGTTGTTCCGTCGGCGGATGCCCGTTAGCCTCCCTGCCCCGCTCGAGGCTGCGCATCCCGCATGAAGACCCGCTCCGCACTCCTGCTCGTGTTCATGATCGTCGTGCCCGCGGCGGCCATGTTTTCACACCGCATCCCGGCCGACGTGCGTCGTGCGATCCGCGAGCAGATGGGTCGGCTGACCGCTGCGGTGTTGCCGGCGAAGCCCGCCCCAGCGCGCGCTGGCGGGGCAGCCGCGCTGGGACCTGCGATCGACCCTCCGGGCGTGGCCGCAGTTCCGGCCTCTGCCCCAGCCCTGGTCGCTGCGACAGGCGCTGTCGTCGTGGCGCCCGCTCCCGTCGACCCGCGGCCTGCGTCTGCGGAGTCCGGCGCCGAGGACGTCGTGGGGCAGTTGACCAGGCTCGGTGCGATCGGTTTCGAGTGCCGGCCGCTGGCCGGCGGCGGCGGGGCCCACGTCGCGAGTTGCAGCGTGCCGCTCGATGGCTCCGGGCAGCTGATGAGGGTGTTCCACGTGACGGGGGGCGATGCCCGCTCGGCAGCGATCGCGCTGCTCGACGACGTTGCCTCCTGGCGGCATCGTGCTGGAATGCAACGGGCGGCGGCCGAGCCGGTTGGTGCCGGTGATCGATCGCTTCGCTTCTGATGCCGTTTGTGAGCCAATGAATCCGCTGTCGAGGCACGGTCGATTCGGAAGGAATCAGACGCTTGCCGCGTGTCTTGCGACGGCAGGCGCTGGGGCCCTGTCGGGGGCTGGGTCCCAGCTGGAGGCCGCGGCCGCGTCGCGGCGGCGGTGGCAGTTGGGTGCCCGCCCCGATCCAGTGACCGTTCAACCACGACCGCTCGGCCAGCACGTGCGTTCCGACGAGTTGGCCCGCATGGAGGCAGCCATGTTCCTGGCTCGCGAGCCGTTGACGACCCGCCGGCTCGCCAAACTCGCGCGGCTCCCGGATGGCACGCGGGCGCGAGTGCTCCTCCGGGACCTCCGGCGGCTGCTCGACGCCTCCGGCGCGGCGTTTCGGGTCGAGCACATCGCGGGCGGCTACCAGCTGCTCACCCGCGGGGCGTTTGGCCCCTGGGTGCGCAGGCTTCTTGACCAACCCTCCGGCAGTCGGCTGTCGGCGGCGGCCCTGGAGACGCTCGCGATCGTCGCCTACCGGCAGCCGGTCACCAGGGCCGAGATCGAGGCGATCCGCGGGGTCGGCAGCGAGGAGATGCTCCGGCACCTGCTGGAACGGGATTTCGTCGCGGTCGGGGGACGGGCCGAGGACCTCGGCCGTCCGAACGTGTATGTCACCACCCGGCGGTTTCTGGCGGCGTTTGGCCTCGCCCGGATCGAGGACTTGCCCGCCGTGGAGGCGGGTTCGGAGGCGGCCGAGGGTGAGGCCGGCGAGGCCGGGGCTGACACCGGCTGAATCCATGGTTCCGCGACTTGCACGCCTCGCGGGCGGTGGACACACTGTCCTCCCTCACCGGGCTGCCCGTGGCGTTCCGAAGGCAGGTGTTTTTTCGCCTGTCGATTGGACGATGCTGGAGCGATCGGGTAGAGAAATGTCCTGTGGTGTCGTTGTCGATCAGATTCCAGGAGGTTTTCGCCGTGACGATTGCTGCAAGTGGCCGTGAGCATCGGGACGCTCGGGATGCCGAAGTCTTCTCGTGGAACGAACTCCCTGAGTTGCTCGCCGCGGAGGATCTGTTCGACGCCTGCGGAACGGCATGCGGGCCGGTTGCGCCGGGCAGTCGGGGTGCCGCAACGCTGGCCGATGAGTGGACGCTCGGCGACGAGCGTGTCGTCGTCGCCAGCGACGAGGACGACGATTACGACGACGATGAAGAGGATGACGACGAGGACGAGGAAGAAGACGACGACTACGAGGATGAAGACGAGGACGAGGACGAATCCGAAGAGGACGACGAGGAGTGGGAGGAAGTCGACGACGAGGAAGACGAGGAAGAGGACGAAGACTCCGACGAGGAGGATGAGGAAGAGGACGAGGAGGAAGAAGACGAGGACTGGGAAGACGACGACGAGGATTGGGAGGACGAGGACGAAGACGAGGAGGATGACGACGACGACGATTGATCGTCGCCGTACGGGGCCGTCCTCGACGAGTGTGTCGCTGGCTCGGGGGCCGCAAAAATCTCGTCGCCGGGGCGAGGATACGCCCGAATCGACCTGGGGACCGGATCTTCAACCGGTCAATGAACCGTGTCGTGGAGTTCCAGGCGGGTCACGTGCCCCCGCCGTTCGACGTCGACCACGGCGGTCGTGCCGGCCGCCTTCAGCCGCTCGAGCATGTCGTCGTGGGACGAAACTCGGGCGTCGTTGATCGCCATGAGCCGGTCGCCGGGCATCATGCCGGCCAGGCTCGCCGGGGAATCACGCCATACGCGAACGATGACTGGCGCGTCCGGTTCGCCAGGGTCGTTTCGTGTGCCGATTCCCCAGCGGCCGCGAGGGCTACCGTCGGTGGCGGGGGTCGCGGCCTCCAGACGATTGCGCGTGGTGTTCGATTCGCTGCGGCACTCCCCGCGAAACGGCGGGATCGACGCGGGGTCGTTGGCGACGGCGGCCACGAATCCGAGCGCGAGCCGTGCCACGGGCTCGATGCCGGGGAGGTTCACCAAGTGCACGTCGTCACTGGGGCGGTGGTAGTGGTCGTGGAGCCCCGTGTGGAACATCACCGTGGGGATGCGGGCGGCAATGAATGGATAGTGGTCGGAATCCTCCTCGATGTCCCAGACGAATGAGAGGTCGAGTCCGGCCCCATGCGACGGGCGGTTGTTGGCCTGCAGGACCATCTCCCGCAGGCCGTGTGCCGTTCGGCTGCCGTAGACCTCCAGGCGGTTGCCCCGGAGGCGGCCGATCATGTCGAGGTTGACCGACAGCACCACCCGCCGGCCCGCCATCCCCTGCGGAGCGACGCGGAGGAAGTGGTAGGACCCCAGCAGCCCCTTCTCCTCGCCATCCCAGAAGGCGATCAAGATTGACCTCCTGGGGCGTTCCGGGAGGTGGCCGATGGCCTCGACCATTTCGAGCAGCCCCGCCACGCCCGACGCGTTGTCGTCGGCGCCGTTGTGGACGTAGCCGAAGGGACCGTAACTGTTGTCGGCGTTGCCGTAGCCCACGTGGTCGTAGTGGGCGCCGACGACCACCACTTCCTTCGCCAGGTCTGGATCGCTGCCCTCGATGAGGGCGAGGATGTTTCGCATGCCGCCAAACGGCTGGTAGTAGGTCCCCGCGTCGCCCGCCGGCGGGATGCCGAGTTTCGTGAGCTGTTCGACGATGTAGGTGGCTGCTGCCCGCCCGCCCCGGCTGCCCCCTTCACGGCCCTCGAAGGAGTCGTCCGCCAGCACGCCCACGTGACGGCCTGCGTCCGCAGCCCGAATCGTGGCGTGGGCGGCCGACATCATCTCCGCCGCCAGCGAGGCGTCGGGTGCGGAGGCTGCGGCGAGCCCGAAAGCCAATGCGGCGCAGGCGAGCCTGCGGGCTGGGCGAGGGGCATGGCCGGGTGAAGTGGGTGTGTGCGACACGGTTCGGCGCTGCCTCCTTGCGGGACGCCAGAGTGGCGTCCAGAATAGTCGGCGAAGGATTTCCCCGGACCACGGGGTTTCTTGCCGGTTCCGTCGGCCGAGTTCGGGGCGACCTTCCCGTCTGGGAAGGTCGTGTCGGACCGGGAGGCGATCCGGTGCCGGAGAGGTGGCAGAGTGGTCGAATGCGCGTCTTTGCTAAAGACGTGTCCGGTCAAAAGCTGGACCGCGGGTTCGAATCCCGCCCTCTCCGTTGGTTGGTAATCGTCGAATCGAACAGACCTTGTTTCCAAGGCTCTTTGAACAGCGTGTCATGTGTGACCTCCGTGACTTTGCTGAAACTTTGCTGATCAACCACCCGCCCCGCGACCGCCGCGGGGCGACTGTGCTGAAACTTTGCTGATGCCCTTCCGCCCCCGGGCGGGTTTGGCGGCACGCCCGGCGGCCTGGCGGCGCTCGGCCAGCTGCCGCATGGTCACCTGGGCCTCCTCGTCCGCGATGTGGACGTAAATTTTGAGCGCCTCCTCGTCGATGTGGCCGACCCAGCGGCGGAGCGTGAAGAAATTCACCCCGCTGAGGACGGCGATCGTGCAGAACGAGTGCCGGAACTTATGGTTGGTTCCCTCGAGGCCGAGCTTCGCGAGCACGGTCTTGAGGTAGGCAAGGATATGGCGGTCGTTGGCCGGCAGGTTGGTCGTCGCGGCGGTGCCATCCATCCGGTCGATCACCCAGCGGCGGCGGCGTGGCAGGTCCCGGAGCATGGCAACTGCCCGGGGCGAGAGCGGCACGGCCCGCTGCTCGCCGTTCTTGGGCCGCCAGGGCCGGGCACCGGGCACAACGTCCTTCGGCCGGATATGGGCGACGGGCGCCGGCCCCGTCAGCGTCAGGTCGTCGTGCGTCAGGTGGACGACCTCGCCGATCCGCATGCCGGTCTCGGCCATCAGGACGAAAGCGGCCTTATAGGGCCCTCTGGCGGCCTCCACGATCGCGTCGAGCTGCTGCTGCCGCCAGTAGTCGCGGGGGCCTGGCTTCGGCTTCACGAGCTTCGTACCGCTCACCGGGCTGACGGCGAGCATCCGGCGGGTAACGGTGAAGTTGAGCCATTGCCTGACGATCGTCAGCTCGGTGTAGATCGTCTTGGCGGCCATGCCGTCGCGCCGCCGCCGGATGGCAAACTCATCGACCGTCTGCGTCGTGATCGCGTGCATGAGCCGCACGCCGGCATCGCGGCAGTGGGCGGCGAATCGGGTGAGCACGTCGCGGTACTTGACCATGGTCTTCGGGGCCCGGTCGTTGGAGTCCTGCCAGTCGATGTAGGCCTGCACGGCAGCGGCGATGTCGAACGTGCCGGCCTGCCGCGGCACGGCCCCCGACAGTTCGGCCTCGAGCGCCCGGGCCTTCTGCCGCGCCACTTCGTGGTTGCGGGTCCGGAGGCTCTTGCGCTGCTGCTTCGGCCCTTCCTGCCAGTTGCAATACCATATGCGGCCGTTCACGAAGATCGAAACGCGTTCGCCGATCCGCTCGTATCCGCCGCCGGTACGCTCGCCGTGTTGAGAGTGATTACGCGCCACGTCGCCTCTCCCCCTCGAAGAACCACCGGATGAGGCGGTCTCGATAGAAGCGGAGCACGCGGCCGTAACGACGGCTGCAGCCGTTGAGCCGGCCCGTGGTGCGCCAGAAGCGCAGCGTGCCGACGGGCACCTGCAGCATGTCCGCCGCCTGTGCGATCGTGAGGATGGGCGGAAACTTCTCAGCCCATGGGCCGCTCGCAAAGTTGGTGGTGAGCTCATCCGCCGTGAGCTTCACGCACTCGATCTTCCTATTGACTGCCATGATCAACCTCCGTGCTCGACCGTGATTCGCCGTCGCATCCGTCGCGACTCGCTCCGAATCAACACTATTCATGGTCTGAAACTCCATGTGTTGGAGGAATCCGCGGAGCGCCCGTGCAGCGCCTGTCCTCGTGACGGCGCCACGGTGCAGCTCTCGCGGAGGAAAAAGAAAAAGCCCGCCGCATGGGCGGCAGGCTTATGTGTTGGCGGCGGCACCCGCGCTCGCTATCGCTTTCGCCGCTTCGCAGTCTTGGCGGTTTTCGGCTGCGGGATTTTCTTCCACAGAAAACCCGTGCCATCGCCGTCGCACTCGAACTTCATCAGCGACGTGTCGAGCCCCTTGTTGAGGTTGCTGACATCCCGCCGCCGCGTCTCGTCAGTCGACTTGCGGCGATGCGGGTCGTCGATCCGCGGCGGCCACCCGGCCGCCTCGAAGGCCCGCAGGATCTTCACGATGTTGTGGGCCTGCCTAGGCCGCTTCACGACCCGCACGACCTTGCCTTGGAACCGAACTTCCCGCGCGTCCTCATCCCAGTGCGGTACAACCGCCGACCGCGACTTGGAAGTTTTTCCGGCTCGAGGTTTCGCGCCGAGGGCGTCGAGCAGCGAATCGCGTCGTGAGTTATTGAGAAGTCCGACGGCATAGGCCACCTCGACTATGCACTGGTTGGGCGTCGGCGTGCCGCGGGCGATGTGCCACAGCTCGATTGTGTGGTGCTGTTTGAGCACCTCCTTCTCAGGCCCGGAAAACTTGCGCCGATCGGCAGCCGTGAATCGGTTGCCCCACAGCTCGCGCTTCACCGTATCGCTACGGATCAGATCGCGCAGTCGTTGGAGCTCTTCGTAGACAGCGTCCGGAAGTTCCAATGTGTCGTTGCTTGCGGGGCTTTTTGCCATGGGTCGCCGTTTGCTCCTGCTCGTTCGCAGTCGCGTTTTGCTCCACGCTCGCCAGCACACGCCTTGCCAGCAGGTCGATCAACTCGGCCTGTGCCCTCGCAGCGCCTGCGGATGATGCGTTGGCGTGAGTGTCCATCGTACCGCCATCAGTGGCGGAAGCCGTCGTTCGTTTCGTGGTCATTGTGATCACCTCACGGGGAATGAAAACACCGCTGGCGTGGGCGGCTGGTATGGCCAACCAACTCCACGCCAGCGGTGCGGATACATTAGGAATAAAGTCAGGCCACCGAGCGGCGACTGGCCTGGGATCACCGGGTCAGCACGCTGAAACTCTGCAGTAGTTGCACCAGCAACTTCGGTGCATGGGCGGGAAGCGTTGCTCGCACGATCGCGGGAAGGCGATCGTAGGGCGCAAACCGCTCCCGTAGATCAGGGGGCTCGTGGCCCGATTCCCCATAGCGCTCGGCGTACTCTTCGGCACCCCAGATGGTGCACCCGAGCCCGCCGGGCATCACGAGTGTCGCGGCGAAGACCACCCGCGCGTCATCGAAGTTGGGCGAGCAGCTCGCCGCGCGTGAATAGACGAGCGGCCCCTCGAGCTCGAGATTGTCGAGCCCCATCGCGGCGAGTTCGTCGAGCTGTGCGTTGATCGTGGGTATCGACGAGTCAGCCAGTGAAAGGCTGGTCCGTATCAGATCCGTGAGGCGGCCGAGTTCCTCGGCCCGCCCCGAAAGCGTGTCATGCATGGGCATATTCCTGGTTGAGACAGAGCAGCCGATACCACACGGCTACTCACCAGATATGCCAG
>Ga0315902_10003599_pt1 | contig 23022 bp, 19 predicted proteins | sample LakEriMetagenome_9_FD_203523 | JGI IMG/M metagenome (GOLD analysis project Ga0315902, IMG submission 203523) | Freshwater fungal communities from buoy surface, Lake Erie, Ohio, United States - Buoy 12 MA117 | ecosystem: Environmental > Aquatic > Freshwater > Lake > Lake biofilm | place: USA... | reverse complement strand
CGGGGTTACCCCGTACCGTCTCGCCGGACGTTCGCCTCCGCCCTCCAGGCTCCGGCTCACTCGGATTTGCCTGCGCTGCGCCATCCATGGCTCCGCTGGTCAAATACGCCGTCTCAACGGTAGGGGCAACCCCTCGCCTTCCCGTGTCGTAGGCGGGAAAGCTGCATTGCGGCGGGTTGCCCAGTCGCCCTATAGTCCCGCCCCCCATGGACGCCCCACGACCCTCCGCCGACCAGACGGACGCCGGCCTCGTTGCGCACGGCCGTGGGATTCTGCGCGCCGAAGGAGAGGCGATCCTGCAGTCGGCCGACTCGCTCGATGCCGCGTTCGCCCGCGCCGTGCGGATCGTCGCCGACTGCACCGGCAGCGTGGTGGTGACTGGGATCGGCAAGGCAGGGCTCGTGGCCCGCAAGATCTCGGCCACGCTCGCCTCCACCGGCACGCCGAGCCACTTTCTACACCCGGCCGAGGCGATGCACGGTGACCTCGGGGCGCTGCGGCGCGACGACGTCGTGCTTGCCCTCTCCCAGTCGGGGGAGACGGAGGAGATCACGCGGCTGCTGCCGCACGTGGCGGCCCGCAAGATCCGGATCGTGGCGCTCACCGGCTCGACGCAGAGCGCGCTCGGTCGGGCTGCCGATGTGGTCGTGCCGACCGGGAGCGTGCAGGAGGCCTGCGCACTCGGCCTCGCGCCCAGCACGAGCACGTCGCTCATGCTCGCCCTCGGCGACGCGATCGCCCTCGTCACGAGCCGCCTGCGCCACTTCACACATGAGGAGTTCGCGGCCCGGCATCCGGGCGGCAGCCTGGGCAGGCAATTGATGCTGGTGGACGACGCCATGCGGCCCTTCGCCCAGTGCCGGACGGCCCGGCCGATCGACACCGTGCGCGATGTGTTCGCGCGGCCGCTCCCGGCTCGCCGGACCGGCGCCGTGATGATCGTGGCCGACGACGGCCAGCTGGCCGGCATCTTCACCGACAGCGATCTGGCCCGCCTCTTCGAGCGCCGCAACGACGCCGCACTCGATCATCCGATCGGCGGCGTGATGACCGCCCGGCCCACGACCGTCGCGCTCGGTACGCGGCTGCGCGACGCGCTGGCCCTGCTCGAAGCGCGGCGGTTGAGCGAATTGCCGGTGGTCGACGAGACGGGCCGCGTGGCCGGTCTGCTCGACATCGTCGATCTCGTCGGCATGGTGCCGCCCGAGATGCTCGAACTCCCTCTTCCCACGCCCTCCGTGTCTGCTCCGTCAGCCGCCTGAGGCGGCCGAAACAGAGACTGCGACATGCCCACCGCCGCGAATCTCCATGACGCCCTCCACCAGCGGCTCGCGCAGGTGAAGCTGCTGCTCGTCGACGTCGATGGCGTGCTCACGGAGGGCGGCGTGACGTGGACGAACGAGGGGATCGAGCAGAAGACGTTTCACATTCGCGACGGCCTCGGCATCCGGCTCTGGCAGCGGGCCGGCGGCCGCACGGGGATCGTCACTGGCCGGGCGAGCCGCGTCGTGCAGCTGCGGGCCGAGGAGCTGGGAATCGGGATCGTCAAGCAGGGGGTCGAGGACAAGCTCGAGACGACCGCGGCGGTCTTGGCGGAGTGTGGCGTGACGTGGGACGAGACGGCCTTCATCGGTGACGACCTTCCTGACCTTGCCGTGATCATGCGGTGCGGCGTGGGCGTGGCCGTCGCGAACGCCTGCCCCGAGGTGATCGAGGCGGCGGCGATCGTGACGCGGCTGCCGGGCGGCCAGGGGGCCGTGCGCGAGGTGATCGAGCAGTTGCTCAAGGCTCGCGGCAGCTGGGAGGCGATCGTGCGCCGTTATCAGCCGACCACGGCCTGACGAACCGGAACCAGGCGGCCCCCATGGAACATCGCCTCGGACGCACGCTGCGGGTGTTCCTCATCGCGCTTGCCGCGGCGGGGTTCTACCGGCTCGCGATCGTGCCCTGGGTGGAGCCGCGGGTCGCGGACACGGCGACCGCGCTCGAGCTCTCGCCGGAGCAGGCGGCCGCCATCCGGGCTCGCGCCGACAAACGGCTCGCGGCCCTGGGCGACGTGTTTCCCGAAGGCTCATGGGAGCGCGACGATCCGATCGTGCTCGAGAGCCGGCAGATGCGGCTGCTCTTCAAGCAATACCATTCGCTGCCGGACGGCCGCGTGAACCTCGTGCCCTGCACGCTCGTGATGCTCTCCGATCGCAACCGTTCGGCCGACGACGGTGGGCCCGGCCGCACGGTCGTGCTGCGGGCTCCGCAGGGTGCGGTGCTCGAGTTCGACGAACCGCTCGACCTCCGGCAGGGCCGGCTTGCGAAGCTCGTGGGGGGCAGCCTCCGCGGGCAGGTCACGATCCGCGGCACGCCCACGGGCCCCGACGCCGACGACGAGATCGAGATCGTGACCCGCGACGTCGAGCTGGCGGAACTCGAGATCTGTACCACCGAGATGGTGCAGTTTCGCTACGGCCGTTCGACGGGCAGCGGCCGGGGGCTCGTCGCAGCCCTGCTTCCCAAGGCCGGGGGCGGGGGGCCGGGGATGAGCGGGCCGAACATCGGCGGCGTCGATTCGATCCGGCTCGATCGCGACGTGCGGATGCGGCTCGAAGGATTCTCGGGCGGACTGCTCTCGGGGCCGGATGCGCCGCGGCCGACGGTGACGGGCACCACCGGCTCCGCAGCCGAACAGCCTCCGGTGCTCGTGAGCTGCCGCGGGGCCCTGTGCATGAACGTGTCGGCCAACGTGATCACCTGTGAAGACAAGGTCGAGGTCGTGCGCACCGCGGCGGGCGGAGCAACCGATCAATTGTCATGCGACCTGCTCGCGATCATGCTCGCGCGGGGTGAGGCCGAGCCCGGCCGGGGAGCCGCTGGCGGCGGACTGAAGCCGGTGGAGATCCAGGCCCGCGGCACACCCGTGATCGCCCGGTCGACGGCGGCCGAGCTCGAAGCGAAGGGGGCCAGGCTCGGCTACGAGATCGCCACCCGCCGCATTCTCCTTGATGGAGAGGAGCCGGTGTCGCTCGTCGTGCAGGGCTCCGAGATGCAGGCCCGCTCGATCGACTATTGCCCCGGCCCGCCGGGCGATCCGGGCTCCTTGATGGCTGTCGGCCCTGGCGTGCTCGCGACGCGGTCGCCGGGATCACCACCAGTGCAGGCCCGCTGGCAGAAATGGCTGAGGATGCGGCCAGACGGCGCGGGGCATGTCGCGTCGCTCGCAGGCGAGGCCGACGTGACGATCGAGGGGCAGGGCCGGCTCAGCGCCGCCGAGATGCATCTTTGGCTCGACGTCGAGCGCGGCATGCCCGCCGAGCCGCGGCCGGCGGTGGCCGCCGGCACGACCCTCGCTGGCGTGAAGCCCACGCGGATGCTCGCTCGCGGCCTGGTGGAGATCGATACCGAACCCCTCATGGCACGCACCGAGCGGATGGAGCTGTGGTTCAAGCACGTGGCGGCAGCGGCCCTGACACCGGCGCCGGGGCTCGTGCCGGCTCAGCCCACTGCCACGCCAGCGGTGGCGGCGGCACCCCCGCAGGCCGTCGTGCCGGCCAAGCCCGCCGATCCCGCGCCGCCCGCGCGGGGCAAGATGATCGCGACCGGCGGGCTCGTGCGCGGGCTCATCAGCATGGCCCCTGGCAATAATCAGATCGAGGAGATCTCGCTCGAGAACCAGGTGCTTCTCGTCGAGGAGCCGCGCGGGCTGGCGGCAGCCGCACCGGCCGAGCCGGGGCTCTCGATCGCGGGGGATCAGCTGCAGCTCTCGCGGCCCACGCGGTTCGACGCCCGGGCCGTGGTTTCGGGACGGCCGGCGAAGGTGCAGGGCCGCGGGCTCGACCTCGAAGGGCCGCTCGTGGAGTTCGATCGCGGCCGCAACCGTCTGCTCGTGGACGGGGCCGGCACGCTCGGACTGCCGATGACGAGTGCCGCGAGCGGGTTTGAATCGCTGGGAATGATCGGTGGGGCCGCGCCACCGGCGGCTCCGGCCGCCGGCACTCCCGCCGGCCGGCTCGTGGTGGCCTGGCAGGGACGGATGGACTTCGACGGTCAGACCGCCCGCTTCGTCGATCGGGTGACGACGACGAGCGGGGCAACATCGCTCCAGGCAGGGTCGCTCGACGTCGTGTTCACACAGCCGATGGACTTCAGCGCCGAGGGGATGCAGCGCGGCGCGCCGCGGGCCGACGTGGCTCGGATCGCCTGTGGGAGCGGCGTCAAGATCGAGAGCCAGTCGGCGGCTGCGGACGGCTCGCGGTCACTTGAAAAACTGTTCGTGCGCGACCTCGTGCTCGACCGTGCGACGGGCGACGTGTCGGGCACCGGCCCCGGCCGGCTCACGAGCACCCGATTCGGGCAGGGGCCGGCGCTGGCGATGCCGGCGGTGGCCACGCCGGGCCAGCCCGCGCCGGCGGCGCCGCCGACACGGCCCGACGAGCTCACGTATCTCGGCGTCGATTTTCAGAAGGGGCTGCGTGGCAACATGAACCGCCGGCAGATGGAGTTTCACCAGCGAGTGGAGGCGATCTGGGGTCCGGTGGCCGGCTGGGGCGACGCGCTCGATCCGCACGCCCCGGGCGGCCTTGCACCACGAGCCGTGGCGATCACGAGCGATGTGCTCGGTGTGGCACAGGCACCGCCGCCCCCGGGCCAGCGACGCACGAGCATCGAACTCATGGCCGGGGGCAATGTGCTCGTGGAAGGCGAGTCGTTCACGGCCAGGAGCGCCCGCCTCAGCTGGAGCGAGGCCAAAGACCTGCTCGTGTTCGAGGGCGACGGCCGCAGCGATGCGCAGCTCTTCCGGCAGGTGAAGGTGGGCGCGCCGATGTCGAGCGCGTCGGCCGGCAAGATCCTCTACTGGCGGGCGCTCAACCGCGTGGACGTGGACGACGCTCGGTTCCTCGACCTCGACCAGCTCGGCGGCGGAGCCGGTGGCCCACGGCTCCCTGGCTTCGGCTCGGCCCCCGCCCAGCCCGTCAGCCGCCCGCTCCCGGGCACCTGAGGCTCACGCGCCGAGGTGGGCGAGCGCGGGGCTACTCGATCCGGCGCGACTCTTTGTCGAGGGCTGCCATGACAAACTCGATCGCCGCCGGGGCCATGCGGCGTTCGAACGCTGCCTGGCCCTCGTCCGCGACCGGCTCGAGCACGGCCTCGTGCGGAATGCCGAGGGCCACGAGTTTGCCATGCAGCCGTGACGCGCCGTCGTGCCAGTCGAGATCGTCGGGGCTGCTCGCAAACCACTGATGCCGCGGCCAGTTGAGCGGATGCACGTGGAGGATCGCCGTATCTTGCCGGGCGCGCTCGACGTCGCCGAAGGTCTCCCACAGCGTGTCGAACAGCTCGCCGTCGTCGCGGTCGGCCGCTTGTCGCATCCCCAGATGAAAGTCGAGCGCCGGCGCGATGGCGGCTGCAATTGGAAACACTCCGGGATGTCGGTAGGCCAGTCGCAACGCGCCCTGCCCCCCCATGCCGACTCCGAGCAGCGCGATGCCCGGCGGCTGGATGCCGAAGCGAGCGCCGATCTCGGCGACGACAGCGTCGCGGACGAACCGCTCGGGAGTCATGCCACTATCGAACGTGGGCATGATCCGGTCGAGCCACCACGAGCGGCCGGTGAGCGGTGCGATCGTCGGAAGGCCGGCTGCTTCGATCGCGGAGCGGACGGCGTCGGCCTGCGAGAGCGGCCGGCCTGCGAGATCATGAAGAAAGACGAGCGCCCGGCCCGGCACGGCGGCGAGCGGTGTGAACACCTCGCACGGCTGGCCGGCGACGGTCACGTGCGACCAGTGCGGACGTGGTGGAGTGGACATGGCAGGTGGGCCCTCGGGCGGCATTCCGGCCGCCCTGAAATCTGTTACGCTCTGACGCGATCATGCGCATGCTGCTCTCGTCTGCACAACTCGCCGAGGGGATCGAACGGCTCGCGGCCGAAGTAGGCGGCGACACGAGCGAAAAACCACTCACCGTGATCGGAGTGCTGACGGGCTCGATCATGGTCGTAGCCGACCTGATCCGGCGGCTCGAGGGGCCCGTGCAGCTCAACATGGTGTGGGCGAGCAGCTACCGCGGCACGGCCACTTCGCCCGGCCGGCTCGACATGCGGCTCGACCTCCTGCCCGATCTCACCGGGCACGACGTCCTGGTCGTCGACGACATCTTCGACTCCGGCCGCACGATGCAGGCGCTGATGGAGGGGCTGCGGCAACGTGGCGCGGCGCGGGTGCGGTCGCTGGTGCTCTTGCGCAAACACGGACGGGCCGAGGTGGCGATGGAGCCCGACTTCGTCGGCTTTGACATCCCCGATGCCTTCGTCGTGGGCTACGGCCTCGATTTCGACGGCCTGTGGCGTCACCTGCCGTACCTCGCGGCCCTCGACGACGATGACGTCGCCCGTCATGCGTCGGCAGCAGCTGGTGCGGGCGGATGATCGGGCAGCGGCCGAGGTCGATGCTCATGGTCGCGCGCGGGCTCGACCCGATAGGCACCGGTCGGCAGATCGAGCTTGCGGCGGACGCATTTCGGGCCGCCGGCTGGGACGTGGCGGTGGCAGTGGGCACGGCGGGCGGGGCGGTTCCGGCGCGGCTCGGCGCCCGCGGCTTCGCCATCCACCGTATCGGCACGCGGCCGACTTTCGACATAGCCGCAGCGGCGCGGCTTGCCGCGCTGTGCCGAAGCCAGAAACCCGCGGTCGTCCACGCGTGGGGTCGATCGGCGGCACTGGCCACCGGATTGATTCGACCGTTCGCCGGAGGCATCGCAGCCGTCGCACATCTGGCCACGGGGCCACGGTCGCGCAGGCTTGGCTGGGCGCTCGCGCGGCTTGACCGTGTGATCACCGTTTCGGCCGGCGTCGCGGGCCGCTGCGAGGCAGTCGGCGTGCGATCGGGCCGGATCGACATTCTCGCGCCGGGGATCGAGGCGGCGGAGCCGGCCGGGCTGTCGCGGCACGATCTGGCCGCCCGGCTCGGGCTCCGCACCGACACGCAGTGGACGCTGTGCGTCGCCCCGCTCGTGGGCGAGGCCCGGCTCGAGCGGCTCGTGTGGGCGATCGATCAACTGGAGGTCGTGCACCGCGGTGTCGAGCACGTGCTCGTGGGGCAGGGGCCCCTTGCGGCACGGGTGCAGCGGCGGGCGCGCGTGCAGCAGCTCGCCGAACGGCTGCGGGTGGTACCCTTCTGCGACGTGCTTCCCGATCTCGTCAAGGCGAGCCAGCTGGTCTGGCAGTCGGGCGACGTGGCCTACGGTGGGGCGATCCTCGATGCCATGGCCTGTGGGGTGCCCGTCGTCGCGGTGGCGAGCGATGCGGCGCGACAACTCATCGTGGACCAGCAGACGGGCCGCATCGTGCCTGCCGATCCCGAGAGTGAGTTTCCCCGGCGGGCGTTCAACGTGCTCGAGAATGCAGGGTTGGCATGTCGCTACGGTGATGCGGCCCGCCAGCGGGCGGCTGAGCAGTTTGCCATCGGGCCGGCGCTCGCGAGGCACGTCGAGGCGGTGGAACGGCTGGTGTCATCCACTATGCGGTGAGCGTCGTTCCAGACGGGGTGGCCCGCACCGCGCCGTCTTCGGCCACGAGCACCCCGCCCTTGAAGACCTTCGCCGGCATCGAAAACATCCGCGCGAGATCGCGGCTGGGCCGATAGAGCGTGATGTCGGCATCGGCTCCGACGCCCAGATGCCCTTTGTGCGCGAGGCCCGCGATTCGCGCGGGTGCGGCCCGCGTCACGATGCACAGTTCCTGGAGCGAGTATTCGCGGCGGATGCCGGCGAGCGGGCTCCGCTTTCGTACGGCCGGATGAATCCTGGCGAGTGCCTCGCGGCGAAATGCCTCGTCGCCCAAGAGCTGCATGAGCACGGGATAGGCCGTGAAGTGGGCGCCGTTGGGGTGGTCGGTCGAGAGCGCCATACGCCACGGGTCGGTGACGGTGAGAAACCATTCGAGCCCGATCGCCCACTGCCAGGCGTGGATCAGGCTCTTTTCCTTGTAGGCGATCGGCAGCACGCCGCAGCCACCCTCGAGGTGCAGGTCGTGCGACATCCAGGGTGTGCCGGTGGCATGGGCGAGATGCTCCGCGGCGGCCGAGTCGCCCGTCATGGCCACGGTGTCGCCGAAGAGGATCTGCCCGACGTCGAGCGTGAGGTTGTCGCGGGCGTTGAAGTGCTCCACGAGCGGGGCGACTCCCGAGCCAAACGAACCCTCGTCCAGTTCACCCCCCGAGTAGCTGTGGAATTGCACATGGGCGAGATGGGCGGGGAGGCCGTCGAACGTGCGCATGGTCTCGAGCATCGTGCGCCAGTTGCCCGGCAGGCCGAGGTTCGCCGTGTGCACATGGAGCGGGTGCGGCAGGCCGACCGACTGCACGGCCCGCACGAGCCGGTCGAGGATCTGCCGGGGCGTGACCTGCCGGTCGGGGAGCGGCGTGTCGAGGTCGTGATGGTCACCGCGGCGGCCGTGCTTCCAGAACGACGGTCCGCCAGGGTTGGCCACCTTCACGGCCCAGCCGCGGCCTGCCCGCACCTTCTCGGCAAGCAGGGCCTCGCAGCGGGGCATGTCGTGCGCCGTGAGGGCGTCGAGCGTGTCGGCGTCGTCCGCAGCGAGGAGATAGATGCCTTTGTCGAGGATCGGCAGTTCGTCGAGCTCTGCATGGGCGATCGCCGCCGCTCCGGTGGCGATCGCCGCGTCAAAGACCGTGGTGTAGCCGAGGGCTGCATAGAGCGCGCCCGTCGAGTGGATCGTGGGCACGGCGGCAGGGCGGGGAGAGCGGTGGCGGGCCAGGTGGGGCGCGATCCGCCGACCGGCGTTTACCTTGGGGCCTGCGACGTGGCTGTGGAGATCGACGCCGCCCGGCATCACGACGAGCCCCGCGGCATCGATGGCTACAAACCCTGCCGCATCGGCCGGGCGGCCGACGATCTTTCCACCTTCGATCCAGATGTCGTCCACGACGCCGTCGCGGTCGTTGGCCGGATCGTGGATCCTGCCCCCACGGAGGACGAACCGGTGCGCTGCGGTCATCGACGGCCTCCGGGCGTCCGCACGCCGATGGCTGCCAGCAGGGCTCGCAGCGGTTCCACGTCGGGTGGCATGCGGATGACGGTCAGGACCTCGCCGCGGTGTGTGATCGCCTCTTCAACCCCGTCGGCGAGCCGGCCGATCACGAGCACGCAGTCTACCTCACCCCGTTCCACGAGCCGGCGGGCGGAGGCTTCACAGGGTTGAAATCGGCCGCCATTGTGGTCGGCTCGGGCGATGGCCCCGGCGGCGCCGTAGCGCCACGTGCACACCGCCGCTGCTGCAGCGTGGTCGGCCGCCCGCAGAGGAATCTCGAACGTGGGCTTCACGCGGGAGATCTCACGAACCAAGTGCACGATGCTCCAGGCCTCGAGGCCCAGCGAATCGGCCGAGCCATCGGTGACGATCGCCACGCACGTGGCCTGGGCGATCGCCGCGTGGGCGGCGATGCAGGCGTCGATCAAGGGCCCATTCGCCGCCGGCGGCTCGCCGCCGCGCACGAGATGCTGGATGAGTCGCGCGGCATCCACCGCCGTCGCGGGCGTGGGGGGCATGCGCAGCATCGCGGCCCGTGGCGGCAGGAGTGCGGCGATCGTCGGATGCGATCGGGCCGGGTCGCACCCCCAGAGGATCACGAGATCGGCGCGGTCGCGCATCTCTTCAGGGTCGGCCGTCACGGCCCCAGCCCGGGCGATCGTCGGGCCGGCTGGACGATCGAGGTCACGCGCCCCGAAGTCGACCGCCGCTCCGAGCGTCTCGGCGAGGTCGCAGGCCATGCGGGCGGCCTCGACGGATGCGCCGACGAGCCCCGTCAGGAGCACGCGGCGGGCACCCGCCAACTGCGCGGCAGCGACGTCGAATTCGCCGGGGGCGGATGGCTTCCCACGGGATGTCATGACTTCGGCAGTACCCAGATGTTGCGGTAGCGGACTGGGTTGCCGTGATTCTGCAGGTGGAGCGGCCCCGTGGGCTGCTCCTGTTTCTGCGGTCCGCCGGGGGTGATCTTCGGCACCGCGACGTCGTCCTGGATCACGACGCCGTTGTGTCGAACCGTCATCCGTGGGTCGGCAATCTTCTTTCCATCGTCGAACCGAGGGGCGGTGAAATCAATGTCGTAGGTTTGCCACGACAGCGGCGGCAGGCACATGTTCACGCTCGGGGCCGCCACGGAGTAGACACCGCCGCACTCGTTGTTTTTCCCCTCGAGGCCGAAGCTGTCGAGCATCTGCACCTCGTAGCAGCCCTGCACGTAGGCGCCGCTGTTGCCCCGGGCCTGCCCGCGATCAAGGGGTTGGTAGGGCAGGCGAAACTCGATGTGCCAGCGAGCGTCGCCGAAGGAATCGGCCGATGTGACCCCTTCCATCAACAGTCCATCATCGGTGACCCGTGGGCTCACGAGTGTCTGCGTTTCGTCGACCGGCCCGGCTCCATCGAAGATCACGATCGCGCCGGGAGGCGGCTCTGCCCCGAGCGTGGGGCTCTTCCGTTCGACCTTTGAAAACGAGGCCACCACGCCGCCGTCGTCGTCGAGCATCACCACGGCGTTGCCACGAATCTCGCCACGCCGCTTCTGGCCGGTCCAGTCGACGCCCTCCAGTACGACCACAGGTTTGTCGTCGCGAACGATGCGCGTGCCCTTGCCGAGCACCTTGTTCGGCCGGCTCCAGCCGTCCCCGGGAAGCCCGCCTGGGTAGGCGACCACGTCGAACGCGCCTTCACCGAGGGCCACGACCTGGATTCCCAGGCGAAGAGGCTGGCCCTCGATCGACGCATCGCCGGCGTATTCACCCTGGAAGGTGAAGTCCGCGTCGGCGGCCATCGGATCGGTGGAGGCCTGGTTCTGGGCTGGGTCGGCGGCGTCGGTGAACGACGTGGTAACGGCAATCAAGGCGGCAATGACGAGGCCAGCAAGGCAGGAACGCAAGTCGGCGGGCATGACATATCTCCGGGGAGGGCGTCGAGAGAGTATGCCCGAAATCCCGACGGCCGCCACGGGCGATCGTCCCCTAGGACTCCCACACGGCAATTGACATGCGTAACGTGACGCTTTACATTCGGGAGAATGATCAAGTCGTTCGCCGATAGACGGACGCGGGATCTCTTCGAAAAAGGAAAAGGACAGCGATTTCCGCCTGGCGTCATCCCGAGGGCGCTTCGAAAACTCGAGTACATCGATCTGGCGACGACTCTCGACGACCTGAAAGTGCCACGAGGAAATCGCCTTCACGCCCTGTCAGGGGATCGTGAAGGCTTCCTCGCGATTGCCGTGAATGATCAATGGCGGATTTGCTTCCGATTCGAGGACGGTGATGCCTTCGATGTCGAGGTGTGCGACTACCACTGAGCCGAGCCCAGGCCTGAAGCAAGAACCCAAAACGAAGGATCTGATCAATGAGCATTCCACGTTCAGGACGCATGCCGCGGCGGCCGACGCATCCAGGGGAGATGCTGCGCGAGGATTTCATGCCGGACTACGGGCTCACCGTGGCCGGGTTGGCCGACGCCATCGGTGTATCGCGGCAGTCGGTGAACGAACTTTTGCGGGCCCGCCGGGCGATCAGTCCTGAGATGGCGGTGCGGCTGTCGCGGCTGTTCGGGAATTCGCCCGAGTTTTGGCTGAACGCGCAGCGGGCCATCGATCTGTGGGATGCGTCGCGTGCGCTTGAAAAAGAAGTGCGGCGGATCAAGCCGCTCGGAGCCGCGTAGTGTTCTGCGCACTGCCGGCCACAGCTGCAGGGGAGATCCTCAGGCGAGGCCGGTGAGCGGGCCGTCGCCGCAATAGTCGGGGTTGCCGAACCGCACGAGCGACGTGTGGCCCATCGCGTGGGCGAGCGACAGATGGAGCCGGTTGTGCGGCACCCCCGGGAATTGCAGGGCCCGGCCCATCTGAAACCCGAGGCCGCCTCCGATCATCACCCACGGGATGTCGTCGAGGGAGTGCGAGTTGCCTTCACCGAGCTCGTTCGTCCACAGAATCGTGGTGTTGTCGAGCAGCGAGCCCGAGCCACCCGGCTCGGGTGTCTCGGCGAGCCGTTGGGCAAGGTGCGCGATCTCGCCCGCATACCAGGCGTTGATCTTCGTGAGCTTCTCCTGGGCGGCTTCGTTGGTGTTCGGCTCGTGTGAGAGCTCGTGCTGCCCTTCGTCGACGCCGAGCCACTTCATGTGGGGCTGGCCCACCGAGTTCGTGAATTGGAGCGTCATCACACGAGCGAAGTCGGCGGCGAGCGACGAGACGACGAGTTCGATCTGCATCCGGCTGATCTTCGGCATCCGGTCGTTCTGTTCGACGATGCCCTGCTCGAGCACCGGCACCGGATGGCCCACGGTCTCGCGGTGGCTGGCCAACTCCTTCTCGAAGTCGCGGACGAGGGCGGTGTGTTCCTCGAGAATGCGGCGATCCTCCGCCGGCAGCGAATCGGCCACCTTCGCGAGATCCTCGTGCAGTTCGTCGAGCACGCTCTGCATGCTCTCACGGTCTTTCATCTGTCCATAAAGCTTCGCGAACATTTGATAGGGATCGTCGATCGGCGCCACCGGTTTGTTGGGGCCCGCATAGACCATCCGCGACCAGGTGTCGGCACGATTGGGCACGAGCACGCCGAACTCGAGCGAGCCGAAGCGGGTGGCCGTGGCCGGAGTCGCCTGGAGATGATTCTTGATCTCCTGGTCGATCGAGAGGCCACTCGACCATCCCGCGGGCGTCTCGCCCCCGCCCTGGATGTTGCCGGGAAACAGTTCGATGCCGGTGAGCAGGCAGCCCATGCCGCGCATGTGGCGGTCGCCGTCGCCGCCCACCTTGTCATGCACGCCCTGGAGCGTGAGCAGCCGATCACGAAACGGCTCGAACGGCCGGAGGATCGGCGGCAGTTCGGCCGGCACCCGCACGGGGCCGGGCGTGAGAAAGGGGCCGGGGATCGCTGGCCAGAAGTTTTTCTTCACCACGCCATCGGGGCTAAACACGACCACGAGCCGCCGCTTTACCGGTGCGCCCGCTGCCGCGGCGAGACTCGGCAGGTTGCCCAGAAAGGGGAGTACGCCCGCGCCGACACCGAGCGTGCGGAGCAGATCGCGACGCGAAAGCCGGGCGAGTCTGGTCATGGCTGTGATTCCGGAGGCTGGGCCTGCGCCTGGGCCATGTCGAACTTCGGCGGTGTCGCCGCCATGGAAATGATATCGACGAGAAGCCGGCGAATGTCGAATCCGCCTGTTTCAAACGAAGTCCGCAGGTTTTCCAGCGTGTCGGGCCCCCAGGCCCGCATCGGCTGCTTCACGAGGGCATGGAACAGGCTTTGCACGAAGGCCTCCTGCGCGTCGCGGCTCGAGGCCACATAGGCGGCGAGTTCACGGGCCCCCTTGAATGCGGCCTCCGGACCCTCGCGCGGCAGGTAGGAGCCGGAGGCATCGACCGGCTTTTCCGTAGCGCCGTGCTTCTCCGCGGCGCGATGGCGGCCGATCGCATCGAACTCCTCGAGGGCGAATCCGAGTGGATTGATCATCGTGTGGCAGGTCTGGCAGGCGACGGCGCTCGTCTGCAGCGCCACGCGCTCCCGCGTGGTGAGATCGGGATGCTGTTCCGGTGCCAGCGGGGCCACCGCTTCTTCGGGTGGGCGGAGCACGTTGCCGAGAACGCTCCGGGCCAGGAATACGCCCCGGTGGATCGGCGAGGTGGCGGCCGTGTAGGAAAGCACACTCATCATGTAGGGATGCGAGAGCACGCCGCCGCGGCGGCCGTCGTCGAGCCGGATCCTCGTGAACGGGGCATCGGGTGGAAGCGACGCGCCGTAGAGCGGGGCAAGCCGGCCATTGAGGTAGACCGTGTCGTCGGTGAACAGCCGGCGGAAGTCGGTGTTCGATGGCGCCCCGGATGCGCCCAGAACGTCGTCGAGCGAGAGCAGCAGGCTCGACCGCAGGTCGGCCGCCACCTCCGGCGAAAAGCCGGCGTGCAGCGACTTGTCTTTAGCGAGCTCCGGGCCGTGATCAATTCGGAGCCAGCCGAGGAGAAAGTCGCGGAGCTTCGCCTGCGTACGCCGATCACCCGTCATCCGCTCGGCCTGGCTGCGGATCTGCTCGGGCGTGGCGAGCTGCTGCCGTGCGGCAGCCTGCCACAAGGGCTCGTCGGGGATCGAGTCCCAGAGGCCGAAGGAGAGCCGAGCCGCGGTGGCGAACGGATCGGCCATCCCGCCGGCCGGCTCCCGAAACAGAAACCGGGGCGAGCCGAGCACGAGGAGCAGCGACCGCTTCAGGCCGGCGTCGAGATCGGGTGCATCGGCGAAGGCCCGGTCGACCACGAGCGTCCTGATCTCGGGCGACAGCGGCCGACGGAAGGCCCGCTCCGCGAAAGTGACTGCGAACGACTGGAGCTTCGCCGCCCGATCGGGGGCATCGCGCTTCACGTGGGCCAGGTGTTCGACGTGATCGAGCACATAACCGGCCGTTTCGCTCGCGGCTGCGGTTGCCGCCTGAAACCAGTCCTTCGAGACGGATGTGCCGCGCTCGTAGCCGATCGACTTGTCGTCCGGTGGAAACGGGGCATTGAGCACGAACACAGGTTGGCATTCGTGCGGAATCAGGCACCGCTCGGGCACCGTATCGAGCACGCCGTGCGGCGGCTTCCAGAGCAGCTCGATCGAGGCGTGCGCCGGCAGTTCGTGCTGCTTGTTGTCGACTCCTTGATTGGCCTTCGAAAACTCGAGCCGCAAGGGATAGGCCCGGCCGCCGAGCAGAAAGAGCGTGCCGCGATGCTCAGTCTCGTCGCCCGACTTCACGTAGGCGTCGATCAGCGGCGGCTCGTACCAGGCCGTGTTGAGCACGAGCTTCGCCGAATGGGCCGTGCGGATCACGAACTCGTAGTGTCCTGTCTCCGACGGTACGATCGACCCCGTCCAGCGGATTGCGAAGCGGTTGGGCTCGAATCGCTCAGGATCGGGCCCCTCGACACCGAAATCGAAAGCCACCTGCGGATCGACCTGCTCGTAAACGAGCGCCTTGCCGCGGTCGAAGTCACGGCCGCGAAAGTATTCGGCCTTGAGGCCCCGGCCCGGATCGACGCCCGGCCCCCGGCCGCGGAAGCTGGCCACGAGGTCGGCGACGACGTTGCGATACTGCCGCACGGTGAGCCGAGAGAGCTCCACGCGGGCCGGGCGGTTGCGATCGCGGGCCACGGCCGAATAGAAGGCCCCGTGCATGTACTCCGCCACCTGCCGCGCGGCCTCGCCCGTCACGAGCGAAGGATTGTCCTCGGGCATCGTCTCATCGATGTAGGCGGCGAGCTGGTTGATGGAGAGGTCGCCAAAGAGCGGGTCGGGCACGTCAGTCGTGCCGACGCCGGCGTCGCCGTGGCAGCGGCCGCAGTGCTCCTTGTAAACGGCCAGGCCCGGATGGTCGGCGGCGCATGCATGCCAGCACACGATCACCGCCATGGCGACGGAGGCCAGCATCACAATGCAGGGGGAACGCATGCGGAAAGCCTCGGACTATACTTCATGATATTGTTCGTCGTTCAAGTCGGGAAACATCGCATGAATCCGCGGGGAAAAGCTGGGGCTGGCAGAGTTCGGCGGCGTACGTTCACGGGCCTGGCGGCTGGGCTGCCGGGGTTTTTCGCCACGCACGGGTTCGGGGCGGCTCCGGCGGAGGGACCCTCCGACAAACTCAACCTCGCGATCATCGGGATCGGGGGGCAGGGGGCGGCGAATCTCGCAGATCTGAAGCGGCAAAACATCGTCGCCCTGTGCGACGTCGACGAAAAGCGGGGCGCAAAGGCGTTCGAGGAGTTTCCGCAGGCCCGGCGGTTTACCGACTTCCGGAAGATGTTCGACAGCATCGAAAAGGAGATCGACGGCGTCGTGATCAGCACACCCGACCACACGCACTTTCATCCTGCGTGGTGGGCGATCGAACGCGGCAAGCATGTGTATCTGGAAAAGCCGCTCGCGCACGAGGTCGAAGAGGTGCGGCGGATCACCGAGGCTGCCCGGGCGAAGAAGCTCGCCACTCAGCTCGGCTCACAGCGGCATGCGTTGCCGGGGCTGCGGGCAGGCGTCGAGTTCGTGAAGGCTGGCACGATCGGCACCGTGACGGAGGTGCATTCGTGGATCGCGAGCAAGCGCGGCATGCCGAAGCCACCGGGAAGCCCGGCGCAGCCGCCCGCCACGCTCGACTGGGATCTCTGGCTCGGGCCCGTGGTAGAGCGGCCGTACACCGCGGGCTTCGCACCGTACGACTGGCGGTTTTGGTGGGAGTTCGGCACCGGGGAGACGGGCAACTGGGGCTGTCACGTGCTCGACATTCCGTTTTGGGCGCTCGACCTCGCGCACCCTGTGCGGGTGTCGGGGAGCGGGCCCGAGCCCGATCGCGACCGCACGCCCACGCAGCTCACGAGCCGGCTCGACTTTCCAGCGCGGAAAGGGGTCGACGGCAAGGCCCTGCCTGCTGTGAGCGTGCACTGGTATCAGGGCCTGCCGCCGGTGCTCGCCGACCGTGGCATCAGTGACACGATGGCCGACAAGAAGAACACGCTCTTCATCGGCACCGAGGGGATGCTGCTCTGCGGCTTCGAAAAGTGGCTGCTCCTCCCCGAGGCGAAGTTTGCCGAGATGAAGAGCCCGCCGCAGACGCTCGCGCCGTCGCCTGGCTTCCGGCAGGAGTGGGTTCAGGCCTGCCGCGGCGGCACGCCCGCCACGTGCAACTTCGAGTACACCGGGCCGCTCTCCGAGAGCGTGCTGCTCGCGAACATCGCTTACCGCGTGCAGGGGGAGTTTGCCTGGGACGCCGCGGCGATGCAGAGCGACCGGGCCGACGTCAACGCGCTCCTCCGCCGGGCCTATCGCAAGGGCTGGGAGGTCTGACTCACCGTACCTTCTGGTCGGGTAGCGACGTCTGGATACCCTCGTCGAGCGGCATTCGGTCGGCATCGGGCGTCAGGCCGTGGGCAGCGAGCAGGGCGGTGAGCCGGCGTTCGAGATCGGCCCGCGTCGCCGCGTGGGCCGGATCGGCGGCGAGATTTACGAGCTCGCCGGGGTCTTGCACGAGGTCGTAGAGTTCGGGCAGATGCCGGTCGGGCGTGCCGTCGCCGTGCGGATAGCGGATGAACTTCCAGCGGTCGGTGCGGATGCCGCGGACATTCGGCGTGTAGGGAAACTGCTTCTCGTAGTTGTATTCGTAGAGCCATTCCGTGCGCCACCGTGCGCCCGTGCCCGTGAGCAGGCCCAGCCACGAGCGGCCGTCGATGTCGGCGAGCGGGGGAGTTCCGCAGGCGGCAAGGATGCTCGGCGCCACGTCGGCCGTGAGCACCTGTTCGTTCACGACCCGGCCCGCAGGCAGGCCCGGACCGTGGGCGATGAGCGGAATCCGGATGCTTGGCTCGTGCATGGTGCGTTTATCCACCATGCCGTGCTCCCCCTCGAGGAGGCCGTTGTCGCCCATGAAGACGACGACCGTGTTGTCCCACTGATCCGTCGTCTTCAGGAAATCGACGAGCCGCCCCACGCTATCGTCCACCGAGAGCACCGTGCCCCAGTAGGCGTGCACCATGTTCTCGAAGTCCTTCACGCCCGCCGGGCTCGTGTCGGGAAACGACTTCCGCCAGTCGAAGAGCGGGCCGTAGATGCCGTGCCAGGTGGGCAGCCGCTCGCGGATCCAGTCGGGCTTGCCGTCGAGCTGAAACGCACTGGCGGGATAGGGCACGCGGACGTCGTCGAAGGCATGCGCGTATTTGGGCTCGGGAAAACAAAACGAGTGGGGTGCCTTCTGGCCCACGCATAGCGCCCAGGGCTGGCCAGCCTGCCTGCTTTGGAGCCAGTCGAGCGCGTAGTCGGTGACGACGGTCGTGTAGTAGCCCTTCGGGGTCTCACGACGCTCGCCGTTGACGTTCCACTCGGTGTCGAAGTACTTCCCCTGGCCGGTGTGCGACACGAACCAGTCGAAGCCCGGCCGGGGGGCGTCGTTGTTTTCGCCCATGTGCCACTTGCCGACGTAGCCGGTCGCGTAGCCCTGCTCGCGGAGCCGGGCGGGCCAGTGGGGCAGGGCGGCTGGCAGTTCCGTGAAGTTGTTGCGGACGCCGTGGCGATGGGCGTAGAGCCCGGTGAGGATGCTCGCTCGGCTCGGCGAGCAGAGCGACGTCGAGCAAAACGCGTCGGCGAATCGTACGCCGTCGGCGGCGAGGGCGTCGATGCGAGGCGTCTTCACGTGCTTCGAGCCGTAGCAGCCGAGCGCGTCGGGCCGCAGATCGTCGCAGAGAATGAAGAGCACGTTGGGCCGCGGCGCCGGCTCGGCGGTGGTCGCGACGGCCGCCAGCGCGCAAACGAGCGCACAGGCGAAAGCGAGCGTTCGTGTCGTGGCCGGTCGTGTCATGGCCGTCCGTGTCGTTGCATGGTGTGGCCGACGTGACGGCGGGTCAGTTGCGGGAGAACTCGGGCTTCGCGAATACGAGCCGGCCGGCCGACGTCTGGAGCGTGCTCGTGACGCTCGCGTGCACGAGCCGGCCGATCTGGTCGCGGCCGCCCTCCACCACGACCATCGTGCCGTCGTCGAGGTAGCCCACGCCCTGGCCGGGCCCTTCGCCGGGCTTCACGAGCCGCACGTCCACCATGTCGCCGGCGACGAACGTGGGCTTGAGCGAGAGGGCGATCTCGTTGATGTTGAGTGCCTGCACGGAGCGGACGCTCGCGATCTTCACCACGTTGGGATCGTTGGTGATGATTCGTCCGCCGAGCTGCCGGGCCATCGCCACCACGCGCTGCTCCTCCGAACTGTCGGCGTCGGTTTCGTCGGCTGGTGCGAGCACCTCGATGTCGATCGTCTTGTTTTCGCGCAGGGCGCCCAACACGTCGAGGCCCCGACGGCCCCGCAGGCGGCGTTGCTTGTCGGGTGAATCGGCCGCCTGCTGGAGTTCGTCGACCACGAACGACGGCACGACGAACCGGCTCTGGAACAGGCCCGTCTCGGCGAGGTCGGCGATGCGGCCGTCGACGACGGCACTGGCGTCGAGAATGTTCGGCCGCAGCCCCTTTACGTCGCGGGCAAACTCGACGTAGGGAATGAGAAAGCGGAAGTCGTCGCGGGTCTGGAGCAGCAGGCTCGTGCAGATGTAGCAGAGGATCATACCGAGAATCAGCGGCAGCCACGACGCCACCGGGTTGTCGGAATTCGCCGCCAGGATCGGTGTCAGAGCGAGCACCGCGATGTACGTCAGAAACACGCCCACGAGAAGGCCGAAGTAGATGGCCGTGATCACCGTGAGGTCTTTCCTCCGCAGTGACGAATCGATGCCGATCACCGTCAGCGGCAGGGCGATCATGCCGAGGAGCACCGCCCATGGCACCCAGGCGGGTGCCTGGCGGATCATCGGCGTGCCGAACATCAGGACGGCGATGCCGACCGAAACCGCCACGAAGATCGCGCGCAAAACGACGAGTGCCATGAAAAAAGTCTAGCAGAGTCGCCGATCGTGGTCCTGTTCCAGAAAGCGGTCCGTCATGCCGGCCAGATAGTCGGCCGTGCTGCGCCGCACGCCCCACTCGGCGGCCCGGCCCTGGAAGCGGGCAGGCAACGCCTCGGGATGGGCGACGTACCACTGGAACAACTGCGAAAGTTTTTCCTGGGCGGCCGCCCGGACGGTCATCACGCGGTCGCTGCGGTACACCCGCTGGAACAGAAAGATCTCGAGCTGCTTCTTTCCTGCGGCCACGGCCGGGCTGTGCGACACCACCCGCACGCCGCGGCCGCCGTCCACGCCGTCGAACACCGCCCGCACCCTGGCCACCGAGTCGATACCCAGGCGATCGATCGTGGCCCGGCTCTCCGCCACGAGATCGGCCACCTGCAGATCGACGAGCTCGTGGAGCATCGCCCGGCGGAGGGTGGCGTCGTCGAGCGATCCCGCCTGATCGCGGGCTCGCGCGGCGGCTTCGGCGACGAGCGGCAGCTCGAGCAGCTCTTCGAGCCTCACGAGCCCCAGCTCAATGGCGTCGTCGACATCGTGGGTGTCGTAGGCGATCGAATCAGCCGCGTCGACGGCCTGCGTTTCCAGGAGCGGCGCCGGAGCCTTGCCGTCGCGCTTTCGCGTGGCCTGGGCGTCGAGCACCTCGCGGGAGAGATTGAGCCCCGGAAACCGCGCGTAGCGAATCTCCAGCAACTCCATGATCCGCAGCGCCTGGGCGTTGTGGTTGAAGCCGCCCTCGCCGGCGAGCAGCTCCGCGAGGGTGTCTTCGCCGGCGTGGCCGAGCGGTGGATGGCCGATGTCGTGACCGAGGGCGAGCGTCTCGACGAGGTCTTCGTTGAGCGCGAGGGCCCGGGCGAGCGTCCGGGCGATGCTCGTCACTTCGAGCGTGTGCGTGAGCCGGCTGCGGTGGTAGTCGCCCTGGTTGCCCGTGAAGACCTGCGTCTTGTGGGCGAGCCGGCGAAACGCGGCCGAGTGCACGATCCGATCGCGGTCGCGCTGATACGGGCTGCGGAAGGGATGAACCGGCTCGGGGTGCACGCGGCCGGCCGAATCGGCCGAATGCATCGCCCAGGGACCGAGGAGGTGGGCCTCGCGGCGCTTCCAGCTCGTGAGATCGGCCCAGTCCGTCGGGGTCATCGCGGTGCCTCCGCAGTGGCGGCGAGCTGCTCCCAGAGGCTGTCGAGCGCCTGCGGCAGCACCCGCACGCCCGCCGTCGTCGGCATGAAGTTCACGTCGCCGTGCCAGCGCGGCACGATGTGCCAGTGGAGGTGCCCGGGGAGCCCCGCCCCGGCGACACTGCCGAGGTTGAGCCCGATGTTGAAGCCCTGCGCCTGCATCGTGCGTTCGATCACGCCGCACCAGCGTACAAGCGACTCTTGGAGATCAAGGAGTTCATCGGCCGAGAGAGCCGCGAGCGCAGCCCGATGGTCGAGCGGGGCGACGAGCAGGTGGCCGTTCGAATAGGGAAAGCGGTTGATCACCACCACGCTCCGCGGTGTCGTGCCGACCACACCGAGGGCCCGGTGATCGCTCGCTGCAGCGGCGGCGGCCCGGCAGAGAAAGCAGTCGCGATCGGCGCCCGGCCGCCAGGCTGCCGGCTCCAGCTGTTCCCGAGGCCGACCCTTCTCGTGCCCCTGCACGTATCCCAGCCGCCACGGCGCCCAGAGTGTTTCGAAGGACATACGGGCATCGTACCGAAAATGTGGGGCAAGCGTCTCGCTTGCCGCTCTTGGCAACCGGGACGGTTGCCCCACGGGTTCGGCATTGACACGGTTGGCGGCCCCGCGGCAAATGGCCCCATGGAATTCAAGGTTGCCACCGACGTCTTCTCCGGGCCGATGGACCTCCTGCTCTACCTCGTCAAGAAGCACGAGGTCGACATCACGCAGGTGCCGATCTCGCGGATCGCCGAGGAGTTCGTGGCCTATCTCGACGTGCTCGAAGACCTGGCGATCGACCAGGTGGGAGAGTTCGTGGAGTTCGCGAGCGTGCTTCTCGAGATCAAGGCCCGGGCGCTTGTGCCGCGGCCCGAGGAGCAGCCGGAGGAGACGGTGGAGCCGGCCCGCGAAGACCTCGTACGCCGGCTGCTCGAATACAAGCAGTATCGCGACGCCGCCGTGATGCTCGAAGACCGGGCCCGGCAGTGGGAACTGCGGTTCCCGCGCCTCGCGACCGACGAGCCCGCTCGGCGGCCGAGCCCCGTGGAAGTGACGATCGGCGACGTGCAGGTGTGGGACCTCGTGGGAGCGATGGCCCGCGTGCTTCGCAAGCGCGAGAAGCGGAAGCCCCGCCAGATCGTCCAGGACGACACCCCGATCGAGGTGCACATCGAGCGGGTGGATGCACTCGTGCACGAGCGGGGAAGGGTCGCTTTCTCGGAGTTGCTCGATGCCGATATGCCGCGGAGCCGGCTGATGGGTATCTTTCTGGCGGTGCTCGAGCTCACGCGGCGTGGCCGGCTGGTGACGCGGCAAGACAAGCTGTTCGACGAGATCTGGCTCGAACCGCGAACCGCCGAACCCGTGCCTGGTGCCGCCGTGCCGGCAAACCCGTCTTCGGAACCCTCATGATCGACAACGCCCCGCTCCGCTCGCTCGTCCACAAGGGGCTCACGATCGAGGGCTACTCCCGCGCGGCCGTGCAGAGCTACTGGCGGATCCCGGAACTCAAGCTGGGCTTCGATCTGGGCGCCCAGCCGTGGAGCTTCATGGCCACGAGCACGTGGTTTCTCACGCACACGCACCTCGACCACATCGCGGCCTTGCCCGTCTACGTGGCCCGGCGGCGGATGATGAAGATGGAGCCGCCCACGATCTACATGCCGGAGAGTGCGATCGAGCCGATCGAGAAGCTCTTGAAGGCCGTGAGCCGGCTCGACCGCGGCCGGCTCCCCTGCACGCTCCTCCCAGCCCGGCCCGGCGACGAGATCGAGCTCTCGCGGGATCACGTCGTGACGGTGTCGAACACCTGCCACACGCTCCCGAGCGTGGGCTTCGTGGTGTGGGAGCGGCGGCGCAAGCTCAAGCACGAGTTTCAGGGCCTGCCCGGCGACAAGATCCGCGATCTCCGGCTCTCGGGCGTGGACGTGACGCACGAGGTGCGCACGCCGCTCGTGGCCTATCTCGGCGACAGCTCGCCCGAGGGCCTCGACCGCTGCCCGGCGATGTTCGAGGCCATGGTGTTGATCACGGAACTCACGTTCGTGGCCCACGCCCACCGCAAGGAGAAGATCCACAAGTTCGGCCACATGCACCTCGACGACCTGCTCGCCCGCCGGGAGCGGTTTCACAACGAGGTGATCATCGCCACGCACTTCTCCACGCGCTACACCGACGACCGCATCCGCCGGATCCTCGCCAAGAAGCTCCCCGACATGCTTGATGGCCGCCTCCACATCTGGCTGTGAGGTTTGTGGGGCAAGCGTCCCGCTTGCCATGATCTCCCCGGTACAGAGGCGCCGGCTCGCGGTTGCCCCATACTATCTCGCCGGACGTTCGCCTTCGCCCTCCAGGCTACGGCTCACTCGGATGTGCCTGCGCTCCGGCATCCTGCCTGCGCTGGTTACATACGCCGGCTCAAC
>Ga0315902_10003596_pt1 | contig 23030 bp, 18 predicted proteins | sample LakEriMetagenome_9_FD_203523 | JGI IMG/M metagenome (GOLD analysis project Ga0315902, IMG submission 203523) | Freshwater fungal communities from buoy surface, Lake Erie, Ohio, United States - Buoy 12 MA117 | ecosystem: Environmental > Aquatic > Freshwater > Lake > Lake biofilm | place: USA... | reverse complement strand
GGGATCGTGCATGTCCCAATACTTCTTCGGCGCGACAAACGGCAAATGCGGCTTCACAAAGCCCACGCCGAAGAAAAACGGCTTTCCGGCCGCTTTGAGCACCGCGAGACGTTTCACGGCCTCTGCGGCCACCGCGCCATCGGGGAGTTCGTCGTCGTTTTTCGGGCTGATTTCGAATGAAGGACCTTTTTTGCCCGGTTTACCGCCTTTACGTTTCGCGACGTCTTCGAGCGGATTCGCGAACTCGCTCTTCACGCCGTCAAACTTCGTCACCGTGTGCTTCGTCCAGTCTTTCTCGTCCACGCTGACCATCTCGCCGCTCGGGAACCAGCGCGGCTCGCTCCACGACGGCCCGTCTTCAAAGCCATGATGCTCCAGTTTGCCGAGTCCGACCGTGTGATAGCCGTTCATGCGGAAATGCTGTGGCAGTGTCACGCAATCCGGCTGCGCATCGCGGAAGTGCGTGTCGAGATCCCACACCTTCGTCGTGTCCGGCCGCAAGCCGGTCAAAATGGCCGTGCGCGACGGACTGCACACCGCTTGGGCGCAGTAAGCGCGGTCGAAAACGATGCCGCGAGCCGCGAGGCGGTCGATGTTCGGTGTCTTCGCATGCTTCACGCCATAGCAGCCAATATCCGGCCGCAAATCATCAACGGCGATGAAGAGCACGTTCAGCGGCTGCGCCGAAAAAGCGGAGAGCAGAGGGAAAAGAGCGGCGAGGAGGATGGTCGGGCGCATGGTGGCCCCTGTGAACTGCCAACATACGTGAAGCTTGCAGAAAAAGTACGCAGACACTTCACCGCGACTGCAACTTCGCCAGCACCAGCTCTTTCAGATGCTTCACGGGGATGGAGCCGGTGGAGAGGACCGCTTCGTGATAACGACCAAGGCGGAAGTCTTTGCCGAGCTGGCGCTGCACTTCGCGGCGCGCCTGCATGTGGGCCTCGCGACCGGCGAAGTAGGTGGAGAGCTGCGTGAAGCTCAGTTTGGCACGCGTGATCTTCGGACGAGCTTCGCCTTCGGCTTGGAAGGCTTCTTGGGTGAGGAAGTTCAGCGCTTCATCGTCGGTCATGCCGGTGCAGTGCATCTTGTGATCGAGAATCGTGTTCGCGATGGCGCGGAGGAAAAATTTGAGCTGCATGAGGCGCAGCGCGAGGTCGCCATCGCCGTAGCCTTGGTCGAGGAGCATCTGCTCGGTGTAAACGGCCCAGCCTTCGATATACACGCCGGATCCTTGCACGCGGCGGATCATCGACGGATTGCGGTTCGCATACACGAGCTGCACGTAGTGACCCGGATACGCCTCGTGAATGGTGAGGATCTTGAGCATGCGCTGGTTGTATTCGCTGAGGAAGCTCTTCACGCGCTCCACCGGCCAGTCGGCAGGCGGTGGGCTGATCGCGTAAATGGTGTCCGCCTTCGGATCGAGTGCGGGCGCGGCATTGAGAAAGGCCATGCTGTTGCCGCGCTGGAACTCTGGCATCTCCAGGATCAGGCAGTTGTCCGGCTTCGGCATCTGGAGGATATCGTTCTTCGTGATGAAGTCGCTGATCTCCGCCACCGTGGCCTTCGCGTCCTTCACGAGGCCGTCGGGAGCGCCGTGATCCTTGCCCACCCAGTCGATCACGCGCTCGATGGTCTCGCGGCGGCCTTCTTCATCATCGGGAGGCACCGTTTCGCCTGGAAACGCCTTCGCCCAAAGCTGTCGCGAGACGAGCAGCATGTCGCGCCGTGTTTGCGCAAAGGCCGCCTCGGCCCGTGCGAGCACTTCATCCGCGTTCATGCCGGCTTGGAGCACTTGATCGAGCTTTTGCGCGAATCGTTCCTTCCCCGCACGCCAGTCATCGGTCGCGGTGGGGAGCAGTTCATGCTGCAGATAGTTCAAATGCGCCCGCATCGCTTCGGTGGCGGCTTTGGCGACGGCTTGCAGCTCCGCCTTGCGCGGCGTGTCGCCAGCGAGGTCGAGCAGATCACGTTCATAAAACATCACCGCGCCGCGTGTCTGCGTGATGGCCGTGGTGGTGTGCACCTGCGTCGGATTTTTCAGCGAAAGCCGCGCCTGCGCTATCATCGCGGGCACCTTCTTCACGCGAGCGATGACATTCGCGATATTTTGCTCCTTCGGCAGCGTGGACTGCGTGAGCAGCGCATACGCGCAATCCGTGGCGATGTTCGTGTAGCCACGCGGATCGCGCTGCCAGGGCTTTTCATGCTCGTCGGACCAAAGTTCGAGCTTCAAGCCATCCCGCAGCATTTCGAAGTCGATCTGGCCATCGCGCGAGAGCTTCTCAAAAGCCACCCTCTTCGGCAAATCCTCCAACGTGCGTTTCGCGAGAGCGATTCGCTTTTCCAGACCCGCAGGCGACACATCATCGAGCTGCGCATCAAAACGATGATCGCCCAAACGCGTCGCGCTGGTCGGACTGAGCGGCAGCGAGGCTTCAAGATACTCCTGGTAGAAGTCGCGCAGCGCCTGATCGGCGGTTTGAGCGCCCGCGATGGCGGTGAGCGCGAGAAAGGCGAGAAGACGAGTCATGGTGGGCAATGAACGGCGAGAATGATCCTGCCATGTCGGGCCGAGTTTGCTTCCGCTTTTTGGTGCCGCGCGTTTGCGACATTTTTCAAAACAACTCCGGAATCATCACGCCGTCCGTGAGCGGCACGGGGCGACCGTCGGCGGAGCGATATTCGATCTCGCGGTAGTCGTAGCCGAGGGCGGCGTAGATGCTGGCGTGGATGTCGGAGGGGGAGATGGGGCGGTCTTTGGGATAAGCACCGGTGGCATCGCTGCTGCCGATGACCTGCCCGCCGCGCACGCCGCCGCCGGCGAGGAGTACGCTGTAGCAGCCGGGCCAGTGATCGCGGCCGGCGTCGTTGTTGATCTTCGGTGTGCGACCAAACTCGCCCATCCAGACGACGAGCGTGCTTTCGAGCAGGCCGCGTTCTTCGAGATCATCGAGCAGCGCGGCGTAAGCCTGCTCCATCGGCGGCACGAGCTTGTTTTTGAGGCCGTTGAAGTTGTCCTTGTGCGTGTCCCAGGTGATCGACGGGCCGTTCACCGTGGTGACAAAGCGTGTGCCGGATTCGATGAGACGACGCGCGAGCAAGTGCGACTGGCCCCAGCTGTGGCGGCCGTAGCGTTCGCGGACTTTGTCGGGCTCTTTGGAGAGGTCGAAAGCCTCGGCGGCCTTGCCGGTTTGCAGCATGCTGGCCGCTTGTTCGTTGAAGATGTCGATTTGAGCGGTCTGCGGCGAGGTGATGGCCCGCGCGGCGGTGCTCATGTGATTGAGCAGCGCGAGCCGTTCCTGAAAACGCGTGGGTGTGAGGCTCGAATCGAGCGCCATGTTTCGCACACGGAAGGTGTTCGCGTTCGGATCGTCATCGAGCACGAAGGGATCGTAGCGATTGCCGAGGCAGCCGCCGAACTGGCCGGGCGTGAGGTACACCTTGCTGTCGCAGTGCGGAAAGGGCGTGATGACATAGGGCGGCACGCCTTTGGAAAAGCCATCGCGCTGCGCGAGCCAGCCGCAGAGCGTGCCGACGCCGGGGATGTCGGTGGGGCTCGGTGTGATGAGTGTGCTGTCCACACGATACGGCCTGCCGACAGTGGCCCAGTGCATGCCGCCGTTGTGGCTGCTGTGGCCGTGATGCACGCTGCGGATGAGCGCGAGCTTGTGCATGCGTTTGGCCATCTGCGGCAGCAATTCGGTGATGTGCGTGCCGGGGACGCTGGTTTTGATCGTTTTGAACTCGCCACGGATCTCGGATGGCGCATCGGGCTTCGGGTCCCAAAGGTCGATGTGGCTCGGTGCACCACCATTGAAGATCAAAATGACCGATTTGGCCTTTCCGAGGCCGATTTGCGGTGAACCGAGCGCACGGAGCTGACTCAAGCCAAAGCCCAGCATGCCCATCCCGCCTGCTTGCAGGATGTTTCGCCGCGAAACGCGCATTTCTGGCAGAGGAGCCTTCACGGGCGAAACCTACGCGTGAGACGCGAAGGTCTTGCGAGGCCAAAGTAGCGCAGTTGCTCCGCAACTGCCTCGGATGAACCAGTTGCGGAGCAACTGGAGTACTTTAGCCCACCGCTGGCCACAGGCCGTAGATCTGCGGCTCGCGGCTGTTGTCGGAAAACAACCGTCCTATTTCTTCAGCCGCTGCGAATTGGCCTCCAGCCAGGCCGCATAGGCTTTCTCCGTCATCTCGCCTGCCGCGAGTGCCAAGGTGCGGATGGCGGCATCGGCCTCGGTGGCGATAAGTTGATAACCGTTGAGGGCCAGAAACAGCGCTCCCGTCACAAAACCGATGCGCTTGTTGCCATCGAGGAAAGGGTGGTTCTTCACCAGTCCATAAACATAGCTGGCTGCGAGGTCGAAGATGACCGGTTCGCCATAGGCAAACAGGTTCAGCGGCTTTCCAAGAGCCGAGTCGAGCAAACCTTCATCCCGGATGCCAGAAGTGCCGCCATGCTCAGCGAGCGATTGCTCATGTAAAAGCAGGACAGTGTCCCGCAGCACCCACTGTGGCTCATGCTTCATTTCGCGAGCTCTCTCAAGGTATTGCGATAGCGCTGCATGAGGTCCTGCGCGATGCGCATCTGCTCGCTGACCGCCGCCTTATGCGAGGAAAGCAGCAAGCGTCCGTCTGCGCCATCGGTGAGCGTAACTTCATCACCTTCATCCGCGTTGAGATGTGCCAGCGCCTCCTTGGGCAGGATGACGCCGACGGAGTTGCCGATTTTGCGGAGCTTGAGTTCGAGGATCATGCGTGGAGTGTAGTCACGCATGTTATAACATCAAGCCGCAAGATCGGCCTGATCCATCGGATCAGACCGATCACGGGCAAAGCGAACTCAATCCTCGCTGCTGGCGGCGAGGGCGGCGATGACGTTGATGTCTTCGAGAGTGGTGGTGTCACCTTTGATGATCTCACCAGCGGCGATCTGTTTCAGAAGGCGGCGCATGATCTTGCCGGAGCGAGTTTTCGGCAATGCGGCAGCAAAACGGACTTCGTCGGGTGTGGCGACGGGGCCGATGACTTTGCGGACGTGCTTCTTGAGTTCTTCACCGAGTTCACGGTTGGTCTTGATGCCTTCCTTGACGGTGACGAAGCAGACGACGCCTTGGCCTTTCAGCTCATCGGGACGACCGACGACGGCGGCTTCAGCGACAGAAGGATGCGAAACGAGGGCGCTTTCGACTTCGGCGGTGCCGAGGCGATGGCCGGCGACGTTGAGCACGTCGTCGATGCGGCCGATGATCCAGATGTAGCCGTCTTTGTCGCGGCGTGCTCCGTCGCCAGCGAAGTACCAGCCTTTGAAGTCGCTCCAGTAGGTTTCCTGGTAGCGTTTTTTATCGCCCCAGATGCCGCGCAGCATGGACGGCCAGGGCTTCTTGATGACGAGTTTGCCCTGCTCATTCGGGCCAACTTCTTTGCCGAGGTCATCGACGATGCCGACATCGACGCCGAAGAAGGGCAGCGTGGCGGTGCCGGGCTTCGTGGGGATGGCACCGGGGATCGGCGTGATCATGTGGCCGCCGGTTTCGGTCTGCCACCAGGTATCGACGATGGGGCATTTGCCGCCGCCGACTTTGTTGTGATACCACATCCAGGCTTCGGGATTGATCGGCTCGCCGACGGTGCCAAGGAGGCGGAGGCTGCTCAAATCGTGCTTTTTGAGCCATTCGTCGCCCCATTTCATGAAGGCGCGGATCGCAGTCGGAGCGGTGTAGAAGACGGTGACGGCGTATTCTTCGATGATCTTCCAGAAGCGGTCGTTCTCAGGCCAGTTCGGAGCGCCTTCATACATGAGGCAGGTGGCGCCGAGGGCCAGCGGGCCATAGACGATGTAGCTGTGGCCGGTGACCCAGCCGATGTCGGCCGTGCACCAGTACACATCGTCGTCGCGGAGGTCGAAGACGTATTTGCAGGTCATCTGCGCATGAAGGAGGTAGCCTGCGGTGCTGTGCAGGATGCCCTTGGGCTTGCCGGTGCTGCCGCTGGTGTAGAGAATGAACAGATCGGCCTCGGAGTCGAGCGCCACAGGCGGGCATTTTGCATCGACGTATTCGAGTTCGCGGTGCCACCACACGTCGCGGCCTTCCTCGATGTGGATGTCCTGGCCGGTGCGCTTAAACACCACCACGGTCTTCACCGGCGTGTCTTTGGCCTTGAGGGCATCATCGACGTTCTTCTTCAAAGGAACGACTGCACCGCGGCGGTAGCCACCATCAGCGGTGATGATGATCGCAGCGCCGCTGTCGAGCACGCGGTCCTTGATCGATTCGGCGCTGAAACCGCCGAAGATGACGCTGTGCACGGCACCGATGCGTGTGCAGGCCAGCATAGCGATGGCGGCCTCCGGGATCATCGGCATGTAAATGATGACGCGGTCGCCTTTTTTGACCTTGTGACGCTTCAGCACGTTGGCGAAGCGGCAGACCTCGCGGTGAAGCTGCTGGTAGGTATAGACACGCTTCTCGCCGGGTTCGCCTTCCCAGATCAGCGCGGCCTTGGTCTTGCGTGGGCCGTTCAAATGGCGGTCGAGGCAGTTTTCGCTGACGTTGAGCTTGCCGCCGGTGAACCACTTCGCGTTCGGGCACTTCCAATCGAGCACTTTGGTGAAAGGCTTCGTCCAGGTGAGTTCCTTCGCTTCATTGCCGAAGAACTTGGCCGGATTCTTGAGCGACTCGGCGTGCATCTTCTTGTACTGCGCCATCGAGCTGATGCGGGCCTTCTTCACAAAACCGGCGTCCGGCTTGAACACGCGATTTTCGACGAGGAGGCTCTTCGAAGAGGTGCTGGAGGTCTTGGCGGCGGGTTTGGCTGCTTTCGCGGCTTTCGCAGGCTTTTTGGCGGCGGCTTTTTTGCTCATGAGGACGATCGGTGGTGGGGAAGGGGCGTTTTAAACGCGAACCCTCCCCGCTGGCAATCACCGAGTGTGATACTTTCCGCCCGTCGCCTCAAAATGGCCCTCAAGGCCGCACGATGCGCACCTGATAAAAGGCGCGTTCGTTGATGGCGGAGGGGTCAGTGAGTGTGAGGGTGCCATTGTTGCCGCTGGCGGTGACGCCGGGGACGATCTGCCAGCTTCCGGGGGCCAAAGTGGTGCTTTTCAGCAGTGTGAAGGTACGGCCGCTCATCGCGGGCTGGAAGGCGAGACGCTTCATGCCGTGCTGTCCGGGCACATCCTCCAAAACGACGCTGAATCGCGAACCGGCGCTGTTTGGCAGCAAACCGGCCGTGAACTCAAAAAGGTTCGTATGGCCGTCGCCATCGGGATCGAGGCCGGGAGCGGCATTTGGGCTGTTTTGGCCGAAATACTGCACCTGCCAGTCATCGCCGAGGCCGTCGGCGGCGTAGCTGCCGAAGTTGTCTGCGATGGTGTCCTCGACCGTGATGGTGCCGGAGATGGTGATGCTGTTGAGCACGAGCTGCACCTGGGCGTTTTGATTGCTGAAAACGGCCTCAGTCGTCGCGGAACCACCTGCGCTGAGGGCGAGCGGGCCGCTGATGCGGGACCACACCGCGCCGACGGAGCTGGCGGGGAGGAGCGTGCTGTCATCGAGCAATTGATACAGGCCGAGTGGTGTCACGCCGCCCTCCGGGATGGTCAAAGGGCCGGGCATGAGGCCGATGGCATCCCGCAGCGTGGCGCTTTGGCCGCTGGCAGAGTCGTAGTCCTCCGAGGAGGTGTTTTCCGTGCCGGTGCCGCCTGCGGAAGTGTCATCTTCATACGTCGCGGAGGAGGTGCGGCCTCCCGCGGCGCTCAGACCATCGGACGTGATGGAGTAAGGCCCGCCAGTGGAGCCAGCGAGCACGTTTACCGTGCAGAGAAGAAGAGCGAGGAGGTGCTTCATGGCCTGCGGTAGAAATAATAGTTTTGCGGCAGGCGATAGCGCGAGCCGGTGTCGTTGACGAGCGCTCCGATGGTCGGAACGATTCTGCCGCCCCAGAGGATCATTTCCGTGCCGGTCCAAACTGCCGCGCCCATGATACGTGTCGGAGCACCTGTGGCGTTACTGGTGGTCCAGATGCTTGTGGAAGGTGAGTATCTGAATGCCCGGGTTGTCGTTGGGTTGAGCATGCTTTCTGTGCCGCAGAGGATCATTTCCGAACCAGACCAAACCGAGAGTAGTAGATTGCCAGATAGTCCACCATAGGAGGGTAAGTTTTGCCAAAAATTCGCCACGGGTGAGTAGCTCTGAATCTGGAAGGCACCTTGGTAATAACTGACGAGGATTTCTGAGCCGGTCCATTGTGCTGCCGACGTGTTCATGGACGGCAGGCTGATGTTCGACGCGTTGGCGGTCCAACTGTCCGTCGTTGGATTGTAGCGATGATTGACGCCCATGGAGCCTTGTTCGCCGAGCAGGACCATGTCCGTGCCGGTCCAGAATGCATAATGCTGGCTGCTGCCCTGCATCGGCCCGCCCATGGTGGTGGTAGCGGTCCAGGCGTTCGTGCCGGGGTCGTAAACAGCGCCGGTGTTCGTGTTCATGATGTTGCCATCGGTGGTGCCGCCCCAGACGATCATTTTGCTGCCAGTCCACACGGCGGTGTGCCTGCTGCGGGCGCTGGGAGCGGTGGCGGTGTCGGTCGCGGTCCAGGTGTCGGTGCCGGGATGGTAACGGGCGCCCGTGTTCAGCGTTTCGTTCATGCTGGAGGCATTTATGCGCTGCCCGCCGAAGATGATCATCTCCGTGCCGGTCCACACGGCGCTGTGGCCGTAGCGCCCGAGGGGGGCGTTCGTGCTGGGAAGCGGTGTCCACACGCCCGTGGCGGGATTGAAGCGTGCGCCGTCGTCAAAAGTAGGGTCAAAGCCGATATTCGTGTTCGTGCTCATCGTGCCGCCCCAAATGAGGAGCTCCGTGCCGGTCCAAATCATCGAATGGCCGGCGCGCGGGGCAGGGGAGCCGTTCGCGAGCGGTGTCCACGTGCTGGTGGCCGGGGTGAGTCTGCCGCCATTTTTGTGAAATTTGAGACCGGTATTAAACTCAGACCTCAAAGCGCCGCCCCACACGATGAGTTGGCCTGAGACAGCCGTGGCCGTCGCCTGCTGGCGTGCAGCGATCGATCCGGTGGCGGCGATGCTGGTCCAAGTGTCCGTCGTGGGATTGTAGCGGCCTCCATTGGTGTAGTTTGGCTGGGAAGGCCCGTCAGGCCCGCGTCCGCCCCAGACGACGAGTTCAGAGCCGATCCATGCGGCTAGATGCTGGTAGCGTGCCTCAGGCGCGCCTGTGGTGGTCATGGCGGTCCACGTGTTCGTGGTCGGATTGTAGCGATACCCGGCATCACTCAGGCTGGGGCCGTCGCCACCGCCCCAGAGGATCATTTCCGTGCCGCTCCAGTTCAGGCTGTAACCGCTCTGAGGCAGAAGTGGATCACCGGGGATCGCGGCAAGGGTTTGCCAGGTATTGCTGACCGGATCGTAGCGCCCGGCGTTCGGAGGGCTGGCACTGCTGCTCTGACTGCCCCAGACGATCATTTCGGTGCCGGTCCACACACCTGAAAAACTGCCGGAGCTGACTTCTGGTGGTGGCATGGCCATATCCGACCAGGTGTTCGCCGCGGCATCATACACCTTGCCCTGGGTATTGTGGCTGAGCGGCATGTCGGAGCCAAAGTAGTCCGTATTGCTGCTGCCACCCCACACGAGCATTGTGCTCCCGGTCCAAAAGGCAAAGTGATCACGCCGGAGATCGGGCATGGATGCGTTCACCAGCGGTGCGAGGAAGCTCCAAGTGTTCGTGGCGGGATTGTAGCGGCCGCCTGTGTTTAAAACGGTGCCGCTGCCGCTCGTCGCCGTCGTTTGTCCGCCGAAAACGATCATCTCGGTGCCCGTCCAAACCGCCGTGTGGCCAAAACGAGCCTGTGGCGCGCCCTGCGTGCTGATCGGTGTCCATACACCCGTCGTGGGATTGTATTTGGTGCCGCGATTGATCGCGGTGACAGCCGGACCTGCTCCGCCGGTGGTGCCGGAGGGCACCACACCGCCCCAAAAGATCAGCTCCGTTCCCGTCCACACCGCCGTATGGCCTGCCACTGCGTCACCGCCGGGCAGCTCCGTCCACGAGTCCGCCGTGCTGAGCTGGCCCGCATCGCGCACAAAGCCCTGCGCCAGCAGCGCGGCGTTGTTCGGATCATTCGAGCCGATGATGCCGCCCGCGGCCACGGCGCTCACATTTGCCGCCTGCAAAGCGGAGGTCACCGCGCCCGTCGCGAGCTGCGCACTGCCCACCGCGCCAGTCGCGATCTTCGCGCTCGTGATCGCGCCATCCTGCACCGTATTGGCCATCATCGCATAGCCCACCGCGGCGATGCGCTGGTCAGGGCTCATGAGCTGGGAGCCATTCACGCCGTCATTGAACCACACCCGCAGCCGCACGTCCGGATTCGCAAACACCGTCGCTGGCACCGCCGTCATGTTTGGCAGCGCCGTGTCGCCCAGCCGCACGCTGTAGATGCCGCTGTCCACGTCGATGCTCACCGCCGCCGTCGGTTCGCTGCCCGCCGTGCTGGTGCCGTCATTGCTCCAAAACGTCTGCGAGCCGTTCGTGTTCACCAGCGCGAACTTGAACAGACCCGTGCCGTCAAAATTCACCCCGCTCACCGCGATGCGGCCCTGGTAGTTCAGCATCGACGGCACCTGGGCCGACAAGATTCCGCAAATAAACAGCCCCAGCAGGACCGACAACAACTTCGAAGGGTGAGCACTCATGGCGTGCTTTTCTAGACCGTCTGCCCGCCTTCTTCACCCCATAAATCCTTTTGCAGCGCCCTTTCCGTCCCGCATACTGCGCCCCCGGCTGCCGCCGGCTTTTCTCTCCCCCAAAACACCCCGCACATGCCCACCTACGACTACGCCTGCCAGACTTGCGGCCATGAATTTGAGGCCCGCCAGTCCATGAAAGACCCGCACCTCACGGATTGCCCGCAGGAAGACTGCGCCGGTCCCGTGAAACGCAAAATCGGCCTCGGCGCCGGCCTCATCTTCAAAGGCAGCGGCTTTTACATCACCGATTACCGCAGCGATTCCTACAAGGCGGCCGCAAAGCAGGACAGCGCCGCCGCATCGTCCTCCACGCCCGCGCCAGCGGCTCCCGCGGCGGCTCCAGCGAAGCCCGCCGCCACCTGATCCCGGCTGCGCGCGCCATTTTCCTCCCCGCACCTCATGAAGCGTCTCCTTTTCAATCTCCTGCGGCTGCTGCTGCTCAGCGCGCTGGGCGGCGCGGCGTGGGTCGCGCATCGCGCGGAGACGCTGCCGGAGCTGCCTGCGGCGGCGAAACCGCGTGAGCAGGATGTGCTCGAAGAGCTGCGCCTGGCCGCCATCAAGCGGGCCACCGCGTTTGAGATCAGCGAGGCAGACATCAACCGCCACCTCGCCGCCGTCATGCCCACGCGCATCGGCAGTCGCGCGGAGGGTTGGTTCCGCCTGCAGGACACGCGGGTGGAGCTCGAGGAAGGCCGCGCGCACGTGGTCATCGTCTGGGACGTGCGCGGACTGCGGCGCACGGCCAGCATCGATCTCGCCATCCGTCGCGAGGCGGAAAATTATCACGTCGAGGTCCTGCATGGCGCGATCGGCCACCTGCGACTGCCCCGCGGCATGATGCGCGTGCTCGATCCCACCTTGCGCGTCATCACCGACGCGCTCGATGCCGAGATCAAGGCGCTGTTTCAAATGACGCAAATCACCTTCGGGAAGGACAAGCTCCTGCTCGATTCCCGGTTCACCTCCGCCTGATCCCGCATGCACTCCCGTGTCCTCCGCTGCCTCACCGGCGCCTTTCTTCTCGCCGTCGTCACGCTGCAGGCGCAGACGCCTCCGGCCGTGCCGCCACCGCCGAAGCCGGTGAAAAAAGACGATGCCGCTGCGGCCGCCGCGGCCGCCGTGCAGGCTCCCGCGCCCCTCATGCCCGCTCCTCCGGCGCGCCCCTCCGCGCCGCCCGTCGGTCGGCTGCCCTCTGGCCCTGCGCCCGCCGTGCGCCTGCCGGAGCCGACGAAACCTGCCGCACCGCCCGCCAGCGAACCCTCGCAGCCCATCCCGCCGCTGCCGATGCCGGGAAAGAGTGCCGCGTCCGGCGTCGCGCTGCCACCGCTGGTCATGGATGGCCCGCAGAAAGCGCCTCCCGCGCCAGCACCGGCCTCGCTCACGAAGGAGCAGGCGCTCAATGCCGCCACGCAGAGCAACACGGGCATCACCATCGCGCCACGCATCCCCCTCACCTCCGAAAAGAGCGCCATCACCTCCTCCATCAGCGCCAGCGGCCAGTTCAATGTGCATGGCAAGGAATTGAGCACGCGCAGCAGCCTCGCCTCGCATCTCGATGAGATCGCCGCCGAGCTGCGTGCCACGCTTGGCGACCAGCAGCCGCATGCGCTGCCCGTGAACGTGCAGCTCCGCCAGGGGGCGGATGCGCAAAAGTCCGCCGCCGCTGGCGTCCCGCTCGTCGGCGTGCAGATCACCGAGATTACCGGAGGCTTGGGCTTTCATCTCCAGGTCACCGTGCTCGATCTGCCCGCGCTCACGCTGCCGATGCTGCGGAAGGAAATCGTGCGCGTGCTGCTCGCGGAGCGCATCCTGCGCGGCCTCACCACCATCACCAAGCCAGAGGACCGTCTGCTGCTGCCAGACTGGATCTTCACCGGCGTGCTCGGCGCGATGGACTTCCGTGCCGCCGCGCGGCCCACCACCTTCTTCGCCGCCATTTTCAAAAGCGGCAAAATCTACGGCATCGAGGAAATCATTGAGGCCTCGCCCACCGAGATGGACGGCCTCTCGCGCACCATTTACGAGACCTCCTGCGCTGCGCTCATCCTCGCTCTCGCCGAGCAACCGGACGGCGCGCGTCACTTCAACCAGTTCCTCAACTCGCTCGCTCGCGACAGTCGCACGGAGCGCGCCCTGCTCGATGCATCCTTCCCCGGCTTCGCCGCCAGCGCCTCGTCGCTGAACAAATGGTGGGCGCTGCAAATGGCCAGCCTCGCCAAACGCGGCCTCGGCGATCCGCTGAACGCGGATGAAAGCCTCAAAGCCATCGAGGACGCGCTCACCATCCGTTATCTCGAAAAAACCGAGGACGCGCCGAAGGACATCAAGCCGCGCCCCTTCATCTCGCCTGCCTCACCGTTTGTCGCGCCGCCGCCGCAGCCGAAGGAAGAGAAAAAGCCCTCGCCTTTCCCAGCGCAGCCACCGGTGATCGCCGATGCTTCCTCGGAATCCAAACCGAAGAGCAGCAAGCCTTCCGAGGCACGTTCATCGGCCAAGACCGACGAAAAAGTGGAGGAGAAAGAGGAAGAAAAAGAAGAAGAGGCCAAGTCCGGCAACGTCTGGCTGCGCTACCTCACCTTTGGACTCGCCGGAGGCAAAAAAGACCCGAAGGACAAAAAAGACGAGAGCGACGAATCGGACTCCAAAGACGAAAAAACGGCTCAAGACGGCAAAACCGACGAAAACAGCCCGAAGGGCGAAATGGCCGCCAAAACCAGCGAAGCCGAAAAAGAGGCCCCGGATGCCTCTGCGGGCCGTCCTGGGCTTTTCAGCCGTCTTTTTGCCCGCGATCAGCTCAATGCACGCGCTGAACGCGAACGAATCGAAAACGAAAAGAAGGCCGCTGAAGAAGAAAAGGCCGCCAAGATGGAAGAAGAAAAAGAAGCGGCCGAAAAAGCCGCCGCCGCCAAACCCAAAGCGGAAGAGAAACCCAAAGCCGACGACAAAAAGCCCGCCGCTGAGGAAAAACCCGCCGAAAAGAAACGCGGCATCTTTGACTGGCTGCGCGGTGGCAAAAAGGACGAGCCCAAGGCCGAAGAAGAGCCCAAAGAGGAGCCTAAAAAAGAAGAAGGAGAGACCTCTGCGGCTGTCCTCTTCGACAGCAGCCGCTGGATCGATTGGTATTCACCCAGCATGGCCCAGGCCTGGGAATTCCTGCGTCCGCAGCAGCCCCGCCATGCCATTCTCGATTTCTTGAAGCGCAAAAAGAAGGAAGAGCCTGCCAAGACCGAGGAACCCAAGAAAGAGGAGCCCAAACCCGCCCCTGCGCCGAAGAAATCGACGCCAAAAAAGTCCACGCCGCCGAAGAACACGAATCCGAATGCCAAACCCGTGCCGCGGCCGCAGCAGCCCGCCGATGGCACGCCGCGCACGACCAATCCGAACGCCAAACCTTTCGGACTCACGCCGAAGGTGCCGATTCCCGCCTCCAGCACCGATTTGCCGAAAATCCCCGCCGGCATGACGCAGGTGGTGCTCCCGATCGAGGAGTACAAGCACCTGCTGAAGCGGAAGGACATCAAAGACATCCTCGAACCGAACGTCACCGCCCTGCGCGCCATTCATCCACGGGTCAGCGTGCTCTTCCGTCCGGTGATCAACGGCTACATCGGTGTCCTGATGGATCTGCAGGATGGCAAGAGCACCAAAGACCTCGAAAAACGTCTCGAAACCCTGCGCGAGGCCGCCACCGCCGCCGCAAAGCAGACGAAGGCCGTGCGCGACTTCCTTGATTACTACGAAGCGGAGTTCAGCGAGAAGCTCAGCGGCAAATTCGACGACTTCCTCATCCTTCCGACCATCATTCAAAAAGAACTGCCTCCGCGCGAGGACCCGATCTCGAAGTATCTCGACGCGCTGGACAAGGAATTCTCCAAATGAAAAACGGCGCGGAGCCTGAGGCACCGCGCCGTTGATTCAAAAAGTCATTCAGGCCTCACAGCCCCTTGTCCGTCACCGCACCTTCGCTGGCGCTGGCGCAGAGCTTGGCGAATTTCGCCAGCACGCCGCGGGTGTAGCGCGGCTTCGGCTGCTTCCACTTGGCGAGGCGGGCTTTGAGGTCCTTGGCAGGGATGCCGAGGGTGATCTGGCGTTTTTCAGCGTCGATGGTGATCGGGTCGCCATTCTTGATGACGGCGATCGGGCCGCCGACGAAGGCCTCAGGCGTGACGTGGCCGACGACGAAGCCGTGGCTGCCGCCGCTGAAGCGTCCGTCGGTGATGAAGGCGACATCTTTGCCCAAACCCTTGCCCATGATGGCGGAAGTCGGCGAAAGCATCTCACGCATGCCGGGGCCGCCTTTCGGCCCTTCCATGCGCACGACGATGACATGGCCTTTTTTGACCTTGTCGTTCAAAATGGCCTGCAGTGCGGTTTCTTCGCTCTCGAAGACGATGGCCTTGCCGCTGAAGCTGAGGCCTTCCTTGCCGGAAATCTTGCCCACCGCGCCTTCGGGGCAAAGATTGCCGCGGAAGACGACGAGGTGGCTGTCCTTCTTGATCGGATCTGAGAGCGGACGGACGATGGTCTGGCTCTTCGGCCACACGATCTTCGAGCGCTGCATGTTTTCCTTCATCGTGCGGCCGGTGACGGTGAGGCAGTCGCCGTGCATGAGGCCTTCCTCGACGAGCAGGCGAATGAGCGGGACGGTGCCGCCGATCTTCACGAGGTCGTTCATGAAGTATTTGCCGCTGGGCTTCAGGTCGGCCAGCACGGGCGTTTTTTTGCCGATGCGGACGAAGTCATCGATGCCGAGCTTCACACCGGCGGCGTGGGCCATGGCGATGAGGTGCAAAACGGCGTTCGTGGAGCCGCCGAGCGTGATGATGAGCGTGATGGCATTCTCGAAAGCCTCCTTCGTCATGATGTCGCGAGGCGTGATGCCCAGCTTGATCATGTTCATGACCGCCGCGCCGGCGTCGAAGCAGTCGATGAGCTTGTCGCTGCTCACCGCGGCCTGAGCGCCGCTATTTGGCAAACTCATGCCCATCGCCTCGATGGCGCTGGCCATGGTGTTGGCGGTGTACATGCCGCCGCAGGAGCCTTCGCCCGGGATGGAGTGCTCTTCGATGTCCGCAAGTTGCTTGTCGCTGATCTTGCAGTTCGCATGCTGGCCCACGGCTTCAAAGACGGTGACGATGTCCGCGTCCTTCTTCTCGGGACCCACACAGCCTGGCAGGATGGTGCCACCATAGACAAAGACCGCCGGACGGTTCATGCGGGCGATGGCGATCATGCAGCCGGGCATGTTTTTGTCACAGCCGCCGATGGCGACGTAGCCGTCCATGCCTTCGCAGCCGACAACGGTTTCAATCGAGTCGGCGATCACCTCGCGGGAGACGAGCGAGTACTTCATGCCTTCGGTGCCCATCGAGATGCCATCGGAGATAGTAATGGTATTAAAGATAAGGCTTTTACCGCCTGCGGCATCGACGCCCTTCGCGGCTTCTTTGGCCAGGCGGTCGATGTGCATGTTGCACGGCGTCACCATGCTCCAGGTGCTGGCGATGCCGATCTGCGACTTCTTGAAGTCCTCCCGCTTGAAGCCCACGGCGTGCAGCATTGCACGGCTGGCGGCACGTTCCGGCCCATCAACGACGATGGCACTGTGTTTGCGATGGAGGGATTGGTTGGAGGCGGCTTTCTTGGGCATGGCGTTGGAAAAAGAGCCGCCAGTGTGGCGCGGAGAGGCCGGGATGCAACCGTAGGACGAGTGTGGCGAGAGCCCGCTCGTTTATTTTGAGTGGTCGTTGGGCCTACGAGCCCCAAAGCCGTCGGGCGGGCTGTCGCCACACCCGACCTACGACCAGCGGAGTGCAAGCCCTCACGCCGCGGCCACTTCAAAGCCAGCGCGGTAGGTTTTCGTGAGCAGTTTGTCGGCTTCAGGCGAGTTTTTGAAGCGCAGCGTAGCCGCGTCCCACTCGAGCGTCAGTTTGCTCTCCTCCAGGCGGCCGGAGACCGGATCGAGCTCCGGCTGGCACACGCGCGTGGCGATGTTTCCGAGCTGCACGGTCTCCGCGAGCGGTCCGGCGTAGTGGAAGCCGTCGCTGGTCTTGCCGCCGCTGAGGCAGGCATCGATCCAGGTGTGCCAGTGGCTGCGGCCTTCTTCTTTCGGGTATTGGAAGCCGGTGAACTTCTCCACCGGATACAGCCGCGGCCCGGCGACATGCGCCTGCACGAGGCAGCCGCCTTCGCCGATGAAAATGCTGCCGCTGGAGGGCAGGTCGATGTTCCCCGGCATCTGCGCGAGCTTGTGGGAGGGCTTCAGGCCGCCGTCCATCCACGTGACCTTGATCGTTTTGTCCGCGGTGTAGGCGGTGCCGGGGAAGACGTAGTTGATCGTCTCGCTGGTGGGCCAGATCTGGTCGTTGATGCCGGAATTCTTCGCCTTGATGCTCAGCGGCGCGGTGAGCTCCAGCGCGGTGAAAACGGGATCGAGGATGTGGCAGCCGAAGTCGCCCAAGCCACCGCCGCCGAAGTCCTGCCAGTCGCGCCAGGTGAACGGATGATAAGCCTCCGCGTAGTCGCGCATCGGTGCCGCGCCGATCCACAGATCCCAGTTCAAATTCGCCGGCGGCTGTTTCGCGGGCGGTGGTGAGAAGCGGCGCGTGCGCTCATTGCCCGTGACGCCGACCCACGAGTACACTTCTTTGATTTTGCCGATCGCGCCTTCCTTGATCAAGCGCGTGCCGAGGCGGTATTCGAGCGCGGAGTGGATCTGGTTGCCCATTTGCGTCACGACGCCTTTTTTCTCCGCCCACAGGCGCATCTGCCGTGCCTCCCACACCGTGTGCGCGAGTGGTTTCTGGCAATACACGTGCTTTCCACGTTGCATGGCCGCCACGGCCACCGGTGCGTGCATGTGATCCGGAATGCCCACCGTCACCGCATCGAATCCATCGCCGAGTTTCTCAAACATCTGCCGGTAATCGCTGAAATGCGCCACGCCGGGATGCGCCTTGTCCGCTTGATCAAAGCGGTTCGCATCGACATCGCAGAAGCCGACGAATTTCACCGCGGCATGCGTGCCCACGTTTTTCAAATCGCTGAAGCCCATGCCGTTCACACCGACGCAGGCCACCTGCAGCTTGCTGTTGAGGTTCTGGGCGCGCACCAGCGCCGGAAAGGCCACCGCGGCGGTGGCGAGCGTGGAGTGCGAGAGGAAGGAGCGGCGCGTGGTGTTGGTGGTCGGATTCATGGCGTGGCAAACCTACGCTGCGATGGGTCGCGCACTTGCGGCTAACTGTTTCCACTATCGCTCCGCAGCATTTGCACACTCTCGGGCAAGCAACGTGGATCAAAGCGACGGCGTGCATGCTTTCATATGCGCATGGACCCACAAACACACTCTCCTCGGTGGCTGCGCAGCGTCGGTCTCACTGCCTGCGCCGCCGTTTCTCTCATCGTCAACACCTATGCCGGTACACCGGCCGCGCCGCCTCCCGGCATCCAGGCCGCGTCTTGGAAGGAGCGCACCATCGCCCCGGTGACGAACCCGATTTTCTTTGAGGACGCGCATATCCGCACGGAGATCCGCCCGATCTTTGTGCATCACCGCATCGACGATGCCTTCCTCGGCGGCGGTGACGCGCAGCTCTACGCGCTGCAGCTTCGATACGCTCTCACGGACCGCCTGGCCCTCATCGCCACGCAGGACGGCTACATGGACGTGAACAACGACGCGCTGGCGAATCCGGACGGCTGGATGGACCTCGCCGCAGGTCTGAAATACGCGCTCATCGACAATGAGGCCGCGAACTTCATCCTCACCACCGGCTTCACCTTCCACATCCCGACCGGCAGCCGCGCCGTCTTTCAGCGCCGTGGCAATGGGGAGTTCAATCCCTTCGTCTCCTTCCAAAAAGGCTGGGGTGACCTCCATCTCAGCGGGAATCTCGGCTGGCGCCTGCCGGTGGATAGCAATGCGCAGTCCTCCATCCTGCACTACAGCGCCATGGTGGATTACTTTGTGAATGACCGCTTTGTGCCCTTCATCTCGTTCAACGCCTTCAGCGTCACGAATGCCGGCAACAACATCGGCCTGCTCAGCGAGGGCTATGACGTATTCAACTTCGGCGCCACCGGCTCGCAGGGAGTCACCCAGGGCATGATCGGCCTCGGTTTCCGCACCCGCCTGTTTAGCAAGACTTGGCTCGGCGTGGCCTATGAAAAAGCCGTCATCACTCCCAAGGCGCTCTCCAATGAGCGTCTCACCCTCGATCTGAGCATCCAGTTCTGATCGCAAACGAATTACCCGTGCGGAAAAGCTCGGGTGTGTTGAAGAAAGGGCGCATGAGGGCGAAAGTCTTCATGCGCCCGATCTTTTGGCAGGAGTTCAAAGTTCGGAGTCCCGGCTTCAGCCGGAAACCTTCCATCACTCCACCCTGCGCCGCCTCCGCATCCCCAGCGCTGCCATCCCCGACAGCAGTAGCAGCGCGCGCGAAGGCTCCGGCACGGTCGTGAAATTCACGCCCAGCGTGCTCATTTGGTCGAGATAGACCGGGATGAAGTTGTCAAAGCTCCACGGCTGGCCGCTGACGGTGCCCGTCCCGGAATGCGTGCCCACCAGCGCGAGCTGGCCGTGCAAATAGGCAAACGACGGGCTGCCGCTGTCTCCGCCCTCAAACTGAGCCTGCCCCGTGCTGCCGCTGTCGAAGTCGTATCCGACGAAGAACGTGTTGTCGAGGATGTTGCCGTCCTCGTCGTAGTGAAAGAAGTCCTCGATCTCATTCAGGCCGATGCGCGGGCTGTTGGTGCCTGCGATGCCGCCGTGGCCGTAAATCATCACCTGCAGGCCGAGATAGTCATTCAGCGAGGGCAGATCCAGCACCGGATACGTGGCGATGCCGTGCGCCGGGTTCAGCGCGGCCGTCAGCCGTCCCACGCTGAAGTCGGAGGGCTGGCCATTCACCGGCGAGTTAAGCCGCGTCACCGAGTGCACGGTGTAGCTCACCACGGTGCCCAAAGTCGGGCTGTGAAACTGGATCGTGCTGCCCGGCTGGTAGTGATTCGCGAAAACAAAATGCTGGTCGCTGATCATCGCCACGCTGCGGCTCGGCAGCGCGCTGTCCCAGCCCACGCCGGACCAGTCTAGGCCCGCGCCGATGAAGCTCACACTCCCATTCGACGTCGGCGTCGATGGATAGCCGCTCACGAAGCGGTCATTCACCGCGGCGTTGTAATTCACGATGCTCACCGCGCGTGCGGTGAGCGCGTTCAGGCATAGGAAAAGGAAAACGCGGGCCAGCATGCCGTGATCATGCCGGAACCCGCGTTTTTTGGCAAGCGCCTGTCTGTGACAGGCCCGAAACTACTCGTCCGCCTTGATGCCCTTGAAGACCAGCGCCGCGAGGGCACCCGCGCCGATGCAGGCCACCCAGTAGAGCCAAAGCTGGCCGCCGCTAAGCAGCCCCATGGCCACCGCGCCCGTCGCCACGGCCGGATTGAAGGCCGCGCCGCTCACGCCGCCGACCGCGATCGCGCCGCTTGTCACCGTCAGGCCGATCGCCGCGCCGTAGAAGCTGTTGTTCGCATTCGCCTTCGTCGTGGCCACATTCAGCACCACCCAGGCTAGGGCAAAGGTGCCGATCATCTCCGCCACGACGAGTTTCTGCGTGTCCAGAGGCACCGCGTCCGTGCCCTTGCCCACCAGCGTCGCCGCCACCAGCGCCGCGACTACGGCGGCCACCGTCTGGCAGAAAATGTACACCAGCGCGTCCGTGAGGCTGATTTTGCCGCGCAGTAGGACCGCGATGGTCACCGCCGGATTGTAGTGCGCGCCGGAGAGGTGGCCGCCAGCGAAGACCATCACCGCTAGGGCGAGGCCGATGGCGATCGGGGCCAGCGCGATCTTGGCGCTGACGGTCACGCAAACTGTGTAAACGAGGAAGAAGGTTCCGATGATTTCTGCGATGTACTTTTTCATAGGGCAGCCATTTCAACAGGAGGCCCTGCTATTTGGCAACCCTTAATCTTCCTGAGCGCTCTCTCAGCGCTTCCGCACGGCCAGCAGACCGCTCACGATCGCGTTCGCCACGGACTGACGGTGCGTATCCTTCCCACAGAGCCAGGCATTGCCCGCATGCGTCAGAAAACCGCACTCCACCAGCACTGCGGGCATGTTCGTCTCCCGCAGCACCACCAGCCGGGAGCGCTGCTGCAGCGCGCGGCAGCCCAGGCTCACCGAGCGGTCAAACGCCCGGTCCAGTGCCCGCGCCAGCACTAGGCCGCGCTCGCTGTGGTAGTGCATCTCCGCGCCCTTCTTGGTCTTGTCGCGGTCCGTGTTGAAATGAATGCTCACGAAGATCGCGTTGCGGTAGCGGTTCGCCAGCGCGGCACGCTGGTACAGCTCCACAAACACGTCCGTGCGCCGGGTCATGAAGGTTTTCAGCCCTTTGGCCCGCAGCGCCGTCTCCAGCCGCTTCGCCACATCCAGCGCCAGATGCTTCTCGATGCGTGGCGGGCGCACCGCGCCGGGATCTTTGCCACCGTGGCCCGCATCGATCACCACCGTGTCGAAGCGAAACTGACCCCACGCCGTTTGCGGCAGCCACAGCGCCGCGAGGACCACCCCGAGGCTCAAAAGGGCCTGAAGATGTCGCTTCGCATTCACCTTGGGATTTTCAACGTCTTGCCCGCGCGGATCATGTCGTTCTTCAAGCCGTTCGCGGCCTTCAGCTTCGCCACCGTCGTGCCATTCCGCGCCGCGATGGTCGAAAGCGAGTCGCCGGACTTGATCGTGTAGCTGCCGCCCTTCGAGGACGACTTGCTCTTCGACGACGCCACCTTGCTCTTCGACTTCGACTTGCTGCTCGTGCTCTTTTTCCGCGCGGGCGGTGTGTAGTCCCGCTGCGGGGTCGGAGAGCCGCCATGGGAGCTGCGCCAGGAGCTGTCGTCCGTGTCCGCCACAGCACCGCCGCGCACCCATTCGCTGCGGTAGTCCCCATTTTCGTCGAACGGGTATTCATTCTTCGCCATGGCGTGCGCCGGCGTCTCCTTGCTGCCGTGGAGGTTGATCGTCGGCAGCCGGCTCGGCAGTCCTTTGATCCGCGGCGTGCTGTCGCAGGAGGAAAGCAGCGCGGCGAGCGCCAGGCAGGCAAAAAGAGGCAGGGAAGGCTTCATGCGTGGGGATACAGGTCAGTCGCGGGCTGGCGGATGTGGCTCACAGGCTCATTTCTTGCTCATTTCCGGCGTATACAGCCTCCGGATCACCTCTTTCACCCGCGGCGTGTTCTGCGCGTCCTTTTCGAAGACGATCGTCCGCTCGTGATAATACGGCGCGCCCTCGTTCGGCAGGGAATACTTCCACACCAGCCCCAGCTGGCCCTCCATCGGATTTTTCAGCCTCTCACCCACCGTGCGCGCATCCATGCCGGGACGGATGTTGCGGAATTTCTCCTCCGTGAAGTGAAACGCATACCGCGTGTCCGTGGAGCCAAAGTGCAGCAGCGCCGTCATCGACTCCTTGAAGCTGTAACCCCAGTTCACCATCGAAAAGACGCCCATGATCAGCGGAATGGCCACGATCACGGCCGGGGTGAAGTAATACCAGTTGCGTTGGAAGAAGGACTTTTTTTGCATGCGCGGCCATGCTGGCATCACGCCGCCATGCCGCAAGGCCAAAGACGCGCCCCCCCGGCGCAAGATGCAACGCCCCGCTTCGTAAACCACGCCCCCCATTTCATGAAAAAAACCTCCCTCATCGCCCTCGCGGCGCTGCTGGCCCTGCCATGCGCCGCCGCGGAGAAAAAACCCGCGCCGAAAGCGGCTCTCGAGCTCCACAAATGGTCCGGCGATCTCAACGTGCCTGATCCCGTGGCCGTGACGACGGATGAGAAAGGCCGCGTCTATGTCGCCGTCACTACGCGACGGAAAGTGGCCGATCTCGACATCCGCGAGCACTCGATGTGGATTCCTGACGACGTCTCTTTGACCAGCGTGGAGGAAAAAGAAGCCTTCCTGAAACGCGAGCTCGCGCCCGGCAAACTGCGCCTGCCGCGTGGTGGTCTCAAAGATCACAACAAAGACGGCTCCATCGACTGGAAAGACCTCACCGTGCACAGCGAGCGCATCTACCAGCTCCGCGACACGGATGGCGACGGCACTGCGGACAAAATGACCACCTTCGCCGAAGGCTTCAACAGCGTCGTCACCGGCATCGCGGCTGGCATTTTGTATCACGACGGCTGGGTCTACGTCACGGTCGCACCGGATCTCGTGCGCCTTCGCGACACCAATGACGACGGCGTCGCCGACGAGC
>Ga0315902_10003595_pt1 | contig 23046 bp, 14 predicted proteins | sample LakEriMetagenome_9_FD_203523 | JGI IMG/M metagenome (GOLD analysis project Ga0315902, IMG submission 203523) | Freshwater fungal communities from buoy surface, Lake Erie, Ohio, United States - Buoy 12 MA117 | ecosystem: Environmental > Aquatic > Freshwater > Lake > Lake biofilm | place: USA... | reverse complement strand
GGACGGAAACTCGCTGCTCGGGTATTGAAGACCTGGATTGAAGATTTCGTTGATGAAGATACGGGTGAGGTAGTTTCTATCGAACGAAACGAGATCCTGCTAGATCGTGAGACAGCTCTTGAAGATCATCACATCGATATGATCGTCGATTCAGGAGTTAAAAATATTATCCTGCACAAGGAAGATGTAAACACCGCTGATTATTCGATCATTTACAACACTCTTCAGAAAGATACATCTAACTCTGAGAAAGAAGCAGTAGAGCATATCTACCGACAGCTTCGTAATGCTGAACCACCTGATTATGAGACTGCAAAAGGTGTGTTTGAGAAATTATTCTTTTCAGATACACGCTACGACCTTGGTGAGGTAGGACGTTACAGATTGAACAAGAAACTTGCTCTGGACGAGACGGAAGAATCACGCGTTCTTACGAAAACAGATATTATTTGCATCATTAAGTATTTGATCGAGCTAATCAACTCCAAGGCGGATGTGGATGATATCGATCACCTTTCAAACCGCCGCGTTAGGACGGTAGGAGAGCAATTGTATGCTCAGTTCGGAGTTGGACTTGCCCGTATGGCAAGAACGATTCGTGAACGTATGAACGTGCGTGATAATGAGGTGTTTACACCTATTGATCTGATCAATGCCAAGACGTTGTCCTCTGTGATCAACTCTTTCTTTGGGACAAATCAGCTTTCTCAGTTCATGGATCAGACCAATCCGCTGTCAGAGGTGACGCACAAACGACGTCTATCTGCTCTCGGACCAGGTGGTCTTTCCAGAGAGAGAGCAGGTTTCGAAGTACGTGACGTTCACTATACTCACTATGGACGTCTGTGTACGATCGAGACGCCTGAAGGACCGAATATTGGTTTGATTTCCTCGTTGTGCGTTTTCGCAAAGGTGAATAAACTTGGGTTCATTGAAACTCCATACCGTAAGGTTGAATCCGGAAAGGTTGTCCTTGACAAGGAGCCGTTGTATCTTTCCGCAGAGGAAGAAGATGCAAAAATGATCGCCCAGGCAAATGCAAAACTGGATGACAAGGGCAACTTCCTGACAGACGTTGTTAAGGCACGATACGAGGGAGATTTCCCGGTTGTAGGGCCGAAAGAACTCCATTTAATGGACGTTGGAGCAAATCAGATCGCCTCGATTGCGGCATCATCGATTCCTTTCCTAGAGCATGATGATGCAAACCGTGCCCTCATGGGATCGAACATGCAACGTCAGGCAGTTCCGCTTCTTAAGCCAAGCTCTCCGATCGTGGGAACTGGTATTGAACAACTTGTTGCGCGTGACTCTAGAGTATTGATTAATGCGGAAGGTGACGGAGTAGTTGAATATGTTGATGCTAACGAAATCGTGATCCGTTATGACTGGACAGATGAAGATAAGCTAGTGAGTTTTGATTCGGAAGTCACGCGCTATCCGCTTACGAAGTATACTAAAACCAATCAGAGTACTTGCATCAATTTAAAGCCAATCGTTCGCAAAGGAGATCGAGTGCTTAAAGGACAAGTGCTTTGTGAAGGATATGCAACGCAGCAGGGTGAACTCGCACTCGGTCAAAACCTAAAGGTGGCGTTCATGCCATGGAAAGGTTACAACTTTGAAGATGCGATCGTAATTTCGGAACGAGTTGTTCGTGAGGACATCTTTACTTCGATACACATCGATGAATATTCACTCGAAGTGCGCGACACAAAACGAGGAATGGAAGAACTCACTGCAGACATTCCTAATGTTTCAGAAGAGGCCACTAAAGATCTTGACGAGAACGGATTGATCCGGATCGGAGCAGATATTAAGGAGGGTGATATTCTCATCGGTAAGATCACACCGAAAGGAGAAACAGATCCTTCACCTGAAGAAAAGCTCTTGCGTGCGATCTTTGGTGATAAAGCCGGAGATGTGAAAGATGCATCTTTGAAGGCTGGGCCGTCGCTTCGCGGAGTGGTCATTGAGAAAAAACTTTTCTCCCGAGCGATCAAAGACCGTAAGGCGAAAGCTCAGGATAAACCAATGCTCGAGACCCTCGACGCTGACTACGAAAAAGATTACGCTGCTTTGAAGGAGCGTTTGGTTGAGAAGTTGCTTGCTGTTATCGGAGAGCATAAATCAAATGGCGTTTTCAATAACTTCAAGGAAGAGATCATAAAGAAGGGAACAAAGTTCATTCAGAAGAACATATTTGCGATTGACTTTACAATAGTTAACCCAACGAATTGGACTTCAGATGTGCATGTCAATGCATTGATCGGTCGCGTGATCCACAACTTTAATATTAAGGCAAACGACCTTTTAGGTGTGTACAAGCGCAAGAAATTCCATATTTCCGTAGGAGATGAGCTACCAGCAGGTATCGTGAAGTTGGCCAAGGTTTATGTCGCTCAGAAGCGAAAGCTGAAAGTGGGTGATAAAATGGCGGGACGTCACGGTAACAAAGGAATTGTAGCGAACATCGTACGCGCTGAAGACATGCCTTTCTTGGAAGACGGGACGCCGGTAGATATTGTTCTTAACCCTCTTGGTGTACCTTCGCGAATGAACCTCGGACAGATTTATGAAACTGTGTTGGGATGGGCCGGTGAAAAGCTGGGTGTCAAGTTCGCAACGCCGATTTTCGATGGTGCTCATCCTGATGAGATTAACGATTGGACGGATAAAGCGGGAGTTCCGAGGTCTGGAAAGACTTATCTGTATGACGGAGGAACAGGAGAGCGATTCCATCAGCCGGCGACAGTAGGTGTGATCTATATGCTCAAGCTTTCACACATGGTCGATGACAAGATGCACGCCCGTTCTATCGGACCTTATTCACTTATTACGCAACAGCCGCTTGGAGGTAAAGCTCAGTTTGGAGGTCAGCGTTTTGGAGAAATGGAGGTTTGGGCGATCGAAGCATTCGGTGCGGCGAATATCCTTCAGGAGATTCTTACCGTTAAGTCTGACGACGTTATGGGACGTGCTAAGGCATATGAATCTATCGTTAAAGGGGATAACATCCCTGAGCCTGGAATCCCAGAGTCGTTCAATGTATTGTTGCATGAACTCAGAGGTTTGTGCCTGAACATATCATTGGATTAATCCTCAAGTTGTTGAATCAGAAAAGAAGCAAATAAAATGGCTTACAGAAAAGAAACACCAAAGAAACAAAGTAGCTTCAACAAGATCACGATCTCATTGGCATCACCCGAGGTGATCCTTGAGCAGTCGAGTGGGGAAGTGCTCAAGCCAGAAACGATAAACTATCGTACTTACAAGCCGGAAAGGGACGGACTCTTCTGTGAACGTATCTTTGGTCCGGTCAAGGATTATGAATGTCATTGCGGTAAATACAAGCGCATACGTTACAAAGGAATCGTGTGTGACCGTTGTGGTGTGGAGGTAACTGAAAAGAAAGTACGACGTGAGCGTATGGGGCACATTTCTCTTGTTGTTCCTGTTGCGCACATCTGGTATTTCCGTTCACTTCCCAACAAGATTGGTTACTTGCTTGGTTTGCCAACGAAGAAACTCGATCAGATCATTTACTATGAGCGCTATGTGGTTATTCAGGCAGGTATTGCAACCAATGTAGATGGTTCGAGCTTGAATAGACTGGATTTCCTTACTGAAGAAGAGTATCTTGACATTCTGGATGTGCTTCCGAAGGAAAACCAGTACCTGGAAGATACGGACCCGAACAAGTTCATTGCAAAAATGGGTGCGGAAGCCCTGCACGATCTTTTGAGGGGACTCGATCTTGAGGATACTTCATACAACCTTCGTCATCAGGCAAATCACGAGACATCAGTTCAGCGTAAAAATGAGGCGCTTAAGCGTTTGCAAGTTGTGGAAGCTATGCGTGAATCGCAGGAGCGAATAGAGAATCGTCCGGAATGGATGATTGTTAAGGTAGTTCCTGTAATTCCACCAGAACTACGTCCACTCGTTCCGCTGGACGGAGGACGTTTTGCTACCTCGGATCTGAATGATCTTTATCGCCGAGTTATTATCCGCAACAACCGTTTGAAGCGTTTGATCGAGATCAAGGCTCCTGAGGTGATCCTTCGAAACGAGAAGCGTATGTTGCAGGAAGCGGTGGATTCACTTTTCGATAATTCAAGAAAATCGAGTGCCGTAAAGACAGAATCGAATCGTCCACTGAAATCCCTTTCAGATTCATTGAAAGGAAAGCAGGGGCGTTTTCGTCAGAACCTACTAGGTAAGCGTGTTGACTACTCAGCGCGTTCAGTCATCGTTGTTGGTCCTGATCTTAAATTACACGAGTGTGGTCTTCCCAAGGATATGGCTGCGGAGTTGTATAAGCCGTTCATTATCCGAAAGATGATCGAAAGAGGAATTGTCAAAACGGTTAAGTCAGCAAAGAAGATCGTTGACCGCAAAGAGCCTGTTGTTTGGGATATCTTGGAGAATGTGCTTAAAGGACATCCGGTGCTTCTGAACCGTGCCCCTACGCTACACAGATTGGGTATTCAGGCATTCCAGCCGAAATTGATCGAAGGAAAGGCGATCCGTCTTCACCCGTTAGTAACAACGGCTTTCAACGCCGATTTCGACGGTGACCAGATGGCTGTGCACCTTCCGCTTGGAAACGCGGCTATCTTAGAGGCACAGCTATTGATGCTTGCTTCGCACAACATCCTCAATCCGGCGAACGGAGCTCCTATTGCGGTTCCATCACAGGATATGGTGCTTGGTCTTTACTACATCACTAAAGGTAAAAAATCGGCTGGTGACGTTATCGTGAAGGGCGAAGGAGGAATTTTTTATTCTCCAGAGGAGGTCATCATCGCATACAATGAAAGAAAGCTTGATTTGCATGCGCACATTAAGGTACGGACTTTTGATCTTAATGAAAATGGAGAGCCTGAGTTGAAAATGATCGAAACCACTTGTGGCCGCGTGCTATTTAACGAGCGCGTTCCGAGAGAGGTTGGATTCATCAATGATGTACTTACCAAAAAAGCGCTACGTGACATCATCGGTCAAGTACTGAAGATGGCTGGAACTTCCAAGTCAGCACAATTCTTGGATGATATCAAAGAGCTTGGTTATGAGATGGCTTTCAAAGGAGGTCTGTCATTCAACCTTGATGATATCATCATTCCAAAAGAAAAAGAAGAGCTTGTTAAAAAAGCTGAGAATGAAGTTGTAGAAGTAATGACCAATTACAACATGGGTCTCATTACAAACAACGAACGATACAACCAGATCATCGACATCTGGACACATACAAACTCCCGTCTGACGCACACATTGATGGAGCAGTTGAAGAATGACCGTCAGGGCTTCAATTCGATCTACATGATGTTCGATTCTGGTGCGCGTGGTTCCAAAGAGCAGATTCGTCAGCTTTCAGGAATGCGTGGTCTGATGGCGAAACCGCAGAAGTCTGGTGCTACAAGTCAGGAGATCATCGAGAACCCTATCCTTTCTAACTTTAAGGAAGGTCTTTCGATCCTCGAGTACTTCATTTCTACGCACGGTGCTCGTAAGGGGCTTGCCGATACCGCACTCAAAACGGCGGATGCAGGTTATCTTACTCGTCGTCTTGTTGACGTTGCTCAGGATGTGGTGATTAACGCAGAAGATTGCGGAACGTTACGTGGAATTGTAGCTACGGCTCTCAAGAAGAACGATGAAGTGGTTGAACCGCTTTACGACAGGATATTGGGACGTACATCTGTACACGATATCTACCTTCCTGAATCAGAGAAACTGATCGTTGGAGCAGGAGAATTGATCTCTGAAGAAGTGGCAAACGCTATTGAAAAAGCTAGTATTGAAGAAGTAGAGATCAGATCTGTACTGACGTGTGAAATGAGACGCGGTGTTTGTTCCAAGTGTTACGGACGAAATCTAGCTACTCATCGTCTGGCACAGCTTGGTGATGCCGTAGGTGTGATCGCTGCTCAGTCGATCGGGGAACCTGGAACACAGCTTACCCTCCGTACATTCCACGTGGGTGGTACCGCTTCGAACATTGCTGATGTGTCTGATATGAAGGCGAAGGCGAATGGTAAGTTGGAGATTGACGAATTACGTACAATCGAAAAGAAGAATGCGGATGGATCTAAGCGCGTTGTAGTTGTTGGACGTTCTGCTGAATTGAAGATAACTGATGAGAAGACCGGTGTGATCGTGATGACAGCAAACGTTCCTTACGGATCTGAAATGATGATCGAAAGCAACACCAAGATTAAGAAAGGTGATGTGATCTGTAAATGGGACCCGTATAACGCCGTTATTGTCTCCGAAGTTACCGGTAAGGTAGTGTTCGACAGTATCATTGACGGAGTAACCTACCGCGAAGAGGTCGATGAGCAGACCGGATTTACCGAGAAAGTGATCATTGAATCAAGAGATAAGCGCAAGAACCCTGCGATCCATGTGATCGATCCTAAAACCAAAGCTGTTCTGCGTGAATACTCATTGCCGGTTGATGCCCATATCTCAGTGAATGAAGGTGATAAGATCGAAGCAGGTGACATTATTGTGAAGATTCCACGTGTAGCCGGTAAGACCGGGGATATTACCGGAGGTCTTCCACGAGTAACGGAATTATTCGAAGCACGTAATCCTTCAAACCCTGCTGTTGTCGCAGAGATCGACGGTATCGCTGAGTTCGGAAAGATCAAGCGTGGTAACCGTGAGATCCAGATTACATCCAAGACGGGTGAAATACGTAAATACCTTGTACCGCTTTCCAAGCATATACTTGTTCAGGAGAACGACTTCATTCGTGCAGGCCAGCCATTGTCTGATGGCGCGATCACTCCAAATGATATTCTTAATATCGAAGGACCTACAAAAGTGCAGGAGTATATTGTGAATGAGATCCAGGAGGTATACCGTCTTCAGGGGGTTAAGATCAACGATAAGCACTTCGAAGTGATCGTTCGCCAGATGATGTTGAAAGCAGAGATCATCGACGCAGGTGATACTCGCTTCTTGGAAGGTCAGTCTGTTCACAAGGCAGATATCATGGAAGAAAATGATGCGATCTATGGTCAGAAGGTGGTTGAGGACGCAGGAGACTCAACAACATTGAAGCCGGGGATGATCGTTTCTGCGAGAAGATTACGCGATGAGAATTCACAGCTGAAGCGAACCGATAAGAAAACGGTTGTAGCGCGCGATGCAGTTCCTGCAACGTCAACACCTTTGTTGCAGGGTATTACGAGGGCGTCACTTCAGACACAGTCGTTCATTTCTGCTGCATCATTCCAGGAAACCACTAAGGTTCTTAACGAAGCTGCCATTTCAGGTAAAGAAGATCATTTACTCGGTCTTAAAGAAAATGTGATCGTTGGACACTTGATCCCGGCGGGAACTGGTGTGCGTGATTTCCAAAAGCGGATCGTTGCATCAAAAGAGACTTATTCCGAACTGCTTGAAGGTTAATTCGTAAGAAGATAATTGGAAGGGGAAAGCGAGTGCTTTCCCCTTTTTTGTTCTTTTTTTATTTGTGAAGCATGGAGGATTATGTAACTTCACAGCACAAATCTGGATCATGGAAAATCAGAACGAAAACCAAATGAACATTGAGTTATCTGAAGAGATCGCTCTTGGAGCCTATTCTAATCTTGCGATTATTACGCATTCTCAATCAGAGTTCGTGTGTGATTTTGTTCAGGTAATGCCTGGTATGCCCAAAGCAAAGGTTCGTTCCAGAGTAATCATGACGCCGGAGAACGCAAAGCGTTTCATGCGTGCATTGATCGACAATGTTCAAAAGTATGAACAACATTTTGGCATGATCGAAGATAACGATCAACAGATGCCACCGATGAACTTCGGGACTCCTAATACGATGGCGTGATTTGAAGCTCTTCGCCTGGATATTCTCCTTGTACATTTTTGTACTGTCACTTGCTCCGAATATGCAGGGGGGTGAATATTTTAAGCTTGCTCAGCTGATCAGTCATTATACAGAACATCAATCAGGTAAGATGGCCTACGTGGACTTTATCGATTTCCTCAATGATCATTACTTGAATGTAAATCATCACGAAAAGGAGCATAAACACTTGCCTTTCAAGAACCATTCCTCAACACACATAGCAGTTGCTGACCATCGATTATCGAGTATTGCAACTATCTATGAAATACGCATAGAAACGATAAGTTCTCAATTAATATTCCCTGAAAAATCGATCTTTTCTGATACGAAAATTGTATCGGTATGGAATCCTCCCAAACACAGCTGATGTAAACAAAAAGGGCTTGCCCCATGGTTTTCATTAATGCTGTTCATTCATGTTACATAAGATCATTCATTGGTCCATCTCCAACAAACTGATCGTTGGAGTGCTGACTCTAGGATTAATAGTCTGGGGTATATTTTCCCTTGGCGAACTACCCATAGATGCCGTACCTGACATCACCAATAATCAGGTTCAGATTGTTACTTCTTCGCCTTCTTCGGGTGCGGAGGACATCGAACGCTTTGTTACTTTTCCCGTGGAGCAGACAATGGCGACCATCCCCGGAATTGAGGAGATCCGCTCTTTCAGTCGTTTCGGATTAAGCGTTGTAACCGTGGTATTCAATGATGATACGGATATTTACTGGGCGCGCCAGCAGGTCTTAGAGAGGCTTGCTGATGCCAGTAAGCAGATCCCACCGGGATTTGGAGATCCAGGAATGGCACCATTGAGTACAGGGTTAGGAGAGATCTACCAGTACATTGTTAAGCCGGCGAAAGGTTACGAGAAAAAATACAATACGACAGAACTTCGGACCATACAGGACTGGATCATTCGCCGCCAATTACTAGGTGTTGAAGGAGTTGCAGATGTCAGTGGCTTCGGAGGGAACTTGAAACAATATGAGATCGCTGTTGATCTGGTCAGACTAAAAGCTTTCGGGTTAAATGTCGACGATGTATTCAGAGCTGTGGAGAAAAACAATGAAAATACGGGAGGAGCTTACATCGAACGTTACTCATCCACTACCTATATCCGGACAGATGGTCTGATGAAATCCACTGACGATATCGAACAAACTATTATCTCTTCTACTGATGCAGGTACACCGATTAAAGTAAAGGATGTAGCCAAGGTTATGATCGGGTCGGCAATACGTTATGGAGCACTTACCTCTAATACTGACGGAGAAGCAGTTGGGGGTATAGTTTTGATGCTGAAGGGAGCCAATTCCTCCAAAGTGATCGAGCATGTCAAGGAAAGGATGAACCAGATCAATAAGACACTGCCGCTCGGAGTGAAAGTAGAAGTTTATTTGGACAGAACAAAGCTGGTAAATAATGCCATCTCAACGGTTTCTACAAATCTTATCGAAGGGGCCTTAATTGTGATCTTTGTGCTTGTATTGTTGCTAGGAAATTTTAGAGCTGGTCTTATCGTTGCATCTGTTATTCCACTAGCCATGTTGTTCGCCATTTCCTTGATGAATGTTTTCGGTGTCTCCGGTAACCTGATGAGTCTTGGAGCGCTGGATTTCGGATTGATTGTCGACGGAGCAGTAATCATTGTAGAATCCACTCTACATTTCCTTTACCATCATGGGAACAAAACGCTAACCCAGCATCAGATGGACTCACAAGTGTATCAGTCTGCTTCTAAATTCAGTAAGAGTGCGGTTTTCGGACAGATTATCATCCTGGTTGTATATCTTCCGCTTCTAGCACTGGTAGGTATCGAAGGCAAAATGTTCATGCCGATGGCTCAAACGGTCATGTTTGCGATCATTGGAGCGTTAATATTGTCTCTAACCTATGTACCAATGATCTCAGCTATGTTCCTAAGTAAGAAGATTATCGTTAAGGAAACGGTCAGCGATCAAATCGTCCGTTTCGTGAGGCGTTTGTACTCACCTGTTTTGAATATTTTTCTCCGACGACAACCGGCGGTACTTTTTGGTCTTCTTGGTTTGATTCTTTTAAGTTTTATCTTGTTTTCAAGGCTTGGAGCTGAATTTATCCCTTCACTGGATGAAGGCGATTTTGCGGTCGAGGTTCGTTTGCCAACAGGTACGAGCCTGACCAAGACGATAAGAGAAACAGAAAAAGCATCGGATATCCTCCTGAAGAACTTTCCTGAGGTAAGACAAGTCGTAGGGAAGATAGGAACGGCCGAGATACCGACTGATCCCATGCCTATGGAAGCTTGTGACCTGATGGTAATCTTGAAGGAAAAGGATGAATGGACATCTGCTTCTAGTAAGGAGGAGCTCGCAGAAAAAATGCAAAAGAAACTGGAGGAGAATCTATCCGGGATCTCATTCGGCTTTCAGCAACCGATCCAGATGCGTTTCAACGAGCTCATGACAGGTGCAAAGCAGGATGTTGTTGTTAAGATCTATGGTGAGGATCTTGATAAGCTGAGTATATATGCAGATCAGGTAGGTGAACTGTGTTCAGACATCGAAGGGGTACAGGATGTTTATGTTGAACAGATGACGGGTTTGCCACAGATGATCGTTTCCTATGACAGGGAAGCGCTTTCAAGATACAACATCAGTATTGATGACGTCAACAGAACGATCAATATTAGCTTTGCAGGACAAGCGGCAGGCCTCATCTTCGAAGGTGAGAGAAGGTTCGATCTTGTCGTCAAACTCGACTCTTCGAGCAGGACTTCCATAGACGATCTAAGGACAGTCACAGTGACCTCCCCGTTAGGAGTTCAGGTTCCTCTGGAACAGCTTGCGGACGTACAGTTTAGGCGAGGACCAAACCAGATACAGCGTGACGATGCCAAGCGCAGAATTATCGTTGGTTTTAACGTACGAGGTCGCGATGTTCAAAGTATCGTAACAGAATTGCAAAAAAGAATCGAACGCTCCATTATTTTCGACCCCGGCTATTTTCCAACATATGGAGGAACCTTTAAAAACCTTGAAAATGCCCGAGCAAGGCTTTCGATTGCGTTGCCGGTAGCGCTCTTCATGATCTTTTTCCTCTTGTACCTAACTTTTCAGTCCCTCAAGCAAGCAACGCTTATTTTTTCAGCGATTCCTCTGGCGGCACTTGGGGGTATCCTCGCCCTTTGGCTCAGGGACATGCCTTTTTCGATCTCTGCCGGTGTTGGATTCATAGCGCTCTTTGGTGTAGCGGTTTTGAATGGAATAGTTTTGATCTCCGAATTCAATGCGTTGAAAAGGGAGGGGTATACGAACCGACTTCGAATCGTGCTCATGGGAACAAGGGTCAGACTACGTCCGGTACTTCTCACGGCACTCGTCGCTTCACTGGGTTTCCTGCCAATGGCGATCTCGCATGGAAGTGGTGCCGAAGTTCAGAAACCATTGGCAACGGTGGTAATCGGAGGTCTTGTAACAGCAACCGTACTTACCCTTTTTGTGCTGCCAATCTTTTATCTTATATCCGAACGTCAAATGAAAAACAAAAAGAAAAAACTGAAAGGATCAACCCTATTGCTGCTGCTGTTTCTGTCATTTACTTCATTTGGGCAGATAAAACAGGAACTTACACTTGAGCAGTGTTATGAGCGTATTTCAACAGCCAATCTGATGGTAAAGGCTCTTTCTTTAGAATCTGAGAAAGATATTCTGGCAGGTAAGGCGGCGGTTGAGCTACCAAAGACCTCGATTGCTCTCCAATATGGACAGTATAACAGTTATTTCAAAAAGGACAATAACATTTCAGTTTATCAGACTATTCCATTTCCTACTGTTTTTATGGCAGAAAGGGATTTGGGTTCAGCTCGTTCAGCTTATTCTAGTGTACGCACAGAGGCCCAGATTCGCGACCTTAGATTGGAAACTGCCTTGTTGTTCGAACGCATCACTCATCTTAAATATATGTCCCGTTTGCTCGCAGAGCAGGATTCCGTTTTTGCATTGCTTGAGGAACGTTTCAAGATAAAGAAGGATCAGCGCGAGGTAACTCAGTTAGATCTTATGTTGATCCAATCTGACAGGAAGACCATACAGAATAGTCGACACCTCAATGAAAATGAGATTAATGCAGCTGAAAAAAGACTTGAGTCGCTTGTCGGATCGGAGGTTCCTGTAACGATTGCCAGCGGAAATTACCCTCAGATCAAATCATTTCATTCGAAAATCGACAGTTCCGGACTTTATGATCATCCAATGTTGAAGTTGTATTCTGTGCAGTCAGAGATTCTGGCTAAACAACGCGAGGTGATCGTGGCACGAACACTTCCAGAAATTTCTTTGGGTTATTTCAACCAGACGCTAGTCGGTTTTCACAACGTCGATGGAACCGACAAGTATTACGATGCTTCGGGAAGATTTCAGTCGGGTCAGATAGCTCTTGATTTACCATTGTTCTATGGGGGATTTCGAAAAAAAATGCAGATCAACCAACTATCAGTTCAGCAAAATCATCTTGAATATATCTATGCAACCGATGAAATGCAAACGCGACTCGAGGAAGAGTTCACCTTATACAAAGGACTTCTGAATTCAATTGAATTGTACAATCAACAGTTATTGCCGCAAGCAGATGAAATGGATCGGCAGTCGCATATTCTGATGGAATCCGGTCAAATTTCAACAATTGAATACCTTCAAACAAAGCAAAAGGTCCTTCAGATCGAGACAGGTTACCTTGACCTCGTAAAGCAGCTAAATTCAACCACTCATCGACTCGAGTGGGTTATCTCTAAGGAAAAGTAAAAGCATGAAAAATTCAATATTATTGTTGGTCACTGCAATTCTAATTAGTTGCAGCAGAAACGAATCCCAGCCGCAGCAGAAATCAATCGAAAAAGGACTCATAGAGATAGGAATGAATTCTGAGCAAATTCGAAATGCGGGCATAAAAACTGCGTTACCCGAAAAGAAAATGATCGGTCTGACAATCTACGCCAATGGGAAAGTTGAAGTTCCTCCCCAAAACAAGACCATAATTTCGGCCCAGTTTGGAGGTTTTGTCAAATCATTGGATGTACTTGATGGTATGGAAGTAACGAAGGGTCAAATCCTACTTACGCTGGAAAATCCTGAGCTTATTCAATTACAGCAAGAATACCTAGAGGTATTAGTTAACTTAGAGTTCCTGAAATCAGAATACGAGAGACAGCAAACACTGTACGATAAGGAGGCGGGCAGTGCAAAAAATTACCAGCAGTCAAAAGCGCAATTCAAAGCTGCAATGGCGCAAAAGAGTGGATTAAAGGCTAAGCTTGAAATGGCAGGCGTAAGTCTTTCCAAACTAGAATCCGGTGATCTGCAGCATTCTGTTGCGATAAGAGCACCTTTCAACGGAGTTGTTACAAAGTTGAATGTCAGTGTTGGAGCTTACGCAGCATCAACGGATCATCTTTTGGAAATCATTGATATTAGGTATGCACATGCTGAAGTAATTGTTTTTGAAAAGGATGTACCACTTTTGCAGATCGGTCAAAAGGTTAGGCTCAACTTTGCTACAGACAAGAAAGAGGTGGACGCACATATTTTTTTGATTGGAAGGGAGATCGGGAAAGATAGAACCGTAAAAGTCCACTGTCATTTGGAAGAGAATAACAAAAAACTAATACCCGGCTCTTACTTTAAAGCTTCGATTCTTTCGGGTGAAAGCGAGCAACTATGCGTTCCGTCAGAGGCGATAGTTGAAATGAACGGTTCCTCAGTTATCTTCGCTTCGACAGGCACCAGAAAAGGAAAGTATTATTTCAAACCCATCCCTGTTAGGGTGTTGGCCGTTTCAGATAATGTAACTGCTTTCGAGTATGAACGTAAAGAAACGAGTACTTCTGCTTTACTGGTTGTTTCCGGCGCATACGATATTATGTCTGCAGTTTTGGTGAACTCAGAAGAATAGAAAAGAAATGGAAAAGAGCATAAATAGAATTGCAGGACTCGTCTTTTTGACGATCACGATCGCACTTGGTACCAATTCCTGCGAGAAGGAGGGGAAGTGTGGTGAAGAGAATATTAGTCAGGCTGGGCAAGCCAAAAGCCACAATTTTGGCATGAATTGCATGAATTGTCATAAAGACGGGGGAGAAGGTGAAGGTTGTTTTAGAGTTGCTGGAAGTGTAACCAACAGCGCGTTGACTGCACCCTTGACTTCGGGTACTATCAAGTTGTTCACAGGTCCGAATGGTACTGGAACCTTGAAACATACTCTTTCGATTGATCCGAACGGCAACTTTCATACTACTGAGGAAATAGATCCTATCGGTCTTTACGCTGCTGTATCCACTTCGTCGGGAACAAATTACATGTCCACTTCATTGGTTGCTGGTGCTTGTAATTCTTGTCACGGTATTTCAACATCAAAGTTGTATGGCAATTGACAAGAAGGTAACGCTAAGTCAGGTACAGACAGAGGTCGATGCAGCTTGGTTGTATTCACGTCTTGCCGAACATGAAGAGGACGCTCTTGTTGCTGAGGTCTTCCTTAATATGAGCGCAATTGAGAATGAGCATGCCAGGGCATTCATGGTATCGAACGGTCGGCAGAGTTCTGAGCTTCCTGGTCCTTCTTGGAGAGCAAAAACGCTAGACAGGATTGGTCGGATCTTTGGATATGACTATGTGCTCGGAGCCCTTCTAGATACGGAGAAGGGTTTGTCAAAGGTGGTCATCAACCAAAAGAAAAGGCAACACGTGGAGCTTTCGGGAAATGAGGATAGTCATGTTAAGATCCTCCGAAATATAATTGGAAAGGAAGCCGGAATTTCTGGTGCTCAGATGGCCAGATTTGAAAAAAGACACCGGTCTGTTGGCGGTAATGCCATTCGTGCAGCGGTCCTTGGTGGCAATGATGGTCTTGTTTCCAATTTCAGTCTCGTTATGGGTATTGCCGGCGCGTCCGGTGGACAGGAAGGCGTCCTTCTCGCGGGTATTGCTGGTCTATTGGCGGGAGCGCTGTCAATGGCACTGGGAGAATGGATCTCTGTGAAGAGTTCACAGGAGCTGTACGAACATCAGATGAATCTTGAAATGGAGGAGCTCACGACCAATCCAGAAGGAGAACGCAAGGAATTGGTGTTGATTTACATGGCAAAAGGGCTTGACAAAGCACAATCCGAAAAGATCGTTGAGAATTTGATGAGTGACAAGGGCAAAGCGCACGAAATTCTTGTTAGAGAAGAATTGGGTATCAATACAGAAGAACTGAATGGATCTGCAATGGAGGCGGCATTATCTTCCTTCTTCCTCTTTGCAATCGGTGCGATCATTCCGGTTTTACCCTTCTTTTTCGCTACCGGAGTAACAGCGATCGTGCTAAGTACAATATTCAGCGCGTTAGGACTGTTCCTGATTGGTAGTGCCATCACATTGTTTACCGGGAGAAGCGTTTGGTATTCTGGTACAAGACAAGTTATCTTTGGACTTTTAGCAGCGGCTATTACTTTTGGTATTGGAAAGCTGATCGGTGTATCACTAGCAGGTTAAACTTTAAAACAAATAAACATGAACGAAGCACATTTTCATTTACTCGTCAATCATTTTCCGATCCTGATGCCGATCATCGGTGCGCTGATATTAATTGGAGGCATCGTATTCAGATCAGAAGCAGTTAAACGTGCTGCATATTTCACTTTCCTTGTTGGAGCGATCATGACTATACCGACTTACAGCTCGGGAGAAGGTGCTGAGGAGATCGTTGAGCACATGGGCGGAGCCGTGTCGCATGATCTTATTCACGAACACGAGGAAGTGGCAGAATTGTTCGCTGTGTTGAGTTATGCTCTCGGAGCACTTGCGCTGCTCGGATTTTTTGCCAGCTGGAGAAAAATGAAATTCTCCGGCGCACTGACTTGGATCGTTCTGCTGGCTGCAGCCGTTGTTATTTATTTCGGCAGGGTCACGGGATCAACTGGCGGTGAGATTAGTCATCCGGAGATCAGGAAAGGCTTCAAACCGACTGAAGATGCGGAAGAAGAACATGACGAGCAAGAACATTGAATCTAACGCAGGAAATTTCCCGCGTTTGTCATTTATTCGTAATACTGACCTTTGAAGTCTGTTCGTTACCAACCAGATCATAAACTATAATTTCTGCATTACTGTTGCCTTGACTCCCTGGTGGTATTCGGGCGAATAGCAGGTCACGCTTACTTTCATATTCCAAAAGCACCCATTTCCCGTCGATGAACAGGTCATAATCAGCGAGTTCAGTTGTTTCTTCGTGTACAGACCAGGAGATGACACCATTCTTGATGCCATTGTAGTTCAATTTAGGCGGTTCTCTGTCTGTTTTAAGCGTGTAGGTACCCAGATTACGCGGAGAAGCAATGTAATGGCCTTGCGTGTAAAAAACCTCCTTTGCGGAAGTTCCTCCTTTTTCGGTGCACACTTCGAGAAATGCCTGTGGTATACGGTTAGATGGGATACGGATTCGAAGTTCCTTTTGTACCGGAACGTTACATTTTCCCAATCGGATCGGTTTTTCAGCGTTAAAGTCTTTTTTAAGGGGAAAGTATAGTGAGTTAGGAGCAAGCTCGAATGACGCTGCTGTTTCAGAAGCACCACCAACCGATATCTTTTCATTCGGCATAAAATAGACCTCTGAAGAGAAGCCAGTACCACCTGATAGTTGACCGGCAGCAACCTTCAAGGTAAACTTCAGCTCAGATTTATTCTCCGAATAGTCGTTCACTTGTATGGCAATATTTTTTTTGTCTCCGGGTTTGATTTTCAAAATACCATTTTTACCGGGTGAATAGATCCCAAGTGGATTTCCTTCAGCACGGTATAGTCTATGAAAATCATTGCCTTTTTGGAATTCAGCATGGTCCATGTGGCTGTTGATGTAACGCGTATGTTCAAATGGAATTCGGTCGATCTTCATGTTGAATTGCTCCGTATCATCCACATGCAACGCCGCTTCAAATATTCCGCAGGAGTTGTTCAGTGCGTCGAACTGATCATTCGTTTGTACTGAAAAGCCGATCCCTCCGCTTTCGCTGCAGAAATGTGCAGGCACTTCTACCAAACCTCTTTCGACTGTATAACCCTCTGAATCATAATTGTTTACTTTTATCATGAGTTCCTTATCGGGTAAAACAAATCCATTTTCATCCAATCCGTAAACTTTCAAGGATCGAATCGTCGGATCTCGGTGGTCTGAGATGCTGAATCCAAAAAGTAAGGGGTTCAATGCATCACCAGTCTTGGTATCCCTGATCTCAAAATGAAGATGCGGCCCGGAAGATCTTCCTGTATTTCCTGAAAGAGCAATGACTTGGCCTCTCTTCACAGGGAGTTCGTTATCTGAGAAATAGACATCTACTTCTGCATTTCGCTCCCGCTGTTGGATCGCATGAACAAGTGAATCAACTTTTCCTGTGAAACGTGAACAATGTGCATAGACACTTGTATGACCGTCAGGATGCTGCACATAAACGACTTTGCCATAACCATAGGGAGAAATCTTTGCCCGAGCGATAAAGCCATCTTCTATGCTTCGCACTTCCAATCCTTCTCTTCCTTCGGTCGTGAAATCCAAACCCATGTGAAAATGATTGGTCCTGAGTTCACCAAAATTACCGGAAAGAACCAAGGGAATATCCAATGGGGCGAGGTAAGATTGACCGTAAGAATTCATCAGGGTGAAACAGAGGATCAGGACTAAATGAAATTTTGTCATCATTGATCAAATGTAGGACTTCGAAAAAAAAATGGCAAGTGATCTGTAAAATAGTTGTGGATGTTCATTACAATAGTAACTTTGTGAAAAGTCGATTTCCATTTATGACAGAAAAGATCCAGTTGATCATTGATGAGATCAGCCGAAAATCAAAGGCGCTGCATCATCAGCTGGTTGAAGAACGCTTGCAAAACGAGCAGCTCAAGCTGGAAAATGTTAACCTTCGTGAACAGTTACTGAGCTCCAAAAGCCGTATCGAAAGTCAGGCTTCAGAGATCAAAAAACTTTCAGAGGAGATGGAATCGATTAAGACACAGGTTGTCGAAGTACCAGTCGCGAGCCTTACCGTTCGTGATGAAGAGATCGATGAGCTGGTGAAAGAGATCGAATACTGTATCAGTCAGTTAAAGAAATAGAGCATGAGTAAAATGTCCCTTAAAGTTGTGGTTGCGGGCAGGACTTACCCTCTTACGGTTAATCCCGGGGAGGAAGCCAAAGTGACCAAGGCTGCAGAGGATATCAACAGGGCCATTCAGGTTCTGCAGGACAATTATGCTGTAAAGGATATGCAGGATCTGCTTGCAATGACCGCCTTACAATTGGCAACAAGGTCTGGGCAGCAAAATCCCGTTTCTGCGACAAAACCGGCTGATTTCACTGAGGTTGAACAAAGGCTGGAGCGGCTTTCGAACGACTTAGGTGATCTTATCTGATCTGTTTTACTATCTTATCAAAGCTCTGAATGTGCGTTGACAGCTCATTAGTTACACTTTAATTGTTTAAGTATGAGTTGGATTATAGCATTATTGTTAGGTGTTGGTGGAGGTGGAGGAGCAGTTTTTGTCCTGCAGAATGTTGTTTTAAAAGGTCGCCGGCAGCAATTGATCCGCGAGGCAGAGCTGGAAGGCGAAAACATCAAAAAGGACAAGATTCTTCAAGCTAAAGAGAAATTCCTGAAGCTCAAAGAAGAGCACGAATCAGGAATCAAAGACAGGGAGCGTAAAATGCAGTCGAATGAGGATCGCATTCGTTCGAAAGAGAAGTCGCTGAACCAAAAAATGGAAGAAACAGCGCGAAAGGAGCAGCAATTTGAGAAAAATCAGGCTGAACTGGAGGCGAAAGTTCAGGCATTCGAGCTAAAGCATCAAGAGCTTGAAAAGATTCAGGAGAAGCGCGTTGCTGAACTTTCAAAGATCAGTGGAATGTCGGTTGAAGATGCAAAGAACCATCTTATGGAAGCATTGAAAGACGAGGCTCGAACCGCTGCTATGACCCATATCAAGGAGATCATGGAAGAGGCTAAACTCAATGCGAACAAAGAAGCCAAGAAGATCGTGATCCAGTCGATCCAGCGCGTAGCAACAGAGCAAGCCGTAGAAAACGCAGTATCTGTTTTCAATATAGACTCTGATGAAGTGAAAGGAAGGATCATAGGTCGCGAAGGACGTAACATACGTGCGCTGGAAGCGGCCACAGGAGTGGAGATCATCGTTGATGACACGCCCGAGGCGATCATTCTCTCGTGTTTCGATCCGGTAAGAAGAGAGATAGCGAGGCTTTCACTCCATCAGCTCGTTTCGGATGGGCGTATTCACCCGGCACGAATCGAAGAGGTGGTGGCCAAAACACGAAAGCAGCTGGACGAAGAGATCGCAGAAACCGGAAGACGGACCTGTATGGATCTCGGTATCCATGGCTTGCATCCAGAGCTGACTAGGATGGTTGGAAGAATGAAATACCGTTCCTCCTACGGTCAGAACCTGCTTCAGCACTCGAGAGAGGTTGCCAATTTGTGTGCGATCATGGCCGCAGAACTTGGATTAAATGTAAAACTTGCAAAACGGGCAGGATTACTCCACGATATTGGGAAAGTTCCCGATGAAGAGCCTGAATTGCCGCACGCGATCCTGGGGATGAAGCTGGCAGAGAAATACGGTGAAAAACCAGATGTGTGCAATGCCATCGGTGCTCACCACGATGAGGTGGAAATGACTACGCTCATATCTCCGATTGTTCAGGTTTGTGATGCAGTTTCCGGAGCACGTCCGGGTGCGCGTCGAGAGATCGTTGAAGCATACATCAAGCGAATCAAGGAGCTCGAATCACTTGCGCTATCCTACGACGGAGTTTCCAGCGCTTATGCTATTCAGGCGGGAAGAGAATTGCGTGTGTTGGTGGAAAGTGAAAAGGTAACAGATGCAAAGGCGGATGAACTTTCGTTTACGATCTCTCAACGCATTCAAACTGAAATGACCTATCCAGGACAGGTGAAGGTCACGGTTATTCGTGAAAAAAGGTCTGTGAATTACGCGAAATAGCGGAATGGAAGGTCTCAGGGACAAAAACGTGTTGGTTACCGGAGGAGCCGGATTCATTGGCGCTAATCTGGTCTCCGGATTACTTTCTGCAGGATCCAACGTTATTGTCCTCGATAATTTCGAGACCGGGAAGCGTGAAAATCTCTCTGAGTTCTTGTCGAGTGACAGATTTAAACTGATCGAAGGGGACATCACTGATCCTGTTGTTTGTCAGGAAGCTGTTCAGGGAATAGACATGGTCACACACCAAGCGGCCTTAGGCTCTGTACCCCGTTCAATAGCCTATCCGCATCGCACCCACGATGTCAACGGAACAGGTTTTTTGAATATGCTTCATGCTGCCAAAGAGGCAGGGATCAAACGTTTTGTGTACGCCAGCTCTTCGTCGGTCTATGGAGACAGTTTAGTGTCCCCCAAAACCGTTGGTTCAGAAGGCAATCTGTTAAGCCCTTATGCTGTGACAAAGAAGCTGAATGAGCAGTATGCGGCAGTTTATAATCGCTTACATGGGATGCAGACAATTGGATTACGCTATTTCAATGTGTTTGGACCCAAGCAAGACCCACACGGCGTTTATGCAGCAGCCATTCCAAAGTTCATCGATGCCATGCTGAATGGCGGGAAGATCACGATTCATGGGGATGGAAGTCAAACACGCGATTTCACCTATGTTGACAATGCCGTTAAAGCGAATTTGCTGTCATTAAGTACGGACAATAATAATGCGTTCGGAAACGTTTTTAATGTGGCATGTGGTGTTTACTATTCTTTGAACCAGGTTGTGGATGTTATCCGCAATGAATTATCTCAAATGGGAAGATTAAGTGATGATCTGATACTGGAATATGGTCCGGAAAGGCCCGGAGATATAAAGGATTCTCTTGCAGACATTAGTCGAACTACAGAACTGTTGGGATATCAGGAGCCGGTTTACTTCAAAGACGGTATGAAGAAATACTTGCAAAGTAATTTTGCTCAAGAAACTCAGAAATAGTGACCTGGCTCGGTCCCTGATGGTATTGACCACGGGAACGGTTTTCGCTCAAGTTATCGGCTATTTGATCACCCCTGTTCTTACACGTTTGTATACAACGGAAGAAATGGGCGATCTTGGCATGTATGTCCGGATCATCGGATTTTTAACAACAGTTGCCACCCTGCGTTACGAGTTGTCCATTCCATTGCCAAAAAGCGATCGTCATTCATTCATACTCTACAGAGTAGCATTACGCATCTCCTTACTTATGCTCATCGGTTCCCTTATCCTTGGAATACTATTCAGTTTAATGAGTTCATCTGTGGTAGATACTTTAGTATGGGTGCTTATCAGTGTTTTTAGTGCTTTTTTTGTTGTTTTCACCAACATTGGGACCAATTGGGCCATCCGTAAAAAACAATTCAGGACCATTTCACAATCGAAGATCATCAATTCGATCAGCTCCAACGCGCTTAAATGGGTGTTTGGACTGACGGGAATGGGGACTTTCGGATTACTCATTGGATCACTCATTGGATATGGATTATCATGTTTGGTTTTTGTAGCAGAGTTTGTGCAAATAAAAAAGAAGGATCAGAATGAACTTTCGGTGGCTAAAGCAACTGTTTTAACAAGACAATATCGTGAATTCCCATTGGTCAGTCTTCCGCACGCACTGATCGATATGGGCAGAGATCTATTGGTAGCATCCCTGATAGTTTTCTTTTTTTCACGTGATGTATTCGGTTCGTACAGTTTATCTTATTCTATGTTGCGACTACCATTGATCCTGATCGGAACAACTATCGGACAGGTATTCTACAACAGATGTGCAGAAATGATCAACCGTGGAGAACGCATTACCGACTTGCTCAAACGGACCATTTGGGTCCTTTTTGCACTTTCAATACTGCCCTTTGGATTACTTTTCTTTTTCGGTGAGGACTTGTTCTCAGTTGTATTCGGTGAACAATGGGTCACTTCAGGACGCTATTCCGAGATCATGTCCTGCTGGCTCATGCTTAATTTTATCATGTCGCCGGTGAGTCATATACCGCTACTCCTCAACCGTCAAAAAGAGTATTTTTTCATCGGACTCACTAGTTCGATACTTCAGCTGACGGGATTTGGATTGATCCCCTTTCTTTATGGAGATACATATGATTTCGAAAACATATTGATATTTGTTTCGGTAGCCATGGTGCTTCTTCATTTGGTCATTATTCCACTGTCCCTTTATTACAGTAGATTTAGCACGGTAATAAGACGTTAAAAACAAGTATATTTATCAAAGCTTGCACCTGCCATGCTTGCAAGAAGTCGCTAAATGATCCGAGAATTCACTCAAAAGCTGACAAAGATCGAATTCGTAAAAAATTCGTTCACACTGATCACAGGAACTGTAGTCGCTCAGCTATTCCCGATCCTTCTCCAGCCTTTTCTGAGGAGACTTTATGAGCCTTCTGACTTTGGAATACTTGCACTGTATGCAACGCTGCTCAGTGTATTCTACTCGATAGCCTCTCTAAAGTATGACAGTACAGTGATGCTTCCAAAAAAAGATGAAGATGCTGCAAATCTGGTTATTGGGAGTATGCTCATATCGTTATGCTTTTCATTCTGTTTGTTTCTTGTGTTTCTCTTGTTCTCGGATACAATACTTTCCTTGCTGGCTTTTCCCGAAAGCATGGGACGATGGCTACTCCTTTTGCCCTTGTCTGTTTTTCTTTTCTCAAGCGCACAAACATTGAACTATTGGCTGATCCGAAAAAAGAAGTTCCGTTCCTCTTCGCTCAATAAGGTGTACAGGCGAGTTGCCGAAGGTGGTGCTCAGGTTGGTTTTGGCTTCAACCTTAAGGTCTCAGGATTGATACTCGGTAATATCATTGGTGACTTGACGAATTTCTTGGCGAGCTATTATCAGGCAACAAAGAGTGGATTTCATCCTGGTCGTATGAAAAAAGTAAAGATCATTGCCCTACTCAGAAGATATTCTAGTTTCCCGAAATACAATGCACTACCTGCTTTATTGGATACAGTCAGTTTATCCATCCCAATACTTTTGTTGAATAGATTTTATGGAGACGAGGTTACCGGCAACTTCGATTTATCGCGGATGTTCATGGCTTTGCCATTGGCATTGATCTCGGTTTCTATCTCACAGGTTTTATTTCAGGATA
>Ga0315902_10003593_pt1 | contig 23052 bp, 13 predicted proteins | sample LakEriMetagenome_9_FD_203523 | JGI IMG/M metagenome (GOLD analysis project Ga0315902, IMG submission 203523) | Freshwater fungal communities from buoy surface, Lake Erie, Ohio, United States - Buoy 12 MA117 | ecosystem: Environmental > Aquatic > Freshwater > Lake > Lake biofilm | place: USA... | reverse complement strand
GTCCCTCTATCGGGATCCCTCGGGTCCCAACCCCACGTTTGGGGCATGGGATCCATCCAGCCAGGCGACGGTGTAGACCGCAAAGGTCCGTACCCAGCTCAGCGAGCCCATCAGGAGGACGAGCGCCACGAGAGGGAATGGATAGATGACCTGTCCCTCTATCGTGGGGTGCTCCCACGAAGTGGGCCGGACAGAGGACCTGTCCCTCTCCTCTCTCCTTCCCGTCCCTCTCCTGTGCGTTCGCCGCCCTCTTGGGTCTGTCGGCTCCCTCAACCTTCCCGGCGCAGGATCTCCAGCGGGGGTTGGTCGGCGATGCCGCGGCTGGTCAGGATTCCGACCACGGCGGTCAGCACCGGCACCACCACCACGGTGATTCCCAGGGGTAGGAGGGACACCGAGAAGGGTGCCTTGAACGCGAAGCGCGCCAGTGCCCAGCTCCCCAAGACCGCGAGCCCCGAAGCCATCCCTGCCGACAACAGCCCCAGCGCGGCATATTCGGCGAGGAGGATCTGGTGGATCTGGCCCCGGCTCGCCCCGAGGGTCCGGAGCAGGATGCTTTCCTGCACCCGTTGCCACCGGCCGTTGAGGATCGATCCGGCCAGGACCAGGAGACCCGTGAGGACCGTGAAGAAGGCCATGAACCGTAGGACGAATCCGATCCGGGTCAGGACGTCGTCGAGGGTCTGCAGGACCAGGGTCAGGTCGATCGCGCTCACGTTCGGGTATGTAGCAACGAGACGCCGCTGCAGGGCCGCGGACTGGGCGGCGTCCTGGACCCTGCTGGCCATCACGACCATCGCGGGGGCGGCCTCGAGCGCGCCTTCAGGGAAGACCACGAAGAAGTTGGGCCGCACCTGTCGCCAGTTCACCTCCCGAAGGCTCGAGACCCAGGTGGAGAGGGGCACGCCCTGGACATCCCAGACGATCTCGTCCCCGACCCCGATCCGGAGATCCCGGGCGATGCCGGCCTCCACCGAGATCGGGATCCGCGGCTCCCCGTCGGGCCCCTGTCGCAGCGCGCCCGGGTTGGTGGTCGACCCGTGGAAGACCCCGGAGACGACGCGTTCGGACTCGTTGGTCCGGGATCGCCAGGTGGAGCGGTACTCGCGCTTCAGGGTCCAGTCGGGGATCGCGAGCTCCTTGCGGCGGATCAGGTCGCCGACGGGGACCCCTTTGAGGAATTGGAGGCGCATCGTGACGATCGGTGCCTCCTCGAGGAGGGGCAGCTTCTCCTCGGCGAGGAGCCGTGCGACGCCGTCGCGTTGGTCGGGCTGGATGTCGAAGAGCACGGTGTTGGGCTGGCTGGATCCTCGGTCCGGGAACAGCTGCTCGAGGAGGATGTTCCGGGTGAGATGGAGCGTGAGGATCAGAAATGTCCCGAGTCCGATCGCCACGAGGAGGAGGGTCGTCCGGTTGTGGGGTCGATGCAGGCTGGCGAGGCCCTGGCGCCAGACGAACGGGAGGCGGCCCATCGGGAGTCGACGGGAGAGGTGGACCGTGAGGTGGCCGCCACCCCAGAGCAGCAGGAAGGCCCCGACGAGTCCGCCGGTGTAGCCAAGGCCCTCCTGCCACCGGGAGGTCTGCGAGACCGCGAACCCGGCGACGCCGACCAGAAGGAGTGCAAGCACCAGTCCGACGATGGGATCCCGTCCCCGCACCGGCTCGTAGGCCGAGCGGATCGCGGCGAGGGGCGAGACGTGCCGGATCGGCACCAGCGGCAGGAGGGTGAACCCGGTGCAGAGGGTGAACCCCGCCACGGCGGCGACGAGTGCTCCGACACCATCGAAGCGGTGTTCGAACGCGAAGGGGAGGAATCCCTGCACGAGTCCAGGTAGCTCCCGCGACACCGCGGCGCCAAGGCCGATGCCGACCGCAGTCCCGGCGGCCCCGAGGGCGAGTCCCTGCGCCAGGTAGATCGCCACGGTGGTGCCGACCGGGGCCCCGAGACACCGGAGCACGGCGACGTTCGGGAGCTTCTGGCGCAGGTGGACCTGCAGGGCGCTCGCGATGCCGATCGCGCCGAGGATGAGGGCGATCAGCGCGACCAGGTTCAGGAACCCCTGAAGGTTCTCCAGGGCGCGGCCGAGATCCCGTTGCCGTTCCCGGACGGTCTCGTCCTGGAGCTTCAGCCGCTCCAAACGGGGTTTCTCCCGGTCGACCCACGCCTCGGCACTCGTGTTGGCATCCAGTCGGAAGAACACCCGATACCGTGCGAGGCTGCCGGGCTTGAGGAGCCCGGTCTTCGGGAGATCGGAGGCATCGAGGTAGACCCGTGGGGCCAGGGTGGCGAAGACGATCGAGTCGCCCGGCACCCTCCGGAGGGTGCCGAGGATCCGGAACCGGCCGTTCCCGAGGGACACGGTATCACCCCGATGGAGCTGGAACTGCTGGAGGAGCGATTCCTCGACGAGCACCCCGCCGCCTGCGCGCAGGTCCGCTGCCGCCCCGGGGGGGGCGGTCTCGAGGGTCCCGTAGAAGGGGAAGTTCCCGGTCAACGCCCGGGCGTTCACCAGCCGGGTCGTGCCGTTGGTCAGCACGATCATTGTCGAGAAGCTCGTCTCCCGGGCGGCCTCGCCCCCGATCTCCCGGATCAGGGCCTCGACCTCGGTGTTGAGGGGTTGTCGGGAGGACAGGACCAGGTCGGCCCCGAGGAGGGCCTTGGATTGATCGCGGACGGCGGACTGGAGGTTGCGGCCGAGGGAGCCGATGGCGACCAGCGCGGCGATCCCGAGCGAGATGCTGGAGGAGAAGAGCAGCAGCCTCCGTCGCGAGGCACGGGAATCCCGCCAGGCCATCCGCCAGGTCCAGGACGAAAGGAGCGCCGTGAGAAACTGCACGTGGTCAGGATATCCGCGGAATCCGAAGGATGCATCCCCACGACCGCAAAAACACGGGCCGGCCTGCCAGGACGGTAGGGTGGCATCCAGGTTTGCCGCGTTCGGGCTGCCGACAGGCTTGTCCGGTGAAGGGGTCGGAGGGCAGGATCGCGTCATGTCGTCCCCGTTCCGTCTGATGACTCCCGTCGTCCTGGGTCTCTGCCTCGCCGCCACTGTTGGGCTTGCCCAGGCCCCGGATGATCCGCGCCTCGCGACGCTGCGGAAGCTGATCCAGGACCCGTCGCCCAAGGTGCGTCTCGAGGCCCTCCGCGCGGTGGCCAAGATCCCGTCCGCCGAATCCGCGGCGCTGGCGCTGTCGGCGCTCGATCGTCCGATGGATCCGGCGCTCGACTACGCTCTCTGGCACACGATCAACGACCTCTCCGAGCCCTGGATCGCGGCCCTGCAGTCGGGCGCCTGGAAACCCGAGGGTCATGAGAAGCAGCTGGAGTATGCCCTGAAGGCGATCCGGCCCGAGCAGGCCAGTCGGGTGCTGGGTCAGCTGCTCGCCACGAAGCCGCTCGCCCGGGATGGCCAGGGTCCGTGGATCGAGCTCATCGGCGCCGCGGGATCCCCGAGGGAGCTGCGACAGGTCCTTGACCAGGTGCTGTCGCGTGGATTCGACCCCGCCGCCTCGGCACGCGCCCTCACCGCCCTCGGCGAGGCCGCCCGGTTGCGCAAGGTGCAGCCCCAGGGCGATCTCTCCCCGGTCACCAGCCTCTTTGCTGCCAACAGCGAACCCGTCCAGGTGGCTGCGCTCCGTCTGGCCGGCCTCTGGAAGCAGGCTGCATTCGTGCCACCGGTCACGACGGTGCTGTCGGGATCGAATGTCCGTCCCGCAGTCCGCGATGCCGCCCTGGAGACGCTGCGTCAGATCGGCGGTCCCGAGTCGCTGAAGGCCCTGCAGGGCCTTGTGAAATCCTCGGACCCCTCGATGCGGCGCGCGGCGGTGGCCTCCCTTGCCCAGCTGGATCTCAACGCCGCCCTGCCTGCCGTTGTGGCCCTGGCCCAGGAACCCTCCGACGAGGCCGAGGCGCTCGCGTTCTGGAGATCCGTCCTGGGCGTGAAGGGCGCCGGCAAACGCATCGCCGAGGGACTCCCGAAGTCGGGCGTTCCCCAGACGGTCGCCCGGGCCGGGATGCGGGCCGCCCGGGAAGGCGGCCGCAATGATCTCGACCTCGTACTGGCCCTCGCCCAGGGATCCGGACTGGCCGGCGATGCCGGCGGGTCGGCCGGGACCGAGGTGATCCGGGATCTCGCGGCCCGCGCCACCGCCAAGGGGGATCCCCAGCGGGGTGAACTGCTCTACCGGCGCAAGGATCTCGCCTGCATGTCCTGCCACGCCATCGGAGGCGTCGGGGCGAAGGTCGGGCCCGACATGACCTCGATCGGCGCCAGTGCCCCCGTCGACTACCTGGTCGAGTCGGTCCTGCTCCCCAATGCCAAGATCAAGGAGGGCTACCACAGCGTGGTGGTCACGACGAAGGACGGCACGGAATACATCGGGACCCTGGCCCGCGAGACCCCCCAGGAAGTGGTGCTCCGTCTGGCCTCGGGCGCCGAGCAGTCGGTCGCCAAGGCCGACATCGACAAGCGCGAGCAGGGGACGCTGTCGATCATGCCGGGGGGGCTCCTGGATCCGCTCAATGAGCAGGAGCAGCTCGATCTCTTCGCCTTCCTGAGCCGTCTGGGCAAGCCGGGTGACTTCGATGCCGCCCAGGGTGGCGTGGCCCGGTTGTGGCGCGTCGGGCAGACCGTCCACACCGATGCGCAGGCGGGACAGGATCTCTGGCCGATGACCGCGCCCTGGGGCGATCGCCGCTGGGGGCTGGCTCCTGCCCTGGTCAAGGGCGTGCTGACCCGCAGCCTGATCGACGAGATCACGAAGGCCAGCCCGTGGACGGCCCGGCTCGGGGTCTATGCCGGGACCGAGCTGGTGACCTCCAAGGAGGGCCCGGTCCACTTCACCCTGAAGGCCGGTCCCGGATCCGAACTCTGGGTCGATGGCCGCAAGGTGGGTGGGAACGGGGCGAGCACCGCCTCGCTCAAGGCCGGAACCCATCGCATCCTCGTCCGCATGGATCCCAAGCAGGTGCCCGACGAGCTGCGCCTGGAATCCCCGGATGGCTCGTTCGTCCTGAACTGATCCCCCGGCAGTCCGATCCTGAACCCACCCCGAGGTGGAACCCTGGGAAACCGGATGGGCCATGGAGTCTCACCGGGATCCACACCCGGGCAGTCCCGCTCAAAAAGCTCTCAATAGAACAGACGCCCCCGGCGTCCGACACCCCGGATGACCTTGGTTCTCCCACGTTCTGGATGGCTCCTCCTGGCTCTCGGCCTCGTCGTCGGAGCCATGGGTTGGGAGCGTATCGACGCCGCACAGAAGCCGCGTCGCGGGGATCTGAAGCGGTCGCTCGATCCGGAGGTGGAGTTCCAGGAACAACTGCTGCCTGTCCTGCAGCAGCGTTGCTGGGATTGTCACGGGGATGGTGCCAAGAAGGGCGACGTCAACTTCGACTCCCAGACCAACCTCACCGCCGTCCTGAACGATCGGAAGCTCTGGGAACGGGTGCTCCACACCGTGGGCACGGGGGAGATGCCCCCGAGGAAGAAGGAGCCCCTGACCTTGGAGCAGAAGGAGCGGCTCACCGGATGGATCGACCGCACCCTCTTCCCGGTGGATCCCCACAATCCCGACCCCGGCCGCGTCACGCTGCGACGTCTCAACCGGTCCGAATACAACAACACGATCCGCGACCTCGTGGGGGTCGCCTTCGAACCCGGGGAGGACTTCCCGGAGGACGATGTCGGGTATGGGTTCGACAACATCGGCGACGTCCTGACCCTGCCGCCCCTGCTTCTGGAGCGGTATCTCGAGGCGGCTGAGGCGGTCCTCGAGGAGGCGATCGTGGATGGCCCCCGCACGAACCGCATCCGGATCGTGAAGGCGTCCCAGTTCCGGGGCGGCAACGATGGCGGGGTGATGCGCGGACTGGCCGCGAATGGGGATCTCACGGCCGAGCTCCAGGTCCCGGTCCCGGGCACCTACCGGCTGTCGGTGACCGCCCACGGGGATCAGGCCGGTGCCGATGATGTCCAGATGGGGGTGCGGGTGGATGACCAGGAGCGGAAGACCTTCGAGGTCAAGGCACGTTCCCGGGAGCCGGGGACCTATGAATCCGAGGTGACCTTGGATCGGGCGGGACTCCACCGGCTGACGGTGTCGTTCCTCAACGACCTCTATGAGGAGAAGTGGGTCGAGAAGCCGAGGGAGGGGAAGCCGCCCCTGAAGGAGAAGCAGATCAAGGACCGCAACTTCTGGCTCCACTCCGCATCGCTCACAGGCCCGTTGAATGCCGACGCGCCGCTCCCGGAGACCCACCAGCGGCTGTTCGCCCTCCGGAAGCCCGGTATGTCGGATCCCACCGCGGCCCGTCGGGTGATCGCGGACTTCGCTCGGCGCGCGTGGCGGCGTCCTGTGACCCGGGACGACGTCCATCGGCTGATGGCGCTCTACGAGTCGTCCCGCAAGGAGGGCGATGGGTTCGAGACCGCAGTCCGGCAGGCGATGACCGCTGTCCTCGTGTCCCCTCACTTCCTGTTCCGTGGCGAACTGCAGCCCGATCCCAACAATCCGAAGGCGGTCCATCCGGTCGACGAGTTCGCCCTGGCCTCGCGGCTCTCGTATTTCCTGTGGAGTTCCATGCCGGACGAGGAGCTCTTCACACTCGCCGCCAGGAAGCGTCTCCGGAAGAACCTGACCGCACAGGTCCAGCGGATGCTGAAGGACCCGAAGGCGCAGGCCCTGACCCAGAACTTCGCCGGCCAGTGGCTCCAGCTCCGGACCCTGGCGATCCTGCAGCCGGACCGCGGGAAGTTCCCCGGGTTCTCCGAGGATCTCCGACGCGATCTCCGGGAGGAGACGGAGCGGTTCTTCGACGCGATCGTCCGTGAGGACCGGCCCGTGATGGAGTTCCTGCTGGGCGACTACACCTTCGTCAACGGCCGTCTGGCCAAGCACTACGGGATTCCTGGGGTGGAGGGCGACGCGTTTGTCCGGGTCTCCCTCGCAGGCACGCCGCGTCAGGGCGTCCTCACGCACGGCAGCATCCTGACGCTGACCTCGAACCCCAACCGCACCTCTCCGGTAAAGCGGGGCAAATGGGTGCTGGAGAACCTCCTCTCGACCCCGCCGCCGCCGCCGCCGCCGAATGTCCCCGAGTTGGAGGCAGGTGAGAAGATCACCGGAACCCTGCGTCAGCGGATGGAGAAGCACCGCGACAACGCCATGTGTGCCAGCTGCCATGCCCGCATGGACCCTATCGGCTTCGCCTTCGAGCACTTCGATGGCATCGGGGGGTACCGGGATCGTGACGGCGATCAGCCCCTGGAGACGGCGGGCGAACTGAACTCGGGTGAGCGGTTCCAGGATCACCGGGAACTCAACCGGATCTTCGCCACCGCCAAGAAGGACGATTTCCTGAGGTGCCTCTCCGAGAAGATGCTGACCTACGCCCTGGGTCGGGGACTCGAATACTATGACCGTCCGGCGGTCCGGAGGATCGTCGAGCGCCTCGAGCAGGGGGACGGGCGGTTCTCCGATCTCGTGCTGGGCGTGGTCGAGTCCGTGCCGTTCCAGCAGCGCCGTGGTGAAGGGGATCGGCGGTAGTTGGGGCGGAGAAGTCGAGAGTTGAGCGTCGGTTGAGATCGCACGCGGTGGGTGAGCAGTGCCCTGCGAGACGGGCGCTGTGTCGGGAGGGGAACGGCACGCGGAGACGCCGAGACGCGGAGGAAGATTGAGGCAACTGAAGACGGGGAGGGGACTCCCGCAGAGGCGGCGTGGCGCAGAGAAGAAACGACGGGAGCGCGAGGGATCGAAAACCAAGAAATGGTGGGTGAGCAGTGCCCTGCGAAAACCGCGCAGGGACTCTCAACACTCGACACTCAACTTTCCTCAGGTCCCCGACTTCCCCCCGAGGGTGGAGACCGGTAGGGCGGGTTCCCAGGAAGCCTGCCCAGTCGTTCTCTACCCGAGCCTCCGCATCTCAGCAGAGGGCCCTTCTTCCGCCTTCGGATGCGCGCTGCGCCGGATCTCTTGCACACCCCACCTCTCCACCCGGCCCCTTGCTCTTTCAGCGCTTCAGGTCGTCGAAATAGTCCCGGACCGCATTGCGGTAGGCCTTCGGGATCGCCTCCTGGGTGAGTGCCGACTGCGCCTCGGACTGGGCGGCCTCGACGGCCTCGGAATAGCCGACCCGACTTTCCCCCCGGAGGTTCAAGCCCTTGATCGTGATGCTCGGCATGGCCTTGCCCGGTTGGAACTGGCCCCGCGGACGGGTGGGGGTGAGCGACTCGGGCAGCGTCGTTTCCCGATCCGAACGTCCACGGGCGGTCTTGTCAGCGCGGTCTTGACCGGAGTTGTCCCACGATTCGGCGATCTCGTCGGGCAGCCGCCACGGGTCGTCCTCCGCCCAGTCCCCGAATCCCCCGCGGCCACGTCCCCGACTGCGTCCCCCGGAACCGCTGCCACCCCCCTCGGCCGAGGCGCCTGAGAGACCCTGTCGGGCCTGGCTGAGGGCCGCCATTCCTGACCGCAGGGCCTGGAGATCCTGCAGATCGGCCTTCAGCGCCTCCAGTTCCTTCCGGGCGTCCGACAGCGACTTCCCCGCCTCTGCGAGGTTCCTGCCGTTCGACTGCTCGAGGGCCCGCTGCAGGTGCTGCGCCACGGCCCCATACCCGTCCGCAGAGGGGACCGCCTTCTCCAGCTCGTCCGCCCACGCCGGGCGTCCCGATCCTCCCGGGCTGGCCGCCTGCAGGCTCCTCGAGAGGCGCTCCAGCGACTCGATGGCCGCGTCGACCTGTCCGCGTTCCAACTGTTGCGCCAGATCTCTGCCAGTGCGGTCGGCCGCGGATCCCTCCCGGCGTCGGGCCAGTTCGGAGAGTTGTTCGAGGTCGCGCGAGGCGGTCTCGAGGTCCTTCAGGAACTGGTCCACCCGCAGGTTCCGGAGTTCCTCGAGGGCCTTCCCGAGGGTCGGGAGATCCAGGCCCAGGTCCTGGGCCGTGCGCAGGAGCTGTTCGGTGGTGCTGGCGAGACTCCGTTGCGGGTCCGCCCCGACTCCCGACTTCATCCCGTCGGCCGCCTTCTGGGCCGCCTTCTGGAGCGAGTCGAGCTGCTGCTGGAGGGATTCGGCCTCCTGGGCTGCTCGGTCCTGGTTCGATTCCTGGACGCCTGGACGGGGCCCCTCGGTTCCGCTGCTCCTTCCCCGGGCGGCCTTCTCGAGGCGCCGGAGCGTGGGATTGCGGGCGAGGTCGAGTCCCTGTTCCCGGAGCGTGTCCGACGCCCGGGACACCTCCTTCAGGGCGTCACTCCGTGTCAGGGACGCCTGTTGGAGCCGGTCCCCGAGGGCCTCCAGCTGACCGAGTTCCTGGCGGATCGGATCCGACAGTCTCCTCTGTTCCTCGAGTGTTCTCCGAGTGAGCTGGCTGAGTTGTCTTCCGGTGGACCGCACCGTCTCGGCCTCCTCCTGGGCCTGGAGTCGCGAAGGGGACCGGTACTCCGGGACGAGGAGCATGGCGCCGAGGGTCAGGGCGAGGGCGGCGGTCCATCGCGCGACATGGGGAAGGCGGAGCGGGATCAGGTGGCGGGGTTCCACGTCGCGACAGCGGGCTGCCGCATCGCCGATCACGAGGTGCTGCCAGTCTCCCCCGGGGTTGCCGGGAGCGATCTCGAGCGCGGTGGCCAGGCGTTCCTGGAGACCGAGTCGGGCGTCCAGCCATCGCGCCGCCACGGCGGGGGCGACGGGGCGGAATCCCCCCAGCACGAATCCACAGCCGGCTCCCAACCCGGGCAATGCCGCGCCCAGGAACAGGAGTTCCCGGGGCAGGGGAAGCACCTTGTGGGTTCCGACCACCGCGAGCAGGGCCCCGAAGCCCCAGGACGCCCCGGTCCAGGCCGTCTCCCAGCCCCTCCGGACACGCAGTCGACGGGCGGTTTCCCGGACCCGTTGCACCACCGTATCCCTGGGGTCGCTCATCGGGTGGGGGCGACCGGGCCTACTGGCGCTCGTACTCGCCCTTGCCGACACGCTTCAGGACGGTGAACCCGGCCTTCTTGGCATCGGAGTGGGATACGGGCTTGGTGATGGACGGAGTGTTGAAGGCGGAGATGAGCTTCCGGATGGGACGTTTGCAGGCGGGGCAACCGGTCAGTTCCGGGGCACTGAGGGGACGTCGGAGCGTGAAGCGTCCACCACAGGCGGCGCAGTTGCCCTCGCAGAGCTCGTACTCATACAGCGGCATGGGAGGAGCCTAGCGGGTTCGACTCGGTTGGAAACCCCGAAGCGGTTCCCAATGCAGTCTCGGCAGAAGGGGCTTGGCGGATCATCGATCGGATCCCCATGTTGGTGGGACGGTTGTCGGGTCCCCAATGGAGCCCGGACCGTGTGGTGTCCTCCATGTCCGCCCCCCTCGAACTCCGGATCCGGAACCAACCCGAGGATCTTTCCCCGGCGATGGAGACGATCTCGCGCTGGCTCGGGTCCCGGGGTGCCTTCGCGGGGTCGGAGTATCTGGCACTCCTGGCCGTGGAGGAACTGGTCACCAACTGCATCAAGTACGCCTACGACGACGCCCATGAGCACTGGATCCGAATCACCATCGATCTCTCCGAGGTCGAGATGGCGGTGACGATCGAGGACGACGGCCATCCGTTCGATCCCAGGTCGCTGCCGGAGCCGGACACCCGTCTGCCGCTGGAGGATCGTCCCATCGGTGGGCTGGGCATCCATCTCCTCCGCAATCTGTTCGACACGCTGGATTATTCCCGGGTGGAGGGACACAATCGGGTGGTCCTCCGGAAACGGGTACCGCCGGAGCCGTCCACCTGAGGCTGTTCCTCCTCCACACATCCCATTCCTCTCCCACGCATGAGCCAACTCCAGGTCAACGTCCACCACCAGGCTGCCGCCGGTGGGGATCAGGCCACCATCAAACTCTCGGGATCGCTCGACAGCACCACTGTCCATCTCCTGGAGTCCCGGCTCACGCCGGTCCTCGCGTCGCATCCGTCGCACGTGGTCTTCGACCTGGAGGGGCTGAACCTCCTCACCAGTGCGGGCATCCGGCTCTTCCTGCTGACCAGCAAGCAGCAGAAGCAGCACGGGGGGCAGGCCACCTTCGTGCATCTGCAGCCGCAGATCCGGGAGGTGTTCCAGATCATCGGTTCCGTCCCGGGAATGAAGATCTTCTCCAACACGGCGGAGCTCGACGCCTACCTGATTGCGCGCCAGAAGGCCCACGGATCTGGCGAGTAGGCCGGTCGTGTCTCCCGACAGCCCATGATTGAAACCCTCCGTCGTCTCTCCCTCGGGATCGTTCTGATCGCCCTCTCGGGTGCGGTGCTGCTCTACACGGACCGGGGCTCTCGGCGGTCGGCGCGCGGGAGCCGCTCGGCGAACCAACCCATCCGGGTCGCCCTCGTCCAACACGCCTCGCTCGTGGTGCTGGAGGACGGTGCGGACGGGGTGATTGAGGCCCTGGCGGCCCGGGGGTATCAGGATGGGGGGCGGATCCGGCTGAAGCGGTTCAATGCCGAGGGGGACCTCGGAACGGCCAACACGATCGCCCGGGAGGTGACCGGTGGGAGCTATGATCTCGTCATCTCCGTGAGCACGCCGTCGCTGCAGACGGTGGCCAACGCGAACCGGTCGGGAAGCCGGACGCCCCATGTTTTCGGCCTGGTGACAGACCCCTATGGCACGGGAGTCGGCATCAGTGCGACCAACCATCTGCAGCACCCGCCCTACCTGACCGGATACGGCAGCATGCAGCCGGTGGAGGATACGCTCCGCATCGCCAAGGCGATGCGGCCGGATCTCCGGCGGCTGGGACTGGTCTGGAACGCCGCGGAGGCGAATTCGCTCGCCCAGACGATCATTGGGCGACGGGTCTGCAAGGATCTCGGCATCGAGCTCGTCGAGGCCAACGCGGACAGCAGCACCGCCGCCGTCGAGGCTGCGGCCTCGCTGCTCGCCCGGGGCATCGAGGCCCTCTGGTTGAGCGGGGACATCACGGTGTCGACCGCCTCGGAGGCGCTGGTGATGACCGCCCGGCGTGCCGGCATCCCGGCCTTCACATGCCTGCCTCCCAACGTGCAGCTCGGTGCGATGTTCGACCTCGGCGCCAACTACCGTGAGGTGGGACGTTCCGTGGGGCAGCTGGCGGCCGACGTCCTGGATGGCCGCAGTCCGGCGACCATCCCGGTCGAGAACTTCGTGCCCGAGACGTTCCTCGTGAACGAGACGGTCTTGCCGTCGCTCAAGGAACGGTGGTCGTTCCCGCCCGACATCCGGGCCAAGGCCACCGGATGGATCACCGCCACGGCCACCAATCTCCCAGCCCCCCGGACGATGAAGCGCGCCACTCCCCGGGAGGTCTCGCCGAAGGCGGTCCCGGGGCGCCAGTATCGGATCGGACTCGCCTACTTCGCCCCGGAGGCCGGGGCGGAACTCTGCATGAAGGGACTGTTCGACGGGCTCAAGGCCCTCGGCTACGAGGAGGGTCGGAACCTCACCGTCCAGCGGACCCATGCCCAGGGGGAGATCGCCAACATCCCCGCCATCCTCCAGACGCTGGATTCGGCCGAGGTGGACCTGATCATCCCGATGACCACGCCGGTCATCTCCGGGGCCTGTGCGATGGTGAAGCACAAGCCGGTGGTGCTGACCTACTGCTTCGATCCCCTGGCCGCCGGGGCGGGGACCTCATTCACCAATCATCTGCCGTTCATGACGGGGGTCGGCTCGTTCCCGCCCGTCCCTGAGATGGTCGACGCCATCCGCCGGACGCTCCCTGGAGCGTCGTCGGTCGGCACCCTGTACAACGCCTCCGAGGCCAATTCGACGAAGGTCGTGAACGTCGCCCGCGGACTCTTCAAGGCGAAGGGCATCGAGCTGTCGGAGGTGACCGTGGGCACCTCGGCGGATGTCTTCCAGGCTGCAGAGGCGTTGGTGTCCCGCGGGGTGAGGGCATTCTACATCCCGGGCGACAACACGGTCCTGCAGGGATTCGAGGCGGTGGTGCAGGTGGCCAAGGAAGCCCGGTTGCCCGTATTCGTCGACGATCCCGACACGGCGAAGCGGGGCGCCACCGCTTGCGTCGGGCTCGGCTTCTACGCCCCCGGCTTTTCCGCTGCCACCCCGGTCGGCCGGGTCCTCAACGGGGACCCCCCCTCGGGGATCCCCCTGGTGAACGTCTCCGACCCCGTCGTCTGGCTGGACGTCCCGAAGGCCGGGACGTTGGGCATCCAGTTCCCGGAGGACCTCCTCAAGGCCTACGACGAGTTCGAGGCGAAGACCCGTTCCGCCCCGGCCCCCACCAACGCCGTGCCCGCGACCCGCTCCAACTGACCCATGGAAATCACCACCCAATCCCAGAGCGATGGCCATGAACTGAGGTTGAATGGTCGCCTCGACGCCAACTGGGCCGATCTCGTGGACCAGACGATCGAGGCCGCGATCCGCTCCGGACACCACCAGGTGACCCTCGAGTTCTCTCAGGTGAGCTACGTCAGCTCGGCCGGGATCCGGGTCCTCCTCAAGCACTACAAGCAGCTCAAGGCGGCCAAGGGGCACCTCCGGGTGGTGCGTCCGACCGACTCCGTCTTCTCCGTGCTGAAGCTCTCCGGGATCGCCTCGATGCTCGTGCAGGGACTCCAGAACGCCGTGGCCCCGGTGGTCGCAGCGGTCGCGGCAGCCGCTCCCGCTTCCGTGGTGGAACCCGTCGTGAAGCGCTGGTCGCGCGAGGGGGTCGAGTTCGAGGCCCATGAACTCGGTCCGATCCGTCCTCTCGACGCGACGCTGATCGGGAATCCCGCTGGCCTGTCCCAGGGGACGCTCCGGACGTCGGACATCCGGCCGATCCGTTGTGGCGCCGACACCCTGATGGTGGGCCTCGGTGGTTTTGGCAACGGGCCCGGGGATGTCGTGGGCCGCCTCGGGGAATCGCTCGCGGCAGCGGGCACCGTGATCTCCCTGCCCACGGATGGCAGCAGCGTGCCGGACTATCAGGTGTCCGAGGCCCAGCTGGTCCCGGAGATCCAGCTGCAGTACGGCATCGGCATCCGCGGCACCCCATCCCGGCTCTTCCGCTTCGAGGCGGGACGGTCAGGTCGTGGCGTGGTCGGCCTCTCGCAGGTGGTCGAGGCCATCCTCGACTCCACCGGGTGGTCGGCGGCCGGTTTCGCCTTCCTCGCCGAGAGCGCCTGTGTCATCGGCGCCTCGCTCCAGCGGTCGCCGGCGGCGGACCAGGACCCCTTAGCGTTCCCGGGAATCCGCGACTGGATCAGCTTCACGACCGAGCGCAGCGACGAGCGGCACGGGCTGCTGATCGTCGGCATGGCTGTCCGGAACCCCAGGACCGAGGGGGCCGCGTGGTTCCGGCCGATCGGGTCGGGCACCACCGCCCAGGGACACTTCCACGCCGCCGTCTTCCCCTATCGTCCGCTCCCCAAGGGACGGCTGGAGCTCGTCGACACGGTCCAGGGCTGGGTCTCGAACGCCGCCGCCCAGACGGTCCTGCATCTCGTCGCCGACGAACGTCCGTTCGAGGGGGTGGGGCAGACGGACCTGATGCGTGGGGCCTGCTGGGCGGGTCCCATCGAGGGGTCGGGTGAGATCCAACGGAATTCCTGAACACACGCCATGAGCCTCCTGATCGGCGCCTCCACCATCGGCCTCATCCTCGCCCTCCTGGCGCTGGGGGTGTACCTGAGCTTCCGGATCTTCAACTTCCCGGACATCACGGTCGACGGCTCGCTCACCTTCGGGGCCGCCGTGACGGCGATCCTGCTGGTGCGGCACGTCCACCCCATGCTGGCCACCCTCGCCGGCTTCGGTGCCGGCTTCGTGGCTGGCGCCCTCACGGGGATCCTGCACACGAAGTTCAAGATCCACGGCCTCCTGAGCGGCATCCTGGTGATGACCGCCCTCTACTCGGTCAACCTGCACGTCATGGGGAAGAGCAACCTGCCGCTGCTGAACGAGAAGACCCTGGCCACCGCGGTCGAGCAACTGGCCGCCCGGCTCCGCGGCGGGGAGCAGGACATCGGCATCCTCGGCTGGTCGGTGGGCCTGCGCGATCTGTCGATGCTCCTCGGGACGGTGGGTCTCGTCGGGGCCGTCGGTGCGTCCCTCTATGCCTTCTTCTGCACGGACCTTGGGACCGCGATGCGCGCGACGGGCGACAATCCCCAGATGATCCGGGCGCTCGGGGTCAGCGTGGATTTCATCCTCATCCTCGGGCTCGCCCTCTCAAACGGGCTCGTCGCCCTCGCCGGATCCCTGCTTGCCCAGTACCAGGGGTTCGCGGATGTCCAGATGGGCATCGGCATGGTGGTCTGGGGACTCGCGAGCGTGATCATCGGGGAGGCCCTGGTGGGCACCCAGCGGTTCGGATTCCTGATCACGGGAGCCGTCATGGGATCCGTGCTGTTCCGGCTCCTCGTCGCGATCGCCCTCCGCTGGGGTCTCAATCCCAACGACCTCAAGCTCATCACGGCCGTCTTCGTGTTCGTCGCGCTCGTCGCTCCCAACCTGGTGCGCCGCATGAAGTCCTCCGTCCCGAAGCCCAACCCCGCCTGACATGCTCGAACTGGACCAGCTCCTCAAGACGTTCAATCCGGGCACGCCCAACGAGGTCCGGGCCCTGCGTGGGGTCTCGCTCCGTCTCGAGCGCGGCTCGTTCCTGATCATCATCGGTACCAACGGCTCCGGGAAGTCGACGCTCCTGAACGCCGTCGCCGGGACCTTCCTGGTCGACACCGGATGCATCCGCCTCGCGGGGCAGGACATCACCCGGTGGTCGGAACACCAGCGGGCCCGGTTGGTGGGGCGCGTGTTCCAGAACCCCTTCAGCGGCACCGCTCCCACCATGAGCATCGCCGAGAACCTCGCGATGGCGGCGCTCCGGGGACGTCCCCGGGGGTTCGGATGGGCCCTCAACGCCCGACTCAAAGGTGAGATCCGGGACCGGATCCGGACCCTCAACATGGGACTCGAGGACCGGGTCGACAACGCGATCGGCAGCCTCTCGGGTGGGCAACGCCAGGCCCTCACGCTCCTGATGGCCACCTGGCTCAAGCCAGAGCTGCTGCTGCTCGACGAGCACACGGCGGCTCTCGACCCGAAGAGCGCCGACCAGGTCATCCGCCTCACTCACGAGATCATCCAGAAGGACAAGCTCACCACCCTCATGGTGACCCACTCGATGCAGCAGGCGGTCAATCTTGGGGACCGCATCGTGATGATGCATCGCGGCCAGATTCTCCATGATCTCCAGGGTGCGGAGCGCGCCCGGGTGCGTCCCGAGGACCTGTTGGCCCGCTTCGACCAGGTGCGACGTCGGGAACAGCTCGACCCCGCCGTCGCCGAGCTCCTGCAGCGAAGCTATGTGTGATTCGCCCAGGATCGCGTGGTAGCGCTCTCCGCAGCGTCCCCGTCTGGACCGCGAGGGAGGGGGGAGTTGAGCGTTGAGAGAAACGCTCAGCTCTCAAATTCCTCCCCTCTACTTCCCGAACGCCGGGAGGTCCGGATTGCCGCCCGATTGCAGGAACGCCAGCAGGTCCAGGATCTCCTCCTGACTGAAATGGTTCAGCAGCCCGCCGGGCATCGGGGATACCGGAGAGGTGGCCCGTTCACGGATGTCCACCTTGAGCAAGCGGGTGGGACGGCTCGACAACGGGTTCACCACCACCTCGAGAGCCTCGGGGGTCTCGCCAGCGATCGCGCCTGTGATGACGTCCCCGCTCTTCAGGGTGATCACCTGGGTCTGGAACTGCGGTGGCACACTGGCGTCGGGCTCCAGGATCGACTTCAGGAGGTCCGCAGCGCTGTAGCGGGAACCCACCCCGGTGAGATCGGGTCCGGTGGATCCTCCGACGCCATCGAACCGGTGGCAGGCGTCGCAGCGCGCCTCCTGATATACGGATTGGCCCTGCAGGAAGTCCCGTCCCTTGGCCAGTTGCCCCAGGGCCGGTTGGAGGTCGGTGGTGGTCCAGTCGCGGACCTTCTCCCGGAACCGGGCCTTGGTCTGGGGGAGTTTCTGCTGGGACATCAGCCCGGCGAGCGCGGCCTTCTGGTCATCCGGAACCTTCTCGAAGGCCTCCTGACGCAGGTAGCGGAGGTAGTTGTCGAAGCTGTAGCCGCTCGACGGCTTGAGCCCCACGTCGGAGAACCACTGGATCATCTGACGAGGGAACGCCGTGCTGCGGTTCGCCATGGGATCCTCCTTGGGGCGGCCGAACCACAGGAAGTAGCGCTGGCGGAGTTCCGGGGTCCACCCGGCGGTGACGATCCGCAATGGGGCCTGGTAGGCCATCTGGTCCTCCTGTGTGGTGGCGGCATCCCGGAGGGCGAGGGTCTTGGCGACGAGGTCCGGCGCGTTGAGCGCGGCCAGCAGGGCCAAGAGCTCCCGGTCCTTCGCCGGGGATCCCGTCGGGAACTGGGCCGACAGCTTCTCCAGAGCCCGGGGACGGATCGCGTCGGGGATCCCGTGGCGGGCGAAGCTCACCTCGATCACCCGCAGCTTGATCAGGTAGTCGGTCTCGTTGAGCGACGACATCGTCCAACGCGCGAGGCTCTGGAGCAGGGGACCCTGGTCCTCACGGCTGCCGACCCGGGTAAGCGCGAGGCCGGCGGTCAGGCCGGTCGTGGACTGGGTCTCCGACAGAGCCTTCTCACGCCATTGGGTGACCGGCACCGCCTCGAGCGCCACCCGGGCGGCATGACGCACGGTCGCATCCTCGTGTCCGAGGGCGGGCCAGATCGACTCCACCGGGCCCGGAGCGGCCGGAGGATGGAATCCCTCGAGCCGTCGCCGCTCCAGGCGCGCGGTCTTCTCCGGGGTCATCATGGCGATCGATAGGCTCTTCGGCTCGGTGGTCTCCGACCCCGTGTAGCGCACACGGTAGAGTCCCGACGGGATGCCCCGTCCGCCCGTAATGAAGTACAATGCCCCGTCCGGGCCGACGACCGCGTCGGTCACACTGAGGGGACGCCCCCGGACGAGGGTCTCGAAGGTGCCGGTGTAACTGGAGCCCTTCGGTTGCAGGTGGAACGCCAGGATCCGGCCCATCGTCCAATCGAGCCCGATCATCGCCCGCTGGTAGCGGTCGGGGAACTTCGCCCCCTTGGCCGAGATCAGGCCCGAGGGGGAACCCAGGCCGGCATCGACCACGGCCGGCAGCGAGTCGGCGGAGGTGCTTGGCCACTTCAGGGACCAGTCCCGGTATCCATGGTCCACGCCGCTCACGAGATGGAGCAGCCGGTTCGGACGGTACCACGGCACGCCCCAGTCGCCCTCGCTGTCGCTGTCGAAGGCGAACAGTTCCCCGTCGTGGTTGAAGGCGATGTCGTAGGCGTTGCGTTGGCCGGCCGCAAAGAGGGCGACCTTCTGTCCGTCGGGTGAGATCCGGAGCACATGCCCGCCCGGTGGGGTGAGTCCGGGCTTGGGACGCGAGCCGTCGGACACCGGGGGCAGGACCGAGTCGTTCGCGAAATGCTGCACTGGGGACTGGGCGGGGAGCTGGGGATCCACCTGCACCATGTTGCCGGCGACCACGTACAGGTTGCCGTCGGGCCCCTGGACGATCCCGTGGGCCCCGTGTTCACCGGGCGCCCCGTTCTTGTCCTGAGGCGACCAGCGGTGGAGGACCTCGACGCGGTCGTACTGGTCGTCCCCGTCGGAATCCGTCGTGCGGTACAGCTGGTAGCCCTCGGGGCCGTGGGCATTCGCGTAGAGGAGATTGGAGACGGCGAGGAGTCCCATCGCGCCGCGGAGGGGGGTGTTGAGCGTCTCGATCCTGGCGATGCCACCGGAGCTGTTGAGGCTCAGGCGGAGGAGGGGCTCGGTGCCCTGGGGACTGATCAGCAGTCGGCCCTTCGGATCGGTGGTCATGGACACCCAGGAGCCCTCGCCGAGGTCGGCGCTGTGGACGAGGTCGACCCCGAAGTTCGTGAGGGTCTTGAGGGCGCTGGCCGGCGTGGGCTGCAGGGCGAGCGGGACCGGTCCCCACGGGGCCACTCCGACCGGGCCCAGCGAGGTGGCGGGCTTCCAGCCGTCGGTACCGTTTGCGGAGGTCTCCCAGGTGCCGTCGGAGACCACCACCTGGCTCAGGCCGTTGGTCTGGATCATCTCGAGTCGGACCAGGAGTCCCGCGGCGCCTGCGGCATTGCGCGCCTTGACCTGGATCCGGTGGGGACCCGGAGGGAAGTTGCCCGGGAGGTTTCCGCGGGTGGGCTGATCCCAGAGGTTGTTCTTGATCTGGTGTCGGTCGTCGAGGTTGAGCTCGGCCTGGTTGTCGGCGGCGAGGATCACACTGACCTTGTTGACGCCGGGCGGGGCCTGGAAGGTCTTCCGGAAGTACCGGATCTCCTGGTCGGCCGGCGGACCGCTCCAGATCCACTCAGGCTTCGGGATCGCGGCGACGATCTGGGTGACGGTGACCAGGGCAAGCAGGGTCCGGAGCATGGGGGAATTCTATGGAGGGAAGGTCGGATGGGAAAGCGGCCTGTGTGCTCTTCAAGTTTCGTTCCCGCGACCGTTGCCGGAGGGGCTGTTTTCATGCACTGCTTACGGCACCATGAACGGCCGCATCATATCGGTATGCCTGGCTGCTGCGGCCGGCGGGGCCGTGGGGTTCCTTGCCGGCACGACCCGCAAGCCGGTGGCGCCGCCGGTCGGGGTTGCCATGACGGCTCCTCCCGTGTCGGGAACCCGTTCCGGCGGGGTGGGATCCGATCGGTCCACTCCGACCGAGTTGCTGGTCCGGCCCGACCAGCTGGCGGATCTCCTGGCCGAGATCCAGAAGGAGCCGGATCCCGAGCTCCGACGGGATCAGCTGCGGGTGTTGGCTGCCCGGATTGCCCCCTCCGACGCCGCGGCCAGCCTGAAGATCGCACAGCCGATCCTGACCCCGGATTTCCTGTTCCTGTTCCGCTACCGGATCCTGGAACTGTGGGCCTCCCGGGCTCCCCAGGCCGCCCTCGAGTGGGTCCAGTCGCTCCCGGCCCGTGGTGATCGCGAGATGTTGATCGGCGGCGTCCTTCATGGATGGGTCCGATCGGATCCCGCCGCGATGGTGCGGTGGTTCTCGGCGCTGCCGAAGGGGCCGGATCGGAATGTGGCCCTGACGCCCTTGGCCCAGGCCCTCGGCCGGTTTGCGCCCGAGGTGGGGCTGGGGTTCCTGAGGGGACTTCCCAACTCTCCGGATCGCCGCCAACTGCTGACGGATCTCCTCGAGACCTGGGCCGACCTCGATCCCGTGGCGGCCGCACGGGCAGTGACGCGGGACATGGTGGAGGACGGGCAGATGGCCTTGGGGTTCGTCGTGTCGAGGCTTGCCGCAGTCGATGTCGATGCCGCCATCGCGCTGATCGGCGACCGGCCCGCGACCCATCCCAGATCCCAACAGCTGTGGAAGGCGGTCATTGAGTCGGTGGTCCAGAAGGATCCGGATCGTGCCTCACAGCTCGTGTCCCGCATCCCGGAGGGGACGGGTCGGAACGAACTCCTGCAGATCGTGGGTGCCGGCTGGGCGGCGCAGGACCCAAAGGCGGCCATGGCGTGGTTGGAGCAGATGCCCGACACCCCGGCCCGGGTTCGACTTGCCGTGGCCGTCGCCGAAGGGGTGTCGGGTGAATCCCCGGAGACCGCAGCGGCCCTGCTGGGCCGCACGGGCATTGGTCCGGGACAGGCTGGGGTGTATCGGCAGACCGCGATGGCGTGGGCGGAGAAGGATCCCCGGGCCGCCTTCGAGTGGGCTTCGAAGCTCGATCACCCCCAGGGGCGGGTGAATGCGTTGTCGGGTCTGATGGAGTCCTGGGCGCAGGAGGATCCGCGGGCGGCGTCGACCGCGGCACTCGGACTCGCCCCCGGACAGGCCCGGGACCAGGCCCTGCAGTCGGTCGTCATGAACTGGGCGGAGCGGGATCCCAACGCCGCCCGGGAATTCGTCCAGCAGCTGCCACCGGGTCGGACCCAGCAGAATGCCGTGGCCCAACTCGCGTGGCGCCTCGCCAACCAGGATCCCCAGATCGGTGTGGCCCTCGTGGACTCCCTTCCAGCGGGCCCCGCCCGGACGATGGCGGCTTCATCGCTCGTCTCCGGATGGGCGGCGTCGAACATCGACGGTGCGGCCCAATGGGTGCAGTCCCTCGAGGAGGGCCCGATGAAGCAGCAGCTCCTTTCCTCCGTTGTGGAGAACTGGGCCGAGCAGGACCTCTCCGCGGCCGCCCGGTTCCTGGATTCGAACCCGGCTGCGATGTCGCCTTCGGTCGCCACGGGACTCGCCGCCCGATGGGCCCAGAGCGATCCGGATGCCGCGATGGCCTGGGCCCGGACCCTGCCGGCTGGGGACCAGCAGGACCAGGTGCTTGCGGTGGTCTCGACCTCGTTGGCCCAGTCGCAACCCGCGAAGGCCGCCGAACTGGCCCTCACCCTGCCGCCAGACCGCCAGCGCGAGGCCGTCGTCGGCATCGTCAGCCACTGGTCGGGCGAGGATCCCTCCGACGCCGCCGGCTGGGTGGGACGGTTCCCGCCGGGCGAGCTGCGCGACCAGGCCGAGTCCGTCCTGATCCAGCAGTGGTCGAACCAGGATCCCTACGCGGCTGCAGCATGGCTCAAGGAGCAGCCCCAGAGCGGGGTCCGCGATGCCTCCACCGCGGCACTCGCCCGCAACCTCCGTGAGTACGATGCCAACGCCGCCTCGGCCTGGATCGATTCCATCCAGGACCCGACCCAGCGACAGCAGGCGCAGGAGGAGCAGTTCCAATGGTGGTCTCAGCAGGATCCGGCGTCGGCGCAGTCCTGGCTCGACCGGAGCTCGGTCCCGGCCGAGGTGCGTCAGCGCTGGCTGGAACGCCTTGGAAGGCCCTAGCCGCAGTGAGGAGTCGAGTGCCGGTTGAGCGGAGTCATCCTCGCCACCGCTGGGCGATCGGCATGCGCCGGCCCACGCCGAAGGCGCGGGAGGTCACCTTCAGGCCCGGGGCGGCCTGACGCCGCTTGTACTCAGACCCGTCGATCAGGCGCACCACCCGGCGGACCGCCGCCGGATCGAGTCCCGAGGCGATCAGATCCTCCGCGGACCGGTCCTCCACCACGTAGCCCTCCAGGATCGCGTCCAGCACCTCGTACGGCGGCAGGCTGTCCTGGTCGGTCTGGTTGGGACGCAGCTCGGCCGACGGGGGTTTCGTGATGCTGGATTCGGGGATCAGGATCCGACCGGTCCGGCGCTCGGAGTCGTCGTTGATCCAGCGAGCCAGACGGTAGACCAGGGTCTTCGGGACGTCGCTGATGACCGCGAGCCCACCGCACATGTCGCCGTAGAGCGTGCAGTAGCCGACGGCGAGCTCGGACTTGTTGCCGGTCGTGAGCAGCAGCGAGCCGAACTTGTTCGACATCGCCATGAGGGTCACACCGCGGAGTCGGGCCTGGAGGTTCTCCTCGGTCGTATCCTCGGCCCGGCCGGCAAACAGCGGGGCCAGCTGGGACTTCATCGCCTCGAAGGATGGCTGGATCGGGACGACGTCGTAGGCGATCCCCAGGTTGCGGGCCAGGTCCCGGGCATCGTCGAGGCTCCCCTGGGAGCTGAACTCCGACGGCAGCGAGAGACCGCGCACCTGATCGGCCCCCAGGGCGGACACGGCGAGGCAGGCGACCACCGCGGAGTCGATCCCGCCGCTGAGCCCCAAAACCACCGATCGGAAACCGCATTTCTGGAGATAGTCCCGCGTCCCCAACACGAGTGCGTCATGGAGCTGCTGCTCGTCGGTCATTCCGTCGAGGTCAACCGGTCGTGTCTCCTGGAGATCCACGAGCACCTGGTCGCTGGTGAAGGCGCGAGCCCGTGCGATCTGGCGCCCCTGGGCATCGAGGATGCAGCTCTGGCCGTCGAAGACCAGCTCGTCGTTGCCCCCGACGAGGTTGACGTAGACCACCGGGACCCGGCACTTCGCGGCAAGCTGGGACAGCATGGCCTGTCGGGTCCGTTCCTTGCCCAGGTGCCACGGGGAGGCCGACAGGTTTATCAGGATCGTGGCTCCCGCCTCCACGAGCTGCACGGCGGGATTCGGTCGGTACCGCCGCTCGCTCCAGAAATCCTCATCGTTCCAGAAGTCCT
>Ga0315902_10003589_pt1 | contig 23064 bp, 17 predicted proteins | sample LakEriMetagenome_9_FD_203523 | JGI IMG/M metagenome (GOLD analysis project Ga0315902, IMG submission 203523) | Freshwater fungal communities from buoy surface, Lake Erie, Ohio, United States - Buoy 12 MA117 | ecosystem: Environmental > Aquatic > Freshwater > Lake > Lake biofilm | place: USA... | reverse complement strand
AGCTCGAAACGATGCCAAACGATGCCGGTATCGCCGAAGGGCTTGGGTTCACCGAGTTTAGGAAAATCGCGTGACGTTGACGATGGAAGGTTGGCCTTCGGTGGTACCACCAGCGGCTCACTGGCGGATGGAATATTTGGCGATTTCTCGGGAGTTGAATCGATCACGTTCGGTCCCTGAACTATCGGTGATAGGAAAAAGAAACCGACAGGAATAAGGACCAAAGCTACGGCACCTGCGGCTGCGATCGCAATGATCCAGCCCCAAGGCGTCGAAGAGGCCTTCGCTTCGGTAACCTTCTTGCTGGGGCTGGTCGACATTGGCATGCTGTAACTTGCAGCTGGAAGATCGAAAAGATCATCCTGAGTCGAAACATGATTGGCTGGTTTGGGTTCGTTCAGAGATGAGGCAGGACTAGGCTTGGCAAGCTGCATTTTCTTGCCACATTTCGGACATGCGATGATTTTTCCTAAGGCCTCTGAAGAGACTTTCAGTAGTGCTTGGCAACCGCTACAACGAATCTGCAACTTCTTACTTTCGGGCATGGCGTGCATTCCTATCGGTGGCAAATAACCTGATGGAACCCAATTCAGGCGGGGAGAATTTCCCAATGTTACTGCGATTGTAGCAAATCGAGATAGTTCCTTCGGAGGGCTCTTCCTCGGAATTTTTTGGGTAAAAGGTTCTGTCATAAACTCGGGGACTGTCCCTAGTCATGTCAGTGATAAACTTGGGGAAAAACTCGGGGACTGTCCCTGCAAATACTCGGGAAATACTTAGGGACTGTCCCCAATCATGGCAGTGAAAAGCTCAGGGACTGTCCCCGAGTTAGCAAGGGACTGTCCCCGAGTTAGTTAGGGAAACGACCGCAATGAATTGGGCGGTCGGTGGTGGAATCGAGCGGCGATTCCACCCAAAAGATAGGTTTAGAGACCAATTCAGGCGACTTTTATCCCGCCTTGGCGCGCACCGCATGCGCTGAGCCACTCCGGCCCTTCAAAAGGAATCCATCAGCGCACCCTCAAGCCCCCTTCTCGCCCCCTAACTGGACTACCATCTAGTCCGTCTCGGGACGAATCCCGTCGGCTCAGCAGCTTATCTTCCCCTCCCCTTGCCTCCCGTTTATCTCCCGCTCGAAGCCTTTGCTTGATAAGCCTTCAGTGAGCCTTGAGCTTGCTCGGGAGAACTCGTGGGAGAGAAACTCAGGGCAAGAGCTTTCGCAGGAGACCCTATTGAGCCTGGGTACCCTCTGGGCCTGATGATCTGCCTGATTCGGATGCTTTGTCATCCGAAGAGTCCCGCTGCGCATCCGGATCAGGCTTACAACCAGCCCGATATCGATACATCTCGCCAAACTCTCGGGCTTGACGAAGCACCAGTTCAGGCCCCAAACTGTGGTTCTTGAGACACTCCGGAACATCCTCGGGTATCGTTGCATCGGCTCGGAACAACTTATGTTTGATACACCATCTCAATGCGTCCAAGTACTCTTCGACGGTGTAGTCCAAAAATCCTTTGTCGCTACACCTGTAGCCATCCTTGTGCAACTGAGGATCATTCGATGCGGTCTCCAACTTGACCAGGCTCATGAACTCACCTTTGGATAGATTCGAAATCGACATTGGTGCCTTTTTTTTGCGGTCTTTATCCTGCGTGTTTTCCTGAGCTTGCGAAGCAGACTCCTTGGGCGATGATTCGATCGGCACCGTTTCGTTTTCGCTCTGGGGCTGATTTGCTACCGGGGCTTGCTCGTCCTCTTTGGCCTTTTGCTTCGACCGGATCATGTCGAGCCGAATCTTGGCCGACGTGTAGTCGTAGTCATCGATACCCTGGGCCATTGCGGCTTGAACTGCATTGAGGTCGACATACAAGCAGCACCCGAGCAGATAATCCAGGTCTTCGATCACTGTCGCATGAAATCGGCCTTTCCAAAACGGCCCCTTGGAACCTCCATCTTCCCGATTGGCCCTTTGGGCAACTTTTTGGCAGCAAAGCCGCATCCACCAACTGATGCTGCTCAACTGAGCTCGGATTTTCTTGATCCTCTTTTTGTTCTTCGCCAGGGTATCAATCTGCTCATCCTTGGGCGGGATCGGCACATACTGAACCGTGTCGTCGACCTTCTGACGTTTTTTCGATTTGGGACAAAGGGTCAACCAACGCCGAGCGACCTCACGGTTGCTCCATTTTTTGACCACATCAGGCCTGGATCTTAGGACTTGGTGGATGTGGTTGTCCATCACGCAGAAATCGAGCAAGTCGATCGCCATGAGCGAGCTTTGGAATTCCAGGATATCGACGATCCAAACTTTGCGATGGGAGTTTTGGGTCCTGGTTGCGAAATCCTCGCCCAGAAGAAACAGATTCCGGGCCGTCTTTGCCACGGCATGCACAATGGTGACTTCTTTGGGGTTTATCAAACTGCCACGGGTTTTACGAGACATAGAAGTAGCCCTCCTGACTGATAAGCAGATACATCAACACAAATCGTTCCGCCTAGGGACCGGAACATGCATTGTGCAGAAACAGGGGGGGGAGGTGGTGGATTTGGTACAAAAAACATTTTGTGAATTCACGATCGCCGACCATGAACCTCACTCGTAAGGCAGTCGAGCGAGTACGGCATCTTATTCTTCAGGATGCCCAAAGGTATGACTAGAATGGTTTTTCAAACAGAAACGCGACCGAAAACCCTTGGTTCTTCGGTCGCTTCCATTGCATAGACTACGAGACTATCGGGGAGATGAATAGGTTTAGAGCTTCAGAATGAAATCGCCCCACCCCGAGCTTCCTGGAACACAGCCCTTTCCTTCCCGAACAAGTCGAAAAAACTCATATCAAAGTTTCTTCTGTTCGCTTGGATGGATGTTGCTGGACGCCCTAGCGGGATGTTCGAAGCGATGACTTCCAACAAATCTCTTTGAAAACAGGGCTCGCCCACTCTGCTAAGATTAAGCTTAGGGCAAAATGGTTGTTGATTTGAAGCCTGCTGTTTGGGAGAACCACATGTCCACGAAAAAGACGGCGAACAAGCCCGCAAACAAACCCGCGAAAAAGCCTGCAAAAAAGGGGACCGCACCGTCCGCTGCAAAGGCTCTCAAGCCGTCCACAGCGAAAGCGCCGGCTGCGCGCATGGAGCTCTCGGAAATCATGGCCATCCTTGAGACGCTTGGTACCGAGCAGACCCGCAAGACCTGGGCGCGACACGGCGCGAAGGGGCCGATGTTCGGCGTCCTCTTCGGCGAACTTTTCAAATTGATGAAGCAAATCAACGTCGATCACCAACTCGCGCGAGAGTTGTGGGCCACCGGTAACGTCGACGCGCGGAACCTTGCGATGAAGATTGCCGATCCCATGGCGATGACACCCAACGAACTCGACCACTGGGCAATCGAGAACCCGATGCCCATGTGCGGCCTCTACATCGCGACGCTCGCGGCAGAAGGCCCGCATGCGAGGATCAAACTTAGCGAGTGGCTCAGCTCGTCGAACGAGCGGTTGCTCGCGTCGGGGTGGACGCTTCTTGGCCGCCTCTCCGACCTCGACGAGTCGTTCCCGGAGGACAAACTTCTCAGTGCCGTCGAAGTGATTGAGAAGTCGATCCACTCCGCGCCCAACGAAGTCAAGAGTGACATGAACCGGACGCTGATCACGATTGGCGGTCGAAGCTCCGCGATGCGTAAGGCCGTGCTCGCTGCGGCGAAGAGAATCGGCGAAGTGACCGTCGACCACGGCAAGACCGCCTGCAAGACACCGGACATCGCCCAAGCCGTCGAGAAGTCATGGGCGCACTTCGGGGCGAAGTTCGGATCTCCCGCCGCGCATGAGCGATCGATGAAGTCAATGCGCCGCCGTTGCTAAAACGCACGGAACGACTGCACTGCGTCGGGCCAGTAGACCCGATCTAGGGAACGAAAAACTAACGCGCCGATCCGTAACCCTGGTTGGCCATTACCCCACTTCCTGGGGTGCTATAAGCCGACGGTTGCTCGACGATGCTGAACTCCGCCCAAATCGGATTGTGATCCGAAACCTTCAACGCCTCCTCCATCGATATCCCATAGAGCGTCGACATGTCCAATACTCCTGCTCGCCCCACAAACTCGTTGGTGGGACCTCGGTCAAACAGAATATTGTCATACAATTCCGTGCGTCGTGTGTTGGTCGGCTGGTCCCGAATCACCCAGTAAATCCCAGGCACCTGCGCTAGATTACCGAACTTCGACGGCGCTGCATTCAAATCACCCATCATCATCACGTCGTCCTCCCGGGCCGTCGACCACTCATACTCCCGGACCACTTGCAAGACGGTATGCATCACCGGCAACTCCTGCTTGACCTCACCAGGATCGGTGTGAATGTTCATCAACGAAAATGTAAACGGTGGATAGCCCGCCGGTACGCGCGTGGCAAATCGGCCTACCAACGGCTCGCGATGCAATAAATCCGCCGTGTCGTTGACCGTGTAACTGGCCGACGGACTCGATAGAATCCGAGTCGTGTCATAAACGTAACAATACTGCTCCTTGGAATCCGTTCGACCCAATCGAGGCCCTAAGATGTAGTCGTATTTGGCTCCTTGCGAATTGACCATCTGAATCAACTGAGGCAATACCGTTTGGTCCGTCGCGCGCACCTCCTGGATACCGATAACGTCGAATAATCGCAAAATCCTTACAATCCGATCCACTACCACCGGATCGGTCACTTTCTTGACCCCAAAAGCCTGAATGTTGAAACTTGCAATCAATATCGTCTGCTGCGTCCGATTCGGTACCCCCAAAGCTCCACTCGCATCCGATGGACGCATCGAACTCATCGCCCGCGTCGGACCACCACTCTGCGCGATCGGACCGGTCGATCCGGTCGGCGGCAATACCATCGCAGTGGCCGAATCCGGTCCACCGCCAACACCGACGCGAGCACGGATATCCTCCACCTCCTCGCAGCCAATCGTCGCTGTCATCCAAACCAAGATCCATAGCCCGTGCAGGCCGGAGTTTCGGAACATCCCTAGCCTCCATGCTCGGGAAACCCTAGAACCATCGATTATGCTATTCCCGAAGGCCTTTCGATGCCCATGCACCCAAAACCCCGGAATCGCCAAAGAATGTCTTTAGCCTCTTGAGACCCTCAAGCACAACACGAGTTTGATCCCGATTCGTACTTACCCCGCAGCTAAATGAAAATCGATCTGCTCATCACCGAACTCTTCACCGGCGGCGCCGAACGCTGCTGCACAGAACTCGCTGGCTATCTCCAAGCACACGGACACTCCGTCCGCGTCATCTCCATCGCGCCGGCTCCAACGACTCGCGTCGATTCGCTCCTCTACGAACATCTGAAAGCTCTTAAAATCCAAACGGTTTTCTTAAACGCTAGCAATACCTACCAACTCCCCTGGGCACACTCGCGACTCGTACAATGGATCCGAAGCGATCCACCCGATCTGGTCCAATCCTTCCTCTGGCATGCAAACCTCTTGGGGGCCTGGTGCTACTCCAAACACCAAATCCCTCAGGTCGCAGGGGTCCGAGTCGTCGAACCTCGACGCTGGCGCAGCCGTTTGGCTTGGTTCTGGCGCTGCTATCCAAAAAAAGTCGTCTGTGTGAGCCATGAGGTCGCCCGATGGGCCTCGCGATACGAAGGCATCGACTCAGACCAATTGGCTGTGATCCCCAATGGCATCGACCTGGACGTTATTCCCGCATCGGCTAAGCGCGAAAAAATCCTCCTGTTCATCGGACGGCTCGAACCCCAAAAAGGGATCGACGTGCTCCTTGAGAGAACACCCGCGATCCTCCAGGCCCTCCCCGAACATCGCTTGGTCCTCATCGGCGATGGATCCTGGGCCAAGGCTTGGTCCCAATGGGCCCAACACTCGCCCCTGGCACACCGCGTTGAACGGCTCGGTCGTCGCGCCGATGTCCTCGACTGGATGGCCAGATCGGAACTGCTCCTGCTACCGACCCGTTACGAAGGGATGCCCAACGTGGTGCTCGAAGCCATGGCGGTCGGCCTACCCATTGCGACCATGCACGTCGAGGGGATCGAGGACCTGCTAGGGAGTTCCCTAAACGAACAATCCGCACCCCGAGACGATTGGGATGCTTGGGAAAAACTCCTGATCGGACTTGCACAAAACCCGTTAACCCTCGAACGCCTCGGGATTTTCAACCGAAAACGGGTCGAGGAGAACTTCGACCTCCATGCGCAGATGAAGAAATATGAACTCCTCTACCAGGAAATATTGAGTAAACTACCTACACGACGAGGCCATGCTTTGTAATCCGAACTTTTAAGGCCCCCTAATCTGTGACGTTTACAAACATCCTTCGAATCGCCATCGCAGCACTTGGCAAGAACAAGCTGCGGGCCGGTCTGACCATCCTCGGGGTCGTCATCGGAATCGCCGCAGTCACCGCCATGGTCTCGATCGGCACAAGCGCCAGCGAACTGGTCCAAGGTGAATTCAAAAACCTCGGCACCAACGTCATCGTTATCTCCCCAGGTAGCCGACAAGCCCGAGGGGCTCGTACCGGACAGACCCCTTCGCTGACCGTCTCGGACGTAACGGCTATCGCACGCGAGTGCCCCAGTGTGCTTGCAGCAAGCCCCTTGGTCGGAGCCGTCGGCCAGGTCATCAGCGGAAACAACAACTGGAGACCCCGCGATCTGGTAGGTGTCGGCTCAGACTACTTGCTGGTCCGCAACTGGCAGGTCGATTCGGGCAGCTTCTTTACCGAAGGCGACATCAACAACGCCAATAAAGTCTGCGTCGTCGGTGCGACTGTCGTCAAAAAACTATTCCAAACCGCAAACCCCATCGGTCAAAACGTCCGTATCAAAAACATCCCCTTTGAAATCGTCGGGGTCCTGGTCAGCAAAGGCGCCAACATCGTCGGGGATGACCAAGACGACGTCGTTCTGATGCCCTTTACCACCGTCCGAAAACGACTCCAAGGCTCGAACTTCAACAACGTCGATGTCGCTCTGGCCTCGGCCCGCTCGACCGAACTGATGACCGTCGCCCAACAAGAAATCGAATCGTTGATGATGGATCGTCACCGCATCTCCATGGGCCAACCCCCTGACTTCCAAGTCGCCAATACCACCGAGATCGCTAGCGCCTTTGGGATCGTCACCGGAACCCTCACGGCCATGCTCGCCTCGATCGCCGGGATCTCCCTGGTCGTCGGAGGTGTCGGAATCATGAACATCATGCTCGTTTCGGTCACCGAAAGAACCCGGGAAATCGGAATCCGTATGGCCGTCGGAGCACGGCCCCAAGACATCCTCATGCAGTTTTTGGTCGAAGCCATGCTGCTGTCGGTCGTCGGAGGAATCGTCGGCGTGACCCTCGGCATCCTCGGCTCAGTCGGTCTGACCATGGCCATCAACGCCCTTTCAAGCGGTCGGGACTGGCCGATCATCGTCAACTACTGGGCTGCCCTCATCAGCTTGATCTTCTCGGCCTGCGTCGGAATAGGATTCGGTTTCTACCCGGCTTGGAGGGCCAGCAAGCTCGATCCGATCGACGCCCTGCGGTACGAGTAGCCAAATTCCCCAGGCGATCCGGGTTTTCCTGGAAATACCGCCGCTTTGCGGAGAATTCCTCGCGACAATTTTCCAAATATAATTCATCATTGGACAAATCTCTGAAGGTCCTCCTTTCCACCCTACTTTTCCTTCTGTCCCCTTAGATCCAAAGAGTGAACGACGAAGACGAACTGATCCAGTTGGCACTCGCCGGAAAAAGCACTGCCTTCGAAACCTTGGTACTCCGCTACCAGGACAGACTCTACACGGCCATGATCAGCGTCGTTGGCAGCGCCGACGAAGCCGAAGACGTCGTCCAGGAATCGTTCATCCAAGCCTACCTCAAGCTCGATACGTTCCAACGCAACAGCCGCTTTTTCACCTGGCTCTACCGCATCGCATTCAACTTCGCACTGGCTCGACGCCGACGCCGCAAAAACCACCAGTCCCTCGACGAGTCTCGCGAAAACTCCGGCGCTGAACCCGAATTCGATGGCGATGGACCCGACCTGCGCATGAGCCGCAACGAAGACATCCAACTCGTCCACCGAGCCCTCGCCCTGCTGTCCGAAGACCACCGGTCGATCCTGGTGCTTCGCGAAATGGAAGACCTCGCCTACGAAGACATCGCCGAAGTCCTCAAAATCTCCATCGGTACGGTTCGCTCCCGATTGAACCGCGCTCGAGCTGCCCTAAAACAACAACTCGAAAAATTCCCCGAGTGGAACCCCGATCGATAACCGGAAATCTAGCTCAGCGAACTTTCAAGCCAAGCAAACTCGCCATCTGACCAAACTTCAACACCCATAACCCACCCCTTGGCTAATTCCCCGGCTGAACACCCGCAGGCGGCAATCCAGCTCCCGGTTCTCCAGCTCCCGGCGCCGGCAATCCAGCTCCCGGTACTCCAGGTGCCGGTACTCCAGGTGCCGCTGCCGCAGGAGCCGGACCAAACGGATTGCCGAAGCCTGGGATCCCCAAGTTAGGTAGGTTCGGTAACCCCGGCAGACTCGGCATCGGAAACTGAGAACTACCCGACGCGCCGCTAGCCCCTCCCCCCAAAGGTTGCAAAGGGCCAAGCGTGTTGGACAACGGACCGAGCAACTTGTTGAGCCCCTTGTCGATCTGCTTTTGCGCTGCGCCGGCCAAGGCGCTGGTCGCAAGTTGCTGGCCGAGTTGGATCATCCCGCTGCTGTCGAGCTGCGGTCGCGAGACATTTCCTCGGATCGGAATCTGAATCATCTGGCCTGCTAACGGCTGCAATGCCGGTGTCTTATCGACCCACTCCTTGAGGATCGGCACGCCCGCGATGAGTTCCAAGCTTCCGTCGAGCCCGACAGATCCGGAGGTCGTAATCAGCACATCCCCGGCTTGTATCTTCATGTCCTTGTGAGTCACCCGACCGCGATCGACCGCAAAGGCGATGTTCTGCTCGGGCAACTGCAGCCAACTCGTCGGCTGGCCCCCTGCATCGCTCGCACCGGCACCTCGACGCAGATTTCGAATCTGAGTGACCAACGCGAGGAGTTGATCGGCAAGCGGGCCGGGACCGACGTTGGCTCCATGGACATAGAGCCGTCCCTCGACCGTCTGACGAAACGACTCGGTAGGATACACTTCCGCCCGATCGATATCGAGCGTGAGATTCCCTTGGACGCTCGTCACATCGGCCAGCAACGGTGTGACGTACTTGAGCCACCCTTGGCACATCTGCCGTGTGATGGCAACATTCTCGATGACGCGCTGCTGCGTTTGACGGAAAACCATCGGCTCGGCAGTCAAATCGCCGTCGAGATTCCATCGCAACACTCCTTGGGAAACAGGAAACTCCGCCTTGGAAGCAAACCGACCGTTTTCGATGACCAAGGGAATATCTGCCCCTCCGATATCGATACCTACGACATTGGCGCTGTCCCAGCCGATGCTCGAACGGGCCGTAAGCGACTCGGTCCATTTGCGATTCGGTGCGCTGACCCAGGTCACCTCCAAAGGTTGCGTTTTCTGCCCAGTCGCAGCGAGCATCCCGCCGGTGTAAGGTCGCAGCCGCTCGGCGGCTCGCGCCGCATCGTAGGTCACGCTCCCTTGGGTCTGGACGACCGTCGTGCCTGCTTGTTGGCTCATCTGCGTTGCTCCCCCATAAGCGAGCCATTCGGTCTGCAGGAGGATCTGTGGCAATTGGAGCTGACCATCGGCGAATCGATACGAACCGTCGACGGTCATGACCGCTTGGGGCTCCTCCCACAACAAGCTCTCGGAACTCGGAGCCGTAGCCGTGCTGACGAGCTGATTCGGATTGCGCGGTTGGAGCGTCGTCTGCAATGCCCGCAGATCCTTGGCCTGCGTCACTAAATGCCACTGAATTTCCTTAGGATCGAGCGTCCAGTCCATCTGCCCGGTCACGTCTCCGGTGATGCGGATCGGCGTCGAGGCCGCTCCGGTCGGTCCAACAGCTCCAGCCGCTCCAACAGCTCCGGTCTGTTCGGTTTGAAGCGAAGCGATCAAACGGCTCGGGTCGACCCGAAAGGCCGCCTGGCCCTTGCGGCTCGCTGCGTTGCTCCCGACAGCCTGATCCTGAGCCTGGATGGCAAACGAATCGGCCCTGACCAAGAGATTATCGACCTGAAGATTCGCCAACTGGCTGCTGTCGAATTTGCCTTGGAACTTTCCAACCATTCGCGATTCCTGGAGGGTCGTCGCGCCGCTGGTGAGCCCAAACGGCTCGGAGACCCAATCGACCATCGCGATCTCGACATGCTTCGCATCGATCGCACCTTGGACATCCAAAGCGATTTTGCCAGCGACGGACAATCCAGGATCGACTCCTGCGAACATTTGAGCTCTTCGTTGCCAGCGTTCCAAGTCCCCGGTTAGTTTGAGCGTCATGGGTGCCGTACTCGGCCCGAGCCCCGATGGTGCGCTCGAGATGGCGATCGGCTCGAGTACCTGGAATTGCAACGACTCCTGATCGGATTTCAAATTCGCTTGGATCCGATCTAGCTGCAGGATCGTCATGCCATCGAGCTGCGCGACGGTGCTAAAATCCCCATCCCAAGCCGGTTCGTCGAGCCGCCCATTAGGATGCACGATTCGCATTTGAGTCGTCCTGAGCGATCCGCTCGTCGCCAATCGATTCCCCTCATTGAGCTTCCAAGCCACGGCGGCTTGCGCCGAACCGGTCAAACTCTCAAGCGGCAATACAAACCACTGAGACAACCTCTGCTCCATCTTGTCCAAATCGAGCTGGGCGGTGAGCCTCCCGTCGAGCAAATCGCCAGCCCCCTCGACTTGGCAAAACTCCGAATTGCAAAACAATCGCAAGCTCGGAATCCCTTGCGCATTGCCCGATACATCCAGGCCTGCCGATAAAGCTTGGTCCCACTCGATCCGCTTGCCCTGCATGTCCGCCTGGAGATTCCCAAGCTTGACTTGATAACTGCTCGAAGGAATCCCGCCGGCCTCGGGGCCAGCCTCTCCTCGATTCTGAGAAAGACTCAAGGTCGCATTGCCCGCGAGCAATCGAACCTGATCCTGCGTCTTGAGCAAATCCGGCGCGACGGCCACAAGCCTCGGCAGATCGATTGTCCCCTGGACATCGAACTCCGAGTCCTCGAGCCAAGGTCGATTCCACGCCGGAAGCTTCGACGGGATCGCAATGTTGGCCTTCGATACCACCGTCCCAAAATCGCATTCGAGCTTCGAACTGTTGGTGCTGATCCGGTTTTGAAACCAACTGATGTCGCCGCTCAGACGGATCTGCTCGATCCCAGCTCCTCGCTCACCTAACACACTCGGCGCGGCGATCCGAAGCCGATCCAACTGCGCGGTCTTGACAAACGCCGTCAACGCCTGAGGTCCAGTGTACTCCACATCGGCCTGTACCGTCGCCTCTCCATCGAGCTGATCGATCGGGAAATCAGGCAACCGACGCTTGACCAAACTCATCCATTGCAACGGCAGACCTTGCGTCGAAACCGTCATCCGCAACGACGGCAGATTGGCCGCCGCCAAACTCGTCATCCCAGGCGCAATAGGCTCGGTCCGCAACGTGAACTGTCCAGTTGCCATCGTTTGCCCAGGTGCCGCCGATGTCTGCATCAAATCTCCGACAAGCGTCATCGGTGGTATCGGCTGCTGAGCCGTCGGGATCGGTATGTCCGCCTCGCTCACACGCAAGGCCCAAGCCGTCTGGTCGACCGTGTCGCGAACCTGCACTGCCGCTCCAGCGATGCGAATCCGTCCGGAGAATTCCGCCGACGAAGACCCGCTAACGGCCGGCTCCTGCTTGCCCGTCCCCTGCAACAATGGCTTGATCGCCTCCTCAAGACTCGTCGTTCCCGGATGGACATCCACCGCCACGGCCACCTCCCGCAACGTGATCGTCCCGAGCCGCCGGTAATTGGCCAACAAAGAAAAAAGAGTCAACTCCGTGTCGATCGATCCGATCTTCACAAGCTCCGAACCCCGATCGTCGACCAACCTCAAGCCCTGGACTCCAAACGACTGAAGCCAGCCCCCCTGCAATTGCGCTAAATCGACCTGGATCGGCGCAAGCCCGGATCGCTGATTGATCTGCTCGAGCAACCAAGCTCGCTGCCTCAGAGCTATCGTCGGCGCGGCGGCCACCAAACCCAGTGTCAAAAGTCCACCGATGGCAAGTCGCTTTTTCCACTTCGAACCCCTGCGGGTCGGTCGACTCGATGCGCCATTGTTGTGAACTTTCGCCAAGCTCTCATCGTGCTTCTGTTTGGATCGAACTCTTCGCATCGCTATCCCAATCCTTGGTCTTGACGTTTGCTAGCATTTTTGCCCTTCCTACCGATCGCCTCGACAGCTCGTTCGATCGAGCGATCGATCGTGGGCTATCGTGGGTTATCGTGGGCTCAGGTGCCGAGAATAACCGTTTCCAGTCGGAAAGAGCCAGATCAATGCCTCATAAGTCCTAGATCGATCTTTGTTTGCTTCAGGTGGATTTGGTAGAGTCCGCTCGGTGGATGTCCCCAAGGTCATTCGAGGTTCAACGGCAGGATAGGAGTCTTTCGCATGGATGCGCTATTGCACGGTTCGACAAACCAGCCCCGAGTAACTGGTAGCGGAGTAGCCAGTCCCCGGGCAACCGCAACCCGGGCAACCGGCCCCCGGGCCCATCGCGGGCTTTTCGCTGTTGCCTTGGGTGTTGCTCTCGCAAGCACAGCAGCAAGCACTTCGGTCCATGCCTTCGCACTGGACCAACCCATTCCAAGCGATGATGCGTCGACCCGGAAAGGTGCCGCAGCGCAGGAACCCTGCCCGTGCGAAGAAAACAAAGAAGAGCCACCCGCAAAACCACTTGCGACCGCCCCACGAGAGAAAACCACAGAAGCCTCCAACATCACCCTGGCCCAATGGGTTTCGGATTGGATGAAAAATCCACGTCGCGTCACCGCGAAACTCGCAATCCATGGCGTCGTGCCCGAGATCGAACTCGAAGCCGTCCTTCCGGCATCGCAAATCAAATCCTCAGCCCCCCAGTGTCCCACAGATCCCGCAGTAAGCTCAGATCCAGCAATAAGCACCACCGGTGAGATTTATTTGGATCCCGACGAAGCCTCCGCTGGAAACCCCAACCAGGAACAGATCCAAGTAGCTCCCGTCGCGCCACCCATCCCAACAAACTTCCCATTTGCCATGCAAAATGCCGATCCCCTCGGACCAAAGCATCTGCATCCTGACCAACTCGACCCTAATCAACTCCACCCCGATTACGTCCTGCAAGAGTATCCCATCGATGAATACCCCAGCGAGCCGTATCCCAACCATCCGTATCCCAACCATCCGTATCCCAGTTTAGAACTCCCGCATCCAAACCTCTTCGGATCCTTGAGCGATGTGCAAGTCACACTGCCGGCAAGCACCCTGGTCGCCTACATCGTCGCGCATGCCCAAAACTCCGTCCGCTTGGAAATGAGCCAGCAACTGGCCGCCGAGCGAGCGATGTACGCCCAACGCTACGAGCTTTTGCTCCAACACAACCAGCAGTTGCAAACCCAACTTGCGATGATCGAAGCCCAACAAGAGTCGACCGAAGCCTTGGCGCTGCGGGCCTCGATGTCCTCCAAGAGCGACTGGTCTGCTCCCCCGAACGAATCGAACGAGCAGAAACGTTGCCTGAGCCTGACGGCCAGCCGAGAAGACTTCGATGCAATCCAAGAAGATCTCTCAAACATTCGCAAGCAGATCGCGATCCTCAAGTCCAACAGTAACCCGATCCCCTTTGCTCCAAGTTATGTCGGGACCGAGGAACCCAACGCACCAACCAGACAGCCAGAAACCAGACAGCCGCAAGACCTCAAACCGCAAGCTTGGCGAACGGCTCGCACGGTCCCTTACACCCCGGTCTTCTCTGGATCAGCTTCCCCTGGGCCAGCTTCCTCTGGGCCAGCTTCCAACCGTTGATCTCGACGATTGCGGTAGTTGCAGACCCATGCGCCGGATTGCTATACTGAGCGTCGGCAAGTACGAAAGGGACAATCCAAATGTGCGGCATCGCTGGAGGGGTGTGGTCGGCCCAATCATCCGGCTTGTCGATCCAACAACTCCGAACCATGACCGATGCGATCGCGCATCGTGGGCCCGACGATGAAGGCCTTTGGGTCTCACCGGCCAACCAACAGTCAAACCATCTGGTCGAAACCTCTTGGAGCGATGGGGTCGCGTTGGGCTTCCGGCGACTCTCAATCATCGACCTCGATACGGGTCGACAGCCGATGTCCAATGAAGACGCTTCGGTACAGTTGGTTTTCAACGGCGAGATCTACAACTACCGCGAACTGAGGCATCGGCTCGAAGGAGCCGGGCATCGATTCGGCTCGCAGAGCGATACCGAGACGATCGTCCATCTCTACGAAGACCTCGGTACGGATTGCTTCAAACATTTCAACGGAATGTTCGCGATCGCCCTTTGGGATTCGAAGAAGAATCGCCTCGTGTTGGCCCGGGATCGGCTCGGGAAAAAACCACTCTTTTACTGGCACTCTGGGGATCGGCTATTCTTTGCAAGCGAGCTAAAAGCTTTGCGGACCTTGCCGGGTTTCCCGACCCAGATCGATCCGAGTGCGATCGATTCGTACCTGACCTACCAATACATCCCTCATCCGATGACGATCTATACGGGGGTAAACAAGCTCCCCCCAGGTCATTTTTTGGTCTTCGAGAATGGCCGAATCGAGATCCAACGGTACTGGGATATCGATTGGTCCTATCAAGCCAACATCAGCTTGGATCAAGCCAAGTCCGAGCTTCGAACCCGATTGACGGCGGCCGTCGAACGCCGATTGCGCAGCGACGTACCCTTGGGCGCATTCCTCTCCGGAGGGATCGATTCCTCGCTGGTATGCGCGATCGCTCAAAAACTCCTTTCGACCCCATTGCGGACCTTTGCGATCGGGTTTTCCGAAGCTGACTTCGACGAAACCCAATATGCCGCCTCGGTGGCCAAGCATCTGGGTACCAAGCACGAGCGGTTTGAAGTTCAGCCCGACGCGGTGGGAATCCTCGATGCATTGGTCGATCACTACGATGAGCCGTTCAGCGATTCGAGCGCCGTGCCGACCTGGTATCTTTGCGAACTGACCCGCCGATCGGTGACCGTAGCCCTCAGCGGCGATGGGGGCGATGAACTCTTTGGAGGCTACGAACGCTACCGCGCTTTGCAACTGAGCGAACAACTCCAACGATGGCTGCCCGTCGGTTGGCTCTCTAGCTCTCGATGGATCAAAGCCTTGCCCGACTCCAACGCACGACGTTCCGTCCTGCGCCGCATCCGGCGGTTCTGCGAGGCCCTCGGGCAGTCCTCGCCCAGACGCTACATCAATTGGATTCAAATCTTCGGAGAACAAGCCCGCATCAATCTTTACCAAGATGCATTCATCGAAGCGCTTCCGAATCGAGATCCTTTCTCGTTCCTCGATCAAGCTTGGACCAAAGCCAACCCCGCCCAACGCGACCCTATGAGCTGCGCGATGGCCGCCGACCTGCAAACCTATATCCCCTGCGATCTGATGACCAAGGTCGACATGGCCTCAATGAGACACTCGCTCGAGGCGCGACAGCCGTTCCTCGATTACACCCTGGTCGAATGGGCGATGAGCTTGCCGCTCGGACTCAAAATGCATCGAGGTAAAGGCAAGTGGCTCCTGCGGGAAACCTTCAAAAATGAGCTTCCCGCCGAGATCTGGACAAGACCCAAAATGGGTTTTGGCATACCGATCGCCAAGTGGTTTCGGACCTCGCTCAAGGACCTTACCATCGATGCCCTGCTTGCGAGCGATGCGAAATGCCACCAGTTCTTTAGACCCGAAGCGATCCGGACCTTGGTCGACGAGCACATGCAGGGACGGGCCAACCAGGGCTACCGTCTATGGAATCTACTCGTGCTAGAACTATGGCTTCGACGACGAGACAGCTTGTGAGCCCAATGGCCATTGCCCACCATCGCGAGCAGCGACCGATCCGTTGCCCCACAAGCCAGATTGCTTGTTGGTAGACTCGGCCGTCTTCGACATCCCCTTGGGGTTCGATCCGGACGACAATCCGAACGCCGATGACCCGAAAGCCGATGATCCGAAAATCGTCGAGCTACCGAAGCTATCGAAACGTCCCGAGCCTAGAAAATTCCCTGAAAGGGACCCTGCTGAGGGTGTTCGTTCCATAAAAGCTGTCCGGGGTTCTTGGTGCTCAATGAAAATTAGGCAAGGAAGAATAGGCAAGATCGTTATCGTCGTTCTCTTCGGCCAACTTCAACAACAATCCGGTCTAAGCAGTACCTTTTTTCCGGGTTGAGGTTAACCTAAAGAGACCTGAAGACCACAAAGTGCCTTTTCGGACTTGTTAGGGCCGAAGAGGATAGACGTTCCGCTTAGAAAAAGCCAGATCAATGATCCTGTTGATCGACAATTACGACTCATTTACTTACAACCTCGTCCAACGACTCGGAGAAATCGATCCGAGCCTCGATGTCCGCACGGTCCGAAACGATGAACTGACGGTCGAGGAAATCCGACAGATGCGGCCCGAACGGATCCTGCTCTCACCAGGACCCTGCACCCCTAACGAAGCGGGAATCTGCGTCGAGGTCATCGAAAAACTTCATCGCGAATTCCCAATCCTGGGCGTTTGCCTGGGCCATCAATCGATCGGCCAAGCCTTCGGCGGGAAAATCGTCCGAGCCCCCGAACTCATGCACGGCAAAACCGATCGTATTTCCCACGACGGAAAAGGAATGTTCGCCGAGCTACCCAACCCATTCATCGCAACGCGATACCACTCCCTAGTCATCCTCCCCGAAAGCCTACCGCCCTGCCTGCAGGTTTCCTCTTGGGTGCAAGACTCCCAAGGCAATCGAATTATCATGGGGGTGCGGCATCGGCAGTTCCCCGTCGAAGGCTGGCAGTTCCACCCCGAAAGTTTTTTGACCGAACCCGGACCGACCCTCCTCAAACGATTTTTGAGCTGGTCAGGCCCACCGACCGAATAACCCCTTTTCGACCAGCCTCCTTACAGCATGCTTTGCGTCACCGTCGCCCGCACCCGTCATAAACACACCATCCAAGAACATCTCGATGTGGCGGCCCAAGGGGCCAAACTCGTCGAACTCCGGATGGATTACATCGCCCGCAGCATCGATCTAGCCAGGATCCTCAAGAATCGGCCGACCCCCGTGGTCGTGACCTGCCGCCGAAAAGAAGATGGAGGCCGCTGGGAAAAGTCCGAAGAGGACCGCTTGATGCTCCTGCGACAATCGATCGCCACCGGAGTCGAATTCATCGATCTTGAAGAAGACACCGCCGCGAAAATCCCTCGCTACGGCAAAACCAAAAGAATCATCAGCTACCATAACTTCGAAGGCATCCCCGACGACCTCGAAGCGATCCACACTCGGCTGGCCAAGCTCGATGCGGATATTGTCAAAATCGCCGTCCAAGCCAATTCGTTCGACGATACGGCCCGCGTCATCGAAATGATGCGCAACGCCAAAACACCCACCATCGGTATCGCCATGGGCGACTACGGCTCGATCACCCGGATCCTCGGTGCCCGATACGGAGCCCCCTTCACCTACTGCGTGTTCAACCTCGACCGTCGTGTGGCTCCCGGCCAACTCTCCTACAACGACATGAAAAATGTCTACCGCGTCGAGACGATCACCCAAAAAACCAAAATCTTCGGCGTCGTCGCCGACCCCGTGGCGCAATCCTACAGCCCTATGCTCCACAACAGCGCCTTCGAAACCAACAATCTCGACTACCGTTACTTGCCCTTCCGCGTCGCCGCCGGAGATATCTCCACCTTCATCCGATGGTGCCAACGCGAAGGTGTCGGCGGCCTGAGCGTGACGATTCCCCACAAGCAATCCGTCCTGCCGATGCTCACCCAAGCCGAAGCGGCCGCCCAAGGTATCGGAGCCTGCAACACCATCGTCTTTAGCGGCGAAGACCGCATCGGTTACAACACCGATTTCCGCGCTGCGATGGAATGCATCGGTTACGGACTAGCAAAAATCCATGAAGAACCCAATCCCTTCGAAGGCCGCTCGGCACTGATCCTCGGATCCGGTGGCGTCGCTCGGGCTATCGGCTGGGGACTGGCTCAACGACGCGTGCGAGTCTCTTTCGCAAGCCGAAACTTCGAAGCCGCCAGCCAATTGGCCAAAGAACTCGGCGGGCGTGCGATGCCTTGGGAAGAACGCCACAGCGTCCAACCCAACGTCATGATCAACTGCACTCCCATCGGCATGTTCCCGGAAATGGACGCTACCCCGTTCCGAAAAGAAAGCCTCGATGCACGAACCCTGGTCTTCGATACCGTCTACAACCCAGAACAAACTCTCCTGATCCGAAACGCCAAAATGGCCGGGTGCCCAGTCATCACCGGCCTGAGCATGTTCGTTCGCCAAGCCGCCTACCAGTACCGCCTCTTTACGGGTCTAGAACCCCCCATCGAGGCCATGACCAAAGCCCTACGCAGGGCCATCTCGCCATTGAACTACAACAACTTCGATGACGTCGACGACGTCGATGAACAGGAAGCGCAGACCGACGAAGCGGATTGATACTGGTTCGCCGAACTCGCCACCCTCCAAACCATAGCGATTTCCACTATCGCACTTCGATTCGCCTTTCCGATTCTCTCGACGTCCCTCCTCTGCAAAACTCTTGGTGTAATCCTCGGTCGAATCCAACGCGACGAGGACCGTGTCTGACACCAATCTCTGTTCCACCCAAAGAGGAATCCTCATGAAGACCGATAGCGAACTCAAACAAGACGTCGAGAACGAACTGAAGTGGGAGCCGCGAATCAATGAAGCGCACATCGGTGTGACCGCAAACGCTGGTGTGGTCAGCCTTACTGGTCATGTCCTGTCCTTTGCCGAAAAATATGCCGCCGAGAAAGCCACCAAACGGGTCTATGGCGTCAAAGCCGTCGCGAACGAACTCGATATCCGCCTCAAAGACGGCGCCATGCGGTCAGATGATGAAGTTGCGATCGCATGCTTAAACGCCCTGAAACACCACTCCTTGGTCCCATTCGAAAAAATCAAAGTCGTCGTCTCCGAGGGTGCCGTTTCCCTCGAAGGTGAGGTCGATTGGCAATACCAAAGGGATGCTGCCCTTAACGCCGTACGGAACCTCATCGGCGTTGTCTCCCTGACAAGCCGTATCGCCATCAAAACGCGAACGCTGCCCAAGGACGTGAAGAACAAAATTCTCGCTGCCTTCCATCGCAACGCCGATATCGACGCTCGACGTATCGATATCGAGACCCACGAGGGAAAAGTCGTTCTCCATGGAAACGTGCGGTCCTGGACCGAACGCGAACAAGCCCAAAGCGCAGCCTGGGGAGCACCGGGAGTTACCGCCGTCGAAAACGACTTGCTCGTCGTCCCCTGAGTTCTAAAAAACTCTGAGCTTGCCAGACTCGAATCGATAGCCGTTGGACCCTCCGGCACCCGGCCGGAACCAACGGCTTGCCCGACGAGAATCGATGCCAAGTCGGATCTTCAGGTCAACCGATAAGCTCATCGATCACCGGGTTGCTCAAAGCACCGATCTTTTCAATCTCGATCGTTACCGTATCGCCATGCTTGAGAAACACTGGAGGCTTGCGGGCCCCGCCGACCCCATGCGGAGTACCAGTCAAAATCACCGTTCCGGCTGCCAATCGCGTCGAACCGCTCAGAAACTCGATCAGCGTCGGGACATCGAAGATCATGTCGCCGGTATTCCAATCCTGCATGATCTCTCCATTGAGGATCGTCTTGATCGACAAAGCATTGGGATCGGGGATTTCATCGCGGGTCACCAGGACCGGCCCGAGCGGACAAAACGTGCTGAAGGTCTTTCCTCGGCACCATTGACTCCCACCGTACTTGATCTGCCAATCTCGGGCGCTGACGTCGTTGGCACAAGTGTAACCCAGCACATAATCGAGCGCCTCGAAACGCGATACGTTGTAACAAGGCTTGCCGATGACCACGGCCAACTCGCATTCGTAATCGACCGATTGGCTCGCAAGCTTGCGAGGCAAAACGATAGGGTCGCCTGGATTCTGCAAGGCTCCGCTGTTCTTCATAAACAGCACCGGAAATTCCGGAATGGCTTGCCCTCCCTCCGCCGCATGCTTGCGATAGTTCAAACCGATACACAAGATGTCGCGGGGCTCGATCGGCGCGAGAACTTTCGCTACCTGCGCGATTTGCTCCGTCTGCGACCAATCCCCTAACAGATCGCCGTCGATGCGCAACTGCCTGCCATCGGCCTGCAGACTGGCGAAATGGATCTGTCCCTGGGGGTCTTGATAACGGATGATTTTCATGTGCAGATCGATCGGGAATCGCTAAGGTGGAAATGGGACCCCGATCAGTCGACTTCGGCAGTCTCAGCCATGGCCGCATCGGCATCGGACATCTCGACCGATGCGATCGCCTTGGACTTCGACTCCCGCAGTCCGCGACTGAGGATATCTCGCAACAAAGGCGAGTAGTCCTCGAAACGGGCTTCGCTAGCAGGGCCATCGGCATACTGAAAAATCGCGTCCCGAGGCTTCGGTCCAAGAGCGATCAGCGTACTCGAGACCGTCCCGTAATCCCCCCCTTGGATGACCATGCTGGCGCGTGCCAACGGGTTGGGCAACCTCGCGAAAACCTTGCTGGCTACAGCTAGGAATTTCACGGGAGAATCCAGGTTTTGCAAGGTCAACAGACGACCTGCAAGCTGGACGCGTTCGTCGCGCGGATCATTCAGATTCCGCCCTCCGATGATGCTCAAGCCAGGTTGCAGATCCACCACCTCGTCCTCCTGGTCATGGTGAATCGCAAAGCCGAAATCTCGGTCTGCAATCACCAAATTGCAAGCTTCAAAACGGTGTTTGTGAGTCTCCTCGAGCGCTCGCTCGACGGCCTCACGACTATTGGGAGCCTTCAACACTTCTTTGACGAGCAAACCTCGGGAACGATTCGAACCCAAAGGTTCAAAAACTCTGCGGTTGCAGATCCCGACGAAGACTCCGTGTTGGTTGACTCCCAACCAGGTTCCCCCGCTACGTTGATCAAGGGGACACAGAACACGCGGTTTTCCAGATTGAATACTCGGCGAATGACTCCGCCGATCATAAAACTCCTCGCGATTGGTGGCCACGAGGATAGGACTCTCTGGAACCACGCGATATTGAATGGCGATCAAGCACATCGCAACATCAGCACTTTCTATGGCTGGAGTGTGTAGGGATACGAGCCACGGCGTAATGGCCACGATTCACGCATACAAAGCGTGATAACAGACCCGCTGTAGCCGTAGAATCTAACCCCCCTACCTAGGCGTAGTCACCCCCCAAAACGGAGGAATCGTAAAAATTGTTGAAATCTTGTCAAAATCGTTGCGAACGGGCTCAAGTCCTCGTACCCGACCCTGCCACCGATTTCAAACGCCTTGCTATCCGTCGCAAAAAAGCCATATTCAGCCATCCCTGCGTTGCTATACTCTTCGGCTCGCTTGGCAAGTGCCGGGCATGTCCTACCTCCTCGTGTCCCTAAGATGAATGCTTCGTTAGTCGAGAGTGGACGCAGCCGACTCGGCAAGCAAATCCCGGTGCAAATCGCCTCTACCGGCATGTTTGCTCCCACACGCATCGTGACCAACGAGGACTTGGCACTCCTGGGCTGCGATAGCCAGTGGATCATCCAACGGACTGGTATTCACGAGCGAAGATTCGCAAGCGACGATCAAGCCTCAAGCGACCTGGCGTATCTGGCCGCCATCGATTGCTTGAGCCGCGCTAAGGTCGATCCCAAAGAGGTCGATCTGGTTCTTGTGGCCACCATCACACAAGACTTCATGACCCCCTCGACAGCTTGCATTTTGCAACGCAAACTCGGATGCATCGCGCCGGCTTTCGACATCAATGCAGCCTGCTCAGGATTCATGTACGGACTGATCGTCGGCTCGCAATTTGTCGCCAACGGACTGGCCCGAAACGCACTGATCGTCGGAGCCGAAGTCATGAGCAGGACGGTCAATCCATCGGATATCAAAACCTATCCACTTTTCGGCGATGGTGCCGGCGCGGCGCTGCTCCAACCGGTCGAACCGAGCGGCTCGAGCGATCCGAAAACCATGACCGGAATCCTCGCCTTTACCCTCGGTGCCGAAGGCTCTCCCGAATCGCTCTGCACCCCAGGGGGTGGATCCAGAGAACCGTTGACCCCCGAAGGCTTGGCCCAAGGCCGACAGTACATGCAAATGGACGGCAAAGCCGTTTTCAAGTGGGCCGTCCGATGCGTTGTCGAAAGCTGCAAAGATGTCGTTGCAGCCTCCGGATACTCCCTCGAGGATGTCGATCTTTTGGTCATGCATCAAGCCAACACGCGGATTATCGATGCGGCGATCAAAGATCTCCAAATCTCGCCGGATAAGGTGATTGTCAACCTCAACCGATACGGAAACACCTCGGCAGCAAGCATCCCGCTGGCGCTTCACGAGGCGAACCTCCAAGGCAAACTGCAAAAGGGCAAGCTGGCTCTACTGTGCGGCTTCGGCGCCGGCTTGACCTGGGGAACCGCCCTGATCCGCCTCTGATCCACCCCACCGCTCGCACCCCACCCCCAAAACCGCCGCCCCCCACACGGTGCCGCCCCCCACACGGTGCCAGGCACCTGCTGCGACCAGCCCGGATGCTAGCAAATCAGCCCCCCAACCCGGTGCCAGGCACCTTTGCGATCCCCGAGTCGGAATGCTGGCAAATCTCGTCCAGACGTCCGGTGCCAACCCGGTGCCAGGCACCAGTTTAGCGCCCGGAAATTTTTCAGGTTTTTCCTGGTCCGTGACCAGACGTGTCACTCGAGCCGAACAAACTTCTACCGTTGCAGACCACCCAAAGCCCCTAGGTTTACAGTCCATGGGCCCAGCCACAGCCTGCAACAACCTCCACACACACAAAATCGATTGATCTTTTTTGTCCTCGTATCGGCCAGCGCCTGCCCGCGCTGCTCGATCG
>Ga0315902_10003586_pt1 | contig 23084 bp, 21 predicted proteins | sample LakEriMetagenome_9_FD_203523 | JGI IMG/M metagenome (GOLD analysis project Ga0315902, IMG submission 203523) | Freshwater fungal communities from buoy surface, Lake Erie, Ohio, United States - Buoy 12 MA117 | ecosystem: Environmental > Aquatic > Freshwater > Lake > Lake biofilm | place: USA... | reverse complement strand
GGGACGTCTTCATTTCGCCGCATCTGACCGACTCCGAGTATGCGGCCACCGGTGCCCTCGCTCGGCTCACGGAATCGCGGGCCGGTGCGGCGGCCGCCACGTTCGAGCCGGCCTTGCACCTGGCCACCTCGATGCGTTCCTTCCGCGCTGAATCACTCTCCCGGTTCGTGAAGGCGTTGCTCGACGGCGAGGCGGAGGCGGGGCGGGAGCTGCTCGAGTCGTTTCGCGAGCAGTATCCAATCGTGCTCACGCGGAGCATGCGGGCGGCCCGGCGGTGGATCCGCCAGCAGCGGCGGGGCACGGAGCGGGCGGGGCTGGTGGCCTCCTCGTCGGCCCAGCGGCTCAAGCCCCACGCCATCGACATTCGGGTGAACATCGACCCGGTGCACTGGTTTCTGAGCCCCGCGAAAGACACCCGCTCGTCGCTCTATCTCGAAGACGCGGCGACGGAGTTTCAGGTGCAGGGGCTGGAGCTCGACTGGACGATCGTCACGTGGGACGCCGACTTACGCTGGTCGGGCGACGACTGGAGCTATCACAATTTTCGCGGGGCGAAGTGGACGGATGTGAAGAAGCCCGAGCGGCGGCAGTATCTGAAGAACGCCTACCGCGTGTTGCTCACGCGGGCCCGGCAGGGGATGGTGATCTTCGTCCCGCCGGGGGCAAAACGCGACAAGACGCGGAGCCCAGGGTTCTACGAGGGGGTCCATCAATACCTCGCGAGCCTCGGGGTGACCGAAGTCTGATGGGCCAACCAACGCCGTCCGCCTCGGTCTGGAAAGTGTCCGCCCAGTCTGCGACGGCGTCTGCAAGGGCCACCGACGGAAATTTTTCCGTCCGAAAAATGGCGTTTTGACGCTAAAAAACGCAATTCGACCGAAAACGTCGGATGCACTAAGTCCCTACGACTTGACAGCCGATTTCGTGCCGATAGACTGTCCGCGAGCCACCGAAGCTGAAATCCACTAGCGAGTAAATGCTAGGTCAGCCAAGGTGAAAGCGACCCGGAGGAACGCTCATGATCGAGTTCAAGCCAGAAGACCCCGGTTTCACTGCCCACGAGATCCCGCCGCAGGTGGAGATCGCATTTCGTGCCATTGCCTACTGCCGCAGCCTGACGGATCCACAGAGTGTCGGCATCCCTCCATCTGGGTTGCCGTCGCGAGCGCTGACTCGCATGGAGCTGGGAGTCGAGTCTGCGGCCCTGAATGTCATCCGGAACTACCTCAATGGGGAGATGACCTACCGCGACTACATCGCGAGCGTCGAGCCGGATGCCGCCGAAGGTCATCCGCCTCGTCTGCTTCCATCCCGGCATCACCAGAAAGCAGTCAAGCCCACGCCTGCCGAGGGCACCGGCTCCACGGGGGAGGCTGGCAAATGAAGGGCACCGCTAAGAATTCTCGAGCCTCGTTCCGTGACCTGTGTCGCGCTGCCGTGCCTGAGATCCTGGCACGCCTCGAGGCACGAGCGCTCATGGCGAACCGCATCGCAAAGTCGGCAGTGACCACGTCGGCACGCGAGCGAGCGTATTCAATCAAGGCTTCCGCCCTGAGTCAGGGTATCGAAGCCCAAGGCTTCACCGTCCGGAGTGACGATCAAGGGCGGCACCACGTTGTTCGTGTGGAGATGACGAGTGGCCGCGTCCTCCATATGCAGGTCGGTGCACTGACCGACGAAGCTCGACACAACCCTTCCGTGATCGCGACGCTCGGCTTGACTCCCGGTACTGCTAACCTCAACTGAAAGGATGTCCCCCATGATTTCTGCCGCTGCCTCTCTTCGGGCGAGCCTCCCGCTTGCCCCTGCTGTGCCAACGCCGGTCGAGCGACTGCGTGACCTTTATGCCCGCAATCGCTTGGCTCGCACCTTGCTTGATGCCGCCGCTGACCGAACGCAGCGGGCATGGCGGGAAACAGCCCTTGCCACAGCCCGTACCGAACTCCACGAGAAGCTCGGTGAGCGTCCTTCCAAGCGGGCAGTGATTGAAGTGTTCAAGGAGCTGCACGGCCTCGGGGTCGTCCGCCATATCGTCGGCCGTTCCGGCCACCAGACACGGATTGAATGGGTCTATCGGTCCCCTAGTGTGGCAGCTGTCGCTGCGGGCCGTGCCGCTGAGTTCGAAAAGTGGGGCCAGTCGGAACGGGCACGCCGCCGTCGGAAAGAAAGGCTTGCAAAGCAGAGCAAGGCGCAACCACGCGGCGACGTTACAGCGCCGGTCGCGGACGCGAAGCCGGCCAAGAAGTCTGCCTCACAACGCGGCATCCGTCGCATCGCTAAGGAGCCGCAGGTGGTCCTCGATCTCGGCTGCGGTGTGGCCGTGACGTGGAACCGTCCGCAGAACCCGACCCCAGCCGAAGCGGAGCAATTCGCCAAGGCAGTCGCGGCCACCGTCCAGTCACTTGCAGCAGTTGGAGCGTAAATGCGAGGCGATCCATTAAACGGCCGACGTATGGACATCAGCGTCTCGCTGGCTGACGTGGGTCGACTACGGCCGGCCCTGCCGATGGTGAAGAAGACCGTCGGCGGTGGCCAGGCCATGTATACGGCGTTATGTCCCGGTGCATTGACGGATCGTGGTGGCATCAATCCTGCCGAGCTCTACACCATTCGACCGGAACGCGAGTCGGGGGCCCGTTACGTGGTCAAGCAGCACGACATCGTGTTTTTCTTGCGCTGGCCGTTCCGGCTCGTTTACCTCGATGGAGATGTATGGCAGCGCTGTCACGAGATGCCCACGTTTTTAGACGACGTTCCGCCGCTGGTGGCCGTGGGGCAGATGGCCGTGTTGACGGTCGACCGGAGCCTGGCCGAGCCTGGCTACATCGCGTGGTACCTGCGTCACCCTGAAACCATGCAGCGTCTCAAGCAGGTCTCGAAGGGAGCCACGCTGCAGTTCATCCCGATGAAGGAGATTCGCCGCCTCGCCGTGCGGTTGCCCCACCGGCACCTGCAGGAATTGATCGCCGCCGCCTGGGGGGCTCAGCAGCGGGCTGTCCGCCTGGCCGCGGAGCGCGACAGCCATCTAACGCAATATATCGACGCTGCCGGCATGAAGGCCGTCGACAAGGCACAGACTGACCAAGAAGCACTACGGAGGATGTCGAAATGGTACGGCCACAAGTAACGACCCAGAAGGACATCAACGACGTCGTCTGGAAGGCGTGCGACACCCTTCGGGGGACGATCGATCCCACGCAATACAAGGACTACATCCTGGTCCTTCTCTTCCTGAAGTACGTCTCCGATCTCGTGGCTGATCAACGGGAGCGGTACCTGAAGGAGTACGGCGGCGACGAGGCCCGGGTCGAACGTGCCATGAAGCGCGAGCGATTCGTGCTGGCCGATGGGTGCAACTTTGCCGCACTCTATGCACAACGCACCGAGCCCGATATCGGCGACCGGATCAACAAGGTCTTGGAGCGGATCGAAGACGACAACACCGCGAAACTGGCCGGCGTCTTCCGGAACATCGACTTCAATAGCGAGGCCAATCTGGGCGACACCAAGACCAGGAATGCCAAGCTCAAGCACCTGCTCGAGGATTTCAATGACGAGCGGCTCGACCTGCGACCCAGCCACCTCGAGTCGCAAGACGTGCTCGGTGACGCCTACGAGTTTCTCGTGGCGAACTTCGCGGGCGACTCCGGCAAAAAGGGCGGTGAGTTCTACACGCCGTCACAGGTCGCCCAACTGCTGGCCCGGATCCTGAAGGCGAAGGCCGGGGATCGAGTCTGCGATCCCTGCTGCGGGTCGGGATCCCTATTGATTCGTGCGTGCCAGCAGGTGCCCCCGGACCGGGACGGCCTTCGGAACGTGATGCCCTTCGGGCAGGAGCTCAATGGGGCCACGTGGGCGCTCTGCAAGATGAACATGTTCCTGCACGGCCTCGACCGGGCTCGGATCGAGCGGGGCGACACGATCCGCTCCCCGGAACTCGTGGATGACCAGGGGTTGATGCGGTTCAACGTCGTGGTTGCCAACCCACCGTTTTCGCTCGACAAGTGGGGCCACGACGGGGCTGGATCGGACCGCTACGGCCGGTTTCACCGCGGGGTGCCTCCCCGCACGCGGGGCGACTGGGCCTTCATCAGCCACATGATCGAGACGCTCGACAAGGTCGATGGACGCATGGGCGTGGTCGTGCCCCATGGAGTCCTCTTCCGCGGTGCCAGCGAGAAACGGATCCGCACCGCCGTCCTAAAGGAAAACCTCGTCGACGGCGTAATCGGCCTTCCTGCCAACTTGTTCTACGGTGTGGGCATTCCCGCGGCGCTCCTCCTCCTGCGGCATGGGCGCCGTCCAGACGATGGCGTCTTTTTCATTGACGCCAGCCGCGACTTCGAGAAGGGCAAAAACCAGAACGTCCTTCGGCCGGAGGACCTCAACCAGATCGTCGAGACCTGGGAGCAGGGCAAGGACATTTTGCGTTACGCCCACGTCGCCCCAATGAACGAGATCGAGGCCAATGATTTCAACCTGAATGTGTCGCTCTACGTCGATACGTTCGAGGAGGAGGAGGCTGTCGACCTGGCTGCGTTGAAGGCCGAGATCGCGACGCTCGATGCCCAGCTCGCCGAATCGAGGAAAGAGCTGGACAAATCCCTCCGGGAGCTCGGGCTATGAACTGGCCGCAGCGTCGCCTTGGCGACTTGATGGAGTTTCGCAACGGCCTCAGCTACGCCGCGGCAGACCGCGGCGAGGGACTGGCGATCATTGGTGTCGCGGACGTAAGCCGGGGAGGGCGACTGCCAGCCGCAGGCTACGAGACGATTCGGGCACCGGGCAATCTCCCCGATGCCGCGCTCCTGCGGCCTGGTGATCTCCTCTTCGTGCGATCCAATGGCAGCCGCGATTTGGTCGGCCGGTGCGCGGAGGTTGGCCAACTGGACCAGCCGACGAGTCACTCTGGGTTCACGATCCGCGCGCGGGTAGTCGACCCGAAAGTGAATCCGAAGTGGGTCGCTGCATTCTTCGCATGCGGCCTGGGCGACGGTGCTCTGGGTCGAGGGGCACGCGGCACGAACATCAACAACCTGCGGCAAGAGAAGTTGCAGGGCATAACCATTCCTTGTCCTCCGCAGGCGATCCAGGACCGCGCGCTGCGACTATACGAGCAGTTTCAACAGGCCATTGACTTGTATGACGCCGCAATGCGGCACGGGCGACGCCGGATTGATGGGCTCGCCCAGGTGATGCTAAACGGCACGTTGCGTTTTCCAGGGCCTAAAGCCTCGTGCCCCGTGGTCCGCTTGAGTGAAGTTGCCGACATTGATCCACCCACGCGTTTTCGGTGCAGCAACGACACGCCAGTGTCGTTCGTGCCCATGGCCGATATCAGCGAAAGCGGAGATCGCGTTGGTGACGGCGAGACCCCAGCTGGCAGCATCGCGTCTGGTTACAGCGCGTTCGTTGAAGGCGACATTCTTGTCGCCAAGATCACACCCTGCTTCGAGAATGGCAAGGCGTGGCTGGCCACCGGTCTACTGAACGATGGCGGCCTTGGATCCACAGAGTTTTACGTTCTTCGGTGTACTTCTCGATGCTTGCCGGAGTACCTGTGGCTGCATGTCACATCTGCACGATTTCGCCGAAGGGGTGCCTCGAACATGACTGGATCGGCCGGCCAGAAAAGGGTCGCCAAAGCGTTTGTCCAGAACTTCGAATTCCACCTGCCAGACCTAGGGGAACAACACCGTATTTGCTCCTTGTTTCGAAACATGAGTTGTGGTGTGCGGAGCATGGAGCGGCAGCGCGATTGCCTGCTCCGGCTACGGCGCGAGGTGTTTCGTCGCGTATTTGTTGGTGACCTAGAAGTTACACGAATTCGTGAGGCCAACTCTTGAGTAACACTTCGATGGACTCAGCTCCCGGCCGAGGCGAAGACGCCTCGAGCCAGATTCCCGCGCTGGTGCTGCTGCACCGGCTCGGCTGGACGTACATCTCGCCCGACGAGGCTCTTGCACTTCGCGGCGGGCGGCAGAGCAGCGTTCTACTGACATCGGTCCTCACGGAGAAACTCGGCTCCCTCAATCGGATCGAGACGAAACAGGGTCTGGTGTCCTTCGGCCGTGAGGCAATCGCCAGCGCCGTGAGAAGGCTTGAGCAGCCGGCCGACGAAGGACTCGTGGGCACAAACGAGGCCGTCTGGGACATGATCCGACTCGGCATCTCGATCGATGCCACTGTGGACGGCCGGAAACGGGGCGTGCCCTTCCGATATGTCGATTGGGAGGATATAGGCCGCAACGTCTTTCACGTGACCGAGGAGTTTTCCGTAGACCGCCGCGGTGGCGGTCAGGACCGGACTCGGCGGCCCGACATCGTCTGCTTCGTGAACGGCATTCCGTTCATCGTGGTGGAGTGCAAGTCGGCGGCGATCCGTGACGGAAAGGATCCCCTCGCCGAGGCCATCTCCCAGCAGCTTCGCAACCAGCGGGCCGATGAGATCCCGCACCTTTTTCACTACGCCCAGCTGCTTTTGGCGACCTCCGTGAACCAGGCTAAGTACGGGGCCACTGGCACCGACGCCGCCTACTGGGCCTCGTGGCACGAAGACGAGTTTTCCGGCGAGTCGCTCGCGAAGCTCGTCGCCGCCATGACTCCCTCCGAGATCGCCGAAGTGCGGCAGTTGCTGGGGCAGGCGGATCATCGGCAGCGCCCAACGGCAGCAGCCGAGGCCGAGCGTGTCTACGAATCGCTTTCACGCGACCGTCTGCCGACGATCCAGGATCGACTCCTGCAATCGGTGTGTAGCCCCGCCCGCCTGATGGAACTCGCGCGGTCTTTCACGCTGTTCGAGGAAGGGCAGCGTAAGGTCGCCCGCTACCAGCAATACACGTGCGTCAAGAAATGCCTCCGCCGGTTCGAGACGGTCGGTAGCGATGGGCGACGGACGGGCGGGATCGTGTGGCACACCCAGGGAAGTGGCAAGAGCCTGACGATGTGCATGCTCGCGTCGCAGGTCATGGCCGCGTACGCACCGCTCTCTCCCCGGGTGGTCGTGGTCACTGACCGCATCGATCTGGACGAGCAAATCGCCGAAACGTTCCGGCGGGTCCTGGGGGATGAGAACGTCGTCCGTGCCACGTCTGGGGGCCAGCTCGAGACCCTGCTGAACGATGCACGCACGCGGGTCATCACCACCACGATCCACAAGTTCGACGCGTTCGCCAAAAAGATCACCAGCGGGGCCGGCAAGCCGATCGTGGATCCGAACGTGTTTGTGTTCGTCGATGAGGGGCACCGCACCCAGACGGGTAGCCTCCATGCCGCGATGCGGCGGGCACTGCCCGTGTCGTGCCTGGTGGGATTCACCGGCACGCCCATCCTCAGCGGTGAGAAGCAGACGGCTCTCTCCTTCGGCGGCATCATCGACACCTATACGATCAGGCAGGCGGTCGCCGACAAGGCGGTCGTGAACCTGGTCTACGAGGGACGGTATTCAAGACAGCACGTCAACGCCGAGCCGATCGATACGTGGCTGGAGCATCACACCCACACCCTCAACGACGACCAGATCCAGAAACTGAAGGAGCGGTATGCCGGCCTTGCCGCGCTGAATGAAACCGCTGAGCGAATTCGGCAGCAGGCGTTCGATATCGCGACGCACTTCAAGACCTGCTTCCAGGGAACCACTCCCTTCAAGGCCCAACTCGTGGCCCCGTCGAAGGCCGCTGCGATTCGTTACAAGGAATGCATCGATGCATCCGGACTTGGTGTCACGTGTGAGGTCTTGATCTCGCCTCCCGACACCCGGGAAGGCAACAAGGCCATCGACCAGGCCGACCGTGATGTCGTCCAAGCCTTCTGGAAGCAACGCATCGACGAATATGGGTCGGAGGAGAGGTATCGGAAGGAAGTCATTCGTCGGTTCAAGCAGGAGCGCGACCCGGAGATCATCATCGTCGTCGACATGCTCCTGACTGGCTTTGATGCGCCACGGAATGCGTGTCTCTACCTCACGCGACCGCTGGAGGGACACAATCTCCTGCAGGCGATCGCCCGCGTGAATCGCGTCTACGCTGGGAAGGACCACGGCTTGATCATCGATTACTTCGGCGTGGTGGACGCGCTGGGTGAGGCCGTGGACCTCTACTCCACCTTCAAGGGCGAATACGACCGCGACGATCTCGATGACGTCCTCACCGACATCCGTCAGGCCATTCACGCACTGCCTGGAGCCCACGCCGCCGTATGGGATTGCTTCAAGGCGGCTGGAAATGACCGTGAGGCCCAGGAACGGGCGATGCACGACGCGGATGCCCGCAAGGATTTCTACGACAAGCTGGCGGAGTTCGCGCGCTACCTGAAACTGGCCCTCGGCAGTGAGTCATTCTGGACCGACACGCCGCCGGAACGCATCGAGCGTTACCGACGCGACCTCAAGTACCTCCTCGAGCTTCGGCGGTCTGTTGCGATCCGTTACGCAGAGACCGTTGATTTCGGGCAATACGAGGGGGCGATTCGAAAACTGCTCAACGAATACGTCGGGGCAGATGCCCCTCAAATCCTGGTCGCACCCACAACCATCTTCGACGAGCAGCGACTCCTCGGTGAACTGACCGAGTTCACCAGCCCGGATGCCAAGGCGGAGGTCATCGCGAATCGAATCAACCGAACGATACACGAGAAGATGGACGAGGATCCGGCTTTCTTCCAGTCCATGGGGGATCTGCTGAAGGCCGCACTGGACCGTTACCACCAGAAGCGAATCGATGGCTCACAGCTCCTCGCCGACATGGAACAGATGGCCGACAGTATCCGGCGACGAGAGCAGGTCGACGATCGCACGGTCTACCAGAGCATTGTGGCGACCGCTGCAGACGGCGAACTCGCCGGAGTGGATGGAGCGGCAGTGGCCTCCCTGGCAGCTGCTATCGAGAAGACGGTGGAGCAGCGATCCATCGTCGACTGGCAGGACGACCCAGACGTTCAGAATCGGATGAAGAACGACATCGAGGATGCCATTTTCGATTGGCAGAAGAACCACGGTGTGAAGTTGGGGTTTGAGGTCATCGACCGCATCCTGGACCAGAGCATCGCCACGGCTAGAACGAGGTCCCGCCGATGAGTCCCCCCAGAGTGGAATGCTGCAGGACGGTCAGGCTCGGCGGCGAGGAGATCGAGTATGAGCTTCGTCGCAGCCCTCGACGCACGCTCGGGATCACCGTGACGTATCGCGGTGAATTGCGGGTGACGGCGCCGAAGGCAGCCACGACGGACCAAATCGAGCGGACGCTCCGGCGTAGGAAGCCATGGATCCTGCGGCAGATGAGGGAGACGGCGGCTTTGCCCGCCGAGATGCCCGAGAAGGAGTGGGTGAGCGGAGAAACCCACTGGTATCTCGGCCGCCAGTATCGCCTTCGGATTCGCACGGCTGACGTGCCGAATGTCCGTTTGATCGGCCGCTACTTCGAGGTCGTGCTTCCGGATCCCAGCGACCGCCGAAAGGTGCGGGAATTGATGGCCCGTTGGTATTTGGTCAGGGCACGTGACGTGTTCGAGCGACGAATCGCCCGCCTCATCCACTCGCTTCCCAGGCTTGGTTTGGACTCCGCACCCCCATTGATCGTCCGGTCGATCAAGCTTCGGTGGGGAAGTTGCTCACCGGCGGGACGGATATTGATGAATGTCGACGCCGTGAAGTTACCAGCGGGATGCATCGATTACCTGCTTATCCACGAGCTGTGCCACCTTCGGCACCCGCGGCATGACAGAGCCTTTTGGCGGCATCTCGATCGTTGCATGCCGGGTTGGGAAGCCCACCGCCGTCGCATCGACCGGGCTTCCACGTAACCAAGATCCGCTAATCGTTAAGAAGGAAATCAATGGCACGGCAGAAATACTCCGTATCTGAGCAGCAACTTCGTAAGCTCTATGAAAAAGAACGCAGGACGATAGAGCAGGTGGCTGAAGTCATCGGCTGCCATCCGTCGACCGTGCGACCGTGGTTACTAAGATTCGGTATATCAATACGACCTAAAGGGCGCTCGCCGGAAAACCAATCCTCTACGGCGAGCCGCAACCGTGCGTATTCACGGCGATACCGCGCAAAGCTTTCACCTGAGCAAAAGCTTCGCCGGCTTGAGCGGCAACGGATACGGCGAGGCAGCGTGATCCGCGAACCTCTCCCGCCGGATGAACGTGAACGACGAAGGCAAGAGACCCACGCGCGGTACCGGGAAAAGTATCGAGGCCAGTTGGCTGCAAACCATCGTGAACGGCGCAAAAGGGAGGAAGTTAAGGCCGCGGAGAGAGCCTATCGGCAAGCCAATCGGGAGCGGCTGACGGCCACCAATCGAGAATGGCGGAAGAACAACCCGGAAAAGATACGCGCACGACGTGAGGCGAGGCGGGAAGAAATCAACGCGAATCATCGACAGTACGTCGCCAGGCGATTGCAGGAAGACGTGCAGTTCAAATTGGCACGACAACTGCGGTCCCGAATGAATGCGGCCGTACGTGGCGGATACCGTGCGGGCTCAGCGGTCGATGATCTTGGGATGCCGATCGCTCAGTTCAAAAAACACCTGGAGTCCCTCTGGGAGCCGGAAATGACATGGGCCAATTACGGGAAGGGGCCCGGCAAGTGGTGCATTGATCACATCTTCCCGCTGGCGAAGGCGGACTTTACCAACCGAGTTGAGTTTCTTGCCGTAGCCAACTGGCGGAATCAGGTGCCGCGGTGGCATGTTGATAACTCAACGAAACTCGCGACGATCACGACCGACGCCCAGCAGTTGTTCGATGAATTACGGGCGGTTTTTACAGACAGACAATCAAGAGACGCTCCCCCTCGTTAGCATCGAATCGCAAACTCTCCGACGATTATCAAATCAACAGCGTCTCCAGGCTCGATTTCGATCAGCTCGAACGCCGGATTCACGGGCAGCAGTTGAATTCGGTCATGTCGCCAGCCTTCGGCGGTGACGGTCTTCTCCGAGTGGTACTTCTTGACGGTGAACCGGCCGCCGTTTTCGCCCGAGCCGTCCGTGCCCAGCTGCACGAGCACGATCCGGCCCTCGCGCGAGCCCGCCGGACACTGGCGGAACAGGCACCATGAGCCGTCCGGGATCAGCGGCTCCATCGACGTGCCCGTCACCCGCGACACAAACATGCCGGGCTTGAGCGAAACGCCCGGCACCTCCGTCCAGCCGATCTCCTCCGGCACGCTCTCCGGTCCCCAGAAGCCCGCCGCGGCGGTGAGGTCGTAGACCGGGACGTGGGTGGTGTAGCGGGCGGCGGGGGGTGGGGAGTCGGTGAGGGGTGGAGGCGGGGCGATTGATGGGCGTTGATGATTGGGTGGCGGTTCAGACCCGGAGCCCCCTCGCTCGCGCTCGGGGCTTTTATGAGGCATGGCGAGCCACTGTCCGTCTGTAGCGGTGAACTCGACTTCGAAGTTGGTGCCCGGGAGACCCGCGTCGGGGCCGAACCAGTCGCGGAGCAGCGCGGGGAGAGCGTTGTTGCCACGGGCACTCGCGGCGTCGGCCGGATGGGCGACGTTGCACGCCACCTTCACGAACCGGAAGACCCACTCCCGGCCGTCGGGGAGGCGGACGCGCGTGGGGCCCGTGGGGCGGGACGGGACGGATTCCACGGTGGGGAGAAAGAGGATCGGTTTGCCGCCGGAGTGGGAGACCTTCGCGCGGAAGGTGGTGGAGAGCGGAGCCCCCTCGCTTCCGCGAGGGGCTTTTTGGGAAGACAGGCGCGTGTGCGTGTAGTGCGCGAGACGGAGATCGACGAGTTCGCCCGTGAGCGATTCGAAGGCCGCGCGGAGCTCAGGCGGGCACGTGAAATCCGCCACGAACCTGTCGCCCCGGCGTGTGAACCACCGCTGGCCGGCCTGGTCGGCCATCCACCGCGAGAGCGGCCACTCGAGCCAGTACGACGTGAATGCCGGGTCGGGGCCGGATTCGGCAGGTTGCCAACCTGCCGCTACAGGGGGAACCGCGAACGCCGTTCCTTCGAGGTCGGCGCGGAGGGCGGGATGCGAGACGAGAAACTGGCGGCACGCGGTGGCCAGCGCGTCGATCTCCATGCCGTCCCACAAGGCGTCGCGATCCAGGAGCACCCGCAGCACCACCATCTTGTACGACTTGTTGAGGTTCGTCGTCTCGAGCATCCCGAGCCACGCCCCGAACCGCTCGACGATGCGTTCCTCGCTCGCATCGAGATCCCCCTCGGCCCGGCAAAACCCGAACCAACTGCCATGGGCCGCTCGCAACGTGTGAGGCAGATAGTGAGCATGCAAAAGCTCCGTCGGCGTCGGCCGCCGCCCGAGCTCCGCCCGCATGCCGCGATACGCCTCCTCCACCGCGGCCCGGCCCGCCGGCAGAAACCGCGCGAGCAGCTCCTTCGCCTCGAGCTCCACGTCGAGCACGCAGCCCTCCGGAAGCGCCGGCTCCCGGCCGTCGAGATACCGCTTCAAGAGGGCAAGCCCCGTGGCGTCGGCAGCGGTGGCCGCAGGGGCGAGCGAGAGCAGATGCACGAGCCGGCTCGCGAACACGCGGTGATTGCCCACGAAGTCGATCACCTCCAACCGCAGCTTGCCGTCCGCCGCCCGCAGGCCGCGGCCGAGCTGCTGCAAGAACACGATCTTTGATTCGGTGGGCCGGAGCATCACCACGCGGTCGACCAGCGGGATGTCGACGCCCTCGTTGAAGAGGTCGACCACGCAGAGGGCCGAGAGGGTGCCGGCGTGGAAGGCGGCCAGGGAGGCCATGCGCGGGTCGGAGACGGGGCCGCCCGGGCCAGCCGCATCCGAAAACACGGCCGCCGCGGCCACGCCCCGCTTCCGGAGCCAATCCCGGGCAAACACGGCATGCCGCCGCGAACAGCAGAAGACGAGCGTGCGACGGGGAAAAAGGTGGCAGCCACCATTTCCCTGCGGCAAATGGGTGCAGCCACCTTTTTCCCACTCGGCCCAGAGGCGCTCCATGCGGGGAGCGTTTTCCAGGGCCGCTTCGAGTACGGCCGGATCGAAGCGGCCGTTGCGCCAGGGGATCTGCTCGAAGTCGACGTCGTCCTTGAGCCCCCGATACCGAAACGGCACGAGCGACCCCTCCGCAATCCCGTCGCCGATCGTGGCCTGATAGGCGAGGATGTCGTCGAAGAGCGTGGCCACGTCGACGCCGTCTGTCCGCTCGGGCGTGGCCGTGAGGCCGAGCGTGAACGAGGGGGCAGCCCGCGATAGCTCCGACAGCCGCGCAAGCACGCGGCGGTAGCTCGGGGCCTCGGCGTGGTGCACCTCGTCGATCACGCAGTAATCAAACGGGGCAGCCGCCGCGAGGGCCGCGAGACTGTCGGGACGAGAAAGCTTTTGGATCGAGGCGATGACGAGCTGGCCGGTGAGGTCGCACGACGAACCGGCGACGTAGGAGACCGGAATCCCAAGAAGCCCCCGGCGGAAGCCGGGGGATGCCGCGCCGTCCCGCCATTCGCTTTCCATGGCCTGCCGGAGCGTGGCCTCGGCCTGCGCGAGGATCTCCGCCCGGTGGGCTATCACGAGCACCCGCGGCGGCCGGCCGAGCTCGCGGCCCACGGCGATCACGTCGAACGCCGCGAGCCAGGTTTTTCCAAGGCCCGTGGCCACGGCGACGAGGGCTTTTGAGTAGCCGTCGGAGCGGATCGCGGCCAGGGAGGCGAGGGCTTCCTGCTGCCAGGGCCGCGGGGTGAAGGGCGGCGCCGGAGCGCATGGAGAGTTGGGTGGTTGGTTGCCCTTTATCCCCTCGCTTCCGCTCAGGGCTTTTATGGAGCCATCGGGTCCGCCATCCCATGCGCGACGTAGCTCGGCTGCCTCGGCGGCCCGGGCCGCATACCGCTCGACCACCTCGGCCGACAGCGGCGTGGCCTGCTGCCAGAGGTCGTCGAACGCGGCGGAAAGTTCGCGGTCGAGTGTGCCTGAGCCCGACGTCTCGCCGACGAGGTTCCACTCCACGCCCGTCTCGAGCGCCGCCCGTGAGAGGTTGCTCGACCCAACGACCACGATCCCGCCCGACGCATCCGCGATCCGCCAGGCCTTCGGGTGAAACGAGTCGGGCGAGCCGCGGAGGTTTTCGAGCTCTGCGAGCCGCGTCTCCAAGCCCGCGCCGGCCATCTCCATCCAACCGAGTAGCAGCCGCAGGGCCTCTGGCGAAGTGATGCCCAAATAATCGCCCACAAGGAGCCGCACCTTCGCCCCCGCGGCGATCGCGCGAAAGAGACTCTTCCCCACAAGATCGAGCCCCGACGTCTGCACGAACGACGCAAGCAGGTCGATCTCGCTCGCGCCTGGGAGCCGGTCGGCGAGCCGATGCCAAAGCGGCCGATCGGGTCCGGTGGTGAGGAAGTAGACCGCTTGCTCCGCAAGCGGTTTGTTTGGTTCCGCTTGCGGAGCAAGCGGTCTACTTTCCGCCAAATAATTCCCCTTCTCCGGGATCACATGCCGCACACCGCCGCGGGGGTCAGCCATGTCACCGGCATACCGCGGGATCACGTGCACATGCACATGCGGCACGGTCTGCCCGGCAGCGGCCCCAGAGTTGAAGCCGACGTTGTAGCCATTGGGCTTGGGATCACGCTGGTCGAGCAGCCGCTTCACCTCACCCACGAGCTCCATGAGCGCCGCCTGCTCGTCCGCCGTGCACTCGAAAAACGTCGGCACGACCCGCCGCGTGATCACGAGCACGTGCCCCGGCGACACCGGAAACCGGTCATAGACCGCAAACGCAAGCGCATTCGCGCAGACCCAATCCGTTTGCGGAAGCTCTACGAATGGCGAGGGGGCATCCGGTACCATGGCGGTAGTCTACAAATCCCATGGACAACCTTGGTCCCGGTCCCGCATCGACGCCATTCCGTTTGCCCACCCCGAACTCGAAAAGTGGCGAACGAACTTCACGGGCGTGCAGGCCCTGCACACGCCCACCACCATGCTCGTGACCGGCGCCGTGGACGATCTCTGGGAGAACGCCCGAGGCGAGCTGATCGTGGTCGATTACAAGTCAACCGCGAAGGCCGCCGAGATCACGGAGCTCAACGAAGAGTGGCACGCCGGCTACAAGCGGCAAATCGAGATCTACCAGTGGCTGCTTCGGCAGAACGGATTCAAGGTGTCACCAAGGGCCTACTGGGTCTATGCCAATGGTGACGCGGCCGCCGACCAGTTTGACCAGACGCTGCGGTTTCGGATGACCGTGATTGCCTATGACGGGCGGGACGACTGGGTCGAACCTCACATCATGGCCGCGCGGGAGTGCCTGCTGAACGACACGCCGCCCGCACCTGCAACGAAGTGCCCGCACTGCAGCTTTGCCGCTGAACGGCTGGCTTACGCGCCCAAAGCCAACTGAACTCTGCCGCGAGCCAATGAGATCGCTTTCAACGAGCGGAGCGTGGACGGCCTCGTGGCGGAATCATGTTCTTCTAGCTCGACGCTCCGCAAACTCAAACCCCGGCTTGCCATCGGCCTCGACAACGATCGGTGCCTTGAACCGTCGGCCATTCTGGCCGCGGAAGCCCTCCAGCACATCGGTGCGGCCGTGGGCGATTAGCTGCAGGGCCTGGTCACGCGTGATTTCTCTGCCGCACCAGAGTCGCTTGAGGGCGAACCCACACGTCGGCTGCTCGCCGGTCGCATTCACGCAGACATAGCCCGCCGGCCGCTCGTGCACGGCTCCGCCGCAGTGCGGGCAGACACCGATCTGCGGGTGCTCCGCCGCAAGCGGGTCTTTGAGGTTGTCGAAAAAGAGCTCGCATCGCTGCGTGTCACGATTCCAGCGAAGGCAGCCGTCGTAGTGGGTCTTTTTCTTCGGGCTGTAGAAGCCCTCGAGCGGCCCGATCCATCCCGCCGCAAGAAGCTGCTCGAGCTCGCGCACCGCCAGAGGGCGGCCATGCAAGACCTTCGGAATGCGGACGGCCCCATCGGCAGTCGTGTAATCGAGCAGCCGCTCCACCAGCGGAGCGCTTGTGCCCGGCAGGCGGATGTGGGGAAGCTCGGCCAACACGAGATCCGCAGGCGAGGACTTCACTTGGGCGACGAGTTCGGCCGTGAGCTGGCGGATGTCTCGCATGAAGGCCTCAGGGTCGCCGTTGCCCTGTTCGATCTCCGCAAGGCGAGCCTCCCATTGGCCGGTCATCACCGGACTCGACAGCACCTCGAGCTTGAGCCTGCCGATCAACTGCATGAGCGTCATCGCCTTCGGTTGGGCGTGGAGATCGCTGCTTTGGCGTTTGATGTAGCCGTCGTCGATCAGCTTGGTGATGGTTTCCGTCCGCGTGGCCGCAGTGCCGAGGCCGCAGAGCTTCATTGCCTCGTGTGCCTCTTCGTCGTCCACTCGTTCGCCCGCAGTCTCCATCGCCTTGAGGAGCGTGCCGTCGTTGTAACGCGGCGGCGGTGTGGTGAGCCGTTCCTCGATCGTGGCAGAGAGCGCCTTGGCCTGCGACGCCTCGTCGGCCTGCAAGGCGACCGGGGGCTGAGCCCGCTTGCCATCCACCGCCTGCCAGCCTGGCGTGCGAAGCGAAGAGGTCGTTGCCTCGAACGTTTCGTCCTCCACCGTGAACGTCAGGACCTGGACGTCGGTCTCCGACGCGGGCAGGAAGGCCGCCACGAACCGCTTCACGATCAGGTCGTAGATCTTCTGCTCATCCTCCGAGAGCTTTGGCTGATCGGGGCCGATCGGCTCAGGGATGATCGCGAAGTGATCGCCCACCTTCGAACTGTCGAACACTCGCTTGTTGGCAGGGTCGACGCCGCGGTCGAGCGCCGCCTGAGCGGGGGCCGCGAGCTCGGGCATCGCAGCCGCAATCTGCCGAAGTCGGTCCCGCACCGTCTCCAGATAGTCTTCCGACGGCAGGTATCGAGACTCGGTCCGCGGATACGTGATCAGTTTTTTATCGATATAGAGCGTTTGCACGATCCGCTGCGTCTTGGCGGCGGAGAGCCGGTGCCTGTTGCTGGCCTCGATGAGCAGATCGTTGAGCTTGAAGAGCTGCGGGGGCTGCTTCCTGTCGACGCGCCGCTTCGCTGAGACGTCCGCCGGCTGGCCCGTCACCTTCGCCACGATCGCATCGGCCCGCTCCCGGCTGCCGATCCTGCGGCCATGATCTTCGCCCGCTTCGTTGCCGGCCTTCCGCCGAGACACCCACGTGGCATCGACGAGCGAGCCGTCGCCCATCGCAAACTGCCCCGCGGTCTGCCAGTAGGGCTGCCGGATAAACCGTTCGATTTCCAACTCCCGCTGCGTGATCATGATGAGGGTGGGGGTTTGAACGCGGCCCGCCGGGGTCTTGAAGAACCCTCCGGAACGACTCATGAGCCCGGTGAGCACACGGGTGATGTTGATACCGATCAGCCAGTCGGCCACCGTCCGGCAGTCGGCAGCGGCAGCCAGCCCTTGCACATCCGACTCTGACCTCAGGGTTTCGAACGCCCGACGAATGGCCGCCGCCGTCATCGATTGCAGCCAGGCCCGTTGGATGGGCTTCTTGCAGCCTGCATATCGCATGATCTGCCGGAAGATCAGCTCGCCTTCACGGCCGGCGTCGCAGGCATTGATGACGCCAACGACGTCGCTGCGGTTCAGCATCGACACGATAGCCTCGAGCCTCTCTTCCTGATCGCTCTTCGGCACGAGCTCGAGTGTTGTCGGCAGGATCGGCAGCAGATCGAGGTCCCACTGCTCCGTCGGCAGCCGACTCTCGAGCAGGTGGCCCGCTGCTGCTGCGATCAGCATCGTGGGCGATTCGAAATAGCCGTCGTGCTTGGTGAACCCGCCCAGGGCCTTGGCGATGTCGGCGGCGACGGAAGGTTTTTCGGCGATCACGAGCTGCTTGTTCATGCGGCACTCTTTTCGTTTCGTTGTGGCGTTCACGACGGCACCACCAGCGGCGTCGTCTTTTTTCAGAACTAGAACGACACATCGAGTGCGTCAAGCAATCGGCAGCAGAAATTTTTCAGCATCCGACGCTTCACAGAGTGGCTTCGCACGCGCGCATTATGCGAGCGCGCACGCGTGAGCGCACGTGCACGTGTGCGTCACGCCCGCGCCTAGCGCACGCGTGCGTGACGCTCGCACACGCGTGCGCACGCGAGGAGAAGATTTGCCGCCCCCCGCAATCCTTGGCCCCGCTCGGCCACAAGATAAATAAGAAGAGACGCGCGTAGCCCTCAATGGGCCGGCTCCGGTTGATAGGTGCAGCCAGTCGTGGCGGCACGGTTTTCCAACGAGGCACCAGAAGGAGACATCACGATGAGAGATGAGAACGCGACTTCGGACCTGAGCCCCTGCTCTCTCAACGTCTACGGCTACATGGTGGTCTACAAACGGGACGAGGCCTGGGTGACGGAATGTGACGATGAGTTTTCCAGCCTGCCTGCGCACTATCCCTTCATGCAGCAGGCGCTCGACCGCGCGAAGTTCCTCCGGTCGAAAGGCATCGAATGCCGCGTGGGCGCCCTGCTCGCCGAGCCGTCTGACACCGCCGCGGACTTCGAGGCCCATCGCAACCCCGAGTAAATCAGCGCGGCCGCAACAAGTTCACGCTACGGAAGCCCGAAGCGCGAGCGAGGGACCGCGTTGCATGATTAGCGGCCATTTCCCTCGCTTGCGAGTCGGGCTTCCGTAGGGAGTTTTCGCCTTCCGCCAGGTAATTCCCCTTCCCCGGAATCACATGCCGCACGCCGCCGCGGGGGTCGCCCATGTCGCCGGCATACCGCGGGATCACATGCACGTGCACATGCGGCACCGTCTGGCCGGCGGCGGCCCCGGAGTTGAAGCCGACGTTGTAGCCATCGGGCTTCGGGTCGAGCCGCTCATCGAGCAGCCGCTTCACCTCGCCCACGAGCTCCATGAGGGCCCCCTGCTCCGCGGCCGTGCACTCGAAGAACGTCGGCACCACCCGCCGCGTGATCACGAGCACGTGCCCTGGCGACACGGGAAACGAATCGAAGATCGCGAAGCAGAGCCCATTCGCGCAGACGGGGCAGGGTCCATGGCCGGCAGTGTACGACCCCGCGGGACAACCTTGGTCCGGGGTAGAATCTGGGACATAGGCTCGAATCAAGCATCTTGACGGAGTAATGAACGGGCGTATACACTTTTCCGCATTCGTACCTGCCAGTTGGAGGCCTGCCGATGTCGATCTCGTTTGATCTCCCCGCCAGCGTGGAAGAGCAGTTGCGGCGGGACCACGCCAATCTCGACGGCCTTGCCAAGGAAGCGGCTCTTGTAGAGCTCTATCGACAGGGCAGCATCACGCAGCACCAGCTCGCCGAGTCGCTCGACAAAACACGATTTGAGATCGACGAGCTCCTGAAGCAGCACAACGTCACCGAGGATCTCGTGACTGCAGAAGAGGTGGCCGAGCAGGTTGCGACGCTGCGTCGGCTGCTGGGATCATGACCGTCGTTTCAGATGCCTCTCCGCTGCACTATCTGGTTCTGATCAAAGCCGAGCACGTTCTGGCCCAGTTGTTTTCAGAGACCCTTCTCATCGACGAACGGGACGGGACCAGCATCGCGCGTCGCCTTGGCGTTACCACGGTGGGCACGCTTGGTGTCCTTATTTTCGCGTCGGCAAAGAATCTCCTGCCGCTGGACCAGTCATTCGCCGCGCTTCAGGAAACCTCTTTCCGAGTTCGCCCATCGCTTTTGGCCGCTCTCCTCGCCCACGACAAACATCGTCGCTCCCAAGGCTCATAGCGCAGCCTCGTGATCCCCCGTGCCCCGGCAACACTGGGTAGGAGTCGAAGATCGCGAAGCAGAGCCCATTCGCGCAGACCCACTCCGCCTCGGGGACTTCCAGAAACCGCGAGGTGACGGCGGGCTCCATGGCCGGCAGTGTACGAACCCGCGGGCCAACCTTGGTCCCGGTCCCGCGCGGTGACGTTCACGCATGCCTCGTAGCCGTAACCTCTTCGATCCAGAGTCCACGAAGCCCTACAAGATCTCCCGCAGCGGCCTCGAGCTTTTCCACGACTGCCCGCGGTGCTTCTACTTCGACAAGCGGCTCGGCCTTCCGCGGCCGCCGGGCTTCCCATTCAATCTCAACTCCGCTGTCGATGCCCTGCTCAAGCGGGAGTTTGATACATTCCGCCGGCAACGGCAGCCGCACCCCTTGATGGAGAAGGCCGGCATCGACGCCATTCCGTTTGCCCACCCCGAACTCGAAAAGTGGCGAACGAACTTCACGGGCGTGCAGGCCCTGCACAAGACCACCAACATGCTCGTGACCGGCGCCGTGGACGATCTCTGGGAGAACGCCCGAGGCGAGCTGATCGTGGTTGATTACAAGTCAACCGCGAAGGCCGCCGAGATCACGGAGCTCAACGAAGAGTGGCACGCCGGCTACAAGCGGCAAATCGAGATCTACCAGTGGCTGCTTCGGCAGAACGGATTCAAGGTGTCACCAAGGGCCTACTGGGTCTATGCCAATGGTGACGCGGCCGCCGACCAGTTTGACCAGACGCTGCGGTTTCGGATGACCGTGATTGCCTATGACGGGCGGGACGACTGGGTCGAACCTCACATCATGGCCGCGCGGGAGTGCCTGCTGAACGACACGCCGCCCGCACCTGCAACGAAGTGCCCGCACTGCAGCTTTGCCACCGAACGGCTGGCCCACGCGGCCAACGCCAACTGATCTCACCCCGGGCAGCCGAATGAACGGCCGGCGGCGCACGTCCCGGCGTGGCAACCGCGGGCCGGGGTAGAATCACAGCGGTTGATGCGTCAGCGCGCCCTTGACAAGGAACTATACGACCGTATACTTTGCCTCGGCGAAGTGTTTCTACGGCTAGAACCGAAGGCTTTCGAGACCACGCGATGGCAACTGTTCACGAGGCTCTCACCGACCTCCTAGATCCTCTCGGCGAATGCATGACTCCCGACGTGGCTCGTAGGGTGATCCAACTCCGAGCGTCGGCTGATCAAAACCAGCGTATGCAGGTTCTTGCCGAGAAGTCGGCAGCGGGCACGCTGTCAACTGAGGAACGCGAGGAGTACGAGGCCTGTGTCTCGGCAGGAACGTTCATCGCCATTCTGCAGGCCAAAGCCCGAGGAATTGTTCGCCGCAATGGGGCAGCCTGATGGATGCTCGGCTCCGGACCGAGGTCCGCGGGCGGGCCAGCGGACGATGCGAATACTGCCGAATCCGTGAAGACCAGGACCCATTCTTCACATTTCCAATCGATCACGTCGTCGCCAAGCAACATGGGGGCTTGGAAACGCTCGACAACCTCTGCCTAAGTTGCTTTCGATGCAATGCCCATAAGGGGCCGAACCTTACGAGCGTCGATCCGCAAACCGGCCGTACCGTCCCGCTGTTCCACCCGCGACGCGATACGTGGGGTGATCATTTTCACTGGGATGGGCCACTTCTCGTCGGCGATACCCCGACGGGGCGAGCGACCGTGCGGTGCCTTGCGATCAACCATCCGGATGCGGTGGTGCTCCGCGAACTCCTGATCGCCGAAGGAACTTTTCCTGGCTAAGTAGCTCACAGAGTAGATGCCTTCACGCAGACTCGCTCCGCCTCGGCCGCCTCCAACAACGCCGAACGGCTGGCCTACGCGGCCAAAGCCAACTGATCTCACCGCGCGGAGCCAAATGAACGGCTGGCAGTGCACGACCCGGCGGGGCAACCGTGGGCCGGGGTCGCCTAGGTACGCAGCCAGTTGACAAAAGAGTGTACTGCCGTACACTCTCCACCCTATGCCGTATGTCGAGTTCTTGTGGACGACTGAGAACACCGCCCACATCGCCGAACACGGTGTGTCACCAGCAGATTTCGAGGCGGTTGTGCTGCATTCAGTAAACCGAGGAATCAGTCGTCGCTCGCTACTCCCGGTTGCCTGGGGGTACACTTCTGATGGGCGCTACATCATGGCCGTATATGAGCCCGTCGACGAAATCACCGTGTGTCCCGTGACTGCCTACGAAGTGCCTGAACCGCGATAGGTGATCCGATGACAACGCCAAACGGAGAGAGTCGTAGCCCGGAGCCGACGCCCGCGGAAATCGACCGCCTGCGCATGCTTCGAGAGAGCATTGCGAAAGAACTGCCCGACCTCATCGCTCGCGACCAACTGCGCAAAGCGGCCCGCGAGGAACGGTCCATCAGCGGGGCCGTCCGAGACGCGATTCACCGTAGCGATCTGCCGCTTCATGCCATCGCCACCAAGGCCGGGCTGTCGCCCGTCGAACTCGACGAATTTCTCACGGGCGAACGCGCGCTGCGATCAGACACGCTCGACCGCCTGGCGGCGGTGATCGGCTATCAGGCTCCACCGGCCCGTGCAGGCGCATAAAGCCGCGTCAGGGCGAGCCGCTCCACCGGGCGGTACACTCCCCGGCATGAAGAAACCAACTTCAGCCCGCCGCACCATCGGCAAGAAACTTGATTCCTGGCAGGCGCTCATGGCCGAGGCCCGCCGGTTTCGCGACGCCCGCGACTGGTCGCAGTTTCACACGCCGAAAAATCTCGCCGCCGCCATGGCCATCGAGGCGGCGGAACTGCAGGAACGGTTTCTCTGGAAGACCGACAAGGAGATCGAACGCGACCTGAAGGACAATGCCAAACGCGATGCCGTCGTGGAAGAGGTCGCCGACGTCTTTCTCTTTGCACTCCTGCTCGCAGATCGGCTCGAGATCGACGTCGGCAAAGCGATCGCCGATAAGCTCGCTGCGAATGAGCTGAAATATCCCGTCGCCCTGGCCCGCGGCAATGCTCGGAAATACACGGAGCTCCGCGAGCCGTGATCATCTACGCCGAGACGAAGCGGCAGTTTCTCGAGGACGTGGATCTGAACCGCCTCGAACGGCGGCTGATCGACGGATTTGAGCGGCAGACCGGGGGCGTGCCGGCGGATCGGCACGTGTGGGCGGATGAATACACGCGGTTCTCAAACGCGCTCCGGCGGGCCGATGTCGATGACGACATGCAGGTGGCCATCGAATACCACATCTCCGCCGCTTCGAAAGCCGGAGCCGCTCGAGGATCCCCGCTACCGCCACATCATCGACGACACGCATCTCTTCCTCGCCGACGATGCCGACGCCCTCTCGCGGTATATCGAGAAATACGTGCGGCACCGGTCGCGGCACG
>Ga0315902_10003585_pt1 | contig 23085 bp, 17 predicted proteins | sample LakEriMetagenome_9_FD_203523 | JGI IMG/M metagenome (GOLD analysis project Ga0315902, IMG submission 203523) | Freshwater fungal communities from buoy surface, Lake Erie, Ohio, United States - Buoy 12 MA117 | ecosystem: Environmental > Aquatic > Freshwater > Lake > Lake biofilm | place: USA... | reverse complement strand
CAGGCACGTGCAACTTCCTCAACGCGGATGCGTCGGTCCGACCGATCGCGGACGATGTCGATCTGGCCACGTTTCAGTCCCTCGCCACCCGCGCTGGTGGTGAATCAACTTCCATGCCCTAGAGCGGCCTCCCTGCCTTGATCGCCCCAGCCCCGTATACTTTCCGCCGGAGGTGCCCTATGCATTCGTTTCGTCGTTTGTTCATTTGTTCCGCTCCGGTGCTCTCCATCGCCTGCCTCGCCACGGTCGCTCCGGCAGCCGACACCGCCGCGATCAAGGCGGCGATCGAGAAGGGGTCGAACTATCTGATCGAACAGGGGCAGAGCGAAGACGGCAGCTTCTCGTCGCAGGTCGGGCCGGCAGTGACGGCGCTCGCAGTGACCGCGCTCGTACAGAGCGGCACGCCGGCCGACGATCCGGCCGTGCAGAAGTCACTCGCCTATCTCCTCAAGTTCAAGAACACCGACGGCGGCATCCACACGCCCGACTCGAAGGTGGCCAACTACGAAACATCGATCGCGATCATGGCGCTGGCAGCCTGCAACTACGGCGGTCGCTATGCGCAGGATCTCCAGGCTGCCGAGGCCTTCGTGAAGGGGCTGCAGTGGGACGACGCCGAAGGGAAGGGGACCGACGATCCCGCGTATGGCGGCGCGGGTTACGGTAGCAAGGGGCGGCCCGACCTCTCGAACACCGCCTTCATGATCGAGGCCCTGCGCAGCGTGGGCACGAGCCAAAACGACCCCGCCATCCAGCGGGCGTTGGCGTTTGTGTCGCGCACGCAAAACCTGGAGGGGCCGCACAACACGCTGCCCCATCCGGCGAAAAATCCCGACGGTGGCTTCTACTACACCCCGGCCAACGGTGGCGAAAGCCAGGCCGGCACGCTGCCCAACGGCGGCCTCAGAAGCTACGGCTCGATGACCTACGCGGGGCTCAAGAGCATGATCTTCGCCGGGCTCACGAAGAGCGACCCCCGGGTGAAGGCTGCGACCGCCTGGCTCCGCAGGCACTACACCTTCGCGGAGAATCCCGGCCTCGGCGACGCCGGGCTCTACTACTACTTCCACACCGCCGCGAAGGCACTCGACGTGCTCGGTGAGGATTCGTTTACCGATGCCGCCGGACAGGCGCATGACTGGCGGGCCGAGCTCTCCGCTGTGATCCTTGCCAAGCAGAAGCCGGACGGCTCATGGGTCAACGAGAACGAGCGCTGGATGGAGGGCGACCCGAACCTGGTGACCGCCTACGCCCTGCTCGCGCTGTCGTACTGCACCGCTACTCCTTGAGGTCGAAGAGCCGCTTGAGGGCGTCGAGGAGGCCATGGGGCGGCCCTGAGCGGCTCTCGTTACGGAGCGACGCGAGCGGCGAGTGGAGCATCTTCGCGGCGTACCGCTCGAAGGCCTGGCGGATCTCGGCGCGGGCAGCGTCATCGAGGGCCGGCACGCGGCGGAACAGTCGCTCGAGTTCGGCATCGCCCGTCTCGGACCAGCCCGCCCGCAGTCGTTCGATCACAGGAGCCGTCGAACGGTGGTGGAGATCACCCATGAACCGCAGGGTCTCCTCGTCGACGATCGCGAGCGCCCCCGGCATTTCGCGGTGACGTCTGCGCCGGTTGGCCTCGCAGGCGGCGCCCAGGTCATCGATCGAATACAGCCATACGCCCGGGCGGGCGCCGATCGCCGGATCGAAGTCACGCGGTACGGCGAGGTCGAGAACCACGAGGGGCCGGCCCTCGCGGCCCGTCTCCGCTCGGGCGAAGAGGTCGGCAGGCACAACTGGCTCGCTCGCGCCCGTCGTGCTCACCACGAGGTCCGCTGCGGCGAGCTCGGCGACGAGATCGGCGAAGCGGCCGGGCCGCCCGCCCAGCCGGGCGGCGAGCCGATCGGCGCGGTCGGCTGTGCGGTTGACCACGACGATGTCGCGGGCACCCGCCTCCCGCAGATAGCGAAGCGTTTCGTGGGCCATCTTGCCGGCGCCGATCACGAGCACCCGCTTGTCGTCGAACCGCTCGAACACCCCGCGGGCGAAGTCGGCGACCGCCACGCTCGGGATCGAGAGCCGCTCGCGGCCGAGGGCTGTTTCGCTCGCCACCCTCTTCGCCGTGCGCAGAGCCGCCTGGAACATTCCCGCGGTGAGCGGGCCGGCCGTCTCCGTGCGTTGGGCGAGCGCCCAGGCTTGTTTCACCTGGGCCACGATCTGCGGCTCGCCGAGCACCATGCTGTCGAGCCCCGAGGCCACGCTGAACAGGTGCCGCACCACCGCCTCGTCGCTCTCGCGGGCGAGCACGGGTGCCAAGACGGCGGCGTCGATCCCGCGGCACTCGGCGAGAAACGACACGAGCTGCTCGGCCGGGGGTGGCATGGCGGCTTCCTCGCCGGCCGCGTAGAGCTCCACGCGGTTGCAGGTGGAGAGGAGCACGACCTCCCGGCCGGGAAACCGGTCGCGAAATCGGCACAGGGCATCGGCCGCCTGCTCGGCGGAAAAGGCGAGCCGCTCGCGCAGGGCCAGCGGCACGGTGCGGTGGGTGCCTCCCACGAACGCAAGCGTCATGGAGCCGCCTCCGTCGTCGTGGCCGCATGGGTGGGGGGCACGCCGTGCCGGGTGGTGCCAAGCACCCCCCACAGGATCGATGCGGTGAGCACCATGAAACTCGCAAGCGACAGCCACGCGGCCACCCGCGCGGCTTCGGGCCGCCGGGAGACCGCCCGGGTCGCAAACGCCGCCGCGACGAGCCAGCCGACGAGCATGCCCATTCGCAGCACGACCGGATCGTTCCAGGGAACCGTCTCGAGCAAACCGTGCCGATGGTTCACCGCGTTGAGCACGAGCCCCGAAACGAAGCCTGCGGCAGCGGTCCACGCCGCGATCGTGGCCGCCCGGCCCGTCGCATCGGTGAGGAGTTCGAGGCTCGGCAGCCTGAGGCCCTGCGCGGGCGTGCGCTTGCGGGCCAGCCGCGCGGCCTGAATAAGCCACATGAGCCCCGCCACCGCGCCGCCGGCCACGGCGACGCTCGCGGCGAGATTGAACGAGCCGTGGATCACGCCCCAGACCTGCGTGGCCGGGCTCTGGGGAAACGGCGACCGGCTCGAGAGCTGTGCCGCACCCACGAGGCCGAGCACCACGGGGAGGAGGAACAGCCCCACCTGCGTGCGCGGATTCGCCACGAGCAGCCAGAGATAGCCGCCCGCCAGAAGCCACGCGGCGAGCAGGTACCAGTCGAACGCACTCGACAGCGGCACATTCGGCTCGTTCGCCGCCCGCCAGACGAGAAACAGCGTGTGGGCGAGAAAGCCGGCGGTCGCGAAGCCCACCAGAATCGCACCCCGCAGGCCCGAACGAAACAGCGGCCGGGAGGCCTCGCAGGCGAGCGCCACGAAATAGCTCGCCGCGAAGCAGACGACGGAAATCCCGGAGATGAATTCGGTCATCGGACGCCAGGCGGCACGCGGATGCGAAGGTCGGCACGTGAATTGTAGTTCACCGACGGCACCGGGCAGGGGCGCAGGAGCCGCGGGTATACTCTCGCCGATGCCCGACGCCCGTACCAGCCTCGCGACCGACCCCGCCGCCACCGTGGCCGAGCGCCGCCGGCAATCGCTCATGATGCGTGCCTGCCGGCTCGAGCCGGTGGAGCGGACGCCCGTGTGGCTCATGCGGCAGGCCGGCCGCTATCTACCCGAATACCGCGCCATCCGACAGCAGGTGGGGTTTCTCGAACTCTGCAAAAATCCCAGGCTCTCCGCCGAGGTGATGCTCGCGACGGTCGACCGGCTGGGAGTCGATGCGGCGATCATCTTCAGCGATCTCCTGCCGATTCTCGAACCGATGGGCATGGACCTCGAGTTCGCGGCGGGCGAAGGTCCGGTGATCCACAACCCGATCCGCTCGGCCGCCGATGTCGACCGGCTCGTGGAACTCGACGACCTCGACCGGCTCGAATTCGTGATGGACGTGGTGCGGGCGACCCGGGCCGGCCTCGACGACTCGATCCCGGTGATCGGCTTCGCCGGCGCGCCGTTCACGCTGGCGAGCTACTGCGTCGAAGGGGGCGGCAGCAAGGCCTGGCTCCATACGAAGTCGCTCATGTACTGCCACGAGGCCGCCTGGCACGATCTCATGGGCCGGCTTGCCCGGGCCGTGAGCCGCTACCTCGTGGCGCAGTTCGAGGCGGGGGCGCAGATCGTGCAGCTCTTCGACAGCTGGGTGGGCTGCCTCGGGCCGGCCGACTACCGCCGCTACGTGCTGCCGCACAGCCAGGCGGCACTCGCCGAGGCGGCGCGGCACGGCCCCGTGATCCACTTCGCCACCGGCAATCCCGCGCTCCTGCCGCTGTTGCGCGAGGCGGGCGGCACGGTCATCGGCATTGACTGGCGGATCGAACTCGACGAGGCCTGGCGGATCGTCGGCCACGACCGTGCCGTGCAGGGCAATCTCGATCCCGCGGTGCTGCTCACCGATCGCGACACGGTCCGCCGCCGGGCCCGCGAGATCCTCGCCCAGGCCGCTGGTCGCCCCGGCCACATCTTCAATCTCGGCCACGGCGTCCTGCCGCAGACGCCGGTCGAGAACGTGCTCGAGCTCATCGCCACGGTGAAAGGCGGCTAGCCGTCGCCCGCCCGTGCTCGACGGCGGCCGGAGGATCGGTGCCCATGCATCTGCCACGCTGCCCCGTCTGCCACGGTGAGACCTTCGAGATCCGCGCCAAGCTCATGTGCCGGCAGTGCGGCATGATCCTCGAGACGTGCTGCGAAGGCGGCCCGATGGGCTCCTCTCCAGCGTGCGAGCGGCCGCCGGCACCATCGGCAGATTCAGACCAACCGCGCACTTCTCGCGACGGTTGAGTTTTTCGGTCGGCAAAGATCGATCTTCTGGTGTGAGTTTGCCGCCTGCGCAAACCCTCGCGATCACGGAACAACGCCACGGATGCGTTCGGTGATCGTGGGGGCAAGGCGGCATGCTCGGCCAGGCTCGATTGCGGAACGCCACCGACTGGGGATGGCCTCCTCGAAAGCCTGGAAAAAGTGTTCGCGAACCGTTTGGAACAAGTTCTTTTTCCTCTGGAGGTTTCTGTGAAGAAGCGATTGACGTTCAGTTTCCTGCCCTGGGTCGCGGCCGCCGGCGTGTGCCTCGGTGGCTCGTTCGCCCGGAGCGAGGAGGGCTCGGTGCTCGTCGGTGGTGAGGCCGCCGCCGCAGCCACGGACGCGGCTGCCGCCCCGGCCGACGCCTGCATGAAGACCGTCAAGGTCTGGAAGATGGTCCCGGAGATCCGGGACGTGGAGGCCACCGAGTGGACGACGGAAGTCCGCGAACGGTCCTTCACGGTGAAGAAGCGGGTTCCGCGGATCGAAGAAAAGACGCGGAACTACACGGTGATGGTGCCGGAACACCGCACGAAGACGGTCGAGTACACCGTCAACGTCAACGTGCCGGAGACGAAGACGATCGAGTATTCCGTGAAGGTCCCCTACACCGAACAGCGTGAGGAATCCTACACGGTGTGCGTGCCGGTCAAGGAACAGCGGACGGCCACCTACAAGGTGAACGTGCCCTACACCGAAGAGCGGACCGCGACCTACAAGGTGAACGTCCCCTACACCGAGCAGGTGGAGGAGAAGTACACGGTGCAGGTCCCCTACACCGAAGAGATGACCGGCTACCGGACCGTCTCGAAGCGGGTCCCGGTCAAGTCGACGAAGACGGTCACCTGCCGCGGCGGCCACTGGGTCACCGAGGCTAAGGAGATTTCGGCGAACGGCAAGTATGACGCCGCCGGCAATCCCTGCTGCCCGAAGGTGGTCTGCTGCCGCAAGTGGGTTCCCACCTGCGAGACCAAGGAGATCGAGGTCACGATGTGGAAGACCGAGTGCGAGCAGGTGCCCTTCACGTACTGCGTGAAGAAGTGCCGCACCGAGGAGCGGAGCCGCATGGTGTGCGTGCGGAAGAGCCGTTGCGAGGAGCGGACCCGCACCTACTGCGTGAAGCTCTCGCGCTGTGAGGAGCGGACCCGCAGCTACTGTGTCACGAAGATGGTGCCGGAAGCCCGGACCCGCACGGTGTGCGTCAACAAGTGCCGCACCGAGACCCGCACCCGCGAGGTGACGGTGAACAAGTGCGTGCCCGAGACGCGGACCCGCGAGTGCCACTACACGGTGATGGTGCCGGTCCAGAAGACCGCCACGTACACGGTGTGTGCGAGCGACTGCGTCGAGGAAACGAAGACCGAGAAGTACGTCGTGCGCGTGCCCCAGAAGGTCACAAAGCAGGTGTGCGTGAAGGTCAAGAAGTGCGTCGAAGAGCAGGTTCCCGCCGGTGACGCCGGTGCCTGTGGCAACGGCGGCAACAGCGGCCGCGGCCACAAGGGCGGCTGCCTCCGCGGCTGCAAGAAGGGCTGCTAGTGAGCCCACCGGCCGCTTCGTGCGGCCGGTGACGACGCGAAAGCATGGGGCGGGGCGGACGACGGGCGTCCGCCCCGCCTTCTTGCTTCACGGGAAGTCTCGGCATCCTGCCGAACTTCCCTTGGGCGACCTCCGTCGCCTGGTCCTCACCCGGGCCTCCGGCCCTAGTGCCTCCGAATACGGGAGGCGAGGGGCTGCCCCTACCGTTGAGACGGCGTATGTGACCAGCGAAGCCATGGATGGCGCAGCGCAGGCACATCCGAGTGAGCGGAGGCCACGAGGGCCGCAGCGAACGTCCGGCGAGACGGTACGGGGCAGCCCCGAGCCGGCGCCTGCGCGTCTCGTCTGCTATCCTCATCCCCATGCAGCACTGGCTGATCAAGAGCGAGCCCGACGTGTTTTCGATCCGGGATCTCGCCAAGAGCCCGCGGAAGACGACGCATTGGGAGGGCGTGCGCAACTACCAGGCACGCAACTTTCTCCGGGCCATGAAGCAGGGCGACCGTGCGCTCTTCTACCACTCGAACGCTGATCCACCCGGCGTGGCAGGCGTCGTCGAGGTTGTTCGTGAGGCCTATCCCGATCCGACCGCCTGGGACAAGAAGAGCGACTATCACGACCCAAAGGCGTCGCCCGAGAACCCCGTGTGGTCGATGGTCGACGTGAAACTCGAGCAGGTCTTTCCCCGCGAGGTGCCGCTCGACGAGCTGCGGGGCGTGAAGGCCCTCGCCGGGATGGAACTCTTGCGGCGGGGCAGCCGGCTGTCGGTCACGCCCGTCACCGCGGCCGAGTTTCGCACGATCGAACGCCTGGCCGCCCAGCGGTCATAATGGCGGGCATGCCCTGCCGACTCGACACGTCCGCTCCCACTGCCGCCCCGAGCGGCGGTCCGCTCCCGGAGGCCCTCGCCTGGATCGAGGGAGAGATCGACGCCCTGCGTGCCGCGGGCCTCGAACGCCCCGCCCGCGTCCGCGAGGGGCGGCAGGCAGGCGAGGTGTGTCTCGATGGCCGCACGCTCGTCAACTTCGGCTCCAACGACTATCTCGGATATGCAGGCGACGTGCGGCTCACGAAGGCCGCCTCGAAAGGTTCATGCGCGGAGGGCTTCGGCGCTGGCGCCAGCCCGCTCGTGAGCGGTCACTCCCAGGCCCACGAGGCGCTCGAGCGGGCGCTTGCCGGGCTGCTCGGCGTCGAGGCGGCGCTCGTCTTCCCGAGCGGCTATGCGGCCAACACTGCCACGATCGCCGCCCTCGCCGGTGCCGAAGACTTCATCGCCAGCGACGAACGCAACCATGCGAGCATCATCGACGGCTGCCGGCTCTCCCGGGCCCGGATCGGCATCGCTCCCCATCGTGACCTCGCCGCCCTCGACGCGCTCTTGACCACGGCCCGTGACGCCCGCCGCCGTCTGATCGTCACCGACACGCTGTTCTCGATGGATGGTACGATCGCGCCGCTCGCAGGGCTCTCTGACCTGGCCCGCAAGCACTCTGCCATGCTGCTCGTCGACGAGGCCCATGCCACCGGCGTGTTCGGTGCCCGGGGCAGCGGCCTCGTCGAAGAGACGGCCACGGCCGACGGCGTCCACGTGCGCGTGGGCACCCTCTCGAAGGCCCTCGGCGCAGCCGGCGGATTTGTCGCCGGCAACGCCACGTTCATCCACTGGCTGCGGCACAAGGCGCGAGCCTGGATGTTTTCCACCGCGCATCCGCCCGGGGTGGCTGCGGCGGCGACGCGGGCCATCGCCCTCGTGGAGCAAGAGCCCGAGCGACGCCTCGATCTCGTCGTCCGAGCCGCAGACTTCACCGCGCGGCTGCGGCACGCCGGCCTCGACATCGGCGGTGCTGAGGCCCAGATCGTGCCGGTGATCGTGGGCGCACCGCAGGCCGCCGTGAACCTCGCGGAACAGCTCTTCGACGAAGGTTTCTTCGTGCCGGCGATCCGGCCGCCGAGCGTGCCGGCAGGCGGCAGCCTCGTGCGCGTGAGCCTGTCGTGGCTCCACGAGCCGCGCGACCTCGCCCGCCTCGCCAAGGTGCTCGCCGCCCATGCCCGCTGACCCGAGTGACCGCTGGTGCGTGATCGGTGCCGGCCCGTCGGGGCTCACGGCGCTCAAAAACCTGCGCGGCGTGGGGATCGCGGCGGAGTGCCTCGAACGTGAGGACGGCCCCGGCGGCAACTGGCGGTTCGGCTCGCCGTCGGCCCGCGTGTTCGCCTCGACCCGCCTCATCAGTTCGAAGCGGCTCACCCAGTTCGTCGATTATCCGCTGCCGCGCGAGTGGCCCGCCTATCCCGATCACCGCCAGTGCCTTGCCTACCTCGAAGGCTATGCCCGCCACTTCGGACTGCTCGAGCACGTGCGATTCGGCGTGGGTGCCGACCGCATCGAGCGGCCGGGTGACGGCCTGCCCGGCTGGCTCGTGACCACCTCCGCCGGCACCACGACCCGCTACGCCGGCGTCGTGATCGCGTCGGGGCATAATCGCGAGCCGCGCTGGCCCGCCGTGCCCGGCACGTTCACCGGTGTATTCCTCCACGCCGCCGGCTACAAGTCGCCCACACACCCGGTGGCGATCGCGGGCAAGCGGGTGCTCGTGATCGGTGGCGGCAACTCCGGCTGCGACATCGCCGTCGAGGTGTCGCATCACGCCGCCCGCGCGGTGCACTCCACCCGCCGCGGCTACCACGTGGTGCCCCGCTTCATCCTCGGCCGGCCTGCCGACGTCCGCGGAGAGCGGCTCCTCGCCATGCGGGCGCCGCTCTGGCTGCGCCGGCTCGTGAGCCTGCGCATGATCGACCGCACCATCGGCCTGCCGTGGCGGCACGGCTTGCGCCGGCCCGACCATCGACTCTTCGAAACCCACCCTGTCGTCAACGACGAGCTCTTCGCCCGAATCGATGCCGGGGCGCTCGCACCGGCCGGCGATGTGGCGGCCTTCGCCGGTGACGAGGTCGTGTTTGCCGACGGCAGCCGGGCGGCGTTCGACGTCGTGATCTGTGCCACCGGCTACCGGATCGAGCACCCCTTCATCGCTCCGGAGCATCTGGCCGTCGTCGATGGCGTCCCGCGACTGTTCATGAATCTCCTGCACCCGACGCACGACGACCTCGCCGTCGTGGGGCTCATTCAGCCCGACAGCGGCCAGTGGGGGATCACCGACGTGCAGGCCCAGCTCGTCGCCCGGATGGCCCGCGCCGCGCGGGTCGCACCGCAGGCGGCAGCCTGGCTCTATCGCCAGCGGCAGCGGGCCGCCGAGCCGGGGCCAATCCGGTACGTCGCTTCACCCCGCCACCATCTGGAGGTGGAGCACTTCTCCTACCGCAAAACACTCGAACGGCTCGTGCGGGGCATGGAGCGGCGGCTCGTGCGGGAGTGCGACGGCGCGGCGGTCACGGCGGCGGGGCGGCGGGCGGCGGGTTGCCGAAGAGTTGCTCGAGCCCACGGCTCAGGCCGTCGGTGATCACGGCCTCGGCCGTGTTCTCCACGATCCTGCCCACGATCTGGTCGATCGCCCGGGCATCGAACTGCGGCCGGGCCACGGTGCCCTTGAGCGGGATCACGAGCGGCGTGCGCAACAGTTGACCGACGACCGGTGTCGAGCCGGCGATGTCGCCGCGGAGCGACACCTCGGCGGCCATCGCGAGCGTGCCATCGGCGCCGACGCTGCCGGACGACCGGACGACGAGCTGTCCCATCTCCATCACGAGACCCTCATGCCACAGCCGCCGGTCGGCGAGCCGCATCCGCACGGGCTCCGGCCGCACCCGCATGAGCACCACCTTGTCGCCGAAGGCGAACCGTGGATCGACGAGCGTCTGCAGCTTCACCATCAGGGTGGTGAGCGGTCCGAGCCGTTCGCCGGGCGTGACCTCCGTGTTCTCGAAGATGAGCTGCCCGGCGAGCTCCCCGCCGAACGGGTCGGCCAGCGGCACCCGGGCCCCCGCCAGGTCGATGCTCACCACGCCCTGCGTGTGGGTCGAGCGGCCCACGAGCGGCGTCACCCACGAGATCCACTCCTCGCAGAACCGGCCCGAGAGTGGCACGCGGTCGATCACGCGGCCCGGCGGCACGACCAGCTCGCCTGGCAGCGGCAGGAGCTTGATCCAGGGAGCCCCGCGCAGACGTCCGCCCGATGCGGCGAGATCGAAGGGGCCGAAGGTCAGCTGCCCTTCGTAGAGCCGTACATCCATCGCCCCCGGGTCGATCTGAAACCCGTCGACCTCGGCGGCGGCCCACGTGGCCGACGTTTCCGCAGAGAGACTGCCGAGCCATGCGGCGGCCGGGGGCGCCTGCGGCGTGACAGGCAGCGTGACCGGGGCGACCCGCGGCGCATCCGGGGCGTCGTCGCGACCACGCATGGCCGAGAGCCAGTCGCCGGGCAGGGGCACGTCGCCGGGCCGCTTTGCCGACGCCACACGCTTGCCGCCCTGGTTCGCCCCCGCTGCCGGCCACAACGGCGCGAACGCCTCGGCGACCGCATCGAGAGGCACGCGCACCATCACCGGACGAGAACCTGCTCCCGTCAGACGGAGCCGGCCGCCGGTGACGGGGGTCAGCAGCCGGGAGACCAGATCCCAGTCGTAGGTCGCCGTGCCGGCGAGCGTCGCCACCTGACGCGCGGAAAGATCGTCGACGCCGCCGGCGGCAGCCACCGCGAACGTGGCCGAATCCAGACTCACACGATTGACGACGAGCCGATCGCTGCCCTCGGTGGCCGAGGGCCTGGTGACCTCGACGAGCAGCCGCGCCCGTGGCTCCACCCAGATCCGCTCCACGCCGCCGGACGAGCGGCCGCGGGCGAGCGTCAATTGATTGCCAGTGGCGTCGACCAGGAGGTTCGTTCCCGTGGGAGTGTCGATCACTTCGAGCGTGCCCCAGGCGCGGCCGGTGGCGGGCCATGTCTCGGCCGTGGCGAGTGGCACGAGCCACTTTTCGAGCCGGGCCACGTCGGCCTGCCACTGGAGTTTGCCCCGCACGCGGTCGAGCGCGGTGGCCGGGGTCGCCGTGGATCGCAGCGCGAGGCCACCGGTCCGCAGCGACATCGTCGCCGTGAGGACTTCCGCCGACGAGATCGAGCACAGGCCACGCAGCGGATCGACCATGCCGGCGCCGGTGGCGACGAGCCGCGGCTCCACGATCTGCCGACCGGCGCCCGAGGCGGTGAGCTTCTCGATTTCCGCGCCGGCCCGCGTCACCTGCCACCCTTCCTCTTTGATGGCCAGGGCTGCCGATCCTTTGAGGTGGCCCCCGAGTTGCCAGCCGGCCGCGTGCCAGCCGCCCGGAAGCGCCCCCAGCCGCGCCTGCCAACGGCCGAGGTCTCCGGCCACCGTGACATCGGCCGACACTCCGTCGGACTGCGGCGCCGGCTGCAAGATCCGGGCCGCGGCACCGGACGACCGCGACGGCCAGAGTGCGGCGAGGTTCACGAGGGCACCGCCGGTCTGCGTGAGTTCGAGTGAATCATCACCCGACCGCACCACGCCGCGGCAGGCATCGACCACCGCCGCCCCGGCCACGAGACTGCCGCTGCCCGTGGCCTCGAGCACGATCTCGTCGTCGCGCCATGGGGTGCGGTTCGGCAGCACACAGGCAAATTGTGCCAGGCTCGCGGAAAGCCGGGCCGTCGACGCGCCGGGCTGCCCGGTGGCTTCGAGATCGAGCCGCCCACGGGCGCTGCCCGCGAGCGTCATCCCCGCGACATCGACCACCTCTGCCACCTCCATCACGATCTTTTCGAGATCGGCCGTCCACTGGATGGCCAGCGCCTCGGCGTTGCCCGATGCGGAGAGTTCGACGGCGCTCGACGTGATTTTTGCCTCCTCGATCTCGAACGTCGCTTCCGGGGCCGCACGCCTTCGACCACGCAACCATGCCGCGAATGGCTGATTCCACCGCAGCTGCCGCTCGCCCTGCACGGCGGCGAGGTCGCGGGCCGTGGCCTGCAGTTCGAGGACGCGGTCCGACCCGTCGCTGCGGGCGCTCGCCGTCAGCTCGAGCTGTCCACCGGTCACTTCGACGTCTTCGCGCACCTGGAGCCCGCCGGGTGTCGAGCGGGACGCCGCTGCGAGATCGACGGATGCGGCGATCGCAAAATTGTCTGCCAAGAGCGCGTCACCCCACGCCCACGCTCCCTGCGTCGGCAGTCCGATCCGTCCCGACGCCTCCGCCTTGAACAACGGAGACGACGCCTTGAAGGTGCGGATCGACAACGACGCCCCGTCGCAAGCCAGGTCGAGCGGAGCCTCGCACTGTTCGACGACGAACAGTTCCGTGAGCGTGTCGGCTGCGCAGAGGGCGAACTGTCGCACTCCGACGGTGCCGGCGATCTGCCACGGAATGCGTTGCCGATCGCCAGTGGCCGCCGCCACCGCAGGCGGCGCCTCTGCGATCGGCACTGCCATGTCGAGCCGGAGGTCGGCCAGGCCGACGACCAGATACGGGGTCATGAACCGCGTGGCCCACACGCTCGAGATGCCGAGCGGCACGCGCGTCGCCGCCACGGCGATCGGGCGACACGCGTCGCCAGCCGCTCCGGGAGCTGCCGACACGGTCCAGCCGCCGTCGCGGGCAAGCGCGGCCGTCGCCGCTGCGGCGATCGTCGCCCGGTCGAGACGAACAGGGCCCTGGTCGGGCGCGGAAGCCGTCGCCGCCCGATCGCGGAGCGGCTCACCGGCATGCAAGACGCGGCCTGACACCGCCCAGCCAGCCGCCGCGGTGCCGTGAATCACCCGGCCGGCCACCGCAAGGTCGGTCACCCGCCAGGCGTCGCGGCGGGTGAGATCGACCAGCTCTATCGCACCGTCGAGCACTTCGAGCTCGAACGACACCGCCGCCCCGGTCGGCTCCGCGAGGGTCGCCAGCCACGGCGCGAGCAGATCTTCGATCGTGCTTCCTCCGGGTCGCACCTCGACGAAGGCGTCGCCGCCGACCAGCCGCACCGTGCCGAGATCGCGCGGATCGAGCACGAGGGCCGCGAGCCCGCGTTCGATCACGATCCGCGGCACAGCGACCACCGCGCGGCCCGTCCGATCGGCGAGCACGACGTCGCGATATTCGATCCCGCCGAGCCAGTTCCAGGTGGCGCTGCGGCTCGTCGCGGTGCCGGCGATGCCGGCGAACGCCGCCTGGAGCGGCCGGTCGCGCAGATCGGTGAGCACGAGCACGCCCGGCAGGAGCCACACGCCCCCGAGCAGCACGGCGAGCGCCGCGAGCGAGAAGACGGCGCCGCGCCGCGGCCGGCCGCCGGCAGAGTATCGGGAAGAACGCGCCTTCATGAGGGCGAAGTATAGGTCGTGCCCCCCCGGCCGCCGTAGGCCAGTTGCCGGATCATCTCGACGTGCTCCTCCGGAGTGTCGATGTCGCGAAACGAGTCGAGCCGTGGATCGACCGCGGCGATCTCGCTCGCCGAGACCGTGCACAGCCGGATGGCCGCATGCTGCCTCAACGTCGCGAGGAGTCCACGCGGGTCGCGCCGCCCCGATTCGAGCCAGGCAGTGATCGGCCCGATGAGCGTGCGCCGCACGACCGACGCGAGCACCTGGGGGTGCTCGTCGATCACGGGCACGGTCCAGTCGGCACCGCTCGCAGCCGCCCGCTCGACGAGCAGCCGCACGACCGCGGCGTCGAGCAGTGGCAGATCACACGACGCCACGAAGACGACGGGCTCGGCAGGGGTCGACCCGATCGCCCGGAGGCCGTCGACGAGGGCCGCGAGCGGTCCTGCGTTCGGCGCCGTGTCGTAGACGACCTCGACCGCGTGTGCGAGCGGGGGCAACGGCCGGCCCGGTGCCGTCACCACGATCGTCCGACTCGTTCCGGCAGCGACCGCCGCGACCACCCGAGCCAGAAGCGTGCGGCCACCGATCTCGAGCCATTCTTTGCGCACGGCCGGCACGTCGCCACGCTCGCCGGAGGCCACAGGCGCCGCCTGCATGCGGCTCGACGCTCCGCCAGCGAGCACGATGCCGATCGCGGTGGGCTCGGCGCGCGTCGTCACGGGAGCATCACGCCCTGAGGAATCGCGCGATGCGGTCGAGCCCCGCCGTGAGCTTCCCTTCCGCCGCGGCGAACGACATCCGCACATGTCCCTCGGCGCCGAACGCGCTCCCGGCCACGAGCGCCACGTGCTCCTTGTCGAGCAGGCTCTCGCACCAGGCCGCGCTCGTCGTGATGCCGTTCGTGCCGCGGGCGAGCGCCGCCTTGATGTCGAAGAAGGCATAGAAGGCCCCGCCGATCTCCGGCAGCCGCACGCCGGGGATCGCCGCCAGCCGGCTGGCCACGAGGTCGCGCCGCTTCTCGAACGCCCGGCGCATATCGGCCACGCATTCCTGCGGGCCGGTGAGCGCCGCCAGCGCCGCGTGCTGGCTCACGCTGCACGGATTGCTCGTCTCCTGGCTCTGCAGGTTGCCGATCGCCTTCGAGAGCGGTTCGGGGCAGATCGTCCATCCGATCCGCCAGCCGGTCATCGAGTAGGTCTTGCTGACACCGGCCACCACCACGGTGCGGTCGGCGAGACCGGGCCGGAGCGTGGGGAACGACGGCGACTGACGACCGTCGAACACGAGCTGATCGTAGATCTCGTCGGCGATCACCGCGAGATCGGCCTCGATGGCGACGTCGGCGAGCGCGGCAAGCTCGTCGGGTGCATAGACCACGCCCGTGGGATTGCTCGGCGAGCAGAGCAGGAGCATCCGCGTGCGCGGCGTGAGGGCGGCCGCGAGGGCCTCCGGCCGCAGCTTGAAGTCGTCCTCGATCCGGGTCGGAATCAGGACCGGCTTCGCCCCCGAAAGCTTGATGAGTTCGGCATAGCTCACCCAGTAGGGCGCCGGCACCACGACCTCGTCGCCCTCGTCGAGGAGGGCCATGAAGGCGTTGTGGAGCGAGTGTTTGGCGCCGTTCGACACGACCACCTGGGCGGGTGTGACGGCCAGCCCCGACCGCCGCGTGTAGTCGGCGGCCACGGCCTTGCGCAGGTCGGGAATCCCAGCCGCGGGCGTGTATTTCGTTTTTCCGGCGCGGATCGCGGCTTCAGCCGCCGCGCAGATGTGGGGCGGCGTCGGAAAGTCGGGCTCCCCCACCGACAGGTCGATCACGTCGACACCAGACGCGGCGAGCGCCTGGGCGCGGGCCGCCATGGCGAGCGTGGCCGAGGGTTCGAGCGCCGCCATGCGGCGTGCCAAGTGCAGACTGTTTCGTGTGCCCATGTCCGGGTGACGCCGCTCCCTGATGAAAGTCCGTGGGTTGGAGTTCGTGCGCGAGGTATGATACCACCGCCGCGATCGATTCCCACCCGCCGTGGCCGCGTCGCTCCGCCTCCTCGTCTCGTCGAAAGTCCTGCCGCATGGCTCGCCCGTCGCTCGGTCTGTGGATCATCGGCGTGAAAGGTGGTGTGGCGACGACGGTGATGACCGGGCTCGCGGCGCTCTCCCGTGGGGCGATCCCCTCGACCGGGCTCGTCACCGAGCTCGAGCCATTCACACGGCTCGAACTCGTGCCATGTGCCGACATCGTCGTGGGCGGACACGACATTCGGCCCGGCACGCTCAGCGACGAGGCGCGGCGCATGTGGGTGGAGAGCCGGGCGATCGATCCCGAACTCCTCGCCAGTGCCGAACCTTTCTTCACGGCCGTCGAAGCGCGACTGCGGCCGGGCACCGTCGTGGCCGCGGGTGAGAAGATCTGCGCGCTCGCCGACCCGGCGTTCGTGGCACGGGCCGAAACGCCGCGAGCGGCGATCGCGCAGGTGCGGGCCGACATCGAAGCCTTCGCCCGCGATACGGGCGTGGGGCATGTCGTGGTCGTCAACCTCGCCTCGACCGAGCCGCCCGCAGCCCGCCCGATCCCGTCGGGATGGGCGGAGCTCGAGCCACTGCTCGACGATCCCGCGGCGTGCCCCCTGCCGGCGAGCAGCCTGTATGCCCTGGCGGCGATCGAGGCCGGGGCGTCATACGTGAATTTCACGCCTTCGACCGGGGCCACGCCGGAGGCCATCCGGCAGTTCGCCCGCGACCACAAGACGGCCCATGCCGGCTGCGACGGCAAGACGGGCGAGACGCTCCTCAAAAGCGTGTTGGCTCCGATGTTCGCGGCCCGCAATCTCGACGTCATGAGCTGGGTCGGCCACAACATCTTCGGCAACATGGACGGCAAGGTGCTCGACGATCCACGCAACAAGGCCGCGAAGGTCAAGAGCAAGGATCACCTGCTGGCCGCGATCCTCGGCTATCCACCGCAGACCCACGTGTCGATCGAATACATCCAGAGCCTCGGCGACTGGAAGACGGCGTGGGACCACGTCCACTTCCGTGGGTTCCTCGGCACGCCCATGACGTTCCAGTTCATCTGGCAGGGATGCGACTCGATTCTGGCGGCCCCACTGGTGATCGACCTCGTGCGGCTCGTCGAACGCGCCCACCGCGCGGGTGAATGCGGCGTGCTCGAGTGGCTCGCCTGTTTCTTCAAGAGTCCACTCGGCGTCACGGAGCAGGAGTTCTCCGTGCAATTCGCCGCTCTCGAGGCCTGGGCACGCACGCACGCAGACCGCCGCTGACGTGCTTGTCGGTGGTCATGCACCGCTCCCGACACGGTGCGTGACACGACCGGCATCGGGTTCACCCGATAGGCGTCGCAAAAAAATCCGGAAAATTATTTTGGATTTCTCTTGACAGTTTCTGGCGGAATCACTCAAAACACTGCCAGTGATGCTGCGACAGCAGGGCGGAACGCTTCGCAGAGCTTCACGAAAACAAATTTCGAATCGTCGTCCGATCCCTTCGACAGAGTGCCCGGGGGATCGGGCGTGTGGTGTGTGTCAGGGCGCTCGTGGCAAGGAGCCATATCGATGGCGAAGAAGAAGAAGAAGGCTGCCAAGAAGGTTGCCAAGAAGAAGAAGGGCCACGGCTAGTCCTTCGCCCGTGCCTGCCTCGTTGATCCGCCATGCCTTCGGGACTGACGGACTGACGAACAGCTGGCCGGGCACGTCGACCGTACAACCGTCGACTGTTCAGACGAGAAAGGCCGGCCCGGGCCCTTGGGCGCCCGGGCCGGCCTGATTTTTTGCGGGTGGCTGTCGCCGCACGAAAAGCCCTCTACTATCTCGGGCATGGCTGCCATCCTCCCGCCCGTCGGCGACTTTTTGCTCGCCACCTGTCAGGGGGGTGCCGAGACAGCCCTTGTCTCCTGCCAGCAGGCGATGCATCCCGAACTGGCCCGGGCCGTCTGGCGACGGGGAGTGCTGACGTTCCGGGTGCCGGCCGGGGGCGCGGCGCTGTCTCCGAACGACCGTGACGGGCTCGTGTTCGCCCGCACGGTGATCCATTCGTGCGGCCAAGTGACGGGCAGCGACGTCGCACACCTCGTGCGCTCGCTTCATGATCTCGCCGGCGCATATGCCTGGGACGACATCCACGTCTGGCTGCGCGAGCCGCGCGTGGAGGGTGATCCGGTGGCAGTCCGCGGGGCGATCATCGCTGGTCTCGATCCGGATCGTCGCGGTCTCGTGCCGGCCGTCGCAGCACCCACTCAGCCCGGCGCGCTCGTGCTCGACTGCGCGATCGACGGCCCCGACCGCTGGTGGATTGGCTGGCACGTGGCCGACACGCCGTCTGGCACCTGGCCGGGCGGCATCTATCCCCACAGCCTGCCGGCCGGCAAAGCGTCTCGTGCCTGGCTCAAGCTCGACGAAGCGCTCGCAACGTTCGCCCTCGCCCTCGAGCCGGGCAAGCGGGCCGTCGAGCTCGGAGCGGCACCGGGCGGCGCATGCCAGCGACTGCTCGAAGCCGACCTCCTCGTGACGGGGATCGATCCGGCGCTCGTCGATGACGAGGTCGCCCGACATCCGCACTTCACGCAGTGGCGGATGCGGGCTCGCGACGTGAAGCTCCGGCAGCTCCGCGGATTCGACTGGGTGGTGGCCGACATGAACATCGACCCGAAGAGCACGCTCGACGCAATCGAGCGGGTCGTGTCGGCGCCCGGCACGCCCCCCCGCGGCATCATCGCCACGCTCAAGCTGCCGACGTGGTCGCGGGCGGCCGAGTTGCCAGAGTGGCTCGCGCGGTTTAGCGGCTGGGGCTATACGACCCGGGCCCGCCAACTGTCGACCGGGGGCCGGGAAATCTGCGTCGTCGCCGAGCGACCAGCGGTCAGGCGCCCGCCTCCCCGTGCCACGCGGCCGCCGGGTCGCTGAGGCTGCCCGACTCGACGTGCAACCGTCCGACGACCGTGTCGAGCACGAGGGCGCCAGAGCGATCGATGCCGAGACAGGGCCCATGCACGGTGTCGCCAGCAACGCCCACTCCCAGGCCCCGATACACGGTGACATTTTGGCCAGTGAGGGCGCAGAGCGGCCGATAGCGGGCTGCGAGCAGGCCGTCGTCGACAGCCATGCCCGCAAGCAGCCTGACGAGCCGGGGCACGAATGCCACGAGCACGTTCTCGCGTGGCAGTGGCCGGCCGATGAGGTCGGGCACCGTGGCGATCCGTCGGCCGATCCCCGCCGGCGCATCGGCTGCGGAGCCGGTCGTGTTGACGCCAAAGCCGAAGATCACGCGACCATCCGGCACCGTCTCCACGAGAATCCCCGCGAGTTTTCCACCTTCAATCTCGATGTCGTTGGGCCAGCGCACGCGCGGCGCGAGCCCGGGCTCGACACTGCCGAGCGCCTCGGCGAGCGCCACCCCGCAGGCGAGCGACCAGGCGGGGCGGATCGGGCTGCCCGCCACGACTCCGGCGTCGAGGACGAGGCTCGCCACGAGCGCCCCATCAGGCTGCCACCAGCGGGCGCCCCGCCGGCCGCGTCCTCGCACCTGCCGATCGGCGACCACAAGGGCTGGCAGGAGTGTCGCCGGGTCGGCGGCCAGGGCCCGCGCCCGATCCATCGTCGTCTCCACCTCGTCGAGATGCTCGAACGTGGCGATGCCCGCACGGGCGTTCAGGGTATCCGGGTCGATGGGGTCGGGAATCATGGCGTGGGGCAACCGTCCCGGTTGCCAATGCGGCGTCAACTCTCGGCAAGCGAGACGCTTGCCCCACGGGTGGCCTCGGGGGCAAACCGCGCAAAGAGGGCATTCTGCGGGAAGGGGCGGCCCATCGGCCATCCCCTGCGACCTTGACCCTGCTTTGCCGCGGCTGGTACCCCCCGGTCTCAAGACCGTGAGGGCGGCACGGAAGACGGTCTGTATCGCACATTTTCGACAGGGCAGCGGGTGCGCATCTGGCGTTTCATCCTGGCGTGGTCGATGGCGCTTCTGGCGCTCGACGCGGCCCCGCGCGCCGGTGCCCAGACCGTCGCTCTGCCGTCACCGGCGTCGTCGTCGCTCGACCGTCTGGCGCAGGCCGGCTCGTTCGGCACGCCGCTCTCACCACCTCCGCCGGCCTGGGATCCATATGCTCCCCAGGCGGCGCAGGTGTTTCCCTCGTCTCCTTCACCCGGCACATGGGCCCCGGCCCAGGCGCCCTCGGCAATCAGCGGCCAGCCCGGCTATCCCGGCTACTCGACTGCCGCTCCATCCCTCGTGCAGACGCAAAACCCTGCCGGCGCGCCGACGTCGCTTTTTCCCCCTGGCTACCCGCAGCAGAACTCGACGTTTCAGCAGACGATGCGGCTCTACCAGGGAGCCCGCGGCAGTTGGGCGTATCTCTTCGGCAATGGTCAGGGCACGAGCGTGGGTGTCAACGAACTCGACACCACGGCCACGTTCGCGATTCCGTTCTTCCACAACTCGCAGGTGAATCTCAACCATGCCCCGCTCCTCGTGACGCCGGGATTCGGGCTGCAGCTCTGGGACGGTCCCCAGACCTCGGCCACGATGCTCGCCGATCTGCCGCCCAACACATACGACGTGTTCGTCGACACGGCATGGAACCCGCAGATGACCCCGGTCTTCGGTGCCGAACTCGGCGTGCGGCTCGGCATCTACACCAACTGGGACGTGCTCGTCACGCAGAGCTGGCGCATCATGGGCCGGGCGATCGGCACCGTGCAGCTCACGCCGACGATGGTGGGCAAGGCGGGCATCGTGTACCTCGACCGCAACCTCGTGAAGCTGCTCCCGGCCGTCGGCGTCACATGGACCCCCGACGCCAACTCGCGGTACGACATCTTCTTTCCCGCCCCGAAGGCGGCGAAGCGGTTCACACAGCTCGGCAAGCATTCGGTGTGGGGCTTCCTGGCCGGCGAGTACGGCGGCGGCGCGTGGACGTTTCGCCGGCAGAGCGGCCAGATCTCGCCGTTCGACTACAACGACGTCCGCATCTCGCTGGGCACCGAGTTCGTGCCGCAGACGCCCACTGGCCTCGCCGGCAGCTTCGAAGTGGGCTATGTGTTCGCCCGGCAGTTGTTCTTCGTCGACGGACCGCCGCAGTATCAAAACCTGAACGATACGCTGATGCTTCGTGCAGGCCTCGCCTACTGAAGTTTCCGCGGAAACGGCCGGCAGTTGACAGGACTGGTGACCCCTTGGCACGTCGAAGACGGAGGCGAGGGGGTCGGCGAACGCTCGAGGAGCCTTGGGCCGCCGCGGCCCACGCGACGAGACTTTTGCCGCCCCCGAGCCGGCGCACCGCCACGAAAGGATGCGTCGACGCCATCGTCGCGGCGACGGTGTTGTTCGTCGGCTGCTTCACTGTGCGCGCCGACGACGCGGTCGTGCCGCTGCCGCCCGTGGAGCAGGGCGTGTTCGAACGGATCCGCCTCGCGGCGCTCGGCACCGTCCGCCTGGCTGCGCTGGGCGACCCGCAGGACTTGAGCGAACCGCTCCTCCCCGACGACCTCGCGCCGCCCGGCCAGCCCCGGCAGGAGTTCGAGCCGCCGGCCGGCCGGAAGTTGCCGCCTGGCGCGAAGCCGGGTGCGCTTCAACAGGTGATCTTCACAGCCACGGAGCTCCCGCGGCTCGGCTCGAATGGCCTCGGGCTCACCACACTCGACACGAGCCTCACGATCGGCCTGCCGGCGCCGACCGTCGATTCGCCGCTCCTGCTCACACCCGGCTTCGGCGGCACGTTCGTCGACGAGGTGAGTGGGCCGATGGACCCGGGGCTCCCCGGGCAGCTCTACGATGCGTGGCTCCAGGCCCGCTGGATGCGGAAGGTCGGCGACTCGTTCGGCGTCGATCTCGCCGTGGCCCCAGGCTGGTACAGCGACTTCGTCAACGACACGCCGCAGGCCTTGCGGGTCACGGGCCACGGCTTCGGTGCCTACGAGGCGACGAAGGATCTTCGCATCGTCGCGGGCGTCATCTATCTCGATCGCTACGACGTCAACATCCTGCCGGCTGGCGGCGTGCTCTGGACGCCCTCCGACGACCGCCGGTTCGAGCTCATCTTTCCGCGGCCGCGGCTGGCGTGGCGGGTGAAGGAGGGTAATCGCGGATCACAGTGGGTGTATCTGGCCGGTGAGTTCGGCGGCAACCAGTGGGCGGTGCGGCGCGACAGCGGCGCCAACGACGTCGTCGTGTACCACGACTACCGGCTCCTGGCGGGCTGGGAGCGCCGCCCGGCCGACCTCGGTGTCTCGTGGCGTGTCGAAACCGGCTGGGTGTTTGGCCGCCTCGTCGAGTATTACATCACCGACACGGCCGACTACCGCCCGAGCGACACTTTTCTGATTCGCGCCGGCGTCTGGTACTGAGTTCACGGGCGGTCTCGGCATCCTGACGAACCGCCCTTGGCCGACCTCCGTCGGCTGGTGCTGACCCGGCCCTCCGGGCCTAGTGCTTGTTTGTGGGGCAAGCGTCTCGCTTGCCAACCGGCGACCGGGACGGTCGCCCCACTTATGCGCCGGCGGGATCCTTGCCGCCGACCCACGGGCCGGCGAGCGTCATATACGCCTCGGGCTTGAGCGTGCTGCCGGTGTCGCCGGCATGCCAGCCGGGCACGTGCTTGGGCTGGCCGCGCTCCTTCGAGAGCGTCTCCCACTTCTTCGCCCAACTCGGGTTGCCGTCGGTGTAGGTGCCGGTCGCGGCATCGAAGTGGTAGACCTTGCCGTTGCGGTAGCTCATCGCCCCCAGGATCACCGTCACGACCGCCGCCGCGCCCAGATCGGGGGTGTTGTTGCACATCTCGGGCTTGCCCGCGGCCATCGCCTCGAGCCAGTTCTTGAAGTGCAGGTACGTCGTATCGTTCTTCTTGAGATCCTCGTCGCTCAGGTCGGTCTTGATCACCTCGTCCTTGATGTCGGCGTTGAAGGTCACCTGCGGCCGCTCCGCCACGAACTTGAACTCCGTGAACTGCTCGCCGTTGCCGAACTCGAAGGCCCCGTTGTGGCCGCGGATCACCTGCTTGAGCCGCGAGTTCTCGTTGCACATCGTCGATGAGATCAGCCCCTGGCAGCCCTCGTTGTAGTCGGCGACGACAGTCGCCACGTCGGGCACGTCGCGGGTGTCGAGTTCGAGGTAGATGCCGCCGGCTCCCACAACCCGGGCCGGGTAGCGGAGCCCCGTGGCCTTGAGCATCGCCGTCGTGCGGTGCACGAACAGGTCGGTGAGCATCCCCGAGCCAAACGGCCAGTAGCACCGCCACTGTGCGTAGACCGCGCGGTCGAAATCCATCTCGGGGGCGAGGCCGGCCGAGACACCGAGCCACCGCTTCCAGTCGATCGTCTGGGGCGTCATCTCCTTCTCGAGCTTGTAGTACCGCCACTGCCCCATCGAGGAGTTGCGGAAATACTCTGTCTGAAACCCGAGCACCTTA
>Ga0315902_10003584_pt1 | contig 23088 bp, 24 predicted proteins | sample LakEriMetagenome_9_FD_203523 | JGI IMG/M metagenome (GOLD analysis project Ga0315902, IMG submission 203523) | Freshwater fungal communities from buoy surface, Lake Erie, Ohio, United States - Buoy 12 MA117 | ecosystem: Environmental > Aquatic > Freshwater > Lake > Lake biofilm | place: USA... | reverse complement strand
CGCGCCTTGTCCACCTTCAAGTAATCGATCTCAGTGAAAATCAGCTGGTCGCGCAGACCCAGCGTATAGTTGCCACGGCCGTCGAACCCGCGGGACGAGACGCCCCGGAAGTCACGCACGCGCGGCATCGCGATGCTGAACAGGCGGTCGAGGAACTCGTACATCCGCTCGCCCCGCAGTGTCACCATCGCCCCGATGGGCATGCCCTGGCGCACCTTGAACTGCGCAATCGACTTCTTCGCCCGACGCACGGCCGCCTTCTGGCCCGTGATCTTGCCGAGCTCATCGGCGCCCACATCCACCACCTTGGCGTTCTGCGTGGCGTCCCCCAGCCCCATATTGATCACCACCTTGGTGACCTTCGGCACGGCCATCACATTGGCGTAGCCGAACTCCTTCTTCAGGCCGGGAATGACTTCCTGCTCGTACTTTGCGCGCAACCGCGTCAGCTTCGACTTCATTTGTCCACCTGCGCGCCGCTCTTGCGGCCAATCCGCACCCGACGGCCGTCGGCCAGCGTCGTGTGCCCGATGCGGGTCGGCTTACCCGTCTCCGGGTCGACCAGCATCACGTTGCTGGCATGGATCGGCGCCTCGCGCTCGACAATGCCGCCCTTGATGTTCTTGTTCGGGTTCGGCTTGGTGTGGCGCTTGATGATGTTCACGCCCTCCACGACCACCCGGTTCTTGTCGGCCAGCACCTGCAGGACGCGGCCCTGCTTGCCGCGGTCCTTGCCGGCGCGCACCGCCACCTGGTCGTTCTTGCGAATGCTCATCGATGCCATGACTACAGCACCTCGGGCGCCAGAGAAATGATCTTCATGAACCGGCGCTCGCGCAGCTCGCGCGCCACCGGCCCGAATACGCGGGTGCCGATGGGGTCGCCCTGGTCGTTGATCAGCACGGCCGCGTTCCGGTCGAACCGGATGTAGCTGCCGTCCTTCCGGCGCTGCTCCTTGCGCACGCGCACGACCACGGCCTTCACCACCTGGCCCTTCTTCACATTCGACTCGGGCGAGGCTTCCTTCACGTTGGCCGTGATGATGTCGCCCAGGTAGGCATAGCGCCCGGTCGAGCCGCCGATGGGGTTGATCACGGAAATCTTCCGCGCCCCCGAGTTGTCGGCGACATCAAGAATCGATCGCATCTGGATCATGGGTCGCCTCCTCCTACACCTGCGCCGCGCGCTCGATGACGCGCGTCACCGTCCAGCGCTTGCGGGCGCTCATCGGCCGCGTCTCGGTGATCGCCACCCGGTCGCCCAGGCGCGCCGCGTCACCTTCGTTGTGCGCCACGAACCGGCTGGTCCGCTTCTGGGTCTTGCCGTACACCGGGTGCTGCACCCGGCGCTCGACCGCGACCACGACGCTCTTCTGCATCTTGTCGCTGACGACCACACCCTGCAGTTCTGCCTTCGCCGCCATGACTACTTCGCCTTCTCTCTGAGAATGGTCTTGATGCGGGCCAGGTCGCGGCGCACATCCTTCATCTTCCCGGGCGCGTCCAGCTGGCCCAGGGACTTCTGAATCCGCATCCGGAACAGCTGGTCGTCAAGCTCCTGCGCCTTCACCTGCAGACCGTCCACGTCGAGGTCTCTCAGTTCGACCGCCTTCATGACACCTTCTCCTGCGCAAACCGCGTCGCAAACTTGGTCTTGATGGGCAGCTTGGCCGAGGCCAGCTCCATGGCCCGACGCGCATCCGCCTCGGGCACCCCTTCCATCTCGAACAGGATGCGACCGGGACGCACCACCACGACCCAGCCCTCAGGCGCGCCCTTGCCCTTGCCCATGCGCGTTTCCTGCGGCTTCTTGGTCACCGGCTTGTCGGGGAACACCCGCACCCAGATCTTTCCGCCGCGCTTGATGAAGCGCGTCATCGCCACGCGCGCCGCCTCAATCTGCCGGTCGGTCAGCCAGCAGGGCTCTAGCGCCTTGAGCCCGAAGTCTCCGAACGAGACATCCGACCCGCGCCACGCCTTGCCACACATCCGACCGCGCTGCTGCTTGCGGTACTTGACCTTCTTCGGCATCAACATGATGTCAGTCCTTCAATGCCGCCCGCCGCTACCCGCGGGCCTCAGGTCGAGGACGCCTCGGCCCCCGATCGCGATCACGGTCCCGGTCACGGTCGGGACGACCGCCGCCGAACTCCTCTTCACGGCCCACACGCGGCGTCAGGCGCTCGCCCTTGTAGAGCCACACCTTCACGCCAATCTGGCCATACGTCGTGCTGGCCTCGGCAAAGCCGTAGTCGATGTCCGCGCGCAGCGTCTGCAGCGGCAGCTGGCCGTGCAGATACCACTCGGAGCGGGCAATCTCGGCCCCATTCAGGCGGCCCGACACGCGCACCTTGATGCCCCGGGCGCCAAATCGCAGCGCCGACTCGACCGCCTTGCGCATCGCGCGGCGGAACGCCACGCGCTTTTCCAGCTGCATCGCCACCGACTCGCCCACCAGCTGGGCGTCGAGCTCAGGCTTCTGGATTTCCTGGATGTTGATGAAGACCTCGCGCTTGGTGCGCTTCTGGATCTCCTGCTTCAGCTTGTCGACTTCCTGGCCCTTGCGCCCGATGATGATGCCGGGCCGCGAGGTGTGGATGTCAATCTTCAGCTTGTTGGCCGCGCGTTCAATCTCGACCTTCGCCACGCCCGCATGCTGGAACCGGCGCTTGAGCTCACGCTTGAGCGCCAGGTCTTCGTGCAGCAGGTCGGCGTAATCCTTGTCCGCAAACCAGCGTGACTTCCAGGTCTTGTTGAACCCGATCCGGAATCCGTACGGGTGAACTTTCTGGCCCACTGTGATCTCCCTCTTACTCGGCCGCCGCGGGCGGAGTCTTCTTCGTACGCGATGCCCGCGTCGTGGCGGCATCAGATCCCACGGCCTTCACCTTCTGCGGCCGCTCGCTCACCTGCACCGTCAGGTGCGTGGTGCGCTTGATAATCCGGAACGCCCGCCCCATTGGGGCCGGCCGCACCCGCTTCATCGACGGGCCGTTGTCCGCATGGCACTTCGACACGAACAGCCGGTCGACTTCGCCGCCAAACCCGGCTGCCTGCTGCGCGTTGGCCACCGCCGACCGCAGCACCTTAGCCACGTCGCGCGCCACAGACTTGCGGCTGAACTGCAGCACGGTCAGGGCCTGGTTGACGTCCTTGCCACGGATGAGATCAAGCACGAGCCCGGCCTTCTGCGCCGAGGTCCGCACATACTTCGCGGTTGCTGCTGCCTGCACCATGGCCTAGCCCTTTCCACCCGGTGACGCCGATTTCTCAGCCTTCGCCGCGTGACCCTTGAAGGCACGCGTCGGCGAGAACTCGCCCAGCTTGTGCCCCACCATGTTTTCGGTGATATAGACCGGCACGAACTTCCGTCCGTTGTGCACCGCCAGCGTGTGCCCGACCATCTCGGGAATCACAGTCGACCGGCGTGACCAGGTCTTGACCACCTTCTTCTCGTTGGCGCTGTTCATCGATTCCACCTTTTCCAGCAGGTGGGTGTCGACAAACGGTCCCTTCTTCAGTGAACGGCTCATATCAGTTCTCTGCTCTCAAGCTGGGCGCCGCTACTTCGGCCGCCGCTGCACGATGAACGCATCACTCGGCCGACGCGTGCGGGTCTTGTATCCCTTGGTCGGCACGCCCCACGGCGTCACCGGGTGACGACCGCCGGAGGTCTTGCCTTCGCCACCACCCAGCGGGTGGTCGACCGGGTTCATCGCCACGCCGCGAACGTGCGGGCGCTTGCCCAGCCAGCGGCTGCGACCGGCCTTGCCGATGGTCACATTCTCGTGGTCGAGGTTGCCCACCTGGCCCACCGTCGCCATGCAGACCATCGCGATCTTGCGGATCTCGCCGGACGGCATCTTGACCGACACGTAGTCGCCTTCCTTGGCCACCACCTGAACGCCAGCCCCGGCACTCCGCGCCAGCTGGCCGCCCTTGCCCGGCTTCAGCTCAACGTTGTGCACCATCGTGCCCAGCGGGATCTGGCCCAGCGGCAGACAATTGCCCGGCAGGATGTCGATGCCTTCGCCGGCGATGATCGTGTCACCCACCTTCAGCCCCAGCGGCTGAAGGATGTACCGCTTCTCACCGTCGGCATAGGTCACCAGCGCAATCCGCGCCGACCGGTTCGGGTCATACTCGATGGTCGACACCCTGGCCGGGATGCCGTGCTTGTCGCGCTTGAAGTCAATGATGCGATACAGGCGCTTATGCCCGCCACCGCGCCACCAGGACGTCTGCTCGCCGGTATTGTTGCGGCCGCCAGACACCTTGGCAGGCTCGGTCAGCGGCTTGTAGGGGCGGTCGACCGTGATCTCATCGAACGTCTGCACCGTCATCTGGCGACGGGCGGGAGACGTGGGCTTGAATGAACGAATAGGCATGGCTTATGCCCCTTCCATGAAGTCGGGCAGCTTTTGCCCATCCTTCAGCGTGACGTAGGCCTTCTTCCAGTCGGAACGACGGCCCACGAAGCGACCCTGGCGCTTGAGCTTGCCCTGCGTGTTGGCCGTCCGCACTGCGTCGACCTTCGCGCCAAGCAGCGTCTCGACCGCCCGCTTCACATCAATCTTGTTGGCGTCGCGCGCCACCTCGAAGACCACCGTCTGCCCCGCCTCGCGGAGCATCGTCGTCTTTTCGGTCACCAGCGGTCGCCGAATCACATCGGTGAGTTTCATGTCTGCTCTCTCAGCTTTCTGCAGGCGCTCCCGGGGTTACCCGAGGGCGGCCTCCAGTTTTTCGAGCGCCGCACGCGTCACGACGACCGTCCGCGTATTCGCCACATCGCGTGCCGTAATCCGGTTGCTCGGCAGCAGGTGCACGCCCGGCACGTTCCGCACCGACAGCGCCAGCGTCTCGTCGGGACGCACATCCACCAGCAGGGCCTTGCCGGTCACCCCGATGGTCTTCAGCATCTCCACCGCGGCCTTGGTCTTCACCGCCGGCACCGCCAGGGAGTCGACCACCACCATCGAGCCGCCCTGCAGTTTGGCCGACAGGGCCGCACGCAGCGCACCCTTCTCGACCTTCTTCGGCAGCTGATATTCGTAGCTGCGAGGCTGGGGGCCGAATACCGTGCCGCCCTTCCGCCACAGCGGATTGCGGATCTCGCCCACACGCGCGCGACCCGTGCCCTTCTGGCGCCACGGCTTCTTCCCCGACCCGCTGACAAGCGCGCGGTTCTTCGTGGCGTGCGTGCCCCGCCGCTCGGCCGCATTGGCCCGAACGACTGACTCGTGAATCAGGTCAGCCTTGACCCGGCCGCCAAACACCTCGTCACTGACCGAGACGGTGCCGACCTTCTTGTTTTCCGCGTTGACCACATCTACTGTCATGACGGCCTACTTCTTGCCCTTCTTGGGCTTCTCCTGCAGCTGCGGCTGGGGCTCCGGCTTGGCCGCCACGGCCTTCCGAATCACCACATAGCCGCCGGTGGCCCCGGGGATCGACCCCTTGACCAGCAGCAGGTTGTTCTCTGCATCGACCTTGAGCACCTTCAGGTTCCGCACCGTGATGCGGTCCACCCCCATGTGCCCGTGTGCGCGCATCCCCGGCATGACGCGCGAGGGATACGACGAGGCGCCAATCGAGCCCGGGGCCCGATGGAACATCGACCCGTGGCTCTTGTCGCCGCCGGCAAAGTGGTGGCGCTTGACCACACCCTGGAAGCCGTGGCCCTTGCTCGTGCCCACCACGTCGACCCGCTCGCCCTGATTGAAAATCGAGACGAGGACCTGCTCGCCCGGCGCCGGAGCGCTGGCGCCCTTGGCCACGCCCACTTCGCGGCGCACGCGCGTCGCTGGCACCTGGGCCCGCTTGAAGTGTCCCGCCGTCGGCTTGTTGGCCTTGTACTTCCCGTCGACAAAGCCAATCTGCACCGCGTCGTAGCCTTCGCCCTGCAGCGTCTTGGCCTGCACCACGACGCACGGACCGGCCTTGAGAACCGTCGCCGGCTCGAGCGTGCCGTCCTCGAGGAACAGCTGCGTCATGCCGACTTTCCTGCCGATGATTCCAGTCACCATGGCTTACTTCCCGTGCTCCTTGCCAAACGCCTTGATTTCGACATCGACCCCGGCCGGCAGGTCGAGCTTCATCAGCGCGTCGACCGTCTGCGGCGTCGGCTCGAAGATGTCGATGAGGCGCTTGTGCGTGCGGATCTCGAACTGCTCGCGCGACTTCTTGTCGACGTGCGGCGACCGCAGCACCGTCCACTTGTTGATCTCGGTCGGCAGCGGAATGGGTCCCGCCAGCCGCGCCCCAGTACGCCTGGCCGTGTCGACGATCTCACCCGTGCTCTGGTCGAGCACGCGCGCGTCGTAGGCCTTCAATCGGATTCGAATCTTGTCGCCCAGCATGGTTCTGCCTTTGCCTTGTGCCTTGCGCCTACTTCGTGCCCTGCACGCGCGCGATCACTTCTTCACTCACATTGCCCGGCGCCTGCTCGTAGCGGTCGAAATGCATCGAGTAAGTCGCACGGCCCTGTGTCCGCGACCGCAGGTCGGTCGCATAGCCGAACATTTCGCTCAGCGGCACGCGCGCCGAGATAATCTCGGTGCCGCCGCGGTTCTCCTGGCTCTGGATGCGGCCGCGCCGCGAGGCCAGGTTACCCATCACGTCCCCGAGGTAATCCTTGGGGCACACCACTTCGACGCGCATGATGGGTTCCATCAGCACCGGCTTCGCCTTCTTGGCCGCGTCCTGAAACGCCATCGAGCCGGCAATCTTGAACGCCATTTCCGACGAGTCGACTTCGTGGTACGAGCCGTCATACAGCTCAATTTTCACGTCGTCGATCGGATAGCCCGCCAGCACGCCGCGCGTGAGCGCTTCCTGAATGCCCTGGTCGATCGGCTTGATGTATTCCTTCGGCACCGAACCGCCCACGATCTTGTTTTCGAACAGGTATCCGCTGCCCGGCTCGAGCGGCACAAGGCGAATCTTCGCCTCGCCGAACTGGCCGCGGCCACCCGTCTGACGGATGAAGCGCCCGTGCCCGTCGGCCGGCTGGGTCAGCGTCTCCTTGTAGGCCACCTGCGGCTTGCCCACCGTGGCCTCGACGCCGAACTCGCGCTTGAGGCGGTCGACGATGATTTCGAGGTGCAGTTCGCCCATGCCGCGGATGACCACCTGGCCGGTCTGCTCGTCGGTCGCAACCCGGAACGTCGGGTCCTCGCCCATGAGCTTGCTCATGCCCTGGCCCAGCTTTTCCTGGTCAGCCTTGGTCTTCGGCTCGATCGCCAGCGAGATCACCGGCTCAGGGAAGACCATCGACTCGAGCACCACGGGCTGCTTGTCATCGGCCAGCGTGTCGCCGGTCGTCACTGACTTGAGGCCCACGGCCGCCGCGATGTCGCCGGCGTGCACTTCCTTGATTTCCTCGCGCTTGTTGGCGTGCATCTTCAGCAGACGCCCCACGCGCTCGGTCTTGCCCTTGGTGGTATTGAGCACCGACGAGCCGGCCTGCAGCGTCCCCGAGTACACCCGGAAGAATGTCAACTGGCCCACGAACGGGTCGGTCATGATCTTGAACGCCAGCGCGCTGAAGGGAGCCTCGTCCTTGGCCTCGCGCAGAATCTTCGGGGCGTCCTCGGCCGCGTCGGGGTTGGTGCCCTCGACGGCCGGAATGTCAATCGGCGACGGCAGGAAGTCGACCACCGCATCGAGCATGGGCTGTACGCCCTTGTTCTTGAACGCCGTGCCGCAGACCACGGGAACGAACGGCGCCTCTTCCTTGCGCACCGACTCGATCACCCGCTTGCGCAGCCCGGCCTTGATTTCCTCGACCGTGAGGGCCTCGCCGCCCAGATACTTCTCGAGCAGACGGTCATCGCCTTCGGCAACCTTTTCGACCAGGATGTCGTGGTAGCGCTTGGCCTCGTCGAGCATGTCGGCCGGAATATCGCCGATGACATAGTCGGCGCCCATCGTGTCGTCCTTGTAGGTCAGCGAACGCATGCCCACCAGGTCGATCACACCCTTGAAGCGGTCTTCAGCGCCAATCGGCAACTGGATGGCCACCGCGTTGCCCTGCAGCTTCGAACCGATCTGCTCGAGGCAGGCCATGAAGTCGGCCCCGATACGGTCCATCTTGTTCACAAAGCAGATGCGCGGCACGCGATACTTGTCAGCCTGGCGCCACACCGTTTCCGACTGGGGCTCGACCCCCGACACGGCGTCGAACACCGCCACAGCACCGTCGAGCACGCGCAGCGACCGCTCGACTTCCACCGTGAAGTCGACGTGGCCCGGCGTATCGATGATGTTGATACGGTGGTCGCGCCAGAAGCACGTGGTAGCCGCCGACGTAATGGTGATGCCGCGCTCCTGCTCCTGCTCCATCCAGTCCATCACGGCCGTGCCTTCGTGCACTTCACCGATCTTGTAGGTGATGCCGGTGTAGAACAGGATGCGCTCGGTCGTGGTGGTCTTGCCGGCATCAATGTGGGCCATGATGCCGATGTTCCGCGTCCGTTCCAGTGGTGCCTGTCGAGCCATTGCTGCTTCAGTCGCTTTCCGCAGTATCGTGCGTTGTCTGTTGCGCCGTGCGCCGCCTGGCGCCCGGGGGCGCCTCGGTCGGACGTGTTACCAGCGGTAGTGGGCGAAGGCCTTGTTGGCCTCGGCCATCCGGTGCGTGTCTTCGCGCTTCTTAACCGCGCCGCCGCGCAGGTTCGCCGCGTCGAGCAGCTCGTTCGCCAGCTTCTCCTGCATCGTCTTGCCGTCGCCGCGCGACCGCGCGTAGCTGACGACCCAGCGGATGCTCAGCGACAGGCGCCGGTTCGGGTTGACCTCGATCGGCACCTGATAGTTCGACCCGCCCACGCGCCGCGACTTGACCTCAAGCGCGGGCTTCACGTTGTCGAGCGCCTTCTTGAACACCTTCAGCGGGTCATCCCCCGAGCGCTCCTTGATGATGTCGAAGCTCTCGTACAGGATGCGCTGCGCCGTCGACCGGCGCCCCTGCAGCATGATGGTGTTAATGAACTTGGTCACCAGCGGACTGCCGTACAGGGCATCCGGGGCCAGTTCACGCTTCGCGATTACTCGTCTACGCGGCATATCTCGTCTCGCTCTCGCTTACTGCTTCGGACGCTTGGCGCCGTACTTCGAGCGGCCCTGCTTGCGCCCCTGCACACCCACGGCATCGAGCGTCCCACGCACCACGTGGTAGCGCACTCCCGGCAGGTCCTTGACACGACCGCCGCGAACCAGCACCAGCGAGTGCTCCTGCAGGTTGTGGCCCACCCCGGGAATGTAGGTGGTCACCTCCAGCTTGTTGGTCAGGCGGACACGCGCCACCTTCCGAAGCGCCGAATTCGGCTTCTTCGGCGTCTGGGTGAACACACGCACGCAGACCCCGCGCTTCTGGGGGCTTTCCTGCAGCGCCGGACTCTTCGTCTTCCAGCGAATCTGTTCGCGTCCGTTGCGGACAAGCTGACTGATCGTCGGCACGCTTCGCTCCACTCCAAGCGACAAAATCACCCACCACCACCCTGCGGTGGCCGTGGCGCCTGAGGCCTGAAAGTCTGACGACTTGGCACCCCTGGCAAACCCCTACTGTTTATGGTGTCCGGCATCGGGGGACGCGCCGATATGGATCGCGTCACGATGCAATTGAGACTAGATAGGGTGTCCTAGTCTCACGAGAACCTGACGAGCATAGCACGGGGCCAAAGCCCCTGCAAGCGATTTACTTCCGGCTGGCCAGGTAGTGCACCAGCGCCTGCAATTGGTCGGGCGCCAGCCGCTTGGCGAACCCGGGCATTCGGCCCTGACCGTTTTCGAGCAACGCCTGCAGCGCTTCCCTATCATACCGCGCTCCGACGTCGGTCAACTCCGGCCCCACCTGCCCTCCCTCGCCATCCAGCCGATGGCAGGTGGCGCAGACCCCGACAAACGTCGACGCTGCCAGGGCCACATCGGGACTAACCGCCGGCACCGCTGTCCCGGCCTCCAGCCGTCGCAGGTAGGCCACCACGGCCTGTGGTCCGTAGCGCCCGAGCGTAGACCGGGGCGCCGGTTCGTCCTCGGTGCGGACACCCGGGGCAATCGCCACCGGATCGACCACATGGTTCAGCAGCCACTCGTCATCGCGGCGCAGCCGCACCCGGGTCAGGGGAGCCGCCGCCCCGCCGTCGACATGGCAGCGGCTGCAGGTCGCCCCCTCGCCCATCACCAGCGCCTGCCCGCCGAGCGGCACCAGACCCCACGTGGCACCGTCCTCAGTGGGCGGCGCATCCCGAAGCCCCAGCACCGTCAGGCCCGTGAGCACCCCGGCCACGCCAAGCATCGCCACCGTGAAGGGGCGCCGCGCGCGCGCCCAGGGATGCCGGTCCGGACGACGGTCGAGGAACGGGAGCAGGAGCAGGAATCCCACCAGGGCCCCTGGCACCAACTGGGTCCCCACCGGCTCCAGCGGTCCAGGAAAGTACTTCAGCAACTGGAACAGCCAGAGGAAGTACCACTCGGGCCGCGGCACATACGACGCATCGGCCGGATTGGCCACCGGGTCGAGCGGGGCCTTCAGGAGCAGCGCGACTACCAGCAGGCCCGAGAAGGCGCCGGCCATCATCACCGTATCCTTCATCACATGCCACGGGAAGAAGGCCACCGGCGCCCCCTGCCGCGGCGTGATGGGCCCTGAAATGCCGTGGCGGCGCATGAGCGCCAGGTGCGCCACCACGAAAAGCCCCAGCAGCAGCGGCAGGATGAAGACGTGGGCCGCATACCAGCGGCCGAGGGTGAGCGCCCCGAGATGCTCGCCGCCGCGCAGCATGGTGGCCAGCGCCTCGCCCACCACCGGCGCGCTGCGCGCCACATTCACGGTGACGGTCGTCGCCCAGTAGGCCTTCTGGTCCCACGGCAGCAGGTATCCGCTCAGCGCAAACCCCAGAATCATCAGCAGCGATACCAGGCCCGTCAGCCAGGTGACTTCCCGCGGCGCCTTGTATGACCCGAGCACGAACACACGCCCCAGGTGCACGAGGGTGGCCACCACGATGAACGAGGCGCCCCAGAAATGCAGGCCCCGCACCAGCCAGCCCATCGGCAGCGACTGCATGATGTACTGCACGCTGTCCCAGGCCAGGGCGGGCGACGGGACGTAATACATCCCCAGCACCACGCCGGTCACCACCTGCACGCCAAGGAGCAGGCTCACCACGCTGCCCGTGGTGAACGCCCATCCGGTGCCCGGGGGCAGCGGCTCGTCAAGCAGGTGATGCAGCAGAGCCCGGTAGCCCGTGCGGGAGTCTAGCCAGTTCAGCACACGCGTCCACATGAATCAGACCCGCACCATCACCCGCGTGCCGTCGACACGCGTCACCAGTTCCTTCAGGGGGGCCGGCGGGGGCCCGCCAATCACCGCTCCTGCCGTGTCAAACACGCCGCCATGGCAGGGGCACTCGATGCACGATGTCTCGGTGTTGTAGGCAGTCCGGCAACCCAGATGGGTGCAGGTCGAGTCGAGCGCACGCACGCCGTCGCCACTGCGGAGCAGATACACCACTCGCCGATCGACGACATCGGTCATGCCATCACGGCGGACGACGCGCAGCGTCACCGTCGTCGGGCGCCCTTCCTCGAGGCGCGGGAATTCAGCCGCCGGCAGCCATCGCTCGCCGCCCTCGGCCTGCGCCGCCGGGCCGCCAATCGCCCGACCCACAACGACCGCCAGCGTCGCCCCCATGGCCCCATGGATGGCCTGAATCAACCGCACGAAAAACTGGCGCCGACCCGCGGGAAGGGTCTCGGACGCATTCCCCGGCAACTTGCCCATACAGATGTCTCCCGCCCCTGACGCATCGCGCACAGATGACACGCTGCTGCTCCCAGTATCTACGATGAATGTGGGGGAAACATGAACGGGGAACACTTGTTGCAATCTTTTGCAAGTGGCCCATGGTGGCATCTGCAGTCTGAGCCTCGTATAGTGGAGCCACGATGGCCCTGTCTTCCCCCCTGCTGCATGTCGTGCTCGGCGCCGATGCACGTCGCGTGCAGGAGGAGGTGCAGCGTACCGCACACGCGCTGGCGGGGACACACGGGCTGTCCGTTCGGCAGGCACCACCGGCCGTCGAGTGGCCCTGGCTGTGGCCGCGCCCGGTCCCCCGGCCACCGGAAGTGCTCACGGTCACCGACCTGCACCTGGCCGTCGACACCGCCCAGACCGGCTCGACAAGACTCGTCACCACACAGGCGCCGTTTCTGCTGGCAGAGTGGATGCGGGTGGAACAAGGCGGTGCCCCCGGAGTGATGGTGGTGGGCGGGCACCGCGCGACCCTCGAGGCGCACACCCCCGAACTGGTCGCACGCCGCGGCGCCTTCGGCCGTGCGGCGGTGACCTGTCTGGAGGGCCAGGCCGACGACCACTGGCCCGAGCTCGTCCGGCGACCCGCCATGGCTGAGGCGCTGCGTGCCGCCACCCCGGAGGACCGGCTGCCCGCGGCGGTCACCGCTCTGAGCGAGGGAAGAACACCGCCGCACCTGCTCGCGACCGCCAGCGTCTGCCAGGAGGTCAACGACCTCGAGGGCGCCGCCCGGGACCTCGACGAGGCCTGCGCCCTGGCGCCCGACTGGGCCGCCGCATGGTTCGAACGCGGCAAAGTCTGGCTGCGCCGTGACGACATGGAGGCGGCCGCCCGCTGCTTCGCCCATGCGGCCCGGTGCCTCCCCGACTATCCGGGCGCCTGGGGGAATCTCGGTGCGGCCCTCGGCGAACTTGACCGCACCGCCGAGGCCCTGGAGGCATTCACGCGCTTGCTGCAGCTCGACCCGCAGAATCCGCAGGCCCACAACAACATCGGCGTGGTGTCGCGCGAGCTCGGCCGGCTGGGCGAATCCGAATCGGCCTTCCGCACCGTCACGACGCTCGATCCCGCACGCCCATACGGCTACTACAATCTCGGCCACACCCTGTTCCTGCAGGGACGGTTCCGGGCTGCCGTCTCCGCCTACGAAGCGGGACAGGCGCGGGATCCCGATCGGAATCCCGTGCAGGGCACACGACTCGGTCTGGCCCTGCTGGCCGCTGGCGAGTCGATCACCGCGTTCCAGCAGATTCAGTCGTCGTCGGCGCGGCTGTCCGGCCCCTATCGTGAACAGGTGCTGGCCGACACGAGCGCCATCCTCTGGGCCCTCATTTCACAGCAGCCCGGCCTGTCCGGTTGGGAGCCGATCCAGCAGTGGCTGCATCGGCAGCTGCCCGTCCGCAACGCCTGACCCCTCCGGAAGCGAGTCCCCATGCGTCTCAACGCCCGACAGTGGTTCAGCCCTCTCTACACCGCCGACCGCGGGGTGCGGCTGGCCGTCAGCCTGGCCGTGGCCATTGCCATTCCCGTCGGCGTGCTATTCCTTTTTCAATACCGGGCCCTGGCGTCGCTCGAATCGACCTCGGCGGTGGTCCTGCGCCAGCTCAGCACCGACACGGTCGACAACGCCGCGCGCAGCATCGAGAGCGCCCTCAAGGAACCGCATATCAGCGTGCTGCTGGCCATTCCGCAGGCGCGCGTCGAACCGCTCGACCCCGGCTTTGTCGCGCCGGTCCTCGCCGGCGGCCTGCAGGCCAGCCCGTTCATCGACACCTTTTACATCTGGACGAGGCCGGCGGCCGGCGACCCGCTGTCAGGGCGCTGGCTCGCCTACAACCAGCAATCCGCTGCCCTCGACACCGCCGATGACGCCCGCCGGTTTCGTGAAGACCCCGCCAGCCGCGCTGTCCTGCTCCGCAAGCTCCAGGACCTGGCATCGCTGAAGCGCGCCATCGTGGCCTTCAGTGACACCATTGATGGGCGTCCGCACTATGTGCAGGCGCAGCTGCGCTGGTCCTCCCCGGCGCGGGAGGAACTGACCAGCCTGATGGCCTTCGCGGTCGACGCCGAGCGACTGCGCACCGAGTATCTGCCGTCGCTGCTCGCCACGCGCCTCCAGTCGCTGCAGCAGCCGGCCGGGTTCCCGCCCTTGCGGCTGGCTCTCGAGGACGGCGATGGCCGCACTGTCGTGCAGGGCCACGGACCGGACGACTCGTTCGTCGATGCCCGTTCGTTTCCGCTGGTGTTCTTCGACAAGGAGCTGCTCGAGTTTGCGGCGCCCTACGAGGCACGACGCGAAAACTGGCGCCTGCGCACCACCTATGGCACCGACGACATCCCCGCCGTCGTCAGCGCCAGCACCCGGCCCCAGAAGATCCTGATGGGCGTCGTCGGCGTGCTGATGAGCATCGGCATGTTCCTCGTGATCCGCGCCGCAGCCCGCGAGGTGAGGCTCGCAGAGCTCAAGTCGAACTTCGTCGCCTCCGTCTCGCATGACCTGAAGACGCCACTGGCCCTCATCCAATTGTTCGCCGAGACGCTCGAACTCGGACGGGTCAGGACCCCCGACCGCGCGCAGGAGTATTTCCGCATCATCAACATGGAAGCCCGGAAGCTGACGCGGCTCATCGAGAACATCCTCGATTTCTCGCGGATGGAGGCCGGACTGCGCCCCTACACCCGGCAGCCCGAGGACCTCGGCGTCATCGTCGACCGCGTCGTCGAGATGATGGCGCCCCAGTTCACCCAGGGCCGGTTCTCGGTGCAGGTGCGCCGCGACGACCCGCTGCCGACCGTCATGGCCGACGTCCTCGCCGTGGAACGGGCCGTCGAGAACCTCCTCACCAATGCCCTGAAGTATTCGGGCGACTCGAAGCAGATCGAGGTCGCCGTGATGAGCGTCGGCCAGGAAGTGCAGGTGCGCATCAGCGACCGGGGCATCGGCATCCCCAGGCAGGAGCTGCGCCGCATCTTCCGGAAGTTCTACCGCGTGCAGCAGGAACTCGGGGGAGGCCCCCAGGGCACCGGGCTCGGCCTGGCCATCGTCGAGCACACCATGCGTGGCCATGGCGGCTCGGTGTCCGTCGACAGCAAGCCCGGCGTCGGCAGCCAGTTCACCCTGCATTTCCCCATCGATGGCACACTGACAGACGAGGATCTTCGCAATGAAACGGATTCTGGTAATCGAAGACGAACCGCAGATGCTGCTGGGCCTGCGTGACAACCTGGAGCTGGAAGGCTACGACGTCCAGACGGCGGCCGATGGCGACGAGGGGCTGAGCAAGGCCTCCTCGGCACCTCCCGATCTGGTCATCCTGGACGTCATGCTGCCCAAACGCAACGGCTTCGACGTCTGCCGCGAACTGCGCGCCCGCAACGTCTCGACGCCCATTGTCATGCTGACGGCCCGGTCGGCGGAGACCGACAAGGTGCTCGGCCTCGAACTCGGCGCCGACGACTACGTCACCAAGCCGTTTTCGATCACCGAACTGCTGGCGCGCGTGCGCGCCGTGCTGCGCCGATCGAACCCCCAGCGTCCGGCCACCGAGACGGTGCGCATTGGTGACATCGACTTCGACTTCCGGCTGCACCAGGCCCGCCGCGGCCAGACGCGCATCGAGTTCACCGCCCGCGAGTTCGAGCTCCTCCGCTACCTGGTCCAGCATGTCGGACAGGTCGTCACCCGCGAACAGATCCTCAACGACGTCTGGGGCTATGAGGAATCTCCCACCACGCGCACCATCGACAACTTCGTGGCCAAGCTCCGGCAGAAAATCGAGAAGTCTCCCCACGCCCCAGAGCACATCCTCACAATTCACGGCTCCGGCTACAAGTTCGTCGGGTAGAATCGGGCACCTATGGACCCCAAGACCCTCCTGCTCGCGGCCCTGGTGATCATCACCATCGCCTACCATGCCTTCTGGTACACCTCGGTCCGGCGCAGGGAGGGGCTGCTGGGACCGGCCACGCCAACCCCGATCGGCACCGCCATCGGGTTTATCGCCAATTTCTTTGACACGCTCGGCATCGGGTCATACGCCACGTCCACGGCCATGCTCAAGCTGTGGAAGGTCGTGCCCGACGAGAAGATTCCCGGCACGCTCAACGTCGGCTATGTGCTGCCGACGGTGGTGCAGACCCTCATTTACGTCACCATCGTCGAGGTCGAGTTCACGACGCTGGCCGCCATCATCGCCGCCGCCGTGGTCGGGGCCTACCTCGGAGCAGGGGTGGTGGCCCGCCTGCCCCGCCGCGGCATCCAGCTGGGCATGGGCACCGCCCTCATCGCCGCGGCCACGCTGATGCTGCTGTCCTATCTGGGCATCGGGCCCGCCCCGGGCGTGGCCCTTGGCGTGTCCGGGACCAAGCTGGCTATCGCCATCGGATGCTCAATGGTCTTCGGCGCCCTCATGATGCTGGGCATTGGCTACTACGCTCCGTGCCTCATCATGATCAGCCTGCTCGGGATGAACCCCACCGCGGCATTCCCCATCATGATGGGCGCCTGCGCGTTCCTGATGCCGACCGGTAGCATCCAGTTCGTGCGCGAGAACAAGTACGACCTGCGCACCGCCGTCTCGTTCATGATTGGCGGCCCCGGCGCGGTGCTCATCGCTGCCTACATCGTCAAGTCGCTGCCGCTCGACACCGTGCGCCTGCTGGTGGTGTTCGTGGTGCTGTACACGGCCTTCAGCCTGCTGCGTTCTGCCGCGGTCGAAAAGCGCACCGCGGCGGCCGGCGCTCAGGGCTGACGGCGGCGGGCTTCGCCGTCCACGTCGGCCTCCCACGCCGCGATCCGTGCGCGCAGGGCCCGGACGCGGGCCGGGTCGCGGCCGGTGAGATCCTCACGTTCGCCTGGATCCGTGCGCACGTTGAACAGGAACCGCAAGCCACCGTCTTCAACGTACTTGAAGTCGCCCGCCCGCACCGCACGCTGCTGCACGCCGGAGCGAATCACGCGCCACATCAGTGCGCGTTCCTGAGTCCGTCCCGTGGCCAGCAGGTTCACGAGGTCGAGGCCCTCAAATCCGAGAGCGGGGCGGGTGGCGCCGGCAGCGGCCACCACACTGGCCGAGATGTCCATCGTGATGCCCACCTGGCCCGACACCCAGCCCCGGGGCAGGCGCGCCGGCCAGCGGAGAATGGCCGGCACACGCACCCCACCCTCCCAGACGGTGTCCTTGCGGTGAAACAGCGGGCTGTTGCGCGACAGCCATTCGCCCCCGTTGTCACTCATGAAGATGACCAGGGTGTCTCGCTCGACGCCGTGGTGACTCAGCCGGGCGAGCAGGCGACCGATTTCTGCATCAAAGTCTTCCATGATGGCCACGTAGTCGGCGCGGGTGGCAGCGTTCGGGTCGGCCGGGTCCGGCGTCATCGAATTATTCCGGCGCTCGGCCACCGACGGCACGGTCGGCAGCTGGAACGGCCAGTGCGGCGCGCCATAGGCCACTTCGAGGAAGAACGGCCGACCGTCCAACACACTGCGGTCAATCTCGGTCACGGCGCGCCGGGTCGTTTCATGGTGGAAGTAGCCCTGCGCCTGCACGGGGGTCTCGTTTTCCCACACATCATGCTGGCCGTCACCGCGCACATGCGTGTACCAGTCGAGATACCCTGACAGGAATCCCCAGAAGTACTCAAAGCCGTGCGCCCGAGGACCTGACTCGGGTCTGTAGCCGAGGTGCCACTTGCCAATCAGCGCCGTTCGGTAACCGGCATCCTTGAGCAACTGGGGCACAGACCGTCCGGTCACCGGCAGGACAGCCTCAAGGTCGGCGCCCACACTGGCCAGCGGGCGCTCGAGCATGAGCCGCTGCTGATAGCGGCCTGTCATCAAGGCGGCCCGCGTGGGCGTGCAGACGGGCGCGTTGGCGTAGAAGTCGGTCAGCCGGACGCCCTCCGACGCCAGGCGGTCGAGGTTGGGCGTGCGCGTGTCGGTCGCGCCGTAGGCCCCGATGTCGCCGTAGCCCATGTCGTCGGCGATGATCAGCAGCACGTTGGGCCTGCTCGCCTGCGGCGACTGCGCCAGTGGCACCACCGCCAGGACGACGGCGATCAGCAGCCCCGGCACCAGCACCGAACGAAGGGAAAGGGAACGCGACATGCCCGGTATTCTGCCCCAGAAAGGCAACGGGCACGCGCTCCCCGTTGGGGAACGCGTGCCCGCTGAGGCAGTGTGGCCGATGCCGTCCGGTCGCTTACGACTCGGTTTCGACGATCCCGCGGCCCAGGGCTTCCTCGGGCTCCACGAGATACTCCATCTCGCGCTCGAAGTCGGCGTCTTCATCGCTGGGCTGCTGAATCGGCGGCGGCGGTGGCGGTTCGTCGGCCGGGATTTCGACGTGACGATACCACCAGAAGCCAGTGCCGGCCGGGATGAGGCGGCCCATCGTGACGTTTTCCTTGAGGCCGCGCAGGTAGTCCATCTTCCCGGAGATGGCCGCTTCGGTCAGCACGCGTGTCGTTTCCTGGAACGACGCCGCCGAGATGAACGACTCGGTCGACAACGAGGCCTTGGTGATGCCGAGCAGCAGCGGCTGGGCCGAAGCCGGACGGCCTCCGGCGGCGATCACGCGCTCGTTCTCTTCCATGAACCGGAAGCGATCGACCTGCTCGTCCACCAGGAACTCGGTGTCGCCCACGTCCTCGACGCGCACCCAGCGCATCATCTGACGGGTGATGACCTCGATGTGCTTGTCGTTGATGTTCACGCCCTGCAGGCGGTAGACCTCCTGAATTTCGTTCACGAGGTACTTCTGCAGTTCCTTCTCGCCCAGCACGCGCAGGATATCGTGCGGGTTGCTGGGGCCGTCCATCAGCGGGTCGCCCGCATGCACGCGTTCGCCCTCCTGCACGTTGACGTGGACACCGCGGGGGATGCTGTATTCCCGCGTCTCGCCGCCGTCCTCGGGGACGATGAGGATCTTGCGCTGGCCCTTGATCACGCCGCCGTACTTGACCGTGCCGTCGATCTCGCTAACCACGGCCGGATCCTTGGGCTTGCGGGCCTCGAAGAGCTCGACCACGCGCGGCAGACCGCCCGTGATGTCCTTGGTCTTGGTCGTCTCGCGCGGGATCTTCGCCAGCACGTCGCCGGCCCGGACCTCCTCGCCGTTGCTGACCATCAGGTGAGCGCTGACCGGCATGATGTACTTGCGCACCACGTGGTTGCGCGCATCACGAATCTCGACCGTCGGCTGCTTCTTCTCGTCCGGCGAGTCGATGATGATGTAGCGTGACAGGCCCGTGACTTCGTCGACCGCATCGTGGACGGTGACGCCCTCGATGATGTCCTTGTAGTGGATGGTGCCCTTTTCCTCGGTGAGAATCGAGAAGGTGTAGGGATCCCACTCGACCAGGATCGCCCCCTGCTCGACCTTGGCGCCGTCGGTCACCTTGATGTGCGCGCCGTAGACCACCTCGTAGCGCTCGCGGCCGTGCCCCTTCTCGTCCATCACCACGATGTGCCCGTTACGGTTCATCACGATGAGGTCGACGCCGCCCTGCTTGTTCGGGCGCTCGACATACGACAGGTTCTCGAACTTGACCGTGCCGTCTGCCTTGGCGTCAAGGGTCGACTGGTCGGTAATGCGCGAAGCCGTCCCGCCGATGTGGAACGTGCGCATCGTGAGCTGCGTGCCGGGCTCGCCGATCGACTGCGCGGCCACAACGCCCACGGCCAGGCCCAGTTCGACCAGACGGCCGGTGGCCAGGTCGCGGCCGTAGCACAGCTTGCACACGCCGCGGCGCGACTCGCAGGTCAGCACCGAGCGGATCCGCACCTTTTCGACGCCGGCGTCCTGTACCTTCGACGCCAGGTCCTCGTCGATCATCCCGTTCTCTTCCACAATCACCTCGCCGGTGATCGGGTCGACAATACGGTCGAGCGTGACGCGCCCGATGATGCGATCGCGCAGCGGCTCGATGACCTCGCCGCTTTCCACGATGGCACGGGCCTCGATGCCATTGGTCGTGCGGCAGTCTTCGTCGGAGATGATGACGTCCTGCGCCACGTCCACGAGGCGTCGCGTGAGGTAGCCCGAGTCGGCGGTCTTGAGCGCCGTGTCGGCCAGGCCCTTGCGTGCGCCGTGGGTCGAGATGAAGTACTCGAGGACCGAAAGCCCTTCGCGGAAGTTCGCGCGGATGGGCGTCTCGATGATTTCACCCGAGGGCTTCGCCATCAGGCCGCGCATGCCCGCCAGCTGGCGAATCTGCTGCTTGCTGCCGCGCGCGCCGGAGTCGGCCATGATGTAGACCGGGTTGAAGCTGCCGGCCTTGTCGCGACGCTCCATTTCACCGAACATCGCGTCGGCGATCTTTTCAGTCACGTCAGACCACACCGCGATGACCTTGTTGAGGCGCTCACCGTTGGTGATGGCCCCCTCGAGGTACTGCTGTTCGACCTTGATGACCTCGTCGCGCGCCTTGCCCACCAGCTCGGGCTTCGACTGCGGGATGATCAGGTCCTCGATGCCAATCGACATCCCCGAGCGGGTCGCGTAGGTGAAGCCCATCTGCTTCAGCCCGTCGAGCATGCGCACGGTCGTATCGAGGCCCTCGGTCAGGTAGCAGCGCTGCACCAACTGCTGCAGGCCCTTCTTCTTGAGCATGCCGTTGACAAAGGGCATCCCCGTCGGCAGCGCGGTATTGAAGATCACGCGCCCCACCGTGGTGTTGATGAGCTTGCCTTCCACGTGCTGCACGTCGGTGTGCAGCACATCCTGGTCGTCGCGCGACGCCGTCAGGTCCTGCAGCGGCCCGGTGTAGCGCAGCCGGATGGGCGTGAGCGTCTCGACTTCCTTGGCTTCGAGCGCCAGCACCACCTCGTCAAGCGACGCGAAGGCACGGCCTTCGCCCTTGGCCCCGGGCTTCGCCTTGGTGAGGTAGTAGCACCCCAGCACCACGTCCTGCGACGGCACCGCAATCGGTGCGCCGTTGGCGGGCGACAGGATGTTCTTCGACGACATCATCAGCTCGGTCGCCTCGATCTGCGCCTCGGGCGAGAGCGGGATGTGCACCGCCATCTGATCGCCGTCGAAGTCGGCGTTGAACGCCGTGCAGACCAGCGGGTGGATGCGGATCGCCTTGCCCTCGACGAGGACGGGCTCGAAGGCCTGAATGCCCAGACGGTGCAGCGTCGGCGCGCGGTTCAGCAGCACGGGATGCTCGCGAATCACTTCCTCGAGCACGTCCCACACTTCGCTGACCTGCTTTTCCACCAGCTCCTTGGCCTGCTTGATGGTGGCGACCAGGCCCCGCTCCTCGAGCTTGTTGTAGATGAACGGCTTGAACAGCTCGAGCGCCATCTTCTTGGGCAGCCCGCACTGATTCAGCTTCAGCTCGGGACCGACCACGATGACCGAGCGGCCCGAGTAATCGACGCGCTTGCCCAGCAGGTTCTGACGGAAGCGGCCCTGCTTGCCCTTCAGCGTGTCGGACAGCGACTTCAGCGGGCGGTTGTTGGCCCCGCGCAGCACGCGACCACGGCGGCCGTTGTCGAACAGCGCATCGACGGCCTCCTGCAGCATGCGCTTCTCGTTGCGGATGATGACGTCAGGGGCCTTCAGCTCCATCAGCTTCTTCAGCCGGTTGTTCCGGTTGATGACGCGCCGGTAGAGGTCGTTGAGGTCCGACGTTGCGAAGCGACCACCGTCGAGCGGCACCAGGGGCCGCAGTTCGGGCGGGATGACCGGGATCACGTCGAGAATCATCCACTCGGGGCGGTTGCTCGACTTCCGGAAGGCATCGACGACCTTCAGGCGCTTGGCGAACTTGAGCTTCTTCTGCGCCGAGGTCTCGACGCGCATCTTGGCGCGCAGGTCTTCGGCCAGCGCCTCGATGTTGACACGGCGCAGCAGGTCCTTGATGGCCTCGGCGCCCATCTGAGCCTTGAACTTCGAGAAGCCGTAGTCTTCCCGTGCCTTGCGGAACTGCTCCTCGGTCAGCAGCTGGTTCTGCACCAGCTTCGTCTCGCCCGGATCGACAACCACGTAGGCCTCGAAGTACAGCACGCGCTCGAGGTCGCGGAGCGGAATGTCGAGCAGGTGCCCGATACGGCTCGGCAGCCCCTTGAAGAACCACACGTGGCTGACCGGGGTGGCCAGCTTGATATGGCCCAGCCGCTCACGGCGCACGCGCGCCTGAGTCACTTCGACGCCGCACTTGTCGCAGATGACGCCGCGGTGCTTCATCCGCTTGTACTTGCCGCAGATGCACTCCCAGTCGGCGATCGGCCCGAAGATCTTCGCGCAGAACAGGCCGTCGCGCTCGGGCTTGAACGTGCGGTAGTTGATGGTCTCGGGCTTGGTGACCTCGCCGAAGGACCAGTTCTCGATCTTCTCTGGGGACGCGAGGCTAATCTTGATCGCGTCGAAGTCGGCCCGCAGCGGCGCCTTGTTGTCGGTGAAGCTAGGTCTCATCACGTTCTCAGCCCTCCAGGACCGGCTGTTCGATGACAGCACCCTCGACAGCTTCGTCGGTCGGCTCGGCCAGCCGCTTCTTCGTCGGAATGAGCTCGATGTCGAGACACAGCGACTGCAGTTCGCGGATGAGCACGTTGAACGACTCGGGCAAGCCGGCCGTGAAGGACGCATCGCCCTTCACAATCGACTCGTAAATCTTGGCGCGGCCCGTCACATCGTCCGACTTGGCCGTCAGCAGTTCCTGCAGGATGTGCGCGGCGCCATACGCCTCGAGCGCCCACACTTCCATTTCACCGAAGCGCTGGCCACCGAACTGCGCCTTGCCGCCCAGCGGCTGCTGGGTGATGAGCGAGTATGGCCCAATCGACCGGGCGTGAATCTTGTCGTCGACCAGGTGCGACAGCTTGAGCATGTAGATGTAGCCCACTGTCACGTCCTGCTCAAACCGCTCGCCGGTCATGCCGTCGTAGAGCGTCGTCTTGCCGCTCGACGGCAGATCGGCCTGTTCGAGCCACTTCTTGATCTCGGGCTCGAGCGCGCCGTCAAAGACCGGCGTGGCGAAGAACAGCCCCAGCGCGTGCGCCGCCCAGCCCAGGTGGGTCTCGAGAATCTGGCCCACGTTCATGCGTGACGGCACGCCCAGCGGATTCAGCACGATCTCAACGGGCGTACCGTCCGGCAGGTAGGGCATGTCCTCTTCGGGCAGGATGCGCGCGATGACGCCCTTATTGCCGTGACGGCCGGCCATCTTGTCGCCGACCGACAGCTTGCGCTTCATCGCCACATACACCTTGACGAGCTTGATGACGCCCGGCGGCAGCTCGTCGCCGCGCCGGATCTTCTCCTTCTTCTCCT